>Ga0209512_1000769_pt1 | contig 47130 bp, 45 predicted proteins | sample frozenSSSSmetaG_FD_184142 | JGI IMG/M metagenome (GOLD analysis project Ga0209512, IMG submission 184142) | Glacier valley bacterial and archeal communities from Borup Fiord, Nunavut, Canada, to study Microbial Dark Matter (Phase II) -... | ecosystem: Environmental > Aquatic > Freshwater > Ice >...
TCCATCCGGCGTGTTGGTCAGGCGAATAATCTGGCCGGACTGGAGATTGACCCGCCAGATTTGGGGTTTGAAATTTTCGTAACCCGTAAACAGAATTCTAGTGCCATCGGGCGACCAGACCGGGTGGGCCATCCCACCTTGCCCAGTTCCAATGGTGGCAATCTTGCGGGGGTTAAAGGCTTTGGCGGGAGTTACCCATAGGGTCAGGTCGTCAGTACCCTTGTCCCACAAAAAGGCCAGATTATTGCCATCGGGTGACCAGGCCGGACTATAGGCCCATAGGCTACCATCGGCAAAACCCTGACTGCGGGGTACGCCGGGGCCTCGATTGCTGGTCAGTGAGTGGGGGTTACTGCCATCGGCGTTGACCAACCACAGGTCGGAGAAACTTTCGTCCCGCCGAATATAAGCAATGGCGTTGGCGGCAGGCGCGAGGGTAGGTTCAAGCAAACTCACCTGGTTGTTAGCTACAACTGACTTGCCGGGCTCAATAGCCATGCGGGTGGCATTATTCCCCCGCCAAGCCCATAACATTCCCCCCCGCGAGAATAAAACCTGACCTTCGAGGTTTTCACCCAAAAGTTTCTCGGTGGGGGTTAAGGTGGGTTCTGCAATAGCCGAAATATTTTCTTTGGAAGGAACCGTAACAAATATAATAAGCACAGCTAGAGCGAAAATCAGGCCGCTCGCCCCAAGCACAATATAGCGGGTTTTCATAATAATATTCTTCCTTCAGAACGTTGTAGGAGGTTGGTTCCTACTGGTATTCTTTGGTGGTTTTATTTAGTATATTTGCAAAGGGGTTATTGTGCAAGGCGGGTGTTGCTCCCAAGTGCAAAACCAGAGGAGGTTTTGTTCAAAAGGAGAGTTATACGTCCTCTCCCTTTCAAAGGGAGAGGGTAGGGTGAGGGTTTGTCCGATACAACACAGGTTTGTTGGAAATGCACCAGGGAAAGGGGTTAGGCCAAAATTATTTTGTGGTGGGGCTAATTCGGGGTAGTTTTTGCACCGAATTTGCGTTTATACCAGACCTTTGCCAGAGCCGAGAGCTTTTCGCGGAACGGTACAAAAGCCCGACGATTAAACACATCATAATCGTTGCGCTCAATAACGCTCAGGATTCGGCTGTAAAGATGGGCCGCTACCGAAATTGACAGACGGCTATCTTTATCCAGATACTCAATGCCGGGAACGGCTTGCTGGTAGAGCTGGCGGGCACGGTCAATCTGGAACTGCATCAGCCGCACGAATCGCTCATTTACTTCGCCCCGCAGTAATTCTTCTTCGGTATAACCAAATTGAGCCATTTCGTCCAACGGAATATAAATCCTGCCACTGCGGGCATCCTCGCCCACATCCCGCAAAATATTGGTTAATTGCATCGCCACCCCTAGTTCAACGGCGTAATCCAGGGCACAGGGCTGGCTAAAACCGATTACGTGGGAAGCCATTAGCCCAACAGTGCTGGCAACCCGGTAACAATAAAGGCGGAGTTCATCAAAATTATCATAGCGGTTTTTGCCCAAATCCATCCGCACCCCCTCGATTAGCTCTAGGGGCGGATGTTTAGGGATTTTGAAAGTAGATGTAGCGTGTTTCCAAGCCAACATATGGGACAAGCTGGGTGGAGTGGTTTTCTCGTAGGTTTTGTGGAGTTCACTTTCCCAGTTATCAAGTTCTTCGGAAAGCTGTCGCTCGGTCATGTTGGGGGCTTTGTCCACCAGGTCGTCGGTATAGCGGCAGAAGGTATAAACCGCCCAGATTGCCCGCCGTTTCTCGTAGGGCAGAAAAAGGGTACTAAAATAAAAACCTTTTGAGCCTACTTTGGTTATCTGGCGACAAGCTTCGTAGGCTGCCTCCAAAGCTTCATCATCAAAGCAATCAAGGTTTATAAACAGTTCGGTATCAGTATAAGGTGGTTCAGAGGTTGTTGTCATATATTTTGAGTCAGTCTTAGGTTCTCTCACTCTAGCAGCTCCTTAGCCAAACATTTAGCCTATCTACTTCGTTTTATTACTCTAACCTATCGGCGCAAAAAAACTTCGAGATAGTGCTGCTAATGCTACATTTCCTTTACGCGTTGTTATTACCTGATAATAACCAAACTAGCGCAAGAGTTCAACACAGACTGACCATTTACTATACAACTATCGAGAAAAATAGAGAGAGAATTGGTTAAGCTAATTAAATTCGATGCCCGAACGCTCTGTTTTCAAGATATTTACTCCATGACTGACCGAATTTCTGTCATTACCACCTACTGCTACTCCAACTTTTTGGCGGGTTTCGTTCAAAATTCCCGCCAATTTTTCTTCGTTGGTCTTATACCATTGCTTGAAATCAGTAGGAGTATTGCGGCCTAATCCTTCTCCTACCGCGTTTAGCTTGAAATTCATCATACCATCACCCATTTTTTGGAGCATACCACGTGGAATGAAGTTAAGGAAGCGTGGCACTTCGATTTCGATGTTGAGAGTTGCCTTATAAACTACCTCACAGTGATTTTCGCGCTGGATAAAGGTAGTTTCGCCGTTAAAAGTGCCGGGGAAAAGTGGGACGTTGGTGGTTAAGGGGCTGGCGGCTAACTCCTGTCGCGAAATCGGAATAGGCAACATCCGCACATGGCGATTCTCTAGCACTTCCTGACGAATATCGAAAACCACCCCCATTTCGTGACCGCGCCCGTCGTCCGACATAAATATCATACGGTAACGCCCGTCCTTATAACGCAACACCCGGTCTATTTCGGGGAGGCGTGGCAACACATGGTTAAAATCCATAAAGTAGGCGCAGGCGGCCTCAATCGAGGTATCCAGTTTTATCACTCGATGAAAGTGACCTTTTACTCCCATTAGTTCTGACATAGGGCCTCCCGCCTAACCTCCGCTTTAACTCAGAAGTTGCTTTATTTAAAAATCTTAAAAGTGTTAGCCTGAAGTAGTAAAAAAGGGTTTATTGGCTTTATTGAAAGTAAACCATAGGGCCAGAATAAGGTCAGTAGCTAATACTACACGGGCTTTTTGCCTCTACTTTTGTGCTATACTGTGGTCGGTAGGCGGTTGTCAGTCGTCGGTTGTCGGTGAATTGATTTTAGATATTCGACTTTAAATTTTAGATTTGAGGGGGGTTGAAGCAGTTGAAGGATTTGGCGATAGCGGCAGCACGGGAGGCTGGACAACTTATGTTGGACTGGCGGAAGACGTTCCCGCCCGGCCCAGCGGCGATGGACTATAAAAGCGCAAAAGACGTTGTGACCGAAGTAGACCGTAAAGCCGAGATACTTATTATTGAGCATATCCGCAGCCGTTATACTGAGCATAATATTCTGGGGGAAGAAGGCGGTTTGCTCAAGGGGGCCGATGATTCGCCCTATACCTGGGTAATTGACCCCCTGGATGGCACCGCTAACTATGCCGCCGACCTTGCCGCTAGTTGTGTTTCGATTGGCCTGTTGGAAGGTAAACAGAGTGTAATGGGCGTGGTTTACAACCCTTTTCGGGACGAGCTTTTTGTGGCGGAGCGCGGTACAGGCGCATACCTTAACGGGCAGCGCATCCGGGTGGGACAGCAAACCACTCTGGAAAAATCTCTGGTAGGCTTTGACCTGGGCTATAGCGAAACCAAATCAGTGCAGCAACTTCAACGAGCAATGTTATTTCGCCCGCATGTCCGCACTATGCGGATATTGGGTAGCGCGGTGCTGGCTTTGAGTTATGTGGCTTGCGGACGGCTTGACCTCTTTTTTCATTTTGGCCTGAGTCCCTGGGATTTGGCGGCGGGTACTCTTTTGGTGGAAGAAGCGGGCGGGGTTGTGACTGACGATAATAATCAGCCTACCAATTGTTATAATCCGGGGATTGTAGTGGGGAACGAGGCGATTCACCGTCTCTATTTTGAGTGGCTGGGAGCAACCAATTTTTAATGGCTGGAACTATATTATTAGCCGGGGGCGGGGAATTTCAAAAAGGCTTCGAGGTTGCCGACCAAAACGCCCTTGAATTAGCTGCCGACTCAGGCGGGATTGGCTCAGTATTGGTGTTGGCGGTTGCCAGTGGGGCGCGCCGCGCCACCGAGATGTCCCAGGAAGGTAGTGTCTGGTTTACCAAGTTAGGGGCGGCAATTAGCGAGGGTCTGGCTATTACTGACCATACCGAGGCTAACGACCCTGCTAAGGCCGCTCGTATTGCCCAGGCCAGCCTGATTTATTTAGTAGGGGGTGACCCGGCTTATATTCCGGCGGTATTGCAGGATAGTGCTTGTCTTGCCGCTATCCAAAAAGTTTTCGCGAAAGGTGGAGTTGTGGCAGGCTCCGGCAGTGGAGCAATGGCTCTCACTCAGTATCTCTACCACGAGGAAAAGAACGAGATTATCCCCGGTTTGAATTTCGTCCCGGATTGTTGTGTAATACCCTATCATACCAGCCGGGGCCGCAAGTGGTCGAAAAAGTTGGCAGAACTCTTGCCTACCGCTTATATACTTGGTCTTGACGAGAAAATCGCTATACTTGGGGCTGCTAATTACTGGCGAGTCAGTGGACGGGGTTGGGTGACGGTTTACAAGGGTAGTAAAACCCGCAAGTTTGTTAGTGGTCAGCCCTTTACCCTTAATCCTAAGAAAATCTCAATCTAAAATCGAATATCTAAAATCAATTCATTAACAACTAACAACTGATGACCGACAACCGACAACCGACCATACTTTTACTACTGTTAATTTGCCTGATAAATAGCCTGTTGTTAGTAGCGTGTGGTGATGATAATAAGACCAGCCAGTCTGGCTCTCCAACCGCTAATGCTACCACTCTACCGCCCAGCCCGACCCCGCAGGTAATTGAAGCTCAACAATTGCGCCCGATTTTCCAACGCTGGAGTTATTATATCCCCGGTGACAAAGCTTCGCTAGAATCGCTCAAGACCATTTTGACTGCTCTGGATTACATTAGCCCGATGTACTTTTTTATTGAGGCAGACGGACGGGTGAGCGGGCAGGATGAAACCAATACCACCGCCCTGATAAAAAGCCAGGGCGTGAAAATTGTGCCAATGCTTCAAAATAAACCGCAGGACGATGATTTTGCCAAAATCATAAGCGACCCTTCGGCGGTAGAACGCATCCTTGCCAAGTTGGACGAGATAACCACTCTATACGGCTACGACGGTATTCATATTGACTTTGAGGGGTTAAATGAAGCCAGCCGTGATAAGTTAACCGATTTTATGCGCCAGCTTTATGCTCGTTTTAACCCTAAAAATAAGCTTGTGACAATGGCGGTGGTCGCCAAGCAAGGCGATATCGGCAATCGAAGTGCTTTCCCCTACGATTACGGCAATTTAGCCCCTTATGTAGACCTCGTAAATGTAATGACCTACGATTACAGCTATCAAGGTGGGAAAGCTGGCCCGATTGCGCCCCTTGATTGGGTCACAAGTGTGGCTCGTTACGCCGCCTCCAAGTTTGGCGGGCGAAAGGTACTATTGGGTGTACCGTTTTATGGTTACGAGTGGGATGTTACAGTTAATAAATTCGTGACTTCCCGCCGGATTCAACAGGTTATTGATTTAGTTTCGGCCAATAAAGGCAATTTCTTTTTTAACGACGATTTTAAATCCCCCTACGCCGAATATACCGATACTAACGGCGACACTCGGCGGGTCTGGTATGAAGATGAGCGGAGTTGGTCGGCTAAACTTGCCTTGATAGATAAATTAAAACTTGGGGGATATGCGGGCTGGCGATTGGGGCAGGAAATTCCCAGCTTTTGGGATGAGGCCGCCAAAGTTACTCCCGCCACAGCCCGAAAAGCCCCGCCAAATGGAGCGGTTGGTTATTTCCGCACCACCGGGCAAACCGTCTCAGCTCTTTTTAAAACTGTGTGGGATAAAAACGGCGGCCTTGAACGTTTCGGGCAACCGCTAACGGGCGAACTTGACGAAACCATCAACGACAAGCCCCGCAAGGTGCAATATTTTGAGAAGGCTCGCCTAGAGTATTACCCGGAATTTAAGGGTACGCCTAACGAGGTACAAATTGGGACATTAGGACGATTATTGGGCCAGGGTCGGGAGAAAGAGAAATATTTTCAGGCCGTAGCCGCCCAACCCGAAAGTGCCAATGTCCATTTTTTCAAAGAGACAGGCCATAGTCTGGCTCTGGGTTTCAAGAGTTACTGGGAGGAAAAGGGTGGGTTATCGCTCTATGGCTTCCCTATCAGCGAGGAGTTTAACGAAATAAGCCCCTTTGACGGCAAGAGTTATACTGTGCAATATTTTGAACGGGCCCGCCTGGAGTATGACCCCAGCAATGGTCAGATTCGTCAGGGCTATCTCGGCACGCAATACTTATGGCAAACGCGGGGCTGGCTACGGTAGGAACTTGGGGTTAGGGATTGGGGGGCAGGAGATAGAGAAATTCGTTGGGGCATGGCCTCCCTACTCCTCCCTTTGAAAAATCTAAAACCGGGGATGAATCCGTAGGGGCGACCTGCTGGTCGCCTTGCCAACCAAAAATATTCACAAGGATGAATAGGATAAACAGGATGATTTTTTGTTCCCCTTCCTGTGTCGGGTTTAAGGGCGGAGAGTTTTTATTAAAAAAGTATTCATCTAGATCCTCAGTGGTCATATTTTCAAGTTCAGCCTCATCTAGTTCATCGTTTTCTTCCATGTTGACCTTCTTTATAACAGTGTTAACCCACAACTACTGCTTTCTTATCGTCAAAGCCCCTGAAAAAAAACATGGACAAGCCCCGCAAAACTCCTGAAGCCAGAAAAATTACCTGAATCGCCCCAAAATCCATCTCTAGCAAACTGACCTGGGTGCTGGCTAATATTCCTATCGCAATCCCCGCGATAAATGGCCCAATCGAGCTAATAACGCTAGTGGCGGCTACAAACACACTGAAGTAACCCACATTTTCTGCGCCATGGCTGGGCATCAGGTTCATCAACAGATTGCTAGAACTGAGGGTCAACCCTGCGTCCACTGCCAGCGTCAAATGTATGGCTAACAGGGGAAAAAAAGGTTGCCCCGGCACTATCAAGGCCCACAACAAAATATAGAGAACCTTGAACCAGCTCGTCCAGTAAATAACCCGACTGTTGCCATATTTGTCGGCTATCTGCCCCCAGAAAGGCGTGGCTATCAACATCGCCAGCATTCCGGCATTCTGTAAAATTGAGATTTCGGTAAAAGTCAGGTGCAAATTCTGGAGCATATAGACCGTGTAATAGGGTAAAACCAACCCTACCGCAAACAACCAGACCGCCCGAAAAATCAGGTAATTACGGAGCGGTAATAATTTCCAGGTGGCAATCAGGCTATCCTGAAATTTTGGGCGCGGTATTCCAGGTGCAGGGGCGGTGGCAATATCGGGTGTTTTTTTCAGCGAGAAAATAGTAGTAAGGCTGAAAATAGCAGCGATCAGCAAAAGCACAAAATAAGCCGCTGGGTGGACCTGCTCGCCTCCTGGGGTTGATTCCTTCCAATTATCCAGCAATGTTCCGGCAGCCAGCGTCACTACCAGCCCCATCAATCCCACAATTGTGCTGCGGCGGGCGAAATAACTGGCCCGTTTTTCGATAGGAACCATCGTGACAGCCCAACTTAGCCAGGTTGTACCACCAATGGCGGTAAACCCCGAAGAAAGGGTTAATATTACCAGAAATAATATTAGCCACAAACCTTTTTGTTGCGGCAGTAACCAGGCTACCAGGGCAAGGGCGGTTAAAGGCAACAATAAAAGGCGGGCAATCGTCAGGGCATAAATTGTTACGCGCTTTCGGCTACCGAGTAAGACCAGAAATTGGGGTGTCCAAAGTTGAAGTAAAGCTGCCACCAACGGTAAGGCACTTACCAACCCTAGCACAAAAGCATCGGCCCCCATATAGAGGGCGAAACCCGTCAAGACCAAACCACCGGGTACAGCAATGGCATTCATTACGGCCCAGAGGGTGCCTTCCTGCGTCATCAGGCGGCGACCATATTGTAACTGGGCGGGAGTTAGGGTTGTTGGAGGGGTAATGATAGAGTCCGTTTTTGAAGAAGCTGAAGTCGCAACTTTTCCAGATTTGATTAAAGTAAACATTTTTTTATTCCAGTTGTGCTAAGTTGTAAGTAGCGACCTTGCTAAAACGGACTGGCTACGATGCCCTTTAACCCTATATAACGAACAAGTCCCGGCATGGTTTCGGTGAATTTTACAGCCTTTTTCAGGAGTCAGAAATCAGGAGTCAGAAGTCAAAATTAAGAGCTACCATCAAAAACCCCCGCCTATCACCCAAAAACTGAGTGATAACCGGGGCAATCTACGGAGGATGGAAGGTCGAGAAACTATGGAACTTTTGACCTTCGACCTTCGACTTTTGACTAGGTGTTAGCCGTTAATTTTAAGCTCAAGACTTTGCAACATCCCCGGCCCTGCCACCAGCGCATAGATTATCAGAGCTATTACCATTAGAGCCAAAATCCCAATTAAAACCGCCAGAAACTCAAGTTTTTCCATTGCCATCTTTGTTAGCCTCCATTTCTTTCTCACAGCATATGACCTAGTTTAGCTCATTTTTGTTTCGCAAATCTGTGAACTAATTTAATTAATTCTTTTGCCTAAAACTTGCAATGCCTTTAATCGTAAGTAAACAGGAGAAATTATCTTCGGACGATTTTGGTAAACAGTTGAGTGGCTAGCTGGTGGTAGTGCAGAGCCAACTCAACATTCCTCAAAGTGCCTCGTTGGTTGAGTTTGTAAAAGGGCAATGTTAGCTTAAAGAGCTGGATTTAGCTGAGAAAGGCCAGCAGGGAATATTGGCTAATTGCCAAACTCGTCAAGCTTTTTTGGAAGATAAGAGCCACCAAATAGGCTTTATTTAGCTACCCAGGCATAGTAGCTGGCTCAATCAGATTGCAATCTAGTTTAGTATTTTGAGCCAAAAGCTACTCAAATCTGGTAGTTTTAGTTCAGTGGCACAACTCAGCGCACGGATACTGGCTTTCATTGATTATTTTAACCGCGTGCTGGCTACACTTTTCAAATGGACTTTTTCCGGGCGGCCTTTACAGGCTTGGTTCTATCGCTTTATTTCCAAAATACTGTACTAATGGATTCAAGCAACTTTGGTAGCGGTCAACCTGGGGCTGTTGGTGGGCAGCCCCCGACGGTAGCTGGCGAAAAGTGGGCCACCCCAGCCTTAATAAAAAAATGACCAGCCCAACTAGCCCGGTCATTAGTGCGAATATTCGTATTAAACCAAGCAACCCCTAAACCTCAATCGGTTCTTTTTTAACCTCGGCGGTAGTGGCGGCTTCGCTATTTCTCCAGAGTTTGGGGTAAGGTGTGAAAAAAGAAGGAGTAGGCATTTTGCTTCCGGCTTTGGTATGCAGTACCGCCTCCACCATAATATAACTGAAAACCACCTCAGCCCGCTCCAGCACTTTTATAACCAGCCAACCCGCTTTGGGTAAGTGAATCCGATTAAAGAAGCTTTTGATAGAGTTCACCAGAGGCAACATATACTTGCGGCGTTGGTCGCCCAGCCACCATGTTACATGATGGTCATCCGATAGGTCAAGGTCTACCTGATATTTATTTGCCATCAACTTAAAATATTGCCGCGTCCATTTTTCGCTCCAGGAGAGATACCAGTAGGGCAGGTCGCTCCAGGTGGTCGGGACATCCGGGCCGAGCAGGTAGACCACCTGCGCCTCTGGCTCAAACATGGTTTTGGCCTTTTGGCTCATAAACAGCATAGAGAGGTCAATATTATTAACCATATTACATTGGTTATCATCAAAGCCGCCAAAGGCCCGAATGACCTCGGTATGGGCTAACACGCAATGGTTTTCAAGTAACTCCGTCTGGCGGCGTACTAGTGGCTCTGGCACTTCGGTCACTTTGTACCATTCCCAATCCTGTTTGTTGTGGAAGTAACTCGCGCCTTTGGAGTTACGCTTGATGCCCGACTCGCCGCTACTGACGTGGATAATGTCACTCTGGGGGCCGCCCACCGTCACCAGTGGCACTACCGCTTCGGCCTGTTCCTCCTGAGCGCAACGGTATAGAGCTTCCAACCAACCGGGTTTTAGATAAACGTCGTTGTCTACCATCGCCACATATTTGGTGTCAACTTGTTTTAGGGCTATATTGCGGGCGTACATTGGGCCGATATAATGGTCGAAGCGCAGCAGGCTAGTATCGGGGCGACCTGCCAATTTCGTCCGCAAATAATCGCGGGTTTTGCGAGGCGAATTGCCATCCACATAAATCAGCTTAAAAGGCAATTTGGTATTTTCCAGCAAGGCTTCCAGAGTCATCTGGCAATAGCTGAATTTCTCGCGGGGCAACACCACAATTGTAATTTCGATTTGAGGTTTTTCAACCATCAAGAGTTCTCCTGTTATTAATCTGCTAGTAACATAACGAAAGCCAGCGCGTGGCTGACAGTGTTAGAAAGACTAATCATAATTTTGGCTTTGGCATCGCGTGGCTCTAAGGGCACATCCTCAGAGTTTTCTATCAAGTTGACGCAGGGCCGACCGTTGGGGGCCGTCCAGATTTCAATATGCTGGAAGCTAACACGCCCACCCAAAGCTTTAATAACCGCCCCTTTGCCCGCAAACCGCACGGCAAATCGCTCTGGCGGGTCGCTATAGGACTGGCAATAGTCTATCTCACGCTGGGTGAATACCCGTTTATAGAATAGACGGTGGCTATCTAAGGGTAAGTGCCGAAAATCTTCAATCTCTACAATATCCGTCCCAACCGCCGCTACCTGGGGATAGCCTTGTTGAAAAAGCTCAAAGTTGTGGGGCATCTCAAAAGTAGTTTGCATGCTAGTTTACTCTTTCGTTAAGCAGGACGCTATCTTATTATAAATCTGGCAATTTTACGAAGGTATAGGATAATTTTAAGCAATTGGATGAAATATGCGGTTAAAGATTTATTCTACGGAATTACGACTTGTTAACCTTGAGTTCAAGTTGCTTATTGGCCGCAAGCGTGATTAAATATCCCGGAACGGTTGTCGGTTGTTGGTAGTCAGTTGTCGGTAAGAAATCTAAAATCGAATGTCAATTATCTACAATCGGGGAAAATTTGTAGGAAGCTGCTCCGTCAGCCAATTATCGCAGGACAGAGCTGCTCCTACAAAATTAACCAACAACTAACAACCTTTCACGGACAACCGACGACTGACTACCTTTCACCGATTAAAGGAGTTTATGAGCGAAGAACTCGACTTTAACCAGGAATTTATAACCCAGAATCAGAAACCCCGGCCTATTTTTACCCTTTCGGCTTTTGGTGATGAAATTGCTACCGAACTGGATGAGCAGCTTGATATTATGCTGGAACATGGGGTTAAGTACCTGGACTTACGGGGAGTCTGGGGTAAAAATGTAATGGACTTAACCAACGACGAGCTGAAGAAAATTGATAAAGCTTTGCGCGTCAGGGAGATGGGGGTGAGTTGTGTGGCTTCACCTCTGGGCAAAATTTCTATTAACGACCCCTTTGAACCGGAGCTGGCACGTTTGGAACGGGCGTTGGAAATCGCCGATTGGGTTGGCTCAAGTTACATTCGGCTTTTTTCGTTTTACATGCCGTCGGAGGAAGGGCCTGCCGCTTACCCCAAATATCGCAGTGAGGTTATGCGCCGCCTGACCGAATTTGCCAGGGCCAGCCAACCCTGGGGGATGATTTTGTTGCATGAAAACGAAAAGGGGATTTATGGTGATACCGCTGAACGCTGCCTGGATGTAATCAAAGAGGTGGGGAGCGGCAATCTACGGGTAGTTTTTGACCCTGCTAATTTTGTTCAGGTTGGAGACAAGCCCTTTACTACCGCTTTTCCCCTGCTCGAACCCCATCTTACCTATTTACATATAAAGGATGCTTATGCCGCGACTGGTAAGGAAACGGTGGCGGGGGCTGGGGATGGCGAGATCGAGCAGCTTCTCAGCGCATTATGGGAGCGAGGTTATCAGGGTTATCTAGGTTTAGAGCCGCATCTGAGCGATAGCGGTCAGTTTTCGGGCTATAGCGGGCCGCAAAAGTTTGCCGAAGCGGTAAACGCCCTGAAACAAATGCTGGTACGACTTGGGGCAGACTCGTTATAGAAGGATGAAGGATGAAAAAATGCAGAGGGGGAGCTTGGTAGGGGGCGACCTGCTGGTCGCCCGATATTGAGGAATTTGTAGGAGCAGGCTTTGTCCTGCGATTGTTTCGGATGACGGAGCATCCTCCTACGAATTCCCCGAAATATCCTGTCTATCCTGTTCATCCTTGTTAATATTTTTCTTCCGACTACCGACGACCAACAACTGATAACCCTTTAGGAGACTTTTTTGGAAAAGGATTTAACCGGGAAGGTTATTTTTATCACGGGTGGCACGCGAGGCATCGGCAAGGCGATTGGCTTGATGGCGGCGCAACGTGGGGCCTCGGTGGTTATTACTTATCGCGACTCGGCTAAGGTTAAACGGGCTGAGCGGGTGCGACAAGAGCTTGCCAGAACGGGTGCAACCGTCCTCCTGGAGCAACTTGACATAACCGACGAAGTAGGGCGACATCGGGTGTATAGGCAGGTGCTTGACAGGTTTGGGAAGATAGATGGGTTAGTATTGAACGCGGCGGGTGGCCTTGAAACTGACCGGGGCGACAATTACGCCATAATTATCAACCGCGATTCTAATATTGGGCTAGTTAATGATGCCATAGAAACGGGTTTGTTGGGTAAAGGTGGTTGGGCTTTGTATATGACCAGCACCTGGGCTCATGAATACGGCAAAGTCAGCCCGCCCGATTTTTATCTCCCGGTTGCCAGCACAAAGCGTCAGGCCGAAACCGACCTACGCGGCCTTATCCCAACTCTGGCGGAACGTGGCATCGGTTTGGGAGTAGTAGTTGCCCCCCTGGTGAGCGATACGGGAGCCTACGCCATTATCAAGCGTTCTTTTAAGGGTGTAGTAGAACAGGAAGCCGGGGAAGGCCAGATGGTCAGCCCCGAACAGGTCGCCGAAGCTACCCTCGCCTACCTGATGACCCCTGACTTTGAGTCAGGTCATACAACCTACGTTCAGTAAATTAAGCATTGTAGGTTGGGTTTGTAACGATTTCGGATGGGTTACAAACCTAACCCTACCTATAGAAGGAGAAGTCAGGTGATAGGTTTCAGGAGTCAAAATGTTTTCCCTGACCCCCATTCCCTAGCCCCTGACCCCCAGAGATGTCTTTTAAATTTGATGTTCTGAAAAATTCTGATAAAAGCGCGGCGCGGGCCGGAATTTTGCAAACCCCTCACGGCGAAATCCCGACCCCGGTTTTTATGCCCGTTGGGACGCAAGCTACTGTCAAAACCCTTAGTCGGGACGAGCTATTCGCGATTGATGCTAAAATTATCCTCTCCAATACCTATCATCTTTATCTGCGGCCTGGGCATGAGCTAGTCGCTGAGATGGGCGGGCTACATCGTTTTATGAATTGGCCGCGCCCGCTTCTGACCGATAGCGGTGGCTTTCAGGTCTTTAGTCTTGGCCCGTTACGCAAGATTGACGAGGAGGGAGTTACTTTTAAGTCGCACCTGGATGGCAGCAGCCACCGTTTTACCCCCGAAAGCGTGATGAAGGTCGAGGAAAAGCTGGGGGCGGACATTATTATGGCCTTTGACGAGTGCGCTCCCTATCCCAGCGAATACGATTACACCCGCGCCGCCCTCAACCGCACCCACCGTTGGGCCGCTCGTTGCCTGGAAGCCCATAATAAATACGGCAAGCCCGACCAACAGGCTTTGTTTGGGATTGTACAGGGAGGCTTTTTTCAGGATTTACGGGAGGAAAGTGTCCGTTTTCTAACCCAGGAGTTGGATTTCCCCGGATACTCTTTGGGTGGATTGAGCGTGGGCGAGCCAAAGGATATTTTCTACGAAACGATGGCTTACACCGCCCCATTAATGCCCAAAGAGAAGCCGCTTTACGTGATGGGGGTGGGGTCGCCCGAAGATTTGCTGGAAGGGATTTTGAACGGGGTGGATATGTTCGACTGCGTGTTGCCTACCCGAATCGCCCGCAATGGAGCTTGTATCGTCAAAGAGGGGCGGGTTAATCTGCGGAACGCCACCCTTGCCAGAGACCCAGGCCCGATTATGGAGGGTTGCGGCTGTTACACCTGTCAGAACCACAGTCGGGCCTATCTACGCCACCTGTTCCGCACCGAGGAAATTTTAGGTTTGCGGCTTGCCAGTATCCACAATGTTTATTTTTTGGTGGATTTGATGCGGCAAGCGCGACAGGCCATTTTTGAAGATTGTTTTGAGGAGTTCCGCCTGGAGTTTCTCGCCAACTTCCGTATCATCCCCCATGAAATCCGTGCCAAAAACCGCGAAGCCCGCGCCGCTAACCATCGGAAGTAAGGTCAGGGGTTTTGGATTTTCCTATCCCTTGACCTCCAACCCCCGCCCCTAACTGTTAATATGTGGTTAAATTATTATTAATTCTATGTACTTATGCTACAGGTTGTGGTATCGTTAAAATAATGCGTATATGTAGGGGATACCTGAGATATTTGCTCGTATTACTGGGAGGAACAGTACCCAAGAATTTCGAGAAAGGGATACACCCGTGCGACTCGTTGTATTGGGCGACCTGCATTATTCTCTATATAAAACGCCCGAATTACGTCAAATATGTAAAGAATATTATCAAAATCTTTTTAATAGTGTCCTGGAACAAAATGCCGAGGTCGTCTTTGCGATTGGCGACACGGTTGATAATGGCAATGCCGAAGAATTTGAAGAGCTGCACGCCTGTGCCCGTCAGGTTGGGTTAAAATTTCTCACTGTTAACGGCAACCATGATTTACTTCAATTGACCAAAACTGAGATTGCTCAATGGACGGGAAATCAAAACCCTTATTATAGTATGTCCTATAATCCCATTAGCGGTCTAAGCAATACTCTGGACACTGACGCTTCTCGCTTTGTAGTCATGGATACCCCCAAAGAAAAAAGTCCTAAAGACCATGGGGGCTATGTTAGGCCAGAGCAACTTTCCTGGCTGAAAACCCAGATTGACCAGAGTGGTGAGCAACCCCTTTTTGTTTTTGGACATCATCCAGTGCAAAACGCTACGCTATATTCGACCTTCCCAATGCTTAATATTGATAATAGCAAAGAGGTAAAGGTAGCCTTTCTCCACAAGCGACAAGGGGTAGGTTTTTACTTCTGTGGGCATAACCACGCCAACAGCATCTCGCGCAAGGCCAACTGGAACTTTATCCAGACGGCGGCCCCACTTCGCACCAACGACTTTCGGGTAATTGACTACACCCCTGAAGAAGTTTTAATTCAGACCGTAGAGGTCAAAATTAAGCAACAGCGTAAACTGGCCGGGAAGATGATGAAGGCAATGGGCGATTTCCTGCAATTACCCGCCAGAGGTTTTCGCAGTGACCGCCAATTACGGGTGCAAACGGGGTCGGACAAGGTTGTTGGTGGTGAGCTGTCGGTGGTCGGAGGAAAGTAGCAGTCAAAATGTAGGAGGCTGCTCCGTCAGCCGATGGTTGTCGCTATCCAATGATTATCGCAGGACAGAGCCTGCTCCTACAAAATACCCTGTCTATCATTTTCCAACAACTTTGACCTTTAACTAATAACTAACAACCGAGAACAAATATGAACGTAATTTTGGATGAAGTAAGCCGAATGTTAAACCAGGGTAGTGACAGACGCTACGGTGGCGAAGCGGTTAGCCAGCTAGAACATGCGCTACAGTGTGCGACTCTGGCGGAACAGGCCGGGAAGACCCCCGAACTAATCACCGCTTGTTTGCTTCATGATATTGGTCATATGTTGCGCTACCTGAATGAAGGTAAACCCCAAAAAGGAATGGACGACAAACACGAGGATTTGGGCGCGCAATATCTAAGTGCCAGTTTTGGCCCCGCAGTAGTAGAAGCGGTACGGCTACATGTTAATGCCAAACGCTACCTGTGTCTGGTAGATAAGGATTACTGGGCGAGCCTGTCGCCAATTTCTAAATATTCGCTGGAATTGCAGGGCGGAATCTTTTCTGAAGAAGAAGCGGCGGTTTTTATTGAACAGCCGTATGCTCAGGATGCCGTTCAGTTGCGTATCTGGGATGACCAGGCCAAGATTCAGGGATTAGTTACCCCTGACCTGCACCATTTTGAAAAATACCTACGGGAAAGTTTGCGCTAATCTTACTACCTTTTGTAACCCCTCATATTAATAAGCTGTTAAATGTTATTAACAACTAAAATCATTTCCTAACTTTAGCCCTTAATATTGTCGCTTTGGCTTACTACTCTGGATAAAAATTAAAACCATTTTAACAACCCCTTTATAACTCCTTTACATGAATAAATTAAGATTGAAAGGTAATAGGAACGCGCCTAGCCAATTAAATTTGCTCAAATTATTTAAAAAGGTTTTTACCACTATATGGAAAAGAATAGCCCTGGCTCTCAACTGATGCTAGAGATTAAAAACCTGCGTAAGGTTTACCCAAACGGCTACGAAGCCCTCTCTAATATCTCCTTTAATCTATATGGTGGGGAATTTGTGTGCATTATCGGGCGGAGTGGCGCGGGTAAGTCTACCCTATTGCGCTGCATCAACGGCCTGATACCTATTACTGAAGGTAACCTAAAGGTTAACGGCACTGAAATCACCACCCTAACCGACCAGGAAAAATTGTTGTTACGCCGTCGGATTGGCTTTATCTTCCAGGAATTTAATTTGGTTGACCGCCTGACGGCCTTGCGGAATGTGTTAACCGGGCGGTTGGGTTATGTAGACGATTTCAGCGCACTTCTGGGGATTTTTGGACAGGAGCATCGTGAGAAAGCTCTGTGGTGTTTGCAACGGGTAAATATGCTGCATCGGGCTAAAAGCCGGGCTGACCGCCTATCGGGTGGCGAAAAACAACGGGTAGCGATTGCCAGAGCCTTAGCGCAGGAGCCTTTTTTGTTATTAGCCGATGAGCCTGTTGCCAGCCTCGACCCCGAATTAACCTGGGGCGTTATGAACGACTTGAAGACTATTGCCAAAGAAGAAAACGTCCCGACGCTGGTTAATATCCATGACCTTGAAACCGCCAAGTTCTTTGCTGACCGCATTATTGGCATTGCCAAAGGCCGCATTCTTTATGATGGCCCGGTAAAAGATTTGAGTAACAATGTTTTGCGCGAAATTTACCGTAGTGATAATCCTAACCTGAAGTCGCGCTATGAACTTATTGCCGATTAAAGTTTACTGGTCTAGCCTGGAGAGATAAAGCAGTGTCAATAGAAGAAAAAGATCCAATTGAGTCAGTTGATATAAGGAAAAGTGTTCAGAAAAGCGACTTCCTTAAAGAGCTGGCGAATAAGCCTGAAGCGGTTTTACTAAGACCTTTCGGCAAACCTAATTGGCCGGTCTTTGGGCTAGTGGTGGCCTTGTCAATTGTCGCCATAATCTTTTTTGCTCGTATTATTAATTTAGGCAAGTTGGATCTGAATTGGACAATCCAATTTGACGTAAATCTGTTAACCACCCTTGTAATAATAATTGCCGGGGTGGTTTCGGTTGGCCCTCGCGCTGTCAAAAATCCCCAGGTTTTGCGGGAGCAGTCCACTTTTTGGTCGCTAGTAGTGTTAGCGGTGGTGGCGGTTTTTATTCTGCTTAAAATCGTAGACTTGGGCACTTTCACCTACACTATTACGAAGCTTGATAGCAGCACCCTGGTAGCCTTAATACCTATCGCGGCTCTGTTAGTTCTAGGGTGGCGCGGCTCAAAAATATCCATCACGGCCCTGACCCTTTTCTTCCTGTGGTGGGGTTTTAATATTATCAACTTTGGTTTTATAACTGTTACTGACCTGTTTACCAGCGAAAATGGAGGACGCTTACTCCGCAGTATGACCCCTCCTAACTGGAAATATTTCACCAAAGTTATTGACCCAATGTTGCTAACTATCCAGACGGCGGTAGCGGCGACGGTGCTGGGAATTATTATCGCCTTGCCTTTGAGCATACTGGCCGCCCGTAATACCTCACCTCACCCAATTATCTATAACGTGGTTCGCCTGCTTATCAACTTTATTCGGGCAGTGCCATCTTTAATCTGGGCTTTGCTCTTTATCCCGTTTGTGGGGTTAGGGCCGGGAGCCGGAATTTTGGGTCTGGCTTTGCATAGTGTTTCGGTGCTGACCAAGTTATATTCTGAAGCCTTTGAATCAGTAAAACCTCAGCCGCTTGAAGCTTTGAGTGCTGCCGGAGCAAACGGCCTGAAACGCTTCCGTTGGGGTGTTTTTCCCCAGGCATTCCCATTGGTTGCCAGCTACTCGATATTTAACTGGGAATCTAACGGGCGTGACTCTACGGTGGTGGCCTTTGTGGGTGGTGGCGGTATTGGCTTCTTACTGCAAGCCAACTTGTCTTTGCTGGATTATGCCAATGTAACGGTGATGTTGATTGTTCTAATCCTAACTGTGTCCATGCTTGACCGTTTTAGCGATTTTGTACGCTCAAGAATTATCTAGGTAGTACCTCAATAAATTTGTAGGGTAGGGTTTCAAACCCTACCGGATGGGTTGTAAACCCACCCCTACTCTGCTTATAGAGTTCGCGAATATATGACAATACTAAGGAAGGAGACTTTGATGTTTACTAAGAAAAACCCGCTGAAGTCCGTGCGGATGTTCGGTCTGGTTATGTTGGTGGTACTGTTGACCGCGTTACTGGCGGCTTGCGGCGACCCCACTGCGACTACTGTCCCGGCGGCTACCACCGCCCCCGCGACCACTACGGTTGCTCCCAAGTCTACCACTGCGGCGGCTACTACTGCTGTAGCAACAACCGCTGCCGCTCCTACTACCACAGTGGCAACCACCACTGCTGCGGCTAGAGTTAGCATGTCCAAATTACGGCTTGGTCTAATCCCGTCCGAAAATGCTACCAAAGTCATTGATGACTCCAAGCCTTTTGGGGATGCTCTGTCAAAAGTTCTGGGTGTGCCAGTTGAAATCTTTGTAGGCAACAACTACACCGCCACCATTGAAGCTCTAGCCAGCAACAAGATTGATGTAGCCTGGTTTGGCCCTTTCAGCTATGTACTATCGGCGGATAAGTACAATGGCGAGGCCCTCCTGTTGCAATTAGGGAAGGGTGGTGCAACTACCTACAACAGTTACATTATCACCACTCCCAAAACTGGTATCAAGACTCTGGCTGACCTGAAAGGTCATACTTTCTCGTTCGTAGACCCCGCCTCTACCAGTGGTAACCTGATTCCCCGTTATACCTTGACCAAAGCAGGGTTTGACCCCGACAAGGATGTACAGCCCAGCTTTGCGGGTGGTCACGACGCTTCCTTGTTAGGGGTAATCAGTGGCAAAACCGATGCGGGCGCGGTTGCCAGTGACGTGTTTGCCTCTTTACTGGAAAAAGGCTCTTTCAAGAAAGAGGATGTGGTAATTGTTAATACCAGTGACCCCATCCCGAATAGTCCAATTGCCGTCAGCAAAACTATGGCGGCGGCTGATAAAGCGGCTATCAAGGCGGCCTTCCTTTCAATTAAGGATGCCGACGTTTTGAAAGCGGTTGGCTCCAGTGGTTTCGCCGATGGCAGTAACGATACCTACAACGGTCTGCGCGATGTTGCCAAGTTGCTTGGCCTTGACCTGACCAAACTTAAATAATTTTCTGCCTGTATAGCTTCAGAGCCTCTTTCCAAAGACGGAAGGAGGCTTTTTTGCTTTCAAGTTTGGTATAATAAGACTGAAACCTATGTTGACTGAAAGCTTATCTAGGCCGGATATAGACCTGACCCGCAACCCCATAACCACCATCTGGCACTTCCAGAATTAAACAAGTTAGCAAGGTAGGGCCGGATTTGGTTGCGTCCAATTCACCTATTACCTGGGTAATCTCCTCAATCAAGCCCTTTTTGTGTTCCATATCCATTACGCTTTCCGGGACAGTAATTAAGATACGGTAGCGGGGTTTATCCTCGCTGGTAGCTACTTTGCCGCCATAGGCCCACTCGCCCTCGGCTACTTCATGAAAAAAGGCCCAGGCCCATTGCACAGTAGGCGAAGTAGGTGGTACACCCTCCCACTTGTTTAGGGCCTGAGTTAATCGAGTGAGCAACTGCCCCTTAGTCTCGGCATTCAATACGTTCTTTGGGGTGGTAATATCAATCTGTGGCATCGTAATTTCCTTTCTGTAGGTTTTTATTTTTCTCGTCATATAATTAGACTATGGCAATATTCATTTGTGACTACTATTTGGTGGATTTATCAGGGTTTGTTTAAAAAGGAGTAGTCCCCTCTCCCTTTCAAAGGGAGAGGGCCAGGGTGAGGGTTTCCTAATTTTTTAATTTTCTTGTTCAGCTGCTTAGTATCTGGCTGATAGATGTAGTTACTACAGTGGCAATACCTAAACCTGGTTAACTAAGGGGGTTTTGAAAGTTTTTCACTCTCCAAAGAAGTGATATGAAGCTACCTCGTTCAAATCCACCGCTACGGGCGGCTCTTCACACCGCTCTCCTATCTGGGCGGTAAAGACCTTGAACGCTGCTAACTCACCCAGGGGGTTGCTATCGTCTGCGGCTTCTCGTGAGGCGATATGCACGAAACTAACTCCATCCGCCAGCTTAAATGAAGCGTAACGTAGGCCGGGTGTCTGGTCGCGTTTGAGCTGTTCAAACACTTTGTGGATGTAACTCTCGTTTTCACCCGCTCGTTCAGCTTTGACTTTGTAGCGCACCATTACTGTTTTCATAATCTAATACCTTTCTTTCATACTTTTGTTCCACCCAGACCAAGCCTGATAAGTAGTGTTGGGTGTTTTACCTGTCCCTCTTGTACTCAGGGGATAACCCGACCCCACAAAGTTTTTTGGATTGTTTTTAACCGTACTTGGTATAATGTATAATGCCCAAACTTTTAACCCTGCTCCGCCCGTGCTTTCAGGGCACTAGCGTAGGTCGCAAAGGTTGAATTAAGGTCAGGAATCGAGCCTCCAATTAATGGCAACATCAGGCCGCTAAAAGCCTCCTGAATGGTAAATTTCACCTGACCATTCCCAAGCGGTACAAGGCTGAAACTACGTTTTCCTGTAAATAAGCCCAACGGCATCCCGCTGCTCCAGACCAGTCTGCTATTTGGCACAAACTCACTAACTGTCACCTTAAAAGCCCGATTTGGCGCGATTTTGGCATAGATAGTTAGTTTTTCACCGGGGGCAATTTTGCCATCCAGACTTATCATCCCTTTGTCCCATTCGGTATATTTGGCGGCATCGGTCAGAATACCCCAGACCTTTTCTGGTGATGCCTTGATTTCGGTGGTGGCACTCGACATTTTCATAAAGTTCCCTTTCTCTGCTATAGTCTGAAAAATTTAAGTAAAATCAACTTATTATTAAATGGTACTAATCTCGGCCTCTTGCATCACATAGCGAACGTAGCGGTAATCGCGAATGAGGGCCACCTTATCATTCTCCCAACTTATCAGAATAAAATAGGCTGGCTGAGCCAACTCGTTGGCTGGTTCGTGGACTAAAATAGCAAGGCGACCCTCAACCAGCCCGAGCGTAAAATGCCAATCATTCAACTCATTGTAATTAGCAAAGTAATCATTCTTGACCTCAGCCAGATCCCGCTTCTGGGCCCGACTAATTAAATCCAACTGAACTTCCTCGGTCAGCATGGCCTGTACCGCCTCAAAATCGTGGGCATTGAAATGCTCAACGTAGCGGGTCAGCCGTTCACGCTCGTGCTGGTTTAAGGTTAGGGCTGGCCCGTCTATTTCGACGCTCCCGCCAAGCTCGCGTAGTTTGGTGCGACCACGATGCAGGGCCGCTTTGATTTCGGGCACAGTCGCATTTAGCAGCTCCGATATTTCGGCGAGGGAATAGCCCAGCACATCCTTGAGGATTACACAGCTCCGTTGCTTTGGCGCAAGTTTGAGAAACACTGACAATGCTACCGCGACAATTTCCTTGTCCTCCAACGGTTGGTCTGGTTCGGCAATCAGCGAATTTTCATCTAGGCGTTCCATACTCTGAAGGTTGTAATGGCGGAGAAAGTCAATCGCTTTGTTGTGGGCGATGCGGAAAAGCCAACCGCGCAGATTAGATTTAGAGGTCAACAATTCTAAAGAATTATAGGCTTTGGTTAAGGCTTCCTGCACCACATCCTCACCGTCTACCACTGAGCCAATCATGCGGGTGACATAACGGTGAAGCTGAGGGCGGATTTCGGTAACTAATTCCTCAAACTCGGCCCGTGTGGGAGCGGGAGTTGGTGAAAATGAAGATGAGTCCATGTATGTCTGCACCTTATGCTTTAGTGAGGGGGTTTACACCCATAACCTTTTAGTTGCGCAATTCGCCGCACCGTTCAGGGGTGATAGCTACGGGAATATTATAGTCCGCGCCGTCGAGAATGGTAAGTTAAGGGTTATTACCCGTGACCAACGCAGTTTTTTGCTTCAGTTGGAGTAGTTTTGCTTAGCTAAAGTGGGGTTCATCTATACAACGATAAGGAAGTTCAAAAGGATACGCTGTCTGGAAGTAATTAACGTCAATATTGACTACCTATTAACTCAAACCCTTATCAAGGTTGCGGCTACCCCGATAATAAGCCAGGAGCAGGTCTCGCAGAGTTCGGCAGTAGCCCCATAAATATCCCCGGTCAGACCGTCAGGCAGTTTGGTCATAACATATTTACCAAAAAGTTGGGCAATCACAAAGATTATCAGGGCAATTACGACCCCCGGCAGACGCAGGGCAATCGCCGCAATCGCCAGAACCGCCACCCCTGCCAAGCTAAATTCCAGTAGGCCCGTATGTTTCTTAAAATCCGTCCCTAACCCACTGGGTCGCCCATAGGGGAAAATTACCACCACCGAAACCAGTGCCCACCGCCCCAACATTGGGCCAAGCACCAGGGCGGGAGTCATTAAATCTGGTGGAATATTTAGCAAGGCCGCATATTTCAGGGTTAAAAGTACCCACCCACCCGCCACCGCAAAACTTCCCACCCGACTATCCCGCATAATTTCCAGCCGCCGTTCGGGAGTGCGATAGCCCAACAACCCGTCGCAGGTGTCCAGAAAGCCATCAAAATGCAAGCCGCCCGTTATCATCAGCAAAATAATCACCAGAAACAGAGCCGTCAGGTTGAGCGGCAGGAAAAAATTGAGCAACCAGTTAAACAGAGCTAACATACTCCCCAACAAAAGCCCTACCGCCGGAAAGTAGCGCACCGCCCTTCCTATATCCTCTGAAGCTGGTTGCCGCCAAACAGGAACTCGTATAGTGGTCAGGAATTGCACCGCTACCAGAAAACTTAACACAATTTCCACAATCTTTTTGATAACAAACCGCACTTTTGCTTTAGCCTCAAACTCTACTATCCTCGCCCCGCATTATACAGGAGATTTGAGGAGAAGGATGAAGGATGAGGGATGAAGAAAACAGGAGTCAGAATTCAGGAGTCAGGAGTCAGAATAAAGAATAGGAAGAATTGTTCTCCCTTCCGTTGTAGGGACACGCTGCATCGTGTCCGAGGGTCAGGTTTTTCGCCTCTATATATTTCTCCGGTTCAGGGCGGGGAGACCCCGCCCCTACGGAATATCCTGTTTATCCTGTCCATCCTTGTGAATATTTCTGACCACCGATAACCGACAACCGACAACCAACAACCCTGAGAGCTATGTTATAATATGAATCGGGGCGAAAATGAAACGTCTAGCCCAAGCTATTCGTATACTATTCAGGTGCAGTTTTGCCCGATGCAATAATTAGTTGACATAAATATTATAAACGAAGGTGTAGAAGCAGTGTTTAAATCTTTAAAAAACCTCATTACCGGGGGTGACAGTACCGATAAAGAGCTAAAAAAGTTCGAAGTAATCGCTACTAAAATTATAGATGAGCTTGGCCCAATATACAGCGAACTAAAAGACGGTGAGTTAAAAGCCAAAACCGCCGAGTTTCGGGTGCGGCTGGAAGAAGGCGAAACGCTGGACGATATTCTGCCGGAAGCTTTTGCGGCAGTCCGGGAAGCGGCCTGGCGCACTCACAAACAAAAACATTATAAAGTACAGTTAATCGGTGGACAGGTCTTGCATAGCGGTAAAATCTCCGAAATGCGTACCGGGGAGGGTAAAACCCTGGCGGCAACCCTGCCCGCCTATCTGAACGCCCTGGAAGGCAAGGGCGTGCATGTGGTCACGGTTAACGATTATCTGGTAAAACGTGATGCCCAATGGATGGGGCCAATTTATGACCTGTTAGGTCTCAAGGTGGGGGTTATCCAGAGTAACGGCGGCGACCCCAATCGCCCATCCGCTTATATGCTCGATACGACTTTTTCCAACGACAAAGACCCCAGCATGAATTACCTTATCCCGGTGTCACGGCAGGAAGCCTATGCCGCCGACATTACGAATGGTACTAATAACGAGTTTGGCTTTGATTATCTGCGCGATAATATGGCTCGGAGCATCGAAGCCTGTGTGCAGCGCGAGCTTCATTATGCCATCGTTGACGAAGTGGATAATATTCTGATTGACGAAGCCCGTACCCCCCTTATCATCAGTGGCCCAGCAGGGAAAGCCGATGATAACTACCTGAAATTTGCTCAGTTGGTGAAAGGCTTGCGCGAAGGAGCCGAGCGGGATTATGAAATCAAGGAAAAAGAGCGGGTGGTAAACCTGACCGAGCGGGGTATTGAACAGGTTGAGCGGTTGCTGAGCATCCCGGCCTACGAGAGTATTTATGACGATAAGTGGAGCAAATATACCCCTTATCTGGATAACGCCCTTAAATCCAAAATTCTTTATCTGCGTGATCGCGAGTATATTGTGCGCGATGGGCAGGTTATTATCGTAGACGAATTTACAGGTCGTTTGATGGAAGGGCGACGTTACGAGGGTGGTTTGCATCAGGCAATTGAGGCTAAAGAAGCGGTACGGGTACAACAAGAAAACCTGACCTTTGCCACTATCACCCTGCAAAACTATTTCCGCATGTACAAAAAGCTGTCGGGGATGACTGGTACGGCTATGACCGAATCTGAAGAATTTCACAAGATTTATGGTCTGGATGTAGTGCCGATACCCACCAACCAGCAGATGATTCGGGATGACTCCAACGACTATATCTTTAAGGATGAGGAGGCCAAGTACCGGGCGGTGGTTGAAGAAATCATCGAGATGAACCAATCCGGGCGGCCTGTGCTGGTTGGTACGACCAGCGTGGAAAAGTCTGAATATCTGGCGAAGTTTCTGGAGCGCAAGAAAGTCCGCCATAGTGTTTTGAACGCCAAGTTGCACGAAAAAGAAGCTGGAATTGTTTCGCAGGCGGGGCGACCCAGCGCGGTGACAATCGCTACTAACATGGCTGGTCGCGGAACTGACATTATTCTGGGAGGCTCACCCGATAGTTATCTGGCGGAGGAGCTAGAGGCGCGGGAGTTGACTCAGGCTGACCGCGATACCGAATCTTACAAAGAGGCTCAGGCGATTGCCGAAACGCGCTGGCAGGAAGCCCACGATAAAGTGCTGGAAGTGGGCGGTTTGCACATTATTGGTACGGAACGCCATGAGTCGCGCCGGATTGATAATCAGTTGCGTGGTCGGGCTGGTCGGCAGGGCGACCCCGGTAGCAGCCGTTTCTATGTTTCGCTAACCGACGACCTGATGCGCCGTTTTGGTTCGGACCGAATTGGTGGCTTGCTGGATCGCTTTGGTTTTGAGGATGATGTGCCGATTGAGAATTCGCTTATTAGCCGCACCATTGAACAGGCTCAAACCAAAGTGGAAGGTCAGAATTTTGACTTCCGCAAGCATCTGGTGGAGTTCGATAGTGTTATGAACAAACAGCGCGAATCTATTTACGAAGACCGCCGCCGTATCCTGACCAGCGAAGACCTGAAAGAGCAGATTATCACTTTGAATCAGGCCCGTCTTGATGAAATTGTAGATGAATATACCGTTGGCGAACATCAGGAATGGGATTTGATTAAGCTGTTCCGCAACCTGGGCCTGATGCTAACTACCCCGCGTACCCTCAACCTCCCGGCAAACCGTTACAAAGACCAGGAGGAGTTGGATGAGGCGTTGCTGGCGGCCTTAGAGAAAGAGTTTGAAGTTAGCGTTCATGACTTTGAAGACAAAAACAAGGACGAACTAAAGGAAATAGCTGGACAGATGCTTGAACACGCCTTCGCTTCCAAAGAGGAGCGATTGGGGGCGGAGGATATGCGTCAGTTTGAGCGGTTGGTGCTACTAGAGGTCTACGATGATAACTGGGTGAATTATCTGACCCCGTTGGAAGAACTCAAGCGCGGTATTGGCTTGCGGGCTTATGGGCAGAAAGACCCCTTGCAGGAATATCGTCGCTCGGCTTTCCAGTTTTGGAGCGAGCTTCAGGAAAACATCCGACGGGATATTGCCGAAAAGTTCTGGGCTTACGAATTGCAAAAAGCTCAAGCTGCCCCCCGCCAGAATTTGCAGGAGAGCGGCCCGGTTGAAACTCCAGCGGCTGAGACTAACGGTAAGGAAGCACCCAAAAAATCCCCCGTCAGGTCGAATAAGGTCGGGCCCAACGAGCCATGCCCTTGTGGTAGTGGTAAGAAGTATAAAAAGTGTCACGGGAGCATTACGGCGGGAGTTCGCTAATTTAACATGTAAATTTTTTATGCGAATTCCTGGATTTATGCTATATTATAAGCAGACCTAACCCCCTAGCCCCCTTCCCTAGTGCCTAACCACAGGAGCTAATGTGCAAAGGAAGGAATTATCCCTTCTCCTTGTAGGGAGAAGGCTAGGATGAGGGGGAATCCTGGCCTTATTCCAAACTCAAGGGTCAGGCAACTCGAACCCTCACCCCAACCCTCTCCCACCGAATGAGAGAGGGAGTTAAACCCCTCTTTGCCTAACACCTAGTGTGTTTATGCACTAGCAAGGAAGGGGGGATAAGAATTTGTAGTAAAGGAAACACCCTATGATTCAGCAACAAACGTCGAGCCAACACACCCACGAGCATATTGATGGGCATGAACATGTTGCCCACATGGAAGATTACAAAGCTCTCGTCCGAATTGCCTGTTTGTTGACCTCTGAGCCAGTGCTTGACCGCTTGCTTGACCTCATAATTGCTGAAAGTAACCTTTTACTGGATGCAGACCGCAGTAGTCTTTTTCTGGTAGATGCCGAAAAAGAAGAACTTTATACTAAAATCGCCCTCGGCACCACCCGCGAAATCCGCCTGAAACTGGGGGCAGGTTTGGCGGGGACAGTAGCCTTGACTGGCGAAATCATCAACCTGCGCGACGCTCAGAACGATCCCCGCCATAACAAACAAGCCGATATGGCTAGTGGCTATCACACCCGCAACCTCCTTACCGTGCCGATGCGTAATCTCTCTGGCAAAATTATCGGGGTTATTCAGGCGATTAATAAACAGATGGGAATGTTTACTACTCGCGACGAAGAAGTTTTGACGGCCTTTGCTTCGATTGCCGCCGCCGCTATCGAAAACGCGACCTTGCGCCACGATATAGAGCTTATGCTCAATAGTTTTATCGAGGTGATGGCAGATACTCTGGATATGCGAAGTCCCCAAACTGCCGGACATAGCAAGCGGGTGGCTTTTTACGCTGCCGAGATTGCCCGCGAACTAGGCATGACCGAAGAAAATATTGAGCTGGTACGAATGGCGGGGCTACTGCACGATTACGGCAAAATCGGCGTGCCGGAAGCGGTCTTGACTAAACCGGGCCGCCTGACAGAAGATGAATGGGTTTTTATGCGTCGCCATGTTGAGCAATCCGAAGAAATGCTGAGCAAAATCTACTTCCGGGGCGGTCTAAAACGCTTGCCCATGATTGCCGGACAGCACCACGAACGGGTTGATGGCTCAGGCTATCCGACTGGTTTGCGTGAAGAAGATATTGAACTGGAAGCCCGGATTCTGGCGGTGGCGGATGTGTATGATGCCCTGACTATTCGCCGTTATTACCGCAACCCCATGACCTATACTGAGGCTCTAACCTATTTGCAAAGCCTTGTGGGTAAGGAGTTCAGTGTGGCTTGTGTGGAAGCCCTGATTAAGGTGGTGGAACGGGTCGGCCCGCCCGCCAATCCCGACAACGATACTGCCCAGCAGTTTGGCGAGAACGAATCGGCGACCTTGCCGCCAAACATCGCCAGGTTTGTGCAATAATCCAGTCGTTGGGGAAATGTAAAATCGAATATCTAAAATCGAAAATTTGTAGGAGTGAACCTTGTGTTCGCTCTTTTTGATTCACAAGGATGAAACGGGAGTTAGGAGTCGGCGGAGACAAGAATTTGCAAGAGGCTGCTCTGTCAGCCGATAATCGCTGGACTAATAGTGCCGATGATAAAGGCAATAGTGATACTCAACAATTGTGCCGGAATGTTCCACCAGGAGTTGATTAGCTAATTCAGGCGGGAATTCAATTCGCACCACCGCTTCCAGGTCAGCCCGACTCTCAAACCTCCACTCGCTGGCAATTCGGGTAAGGGTAAAACCTTGAGCCGCCCAAAAATCCTCTATTGCCGTAGCATTTAGATGTTGACCCATTGGACTGCGTTTTAACCAGTTGGCAAATGTGCCAGTAATCAGGTCATTATCAATAACAAAGGCTGTACCCCCAGGCCGGATAATCCGTTCAAGTTCACCTAATCCAGGGAGACATTTGGGTGCGAAGAAGTAGGCGAAACGAGCGTGAACAATATCCACACTTTTATCAGAGAGCCAAACCTGCTCCGCCGAACCAGCCATTACTGAAACCCGTTCCAGCCCGAGTGCTGCCACCCGCGCCATTGCTCTTAAACGTGAAGGGGCGTGGGGTTCAACCGCAATTACCTGACGGGCGGTAGTATTAAAACGCGCCAAATGAAAACCCGTGCCAGCTCCCAAGTCTAACAGAATTTTGTCATCCCAGGAAGCGATTGAAGCCATTGTCGCCTCGATTAAATGCTCAGGGTCAGCCGCGATGTTTTCAAGCTCGTAAATATCCGGGTTTTCCTGAATATTTGGCGAAAGATGAACCCCCGGCAACTTTATTGAATCTGGATTACTCATTTAGCTTTTAGATAGATTAGTCAAACAGGTGACTAACTTTAAGTTTGAAATTGGGTAATACTTCCTCACCATCTAATTCATCGTTCAGGTTCAGAAGTTTTACATCGGGGAGGTTCGCGCCATAAACTAAAACGAACTTTTCCAGCATATAAACCGACCAAATTAAGCGTACCCCGCTTGAACGATAATTTTCAAGCTTATTGTGAATTCGCTCGGTGGTGTCGCTGGGGGAGTTAACTTCTACCACAAGGTCGGGAGCGACGGGAATTGGCCCACTAAAATCGTCGGGAGTGCGCCCCGCTAATACAAAACAGACATCTGGTTCGACATAGTTAGCCCCGTCCTCCCGACCCAAAGTGCAGGAAGCCCCAGAATAAACCGTACCGTAGGTCGGGCCATCTTTGGCATAATTTCCCAGGTAAAGGCTTAATTTAGCGACAATCTTGCCATGTTTGGCACTAACCCCGGATTTTGGCCTAGCCACTATCCTACCCCCTACCAGCTCATATTCGTAGTCGTCATCGGGTAAATCCAGTTCCAAAAATTCCTGTACAGTGTAAAGTTTTTCTTTTATTTCAGTGGTCATACCTTCAACATCCTGTTCGGTCAGGAACTATTCCTGAGTAGAGGGTGCGGCGGGCGTGCCGAGTTTGGCTGCGCGTTTGGCGGCTTTCGTTGCGGACATTTGACGATTGCGCTGATTTGCCACATCTTTAGCCGAGCGAATTACTTTGGCTAAAAGGGTTTTGCTGCTGGCGTTATCCTCAGCTAGTTCGGGGGTATTAAGTTTGGTATCAATCGTTTTGTTGATAACCATATCTACAATTTGCAGCACTTCTTCGGTGATGGAGCGATTATCGAAACCCTCGTAGAGTGACCCAACCATCACGTTCGCGGTGAATTCGTCCAGCAACTCCGGCGCAACCTCACCCTTTTTAGTAATCTCAATAAAGTTATCGAGCAAATTATGCACCCGGTCACGCAAATCTTCGGTGGCAACATCGGCAAAAGCAAAACCATACATCACTTTAATCGAAGTAGCGGCCTGGTCTACAATTTTTTCCTGATTTTTCGTAATCAACGCGGCCAGACTATTTGACATGGGGGAATTCTCCTAAAATCGAAAATCTAATATCCAAAATCGAAAATATTCGTTGGGGCAATTGGGCGGTTCACGAACCGCCCCTACGACTTCTTATTCCCCCTTCCACGCTTGCCCCTCCTATACTCAAGGGGGTTAGGGAAGGGGGCTAGGGGTTAGGTTAACCAACACCTATTTTATCAGCCGGATACCCCGTTTGGCGGCGGCTTCCTCCACCGACTCAGTACGGGCCGTCTTGACCTGTCGCTCCTTGTCGGGGTTTGCGGGCAATGGCACAAGCGATGGGACATCCTCCCGACCTTCTTCGGGCTGGGCGGTAGTGGAACCCTGGTCACTGGTGGTTAAAAGCTGGAAAAGGTCGTTTTCATCCTCCAGTGCTGGGTCATTTGGGCCAATAAACTCCAGCGCATTGAGCATTTCCAACATCTGCATAATATCGCGAAATTTCTCAATACTAAGCAAAACCGCCGTAGCCTGGTCGTTGCGTTCGATAACAAAGTGGCTCGTTCCATTATCCAATTGGTCGAGAAGTTGTGACAATTCCGTCCGCAACCGCGAGGCTGTGATTACTCTATCCATAAAAAAATGCCTGCTTTTCTCTCCGAATGTATTGCTATAAAAAGGGCTACCTACCCCGCCACCCCATCAGGGCTTGCGGTGAGTCTCCACTTCATCAATCACTTTAATCAGCAATTGAAGCTGGTTTATCGCATCCTCGGCAACCTTTCGCATCCGCCCGAAACTGATACCATCAATTTCATTGGCCCAGGCCCGCATCCCTGCCTCGTTAATCTCAGGCCATTTTGCGTCCTGCTGAATCCGTAACTTAACTTTGCGAACCGGGTCATTGCGATGCACCGTTTTGGGGTCAATTTTGGAGGCTTGCTCAAGTTCCACTGTTGGGTAAAGAGCCACCACCAACTTATCCACGTCGTCGGTACGCACAAAGGGATTGCCCGGCTTGCCGCCAAAGGCTTTTAATTTCCCCTCTTTAATATATTCCAATACGGCTAAACGGTCAGTTTTTAGATTGGCGGCGGCCTCAACCGCATCCATAAAGGCAGGTCGGATGGGTTTGGTCTGGTCAGTATTACTCATAATTCCTTCTACATGTCTGTCACTAACGCTTACTTTGCGTATAATAGCCGAAATAGCAAACCTAAGCAAGTCTACTTGGAGGTGTCGAGAAAGTTTTGTTTTTAGCATTGTCCCTTTGACAAATGTGTTCTACCTGAGTAAACTAAAGCCAGTTGTGTCAAAATTAACAATACTACAAAATCTAGTTCAGGGACTTTATGGCGGGTTATAACGTAGCGGTGGTTGGCCCAGGCGAGGCGATTGGGCAGGAGCTATTAAAAGCTTTATCACAACGCCGCTTTCCGATTAGTGGTCTAAAATTATTATCAGCTCCAGCGAATTTCGTGGAAGGTCGCAAATATTCCTTTGGTAACAAGGAATTTTCCCAGCATGAAATAACCAGTCGGGCTTTTAAAGATATAGATATTGCTTTCTTCTGTGGCGAGGCCGAAATCGCCCAGCATTTTGCTAACGCCGCCAGCGAGAACGGCGGGTTGATGATTGACCTGAGCGGGGCTTTTCGGGGCGACGATAAAACTCTGGAGATTATTCCCGAAATTAACGCCGCCGAACTGAAAACTCTCAAGAAACGCCGTTTGGTGACTTCCCCCAGCGCGGCTACTATTCAGTTGTTAGTGCCGCTTAATACGCTGCGAAACTGGACGAGTATTCGCCGTCTGATTGTCCACAGCTATGAGCCAGTTTCCGAGAGTGGGCAGACAGCCGTAGAGCTTTTTTCCAGCGAGGTTAAAACTGTGCTAGAGGGTAAGCAGGTAGTGCCGCACGCCTATCATCACCAGATTGCTTTTAACCTCTTGCCCGAAACCGATATTTTCCTGGACACTGGTATGACTCGCAGCGAGTGGCGGATTATGCGTGAAATTAAGCGACTGTGGCGGCTGCCCGACCTTAACCTGAGTGTTACCTGTATTCGAGTACCACTTATCAATGGGATGGCTCAATCGGTGATTGTAGACCTGGCTAAACGGGTCAGCCCGGAGGAGTTGCGGGAAGTGTTTGGCGATACCCCTGGTGTGCGGGTGGCGGACGACCCTAGCGTGGGGCTCTATCCCCAACCCTGGCAGGCTTTAAATCAGGATGATATTGTGGTAGGGCGGATTCGGGAAATGGACTCTAACTATAACACTATCGCTTTCTGGAGTGCGATGGATAATCTCCGTAAAGGGGCGGCGGTAAATGCTGTCCAAATTGCCGAAGCCGCCGCCGAATTAAAAGTGATTTAGACATCTACTTCAAAGTTGCCAGTACCTCGTAAAGGTCTTCGTTATCCGGCACATCCAAAAGCTCGTGGACATCAATAAAGGCCACCTTGCCCGCTTTATCAATCACAAAAAGGGCGCGTTCCGCCATACCTTGCTCACGTAAAACGCCATATCGCTCGGCTATTTCACCTTTGGGATGCCAATCACATAAGAGAGGATAGCTCAGGTTGCCCATACTTTTAGACCAGGCTCCATTGCTATGGGTAGTGTCAATCGAGATACCCAAAACTTGGGCATCATAACCTTCAAACTTTGCCAGTTCGGCTTCGTAGGAAGGCATCTGGACGCTTCAGATGGAGCTAAAAGCGAAGGGGTAGAAGGCCAACACCACATTCTTTTTGCCCTGAAAGTCGGACAAAGTTAGTTTGGGCTGGTCGCTGGTGCCTTTGGCGGTTGGCAGGGTAAAATCGGGGGCCATATCGCCCACCTTAATGGTTTTGGTCTCGGTAGCTATGCTCTTTCCTCTTGGCATCGGTCAAAAACTCCTTTCACAGTTGTTAATCTAAAATCTAAAATCTAAAATCGGAAATAATTGTAGGAGGATGCTCCGTCATCCGATGAATATCGCAGGACAGAGCCTGCTCCTACGGGTTCAGATGCAGGGCGACCAGCAGGTACGCCCCTACGAATTTCCCCAACCCCAGCATTATATTTCCTTTGGAATTGTTGAGCAAACAACAAAAGAATTGCCATTATCCCGTTATCCTTTTCCCTAATTATCCCGACTGGTATATAATTATCTGGTAGACTGCTTAATTCTAAAAGGGATGTTGCGTGCAGGAAATAGAAAATAAAATCAAAGAGTACATAGCCAATTTTGATGATGCCGTTTATGTATCCTCTATTTTTGCGGTAGTTGATGCTCCTGCGGTAATAGAAACCCTAAAGGTGATATTAGGCAGTGGCGATAAAACTTCAACTTTGACTGCCCTAACTTTTATCCGGGATGTGCGTTTAGGCGGCTGTGTAGTTACTGAGGATATTAGAGCCGAATTTAGCACGTTGCTACCCGAATTATTTCCAGCTTTTCGAGGATGTGTATTTTCAGAAAACTATTTCATTCGCTCTCAGGGCATTATACTATAGGGGAATTATGTAACAGAGAGAATATCCCAACACTGGTTGAAGCCTTTGAGTCCTTCAAAACCACCGACCCTTTATCAATCCCTGGCCTTTTCTTTGAGTTAGGCTGGTTGGGTAGCGAGGAATTGCAGGACTTGATAACTGAAATGACTAACCACCCTAATTATCTTTTTCGGTGGGCAACACTCCAATTTTTTGATAGTAGTAAATATCAAATTGATTCTGAAGGTCATAATTTTGTCAAAGAGCAGTTAGCAATCTTGCAAAACGATGAAAATAAGTTAGTGAGGGCTGAAGCAAACCATTTATATGCTAGAATTTTGTTAAGCGAAAAGCAACCAAATATGGTAAAAGCTGAATTTAAAGCAGAGGTAAAAAGCATCAAGAAAATCGAACCTGAAATAACTTTTGTAAGTATTACCACTGGTTTCCACAATTATCTTTCTGTGGCAATGAAAAGTAATTACACTGTTGAGGAATTAGACCTGTTTACCCAACAATATTCGGTTTGGCACAAATTAAAAAGCAATGAAGACTTTATAGCGGATATAATTAAATTACAAACAAAGAAGTTTGAGGGAGGAAACTAAAAATGACCCAGGCAGCCCAATTGGAACGACTTTACATAAATGGAGAATGGTGCACCGCCGAGAAAACCTTTGAGGTGCGGAATCCGGCGACGAGCGAACTTATCGCGGAAGTAGCGGACGGTGGCAAGGCTGAAGCAGAAGCAGCGATTGCAGCGGCGGCGGCAGCTTTCCCGCTCTGGCGCAAGATGAAAGCCGAAGACCGGGGCGAGCTTCTAAATAAAGCGGGCGCATTGATGAAACAACGGGTGGAACATCTGGCCCGGATTTTGACCCTGGAAAATGGCAAACCTCTGGCGGAGTCGCGGGGCGAAGTTATGATCGCGGCCCGCTTCCTGATATGGAACGCTGAAGAAGGGCGACGGGTATACGGGCGCACCGTGCCTAGTGACCCCCAACGCCGGGTGCTGGTACTAAAGCAGCCCGTCGGGGTGGTAGCAGCCATTACCCCCTGGAACTTCCCATCCAGCATGATAACCCGCAAACTTGGCCCAGCGTTAGCGGCTGGTTGCACCGCTATGCTCAAGCCCGCCGCCCAAACCCCCTTGAGTGCGATTGAAATCTTCAAAATTTTCGACGAGGTTGGTTTTCCCAAAGGAGTTGTCAATCTCGTAACTACCCGCCGTTCCTCGGTAATCGGCGATATTTGGCTGGATAGCCCGGTAGTTCGTAAATTAACCTTTACTGGCTCAACCGAGATTGGTAAATATTTGATTGGTAAGTCGGCTCAGACGGTTAAACGGGTCTCGATGGAGTTGGGTGGACATGCCCCTTTTCTGGTGTTTGAGGATGCCGATTTGGACAAAGCCGCCGAAGGGGTCATTCTGTCGCGCTTCCGCAACGCCGGACAAACCTGTGTCTGCGCCAACCGTCTCTTTGTCCAGAGCAGCATCGCCGACAAACTAGAGGCAAAGGTGGCGGAACTGGCGGCAAAGCTCAAAATCGGCAACGGTCTGGAACAAGGGGTACAGGTTGGGCCACTGATTGATAAATCCGCCCTGGAAAAGGTGCAACAGCACGTTAGCGACGCGGTGGCGCACGGTGGGAAAGTATTAGCCGGGGGCAAGCAAGCCGACCTGAGTGGCGGCTATTTCTATGAACCGACTGTCATTGCCAACGCCAACCAGGAGATGCTCATTAGCCACGAGGAGACTTTTGGCCCGGTGTTGCCCATCTATCGCTTTGAGACTGAGGAGGAGGCCATTGCCGCCGCTAACAACGTCCCTTATGGTCTGGCAGCTTATTTCTATACCCAGAATGTAGGCCGGATTTTCCGGGTAGCGGAAGGGTTGGATTATGGCATCGTAGGGGCTAACGACCCGGTTCCTGTTGCGCCGGAAATCCCCTTTGGTGGGTTCAAGGAAAGCGGCCTGGGCAGCGAAAATGGCTCCGAAGGGATTGAGGCTTACCTCGAAACTAAGGCCCTTTCGATAGGAATTTAAGTTCTTAATGGTTGCGCTATTGAATCAAATGTGCTAATATCATGACCAGCCCTGCCGAATACGTGATGCTACGAAAGTTTCAATTCAACACCATTTACGTAGGGAGTCGATTGCCTGGGATTAAATGCCTGCGCTAGTTGGATAAACTTTGGCGCGTTTGGCTGAAACTCATGGATAGACACCCACCTTGCTTTTGCAGGGTCGAAACCTAGTACACACGTTCCGGCAGGGCTTTAATTTGCCCAAAAATAATCCCGACAAAACCTATGCTTTATCTTTTCTATGGCGAAGACCAATTCAGTCTGCGTCAGGAAGTCGAAAAAATAATAAGTACTAACCTGCCACCCGACGCTCAGGATTTTAATTTTGCTAAAATTGATGCGGGGCGCAGTGGTTTTAATCTGGACGAAGTGATTAACACCGCCGAGGCTTACCCCTTCTTGAGCGATAAAAGAGTAGTGGTGGTAAACGGTCTGGTGGCGCGTCTGGGCAAGGGCGCGGACAACGAGGGCGAAACCCCTGCTCCCAAAGCTACCTCAAAAACCGTAAAAGGTCGGGCTTCCACCGCTACTGCTCCCGCTTCTCCCCGTGAACGTTTTATCAAATTTCTGGACAACCGCCCATCTACTGCCATAATTATTCTGGTTGAGAACAAGGCAGGTAAAAACGACCTGATTTATAAAGCAGTGCAGAAACATGGGCTGGTGCAGGAGTTTATTGCGCCCAAAGGTATGCAACTTGAGAAATGGACGCAAGACCGCGCCCGTTTCCAGAAAATAAAGCTTGAACCTCGTGCCACTACCCTATTGGCTCAATATATCGGCAGCGATTTGTGGCGAATAGAGAACGAATTACAAAAGCTGGCGGCCTATGCCGGGGAAGGTCAGGCTGTGACCGGGGAGATGGTAGAAAAGCTGAGTGCCCAGGTTAGCGATACCCCCATTTATAAGCTAACCGAAAGCCTCTCCCGCAAGAATCTGCGGGAAGCTCTGGTACAACTGAACCGCATGCGCGACGAGACTACCCTGAATCGGGCTGGCTTTGCCCGTTATGTCTTTAACGGCATCTGTCGGCAGGTTTACGACCTGTTGCGGGTGCGTGAGATGGTTGCCAGCCGCCATAGCCCCTCCGATATTGCCAGCAGACTTGGCATGCATCCTTTTGTGGCTGAAAAAACGGTGGATTTAAGCCGTAATTTTCAGTCAGCCCGCCTGGATTGGCTTTATAACCGCCTGACTGAGCTGGACTACGCCGACAAAACAGGTCGGGCCGACCTTACCTCTGAACTGGATTTACTGCTGGTCGAAATTTGCGCGAACTGACCTAACCCCCGGACACGATGCAGCGTGTCCCTACATTGGAAAAGGGGAGGGTATTACTCCCTCTCCCATTCGGTGGGAGAGGGTAGGGGTGAGGGTTTGTTTGATTTAAGGCCCCGCCCGGTATTGGGGAAATGTCGTGAGGGGGCCGTCTCCACACCCTGGATAGAGAATCATTGTAGGGGTAGACCTGTGTGGCTACCCTGTTTTATTTATTCCCCTTTTCTTGTAGGGACACGCTGCATCGTGTCCAGGGACTAGGGGGTTAGGTCAAGAAACCCTCACCCCAACCCTCTCCCATAGGTAGAGGGGGTAATTATATCCCCTTCTCTATTCTTACTCCTGACTCCTGAATTCTTGCTCCTTGATTTCTCATCCTTCATCCTTCCTACTTCATCCTTTTAATTTGGTGGTTGAGGCTTTTTGGACGGCTTTGGCGGCATCTATTCGTCCATAACCGTAATAATCGTCCCGCCCGGAGGGGCCTAAATCCTGACTGGTGCTTTCGAGAATTTGGGTCACCTGGGTAACGCTCAATTTGGAATTTGCCGAAAGCATCAGGGCCACCGTGCCGGAAACATAGGGCGCGGCAAAGCTGGTGCCACTGGCGACACAATAATAGTCATTGCGATAGGGGCGACAAATCTGGTTTTCTGCTGAACGCGCCCCAATTACATTTACCCCCGGTGCGCTGACGGCTACGCTGCGGTTGTGGTTACTAAAGGCCGCCACAGTATCACGAGGCCCGGTGGCGGCTACCGAAATTACCCCAGCGAAAGAGGCTGGATAGTTGGGCTTATTGGCATCGTTACCCTCGTTGCCGGAAGCGGCGACCACCACCACATTTTTGCTGATAGCATAATCTATGGCTGATTTAATATTACGCGAAGCCGAGTCACTGCCCAGACTCAGGTTGATTACCCGCGCCCCGTTATCAACAGCGTAACGGATGGCTTTGGCTACCCGCAAGCTGTTGCCATCTTCGGTAGCGTCCATAACCTTGAGCGGCATAATCTTGACCTGGGGGGCAATCCCGCTAATGCCTACCGCGTCATTGGCTTTGGAGGCAATCAGGCTGGCGACAAAAGTGCCGTGCCCTACAATATCATTAGTATTAGTATTGTTATCTACAAAATTATAACCCTTGACCAGCTTGCCTTGCAGGTCGGGGTGGCTGGCATCTACCCCGGTATCAATCACTGCCACAATCAAATCGCTATTGCCCTGAGTGATTTTCCAGGCCGCCGCCGCGTTAAGTTTTGTCAAAGCATATTGCTGGTCAACCAATTGTTCGTTTGGCAAAATTCGGAAGCCAAAGTTAATCCCGTCATCCTGACCAATCGGGTTGGCAACTGTTTGGTTACGCTGCAAATAGGTCGAAGTGAAGTAAGCCGCTACCAACACTATCGCCGCTAACAGGAAAAAAACTACTACCCCTGGCAAGCCTTTTTTCTGAGGCGGTGGTGGGAGTGGCGGCGGGTAATAGGGCTGATAATAGTAGGGATACGGCGGGTAATTACTATTATCGTTATTATCATCACTATAGCCAGGGTAATTATTACCGTTGGTATAGCCGGGGTAATTGTTATTGTAGTTACTATAGTTGTACATCTTTAACACCATTTATCTGTATTAAGATTTTCTTGCTGGAAGGGCAATATTTCCCTTGCCCTATATAAATCTTACGCAAAAGGTGTTAAGGGGTTACAAGGAATTTGTAAATATTTTGTTACCGAACTATTTTTATTTGTTAGCGAAAAAGGGGGTAACGATATGCCCCTCCGCTACGTTCCCGAAGACCCGACATTTCTCCGCGCCCCACCACCAGTAGTAAAAGGCGATGTAAGCGCACATAACCGCATCCAGCAAATCTTCATACTGTTTAAGGGCTTTGCCCCGGATAGCACCGGTATCCTGGCTTAAAATTTCGGTGGGGATAATCAGGCGGGGTTGGGCTTGGGCGAGATTAGCGAGGTAGTTTTGGTATTCTGCATAGGCGGCAAGGCGATCATTATCCTGTCCGCGCAATTTCCGTTTATATTTCAGGGTTTTGTTCAGACCAAATAGCACAATCATCGCTGGGTGGGGATAACACTCAAAAAACTGATGGGCTGGTTTTTGGGCTTCCAGAAATGGGCTATGTATTAACCCAAACCGTTCTGCCAGCAGCCGTGCCAGAGTTTCACCCCGAATATCACCGGGTGGAGTTCCGTAACGGCCTAAATTAGTACGGTTGGCGGGGTGAGTGCCAGCCTCGTAACGTCGAAAGACCTTCGATAGTTCCAGGTCACAGCCCCGCGCTCCACTCTGGTTCGGGACGGCTAGAGGTGCATCTATAGCGATAAGCATAGAGGAATCGTAGGTAACGTTGCCGATAAAGTCCAAAATCTCGGCATTAGTGCCCAACCGTGCCAGCCAGTTTGTCACAATTCCGGCTTCATTTCCCGGTTTATAGTCTATAACGGCAGCGGCGGTATTGTTGCGAGATGCCCAGGCTAAATCCAGGCCAATAAATTTAAAACTTTCCATCCTTGTGAATATTTTCTTCTCACGGGCGGGGTTGCCCCGCCCCTACGAATTGGGCTTCAGGGCAGGCACGGGGACCTGCCCCTACAATTATTCCGACAACCGACGACCGACAACCGAAAGGGGTTAGGTTTCTAAATTAATATTCAACATTCCAAAACTTAGCACTCGTGCATCGTTCTTGAAGCCAAAATCGGCTACGGCTAGGCCGGGGTCGAGTGAGGAGAAAGTTAGCTGGTTACGGCCAGGGGCAAGCTTCAGGTCAAGGCTAAACTTTTGGCGTTCTTCCACCAGCGAAAGGCGTTTTATTTCCTGCCCGTTTAGTTTTACTATTAATTCCCGATTTTTCTTGAAACTGTAGGTGGTCAGGTTTAGTTTGGCGTTTTTGGACTCTAGGCCCAGATTATACAGATAAAGTTGAGCGTTGTCGTTAGTTTTGGCCCAACGCCAAGTTTCGCCGTTCTGGGTTTCGGGTTTGTACCAGCCCTCCCCCACATCGGCAAATAGCCCGCCGTTTTGGGTCAGGGGTGAAGCCTGTGGCACTTTATAGGCTACCATGCGGGCATCTTCGTAACCGGGTTTGGGGTCGGGCAAAATCTGTTTTAGCAGGTCGGTAGCGTATTTCAGGTTGCTCGCGTCCAGGGCTTCTTTGTAAAGCACTAGATAGCCCACTTTGTAATAGTTCAGAAGAGGTAAGGCTACGTTTTTATAGTCGGGAGTAGGCAGGAAATCCTTATCGGGGCGTAACTCCTTCATTGCTGTGCCAGTATTAAGCCAGAAAAAGTCCCGAAAGAGAGTATTAGATTTTACGAAATTATTAGGGCTGGAAAGCTTGTGGTCGCGGGCATACCGCCCACCCAGGCGCGGTTTGCCATGATAAACCTGATACGCCTGATAGACATCTTCGCCTAACCCGCTCTCGGTAAAGGCGGGAATTTCGTAAATGGCGTAATCGGTTTTGTCCTGCGCTAACTGCTGATAAAAGGGTGGCACGTTTAGAGTATCCAGTTTATAACTCCCCGCCGCCCCGATTAGCAACGGCCCAACCGCCGCCGCTACCACCGCGCCACTTAGGGCCATTTGCTTACGCCATTGCCAGCCCTTCGCAAACTTTTCCAGCAGCCATACTAAGCCATCCCCTGCCAATCCCGCCACCGCCAGATACCAGACAATCTGAAACAGCGAGGCATTCCGACCCACCTGCATCCCCGGCAACGCACTAATCCAGGCGTAGGGTAGACTAATAGTAATATTCCCCAGCTTGAGGGGTTGGGCGTTGTCCCATTGCAGGGCGGGGCCAAGCGAGATAAGGCCAAAAACCAGGGCCGCTATCGCCAAAAATCTGGTAGCTCCCACGTTCTTGCGCCAGCCTGTTATCAGGCCAACTATCGCCAATACCAGGGGAATATAACCCAGGTTATGGCCTTCCCAGCCCAGATAATCGAATAGCCCACTGGCTTTGGATAAACTCTGGTCGGCACTAGGCCACAGCCAGGGGGAATTAACCGACTCAATCGCTGTTGGGATAATAAATAAGGGCAGGGCCACGATACCATAAAGTGCCCCTACCGCCGCTAACCGCCCCCAGACCAGCCCCTTTTCTCGCCAGCTTTGTTGTTGGAACAGGTTATAAACCGCGTATAACCCGGTCAGGGCCACCGCAAAAAGCAGATATTGGAGGTCGGTCAGGTTCAGACAAAGCAATAATATTGCCGCTATTAAGATATTTAGCCAGCGTCTACCCTCGTTCCGCCCGACCTTGAACATAAAAAGCAAATAGAGCGGCAGCCACTCCACCGCTGCCAGATTGGTCTGCCCCGCCCCGAAGAATTCATAAATTTGACTATTACAAAAACCAAAAAAGCTGGCTCCAACGAAGGCCGCCAGTTTATTTTTACTCAGGTAATAGAAAAAAAGATAACTAAAGAAGGCGTTGGAGAAAATCGCCCAGACCAGCGTTAGGTTTGTGGCGGCAATCAGCCCAAAAAGCGGGGCGAGAGGAATGGTGAACAGGCTGTTCAGGGGCTGTAGGGTGTGTAGCCGCAGACTGACCCCGGTGGGATAATAGATAAAATCGTTAAAATAGGGATTTATATGACGATCCAGGAGGGCGGTGCGTACCCACCAGTTATTCCAGAAATTTTCGTAGCCATCAATATTGCCACCAGGCATCGCGCTGCTAATACTGCCCCACATTCGGGTAGTATAAAGCAAGGTCAAAACTAAAAAAGCCGCCCCAACCCACAGGTAATGGTTCCAATACAGACCATTACCCTTTTGTGGGGTTAGCGGCGACTCATTTACCTGGTTTTCGGCTAAAGTTTTAGAAATCCCCACTTAGTGAGTCTCGGAGCAGGTCAATATATTCCAAAGCCACGCCCGTGCCAATCGCCACGCAATTCAGGGGGTTATCGGCTACGTAGCAGGGCACGCCCGTCACGTCCGCCAAAAGCTGGCTAATATTACGTAATTGGCTGCTACCACCCGCCATCACCATTCCCCGGTCAATAATATCGCTGGCAAGTTCGGGCGGGGTTTCTTCCAAAACTGTCCGCACTGCCCCAATAATACTTTCGAGGGGGTCGGCTAACGCTTCGGTCACTTCGTTACTGCGGATAATCACGGTACGGGGCAAGCCGCTAACCTGGTCGCGCCCGCGTACCTCCATCGAGAGTTCTTCCTCTAACGGGATGGCACTGCCGATACGGATTTTAATTTCTTCAGAGGTGCGCTCGCCAATCATCAGGTTATATTTGCGTTTGATATAACTGGCAATAGCATCGTCCAGTTTGTTGCCACCAACTCGGATGCTATTGCAGGTTACTATGCCGTAGAGCGAGATAACCGCTACCTCAGTAGTACCCCCGCCAATGTCAATAATCATATTCCCGGTGGGTTCGGCAATCGGGATTTGTGCGCCAATCGCCGCCGCCAGGGGTTCACGGATTAGCCAGGCTCGCTTAGCTCCAGCCTGAATCGCCGCATCATGTACTGCCCGCATCTCCACGTTGGTTACGCCTGCCGGAATACAAATCATCACGTCCGGCTTAACCACCGCAAACCGCCCGGTAGCCCGCCCGATAAAGTGCTTGAGCATAGCCTCTGTGACTACATAATCAGCAATAACGCCGCTCTGCATCGGGCGGATAACCTCGACGGTCTCAGGGGTGCGCCCCATCATTTCGTAGGCCGCCATCCCCACCTGCAAAACCCGGTTGTCTTTGGTCGAAATAGCTACTACGCTCGGTTCGCTTAATACTATGCCCTTACCTTTAACATACACCAATACGTTGGCTGTGCCGAGGTCTATCCCAATTTGTCTGTTGTTGAACATTCATGCCTTTACAAATTCGCTTTTATCGTTTGCTTCTAATCTAACTCAAAAATCATTTTTAGACTATGGAATTATAACATAGATACCACTTTAACATAAAGGCTGGTATTTGGCCTGACTCCTATTCCCGGTGTAAAAACAGCTCCTATCTTTAGGAATCTTTTAGGAAAGTTTTAGTTAAACCCCCTCAAAATTTTAGAATTTCTTTAGCGTTTTTGTTTAAACTACAGGTAGTTGTTTATGCTAACTAAAACACCCAAAGAGAAGCTAAATTAATGAAAGCCCTGATAATTTTTGATGGAAGTGAAGCCAGTCGGCTGAGTCTGGAAACCGCTTGCCAGGATGCTTATATCCGGCAACAAAAAAATGCACAATCACAGGAGAGTTTTGAAGCCGTAGTTGTGGCTTTTGAATTTACCCCCCAGGATGACCAGGCATTAAGTTGGAATTCTGAAAAAAAACGCTATCTGGAACAAGTGGGAGCTTTTCTTAAGTGCAAGGGAGCCTTTGATCAGATTAAAACCAGATATATTCAGTATCAGGGCAATCCAACTGAGATTGTAATTGAATTAGCGAATACGCAAGGGGTAGATTCTATTTACTTGATTGATAATGAACTCGAAAAAGTTAGCCCGAAAAAGCCAAAAATCCTGGAGAGGCTAGGTCTGGTAAAACCGCTACCAGTCGCCACTTTTTCTGCGGTCAAAATAGAGACCCTCCGACTTCTTAAAGAGACTTCCTGCAAAATTATTATAACCGATGCTCAGGGTCTATTTATGAGGTTCAGCTATCACAACACTAACCCAAATCCTGTTTTGTATAGGGTTTAGGGCGACTGGGCGAAAATATTATTTATCCGCCATACTTTTCTGAGTCAGTTTTTCAGCCATAGCGGCTTGAAGGGCTTGCAATCCTTTGGCGGGGCGAGCCATAACCTCAAAATCTATAATCTGGCCGTTCAGGTTGAACTGAATAATGTCCATCGCCTTCACAATAATTTCGCCAATCCGGGCAGTAAACTCCAGGGCAACCGAGTCTTCGCTTACGAACTCCCGATGGTAGGTAAAATCTTCTAGCACCTCGGCGGCGGAAATTAAATACTTCATCGTAATCTTTTTACCCTCCTGGGGTGTCCAAACCACCGGGGAGCGGAATATTACCTCATCCGCCAGAATTTCACTTAGCAGGCTGGTGTTCTCGCCCCGGCTCTTAACGAATTCGTGCCATTTCTCCAGGGTTATTTCGCGGTTAGTTAGCATGTTTTCCCCTTCTTTGGTGGATGTTGGTTAAAAATCTACAATCTAAAATCCAATATCTAAAATCGAGTAGCAGGCTAGACACTGAGGTCTACCCCTACAAAGAATCCTTTTGACTTTCGACCTTTGACTTTTGACCAACAACTGCCTAATCCATTATCACCGTTGGTTGTTCGGTTTTAGCAGGGTCTTCACCCCTGGCGGCGGCTTCATTCTGCTCTTGTTTGAGGCTTTTCTTGGGTAAGAACAGAGCCACCACGAAGATTAAAACCGTGCCAATGGTCACATAGACGAAAACAGTACCCATCGCCCCCGCCGCCGCGTTAAGGGCAATATTCTGAGCATTGGGTTGTTGCCCGGCGGCAATTGCTGCTTTTGCCCCGTTCGCCGTTCGTTCTGACAGGCTCGTTACGAAAATGGTGGTTAGTACCGCGATACCAATTGAGCTGAAAATTTGGGCAGTGGCGTTATAAAGCGAGCTAACTTTGGGCAGAGCGGGCCCGGCAAACTTGGTTAAAGCCACCGTTTGTAACGGCAAGTTTGACCAACCGAAACCAATACCCCGAATTAGCAACACTGGCACAAATGACCAACCATCACTGTCTGGGCTGACATTTATCAACATAATAGAACTGATAGTCAGCATCACTAGACCCATAATAACCAGGGTGCGCGGGCCAAGTTTATCATAAATCCGGCTACCACTGATAATCCCAATCGCCGCCCCAATTCCCTGTGGCATTAGAGCCAGACCAGTTATCACCGCACTTTCCCCCTTGAAACGCTCCAAAAAGAGCGGCAAGATAAAGAAGCTACCGAAAATAACCGCCCGCACCACCCAGGTCATAACCGTTGAGATAGTAAAATCCATGCTCTTGAAGGTACGCAAATCCAGCACCGGGTCTTTGAGGCGCAATTCGTAAACACTGAAAGCCGCCAGCACTGCCAGACCAGCTAGCAACAAAGTCCAGACCAGCCAGTAGCCCCAGCCGTAAATTTCGCCACTGGGAGTCTGGGGGGTGATACTACCTTCGCGGGTGTCGCTGACCAACGTAAAGGCATAAACCACCAGCACCGTGCCTACCATAGATAATATCAGGCCAACAAAATCGAATTTAGAACGGGCTTGTACTCCAACGGGTGGGCCACCTGCCGGACGACCAGCATCCGCCGCCGGGTTAGCCGTCCCACTTGCACCCTGCGGTTTTTGACCGCTTGCCCCTGCCCAGGCTGGTTGCCGTCCAAAATCTGGCTTGAGCAGTCGGAGAATCAGAAACATCGCCAGCAAACCTACTGGAATATTGACAAAGAAAATCGAAGGCCATTCCAGGGGACTATCTACCAGTAACCCACCCACCGTCGGGCCGAGGGTAGGGGCTAATAAAACTGGTATTGCTACAATCGCTGAACTTTTAGCCCGGTCTGCTGGGGGGAAAACGTTAAACGAAATTGAGGTTGCCAGGGGGAAAAGCATCCCCCCGCCGATACCTTGCAATACCCGGAAGACGATTAACATCACGACCCCCCCGCCAAACCAGCCATCCAATTCGCGGGAAAACCCGCACAGGAAACTGCCAAAGGTGAATAGGCCCAACGCAATCAGGAACATGCGCCGCAGTCCAAACAGGTTACTGAAATAACCCGCAATCGGGATGATTGCGGCTTGGGAAAGAAAATAGCCCGTAATGACCCACTGAATAGTATTAATAGTAACAGAGGAGTCCTGCTTACTGAAGCTTTTGAGCATGGCAGTGAGCGAGACGTTAACAATAGTGTTATCGAGCACCGCCATAAAAAGACCCAGAGCGGCAGTCAGGGCTACGGCATATCTATAAGGTATCTTTTTCAAGACAGTGAACTTCCTTTCTCTTAATTAGCAGTATTGTTATTTTCGCTCATATCTTCATAAATGTAGCGGGCGGTATCTTCCAAAACATGCAAATAAACCCGAAGCTGGGTCAAATCAGCCTGACTTATTTTTTGAGTTACCCGCTGTTCAAGCTGTTTGGTTTTTTGCGGGATAATTTGGGCAAACCCCTGACCTTTTTCGGTCAAAAATACCCGCATCAAACGGTTATCCTGAGAGTCACGCTCGCGCCGCACCCACCCTAACTCTTTTTCCATCTCTTTGACGGTGCGGGTAATCATGCTGGCATCCACTCCAATACACCCAGTAAGCTGATTTTGGCTCATTCCGTCCTGGCGAGCCAGTAACAACATTATCCGGGCTGTCAGCATATTCACGCCCATTTCCTTTTCCATTACCTGCTTGATTGCCAGCAAAGTCCGGCCCATCAAATGGGGTAAGGTTGGTTCTTCATTTGACTGAAGAAGGGCTGGTGCTAAGTTATCGGCTTTGGAAAGCTCCTTTATTTTGGCTTGTTTCACTATGGATACTCCCGAAGGTCAGTTAATTCTTTGGCATTGTTAGATTTGATTTATAAAAACATAACCCATTTCTTTTGACATGTCAAAGGTTTTACTATCAATTATTGATACATCAACGAATCCTTAACATTTGATTTACCACTGGACACACTGAAGCAGGCCAAAATAGCCCTATCTATCCACATTTTGTGTATTAGCCCGGAAAAGTGGTGGACAACCTGTGATTAGTTTTTGTTAATCGGTGGATAACTTTTCTATTTTTGGGGATAGTCGAAAAGTGGTGTGCTTTCAGTAAATCTAAATCTAAAATCGAATATCAAATAGAAATCAGGAGTCAGAAGTTAAAATAAAGCGGCATCTTAGTAAGGGTAAACACGCAGGTCTAACCTACATTTGGGAGAATTGTTCCCCCTTCCTTGCTAGTGCAAAAACACAGGGGCTATTGTGCAATAGAGGGTTTTACACCCTCTCCCATTTGGTGGGAGAGGGCGCGGTGAGGGTTTGCCTAAACTGACTCTTGAGCGTGGAGTCAGGCTAAGAAACCCCCTCATCCTAGCCTTCTCCCCAGGGAGAAGGGATAATTCCGCCCCCTTTGCACAACATGTTCTGTGGAAATGCACTA
>Ga0209512_1000772_pt1 | contig 46932 bp, 39 predicted proteins | sample frozenSSSSmetaG_FD_184142 | JGI IMG/M metagenome (GOLD analysis project Ga0209512, IMG submission 184142) | Glacier valley bacterial and archeal communities from Borup Fiord, Nunavut, Canada, to study Microbial Dark Matter (Phase II) -... | ecosystem: Environmental > Aquatic > Freshwater > Ice >...
CAACAGCACGGTCACGGGCGACCAGTTCGTCCGCGTCAAGCTGAGCGGCGGACGGCGCGGCGGCGTTCTTACCCAGGCGAGCGTGTTAACGCTGACATCGAACCCCACCCGCACCTCGCCGGTGAAATCGGGCAGCATCCCGATCAGAATTTTGAGCGTCGTAGATTTCCCCGCCCCGTTGGGACCGATGTAGCCCACCACCTGCCCGGCAGATACGCTGAGGTCAATACCCTTGAGCACGGGCGTACTGCCGTAGGATTGAAAGACATTCTGGAGTTGAATAACCGGCTGATCAGTGTTCATAACTGGAATTAATTGCCTACGTAAGTTACCAAAAAAGACCCGTCTGGTAGTAAGCCGGGCGGGTCTTTTGGCAGATTATCGGGATGGAAGGTTACGTCACGCAATATGCTACACCAACCCCTTTGCCACTAAATATTCGGCAATTTGTACAGCGTTGGTAGCAGCACCTTTACGGAGGTTGTCAGCTACGCACCAGAAGTTAAGCGTTTTGGGCTGGGTTTCGTCGCGCCGGATGCGGCCCACGAATACCTCATCGCGACCGTGGGCGGTGAGCGGCATGGGGTAAATTTTGTTGGCCGGGTCATCCTGTACCACTACGCCTTCGGCATTGCTGAGCAGCTCAACCACGTCGGCCAGCTCAAACTCCTCGGCAAACTCCACGTTAATGGCTTCGGAGTGGCCGCCAATGGTGGGGATGCGCACCGTAGTAGCCGTGACGCGGATGCTGTCGTCGCCCATGATTTTCTTGGTCTCGTTCACCATCTTCATCTCCTCTTTGGTATAGCCATTGTCGAGAAACACGTCGATGTGTGGCAGGACATTGAGGTCGATGGGGTGCGGATACACTTTCTCTACGTCGGTACGGCCTTCGCGCTCAGCAAATAGCTGATCTACTGCCGCTTTGCCCGTTCCCGTTACGGACTGATACGTAGATACCACCACCCGCCTGATTTTGTAGCGGTCGTGCAGGGGTTTCAGGGCCACCACCATCTGAATGGTTGAACAGTTGGGATTCGCAATGATTTTATCGGCAGCGGTCAGCACATTGGCGTTTACTTCCGGCACGATCAGCGGTTTGGTGGGGTCCATGCGCCAGGCCGACGAGTTGTCGACTACCGTAATGCCTGCTTCGGCAAATTTGGGGGCCAGTTCGAGCGAGGTACTGCCGCCCGCCGAGAAAATAGCAATGGCAGGTTTGGCCTTAATAGCGTCATCGAAACCAACAATGGTGTATTCTTTCCCTTTGAACGACACCTGTTTACCCACCGACCGCGCCGACGCGACCGGAATCAGTTCAGTTACGGGGAAGTTACGCTCTTCCAGCACTTTCAGAATTTCGCTACCAACAAGTCCGGTAGCCCCAACAACGGCAATTTTCATGCGTGTAATGCGGGCAGGCACCCGCTTTGGAATAGGTTGATACAAAAAGCGGGCTTCCGCCCGCCGTCTTAATTACCCACAAAACTACGGTAAAAGCCTGACATAGCTTTAGTTCTGCCGTTCGCCGTAGCAATAGCAGAGCCCGTCGGGAGCCACGATGAACAAAACCTTCCACAGTACATTGCCATGCTGTTGCTGGCTGAACTCGGGCTGCTCTCTGGGTAGGCCCCTGGCTTTCAATTCAGCAAACAGGGTCTGCACATCGTCGACTTCAAAAAAGCAACCGTCCTGCGTGGGGTCACCCCCGTTTTCGACCAGACCAATCTGAACCGCATCCCGACTTAGCGTGGCCGCTGAATTGGGTGTATCATGGCGCGATGTAAGCCGAAAGCCCAGTATGTTTTCGTAGAAAGGCAGGACTATCTTCAGGTTTCTGACGGGGAGGTTCATGGTGTCCTGCTGGTAGGGCCAGGCATTTTTGAGAATCGCTTTCGGTTCGTTCATGGTATTCGATGTTGTAGTTTATACGACTGTTTAGAGATAGAAATGATAGATTCTCTGAAACCAATCAGACCCGTTTTCTATCTGCTGGATCAATAATAAAACCCGCACAACGTAATCTTTTTACGTTGTGCGGGTTTGTTCAAAAAATTACTCAAAAAAAGTACGTTCGCTCCGGCGTTAGGCAGGCATCGAGCTGAATATCAGTCAACTCAACGTCTTTAATCCGGTTGACGGGGCCGAACAGCGACAGGCCGATTTTCCGGCAGTCGGGGCGGCAGTTGGCCAGGAACCGGTCGTAATAACCCTTGCCATATCCTACGCGATGACCTTGCCGGTCGAATGCCAGCAGCGGTACCAGCACGATGTCGAAATCAGTAGCCGGAACAGGATCGGTATCGGGCATCGGCTCGGGAATACCCCAGCGGTTTTCGGTCAGCGTTGTATCGGGCGTAAGCGGGTAGTGCGTGAGTTGGTTTGTCAGTACGTCCGTTATCGAGACCGCCACCCGAACCGCCGGAAAATTGCGCCAGAGTTGCCGAATCATCAGCCACGTATCCACTTCATTTTGCCGCGCAATGGGCAGAAACGTATGGAGCGTTCCACTTGTGAAACGCTCCATGAAAAACCGATTAGCGATAGCCGCGCTGCGTTCGGCGACTTCGTGAGCCGATAACGCTTTTCGCTGTTCCAGAAAGTGAGTACGCAGCGTGGCTTTGGTCATAGATGTAGGTTAACACTACTGATTAAACTGCATGCTGTTCAACTGGATAATACTGTCGTTAGGTTTGTCGGGCTTCATCACCACCACATACACATCGTGTCTGCCCGTAATGGGCGTCTCGAACAGACCCGTTACCTGCGCGTTGCTTTTCCAGTCGCCGGTAGTTTTAAACGGCGTTCGGCTTACTACCGGCCCGGCGTAAGAATCCAGCCTGACGTCGATAAAGCCGTCTTTATCTTTCGATGAGTAATCGAACGTCAGCGATTTTATGGTGGTCATATCCACGTCTTTCAGCAGGACGTACGCCTTATGATTCCCGGCACTCAGCCGATTGCCCCAGCGCGGAAAGCCCACATACGCATCGGCATCAATCGTTCTGACCAGCGAATTCCGCAGCGTAACCACTTCTGAACCCGTCAGCGGCCGTGCGGCATCCCGACCAATACCGTTACCCCGATCCGTGTACGACGCCATGAGCGTGTACTGCCCGCGCGGCTGATCGGCCTTATGCTGATCAAATGCCAGGTTGCCCTGCGTGGGCATGGTCTTTACGTTCCGGGCGTCGGTCAGCGAGAAAATGTATTTGACCATTTCCTGGGCGTCCTGCACCGGCACCTGCGGGTGGGCACTCATCAAATGGTCTTTACTCCAGTTACCGCCCCCACCTTTAATGATTTTCAGAGCCAGTTGCTCCACAACGCCGGGCTGCCCTTTATAACGGTCGGCAATGGCCAGAAACGTAGGGCCAACCGAAGGCTTATCAATGATATGGCAGGCTTTGCAGTCGCTGCTGGTTACGAGCATCTTGCCGAGCGAGCCATTGCCAATCTGGTCCATGTCCTGATGCCCCATTTGTTGGGAAGCGGCTGCTATTACCGCACCGTTGGGCTGTGGGCTGTAGGAAGCCGTTACGTTGATTTTCTTCGAATCAATCTTGTCTTCTTTGTCCTGGACCTTCACTGAATATACAAACGGCTTGCCCTGCCAGAAAAACGATTTATTGTCGACAGTGGCAATTTCTACGTTGGGCTTTGCATTGCCAACGGTTACGGTAACGGTATCCATGCCCACCTGTCCTGTCTGGTCAGTTACTTTCAGGATGGCGTTATAGACACCGGGTTTGGTGTAGGTATAGGCTACGTTAGGCTGGGTTGCACCTGCGGTTTCGCCGTCAAACAGCCATTGGTACGTCAACTTGTCTTCGTCCAGGTCGGTGCCGCGTCCGCCAAATTTTACCCGCAGTGGAGCGGGACCTACAACCTCACGAATGACGGGTGCGTTTTTACCGTCGGAGGTTAAAAACGCCCGGGCGTTGAGCCGGGCCTGCGCCAGCGAATCGACCACAAACGCGCGGGCTACGGGCGGGCGATTACCCCGGTTGTACTCGACTTTCACCAGCCGCGCATCGTCGTTGTCAGCCCCGTAAACCGATCCATATTCGAGCATATACATAACCCCGTCTTTGCCAAATGCCTGATCGATGGGCCGACGAAAATCGCCGTTGACGGCCATAAAGGGTTCGGTTCTGATGTAATTATCGTCTTTGTCCACCCGCACGGCCAGTACCCAGTTGCGCATCCAGTCGAAAATGAACAACGCACCATCGTAGTATTCGGGGAATTTGGTTTTCGAGGGCGACTGCGCATCGTAGCTGTAGAACGCGCCCGCCATGGCACTGCGCCCACCCTGCCCCAGTTCGGGGAATTCTTTCGAGACGCCATACGGATACCAGATCATGGCCGGGTTAACGGGAGGCAGTTTTTGCAGTCCTGTGTTCTTGGGCGAATTATTGACCGGTGCGTTCGGGTCAAAGCGCGGACCGACAATACCGGTGGCAAAATCGTGGTCGCCATAGGGCTGGCTGTTGCCGATGAACAGCGGCCAGCCGAAATTACCCGCTTTTTTGGCATGGTTGAACTCGTCATATCCTCTGGGGCCGAGCGTGCTGCTGTCTTTTCCCGCGTCGGGGCCAATCTCACCCCAGTACAAGACATTCGACTTCGGGTTGATCGCAATGCGGTACGGGTTGCGCAGGCCCATCGTATAAATCTCAGGCCGGGTCTGGGCCATCCCTTTCGGAAACAGGTTCCCGTCGGGAATCGTATAAGAGCCGTTGGCCTGTGCAACATCCGTTGTGGGACGGATACGCAGCACTTTTCCACGCAAATCGTTGGTGTTGGCAGCTGTTTCGCGGGCGTCGGCGGCTAAGTGGTCAGAACGGGCATCGATGGGTGCGTAGCCTTCCGACGGAAACGGGTTGGTATGGTCGCCGGTGGAGAGGTACAGATTACCTTCCCCGTCGAACGCCAGCGAACCGCCGTGGTGCGCCCCTGGCTGATCGATGCTTGGTACCTTTAACAGCACTTTCTCGGATGCCAGGTCCAGTGAGTTATCGTCGTTGACCACAAAGCGAGACAGGTTGTAGAACGGGTCTTTTGTGTAGTTGGGTGCGTAATAAATGTACAGAAAATGGTTAGTGGCAAAAGCAGGATCGAGCGTAATACCCTGAACGCCATGCCCCTGCTTCACCGATACATCGAACCGATGCACCAGCTGAGACTTGTTGGTTTCGGGCAGATAGACTGACAGGTTACCGCTACGTTCGGTAAAGAAAGCGCGGCCATCGTCGGCAACGGCCAGCTCCATTGGCTCGTTGAGGTCGTTTACGAGTACGGTTTTTACGAAGCGATTTTCTTCGGGCATTACGGTAGCGTAGGCTTTGCCGTAGTCCAGGGATTTGTTGCCATCCATCGTCCAGGTCAGCGCACCAAGTAGATGCTGCACAAACAGCGGTTCGGTATAGCTCTCGTCGGTATGGCCTCCGCCGGTGTAAAAGGCCCGCCCCCCGTCAAATTCGTGGTACCAGGCAATGGGGTGATTACTGCCGTTGGTACCGCCCTCATACGTGTTTTCGTCCAGGCTGGCCAGCACGTGTATACCCGCGTAGAGCGAACGGTAGTTATACCATTCGTCGGTGCGCTCCCAGCGATTGGGCAGGTGGCTGGTTGCCGGGCTATTTTTATCGGTTACGTCAACCGTAGCTTTCCTGACGTTGGGCTGGCTGGGATGACTGGAAAAGTATCCGCCCACGAGTTTGTTATACCAGGGCCAGCCGTATTCTGTATCTGCCGCTGCGTGGATACCCATGTAGCCGCCCCCAGCCTGAATATACCGCTCAAAAGCCGCCTGCTGCGTCTGGTCCAGTACGTTGCCGGTGGTGCTCAGAAACACCACCGCCTGATAATGCTTCAGACTGTCTTCAATAAAATAGTCTGCGTTTTTGGTCGTGTCGACCCGGAAATTATTCTCCCGACCCAGTTTCTGAATGGCCGCAATCCCCGCAGGAATAGAGGTATGATTCCAGCCCTTTGTTTTCGAGAAGACCAGAATCCGCTTAGGGGCAGCCGCTGGCTTGGGCGGGGCCGTTGTAGCCACCGCCGGAGCATTTCCGGAAACGGTCTGCGAAACGGGCTTCTGACTATTCATGCAGGCATACAGCGAAAGAGCCGCGCCCGCCACACTCAGCACGCGAAAAAGTGGTTTGGTAGAACGAGTAAATTCAGTCATGGACGGGGAGAGTTTTGATGCAGTAACGTATCAAATACGCCGTGTATAACAGCGATGTTCATCGTTAGTAACTAAAGCGTAAAGACGCACAAACTACCGACTTTTATTGGGCGAAGTAGCCCGGACCGGTACGCCGGCTTACTACTCCAGGCACAACATCATCCGGTAATCGAACGGGTTAAAATGCTGCTTCATTTTCTGGAGAAAGGCGGGATCAGTGAGCTGGAATGTCAGGAAGTTTTCGGTACGTTCCTGCAAGCCACCGTTCGGAAACAGCTCGTCTTTGACAGCCAGCAACTGCCGCACACCCGTTTCCTGATTGCGTTCTTCAGACCGGCGCATTTTCTTTTCCAGCCGCGCTACGGCATTGGCAAACCGCTTTGTCTCGGCCAGCACTGCTTGCTCGAGCGTCGGGTCAACCATCTGCGCTTTGTGCAGAATGCCGTCGAGGGCCCGGTTAATCTGACCATTTTCGGTATCGAACTTCAGCGCGTGCCGGGTGTGAGCGTCAATGAATTCGTGCTTCAGCGTCTGCGTATCCTGAAACAGTTGTTGGGGTGTTAATCCCAGCTTATGGACCCGCTGTGCAGCCACCCGCGGTACGTACACCGCAAAATTACGCGGCATCAGCAACGGGAATGGCGTCTGATACTGATTAAAAACGGCCCCAAGCTGTAACCAGTACGGCACCTCCGACGGGCCACCGATATAGGCCAGATTAGGCAAAATCGTTTCCTGATACAGCGGCCGCAATACTACATTCGGGCTGAACCGTTCGGGGTGTTCGTCCAGCAATGCCAGCAGTTCGGCTTCACTGAAACGCAGATCGGTATGCAACACCGTGTACGACCCGTCTGGCAAACGTTCGATGCGCTCGCGGAGCTGATCGCCGAGGTAAAACAGATTGATGTCGCGGGGCGTAATGATGGCGTCGTAATCAAGGTCTTCCAGTTGAGCCGTACGCTGTTGCACGAGGTTGTGGGCCGTTTGAGCCAGCAGTTCATCTCGCATGACAGGCGCGAATATCCGTTTCAGGTCAGCATCGTCGGCATCAAGACACACCAGTCCATCGGCTCCAAAGAGTTCGTTTACGTAGTACCGAACGGCATTGGCCAAGGTGTCGTGATTCAGGTACGCCGTTTCAAACAGAGCAAGTTTTTCGGGAATCTCGGCGAAGAGCGTTTTCAACTCCTGCGGGTTCATGCGCCCCACCGCCCCGCGCTGTTCGGTCTGCCAGGCGTAGGTATTACCAAACAGCGAAAAGTGGTTGATTTCGGCAAAGTCGTGGTCTTCGGTCGCCATCCAGTACACCGGTACAAACTTATATTCCGGGTAAGCCTGGGCGAGTTGCCGGGCCAGATTGACGGTCGTAATCAGCTTATAAACAATGTACAGCGGCCCGGTAAAGATATTGAGCTGATGGCCCGTCGTAACAGTAAACGTCTTGGACTGGCGCAGTACTGAGAAATCCGGTTTATTGGAAACATCCGCGTACTGCCGCTCCAGCGCATCGACCAGAGTCTGCCGCTTTGCTTCGTCAAAATTCTGTCTCTCTTCGATTTGTCCGGCAAACGCATCCAGTGTTGGAAAACGGTTATAGAACGGACAGAGGCTATCTTGCTGAGTGATGTAATCGAGAAAAAGCGTCGAGAATTGGCCGGTTTGCGCGAGCGGGAGGTACTGACAGTCCATTGCAGGTAAGTAGGTTCGCTATCCCAACAACCGAACAAGCCCGCAAGGTTCGGATCACAACGTACCGATAATAAGCAATAGCTGCTCTTTAAGCTGAGGAATATCCACCGTAACTACACTCCAAATGAGCGGGGTATCAACCCCAAAGTATTCGTGAATCAATATGTTACGCAATCCAACGATGCTCCGCCATTCAATCTCTGGAAACGCTTCTCTGATCGAAGCGTCTATATGATTACAGGCCTCGCCGATGATTTCAATTTGCTTAATGCAGGCAAACCGCATCATCGAATTCTGAGAAAACTCAGTCAATGTCTGGCCCCGAGTATATTGCTCTATTTCGGTAATAGCATCGAGGGCGTGTTCAATACGTTGCCGATTACTGAAGCGACCTTTCATAAATAAGTTGCTTGTCGGCGTGGACAAACGGACTAATTCGGGGCGACAGACCATTGGCCGAAACCAGGTCAACCGACTTTTGCAAACGCTCTTCGAGGTCCAGTTGCATGCCTGCGAATTGCCAGCCAATATGCTGGCTGTAATCCAGCTCAACCAACAAATCAAGGTCACTCTGTGCGTCGGCTTCGTTGCGCGAGTACGAGCCGAATACGTAGGCCCGTACAACCGGCTTGTCGCGCAGGTAGTCTTTTATGATCGCTAATTCGTTGTCCGTCAGTTTCATACTGCTATTTACACAACCTGCCCGTACAAATCAAACTCCTCAGCGCGGTCGATGCGGACGTTGGCAAAATCGCCGAGCCGGACGTATTCCGTGGCGGAAACCAGCACTTCGTTGTCCACTTCGGGCGAGTCGGCTTCGGTGCGGCCAATGAAGTAACCGCCTTCTTTGCGGTCGAACAGCACCTTATACGTTTGCCCGACTTTTTCCTGGTTCAGTTCTGCCGAGATGCCTTGTTGCAGGTCCATCAGCTCGTCGGCGCGTTCCTGCTTGATGTCAGCGTCAATGTCGTCGGGCATGGTGAACGAGTGGGTATCGTCTTCGTGCGAGTAGGTAAACACGCCCAGCCGGTCGAAACGCATCCGCTCGACGAAGTCGTAGGTTTCCTGAAAATGGGCGTCCGTTTCGCCGGGGTGGCCCACAATCAGCGTCGTGCGCAGCGTGATACCCGGCACTCGTTCGCGAATGGTCTGCACGAGTTCTTCGGTCTTTTCGCGCGTAATGCCCCGGCGCATGAGTTTCAGCATCTCAGTCGAGCCGGTTTGCAGGGGCATATCCAGGTAACTACAGATGTTGGGCCGGTCGCGCATCACATCCAGCACATCGAGGGGGAAGCCGGACGGGTAGGCGTATTGCAACCGAATCCACTCGATGCCGTCCACGTCGGCCAGCCGGTTCATCAGCTCAGAGAGGTTGCGTTTTTTATAGATATCCAGCCCGTAATACGTCAAATCCTGCGCGATAAGAATCAGCTCTTTGGTGCCGCGCCGGGCCAGCGACTTCGCTTCAGCAACAAGGTCGTCTATGCTGCGCGATACGTGTTTGCCGCGCATAATGGGAATAGCGCAGAACGAACAGGGACGGTCGCAGCCTTCGGCAATTTTAAGGTACGCGAAATGGGCGGGGGTCGTCAGCAAACGCTCTCCCACGAGTTCGTGCTTATAATCGGCGCGGAGGGTTTTGAGCAGGCGCGGCATCTCGTTGGTACCAAACCACGCATCGACCGTCGGCATCTCTATTTCCAGCTCGTCCTTGTAGCGGTGCGACAGGCAGCCTGTTACGTATACTTTGTCCACGATACCCGCTTCTTTGGCGTCGACGTAGCGCAGGATCGTGTTGATGGATTCTTCTTTGGCGTTGTCGATAAAGCCGCAGGTATTGATGACCACAATGTTGGCATCGTCCTTCTTCGACTCGTGCGTCACCGCCAGGTTATTGCCCCGAAGCTGCGTGAACAGCACTTCCGAATCCACCAGATTCTTGGAACAGCCCAGCGTGACGATATTGATTTTATTGGTTTTTACTCCTTTGGTTTTCAAAGCAATTGTAAGTTTCAGCGTATCGGTCTATGTCAACGCCGGGGGTCTGCATCAAAGTTCGGTACCCCGTTGGTAAAGCGCGGCATTCGCCGGATAAACCAGATGAATGGTATGAAAATGATGGCCAGCAAAATTAGAAACGTTTCCATAGAACCTTGAAGCACCAACCGTTGAACCTTGAACAAACGCCTACCTTTGCGTTTTGCTACAACTATATGACTTTATCTGCACTGACGGCCATTTCGCCGGTCGATGGCCGCTACCGGGCGCAAGTTGATGCGCTGGCCCCGTATTTCTCCGAGTTTGGCCTGATTCATTACCGAGTCCGCATCGAAATCGAGTACTTCATCGCGCTTTGCGAGTGGCCTGTGCCGCAACTGTCGGGCGTCAATACCGGTCAATTTCCGACATTGCGGGCGTTGTACGAGCAGTTTTCCGAAGCTGACGCCCTTCGTATCAAGGAAATCGAGAAAACGACCAATCACGATGTGAAAGCGGTTGAGTACTTCATCAAAGAGAAACTGACCGGTACGCCCGTCGAGCCGTTTCTGGAGTTCGTTCATTTCGGGCTGACCTCGCAGGACATCAACAACACCGCCATTCCGCTGGCGTTGCAGGAAGCGCTGGAAACCGAAATTACACCCCTGTACCGGCAGGTGTTCATGCGATTGCAGACCCTAGCAAATCAGTGGAACAATATCCCGATGCTGGCCCGGACGCACGGCCAACCGGCCTCGCCCACCCGGCTCGGTAAGGAAATAGATGTGTTTGTGGAGCGCATTGAAAAGCAACTGCATCTATTAGCAGCCATCCCAACGGCGGCCAAGTTTGGCGGGGCAACGGGCAACTTCAACGCCCACGCCGTGGCGTATCCTAACGACGACTGGAAGCGGTTCGGTAATCAGTTTGTGGAAAGTCTCGGTATGGTACGCAGTCAGTCTACTACCCAGGTCGAGCATTACGATATGCTGGCCGCCCTGCTCGACGCCTTTAAACGAATCAACACGATCCTCATCGACCTCGACCGCGACGTCTGGCAATACGTGTCGATGAATTACTTCAAGCAGAAACTAAAGGAAGGTGAGGTCGGCTCGTCGGCGATGCCGCACAAGGTAAACCCCATTGATTTTGAGAACTCCGAAGGCAACCTCGGCATTGCCAACGCCCTGTTCGAGCATCTGTCGGCCAAGCTACCGATCTCACGGCTCCAGCGCGACCTGACCGACTCAACCGTACTGCGGAGCCTCGGCGTACCATTTGCGCATTCGGTTATTGCCTTAAAATCGCTGCTGAAAGGCCTGGGTAAGCTTGAGCTGAACGAAGCCGCCATTCGTGCTGATCTGGATGATAACTGGGCCGTGGTGGCCGAGGGTATCCAGACCGTTCTCCGGCGCGAAGGATTTCCCAAACCGTACGAAGCCCTAAAAGCCCTGACCCGTACAAACGAGAAAATCACGGAGCAGGCTATTCGGCAGTTTATCGACGAACTGGACGTCTCAGACGCCGTAAAAATCGAGTTGCGGGCCATTACACCGTTTAGCTACACGGGCATATAAGAACACCCTCTTGACAGTAAGCGGGCTACCCTTAAGGAGGGCAGTCCGCTTTTTTTTGTGCCCTAAAAATCTATAAGGCGAAAAAACACGTAAGGTAAATTAGTAATTAAATTTAGACTAAGCTAAACTATTTATTTTATTTACCGTTTACTTTTTTAAAACATTCCAATCAAGTTTTTCGACTACCCAACAATCATAATGAAAAACCTTACGGTCTGGGTAGTTATCCTATCGGCTACCCTTTCGTTTGCCTACGCACAAACAACGACCCTATCAGGCGTAGCCCGGTCAGGAAGCAAACCCGTCGAGTTTGCGTCGGTTGCTTTATCAGGAACCACATTTGGTACGCAGGCCGACAGCGCGGGCCAGTTTACCTTAACCAATCTGCCCGCCGGTCGGTACAGTCTGCTGGTGTCGGCCATTGGCTTTAAACCATACACGCGGACCATTGACGCCCGGACCGACCAGCCCATTCGGCTCTCCATTGACCTGACCGCCGACAATACGACCCTCGACGAGGTGGTGGTTACGGGCGTATCGCGGGCTACAGAGCTGCGTAAAAGCCCGATTGCTATTGCAGTCATGAATCGGAAGGAAATGAACTACAACGCTAACGGCAACATCGTGGATGCGGTGCTGAAGGGCGTTCCCGGCATGAGCGCGGTCACGACCGGTCCGAATGTATCGAAACCATTTATTCGTGGCCTGGGCTACAACCGGGTGCTGACCATGTACAATGGTGTGCGGCAGGAAGGGCAGCAGTGGGGCGATGAACACGGTATTGAGGTGGATCAGTACGGCGTAGAACGGGCCGAGGTGGTAAAAGGCCCGGCCAGTTTGATTTACGGGTCTGATGCCGTGGCGGGGGTTATTAACTTTATACCGTACATTCCCAGAGGGCCGGAGGGCAAGCTGGAAGGCGACGTGCTGGGCGAGTACCACACCAACAACGGCATGATTGGTACATCGCTGGGGCTGGCGTACACCAGAAACGGGCTGAAATCATTCTTCCGCGTATCGCAGAAAAGTGCGACGGCCTACAAAAACTCCGTTGATGGGCGCGTGTACGGTACGGCGTTCAACGAACTGAATTTATCGGCCATGGTTGGGGTCGATAAAAAGTGGGGGTACTCGCACGTCTATGCCACGCTGTACAACAACCTTCAGGAGATTCCCGACGGCAGCCGCGACTCACTAACCCGCCGGTTTACACGACAGGTGCTGGAGAGCGAAGACGACGACATCAAAAACCGGCCCTTTGTTCCCATAAGCGACCTGCGCACGTACCGCATCAATCCACTGCACCAGCACATTCAGCACTACCGACTCTTTAACCGCAGCCATTTTCTGTTCGGCAAGAGCGATCTGACGGCTACTATTGGTTTTCAGCAGAGCATCCGGCGCGAGTATAATCACCCAACAGCACCCAATCAGCCGGGTTTGTATATTCGGCTCAACACGTTCAATTACGACCTGAAATACAACTTCCCGACCTGGGAAGGGCTGGAGACAACGCTTGGTCTGAACGGTATGTACCAGACCAATAAAAACCTGAACGGTACCGATTTTCCCGTTCCCAATTACGACCTGTTAGACGTCGGCTCATTTCTGTTTGCCAAAAAGACGCTCGGTAAACTCGACATTAGCGGGGGAATCCGGTACGACAGCCGGACGTATAACTGGGCTGACCAGTACGTACAGCGCAGAGGAGAAGGCCAGTTCGATGAACTCGTGAACCGGCCCCGCGATACATCATCATCGCTTCAGTTTCCGGCCTATAACCGGTCGTTCACCGGCTTTTCGGGTAGTCTGGGGGCCACGTACAACATCTCGGAGCGGCTGCTGGTCAAGGCAAACGTATCGCGGGGGTACCGGGCACCCAACAGTACCGAAGTAGGTTCAAACGGTCTCGATCCGGGGGCGCGTATCGTCTATCTCGGCAACCGCGATTTTCTGCCGGAGTTCAGTCTGCAAACCGATATTGGCTTTATTGCCTACCTGAAAAACGTGGACTTGAGCGTCGAACTGTTCAACAACTCCATCGACAATTACATCTATCAGGCTCGTTTATACGACGACACTAATCAGCCGGTCGTGATTGTACCGGGTAACTTCACCTACAAGTACCAGCAGTCGAAGGCGCAGTTGTACGGGGCTGAGTTCAGCGTCAACCTACACCCGCAGTCAATCAAGTGGCTGGCATTTACCAATAGTCTGGCCCTGATCCGGGGCCTGAACCGGAACGATAAACTGATTGCGCAGGAAGGCGACGCAGCCCGGTACCTGCCGTTTATCCCGCCCCTGCACGGCCGGTCCGAACTGCGGGCGTCGTTTAGCGAAGCGGTGGGCCGGTTGTCGGGCATGTACATCCGGGCGGGCCTTGATTACTACGGAGCGCAAAACCGATTTTACGGCGTTGACAACACCGAAACTGCCACCCCGGGCTATTCGCTGATTGGCATTGGCTGCGGTACTACGGTCAACAGTAAAAAGGATAAACCGATGTTTCAGGTGTTCTTACAGGTCGAAAACCTGCTAAATACGGCCTACCAGTCGAACCTGAACCGGCTGAAGTATTTCGAGTACTACACGGCTTCACCAACCGGCCGGTCAGGCATTTACAACATGGGCCGTAACGGCAGTTTGAAGGTCATTATCCCATTCTGATTGTTTGTTCAACGCAAAAGCGGTCTGCCAACTGATATTTGCAGACCGCTTTTGCGTTGAACAAACCGTTATGATGTTACGGCTGCGCCTACTCGCCCTGCCACTGCGCGTGGAAAACGCCGTCTTGCCCGATGCGCTCAAAGGGGTGCGCTCCGAGGTAGTCGCGCCGATTTTTTTTTTGACACACGCCGATACAGGCTATTCCATGAGTGGCTCATGTCAACGTGTAATTCCGGCTCTTTCGTCAATATAAAGTAGTCTGTAGCAACAGTAAGAGCGACATCAGGGCGCAAACCCAAAATAATGCTATTGTTACGTCAATCTGCTCATTCTTAAAATACTGATAATCTTGCAGTTCTGAACTTTGGATCGGTTTTAATCGAAACTTAATCTAATCCAAAGTTTTATGAAAAAGCTGTATCTGTGTTTTTTACTTTTCCTGCCCCTGCTCTCCCTGGGGCAACTTGCGCCCGGCAGTATTGCCTTCACCGGCTTTAATGCCGACGGTAACGACAACCTCAGTTTTGTGGCTCTCGACGCCATTCCAGTCAACACGACGATTTTCTTCCGCGACGACGAATGGCAAAATCCGGGTTTTAACACCGGCGAAAGCATTATCGTCTGGAATTCGGGCGGAGCCGTTGTGCCAGCCGGTACCGTAGTGGCGTTCTCGAACATAAACCCCAGCCCGGCTACGCCCATCGTGGTGAGTGTCGGGTCGGCCAGTATTACCGGGAACCGGGGTATCTCGAACGAAAATGATGCCGTTTTCGCTTACCTCGGCACCAACGCCGACACGCCGACAACCTTCCTGGGGGCCATCTCAAATAACGGCGTATCGGCCAACACCTTCGGCACGCTTGCCGGAACAGGGTTGACCGTTGGGGCTACGGCCTTGTCACTAACCGGCGAAATTGCCGTAGCTATTTACACCGGTCCGCGCACGGGCATTAGCCGCAGTTGCTACCCGGCAGTATTGAACAACGCTGTAAACTGGCTCGTGCAGCCCAACAGCAGTGGCGACCAATCCATCGACGGCATTGCGCCCGATCTGCCGTTCAGTACCTCGGCTCTCACATTTGGTTCGAGTTGTCCGCTGCCAACGGTAGCCTTCAGCACGGCCAGCCGGAGCGTGGGCGAAGCCGCCGGAACCCTCTCGGTAACGCTCGTCATTACCAGCCCTGGCAGCACGACCGGGGCAGTGCAACTCGCTCTTGGTTCAGCCTCGGCCCAGAACGGTACCGATTTTATACTGACGGGTGCACCCGTAACGGTGTCGATTCCGGCGAGCATGACATCGGTTGTGTATCGGGTTCCGCTGGTGAACGATGGCCTGCCCGAAGCCGACGAATACCTGACACTGCGGCTCCTGAACGGCAGCGGAGTACAGATTGGCGCGGTCAACTTGCAGTTGGTCTTTATCCTCGACGATGACAAAAAAGCTCCGGCTCCCAGCCCGAACCTGAACCTGCAACTGCTGACCAGCTACCGCAACCCCACCGCCGGTTCGTCGGAGATTGTAGCCTATGAGAAAACCAGCAAACGGCTCTTCATTGCCAACTCGGTAGCCAACCGCATCGACATTGTCAATTTCGCCAATCCCTCGGCACCCGTCGCGCTTACCTCTATCAACGTAGCATTGCTGGGCGGCAGCATCAACAGCGTAGCTACCCAAGACGGGCTGATTGCCGCTGCTATCGAGAATACGAACAAAGTACTCCCCGGCAAAATAGTATTCTTTGACCCGAACGGACAGATTCTGAAGGAAGTAACGGCAGGTGCGTTGCCCGACATGATTGGTTTCTCGCCCGATGGCCGCTTTGTGGTGACCGCCGACGAAGGCGAACCGAACGACGACTACAGTGCTGACCCCGAGGGGTCGGTAACGGTAGTCGATATTTCGGGCGGTATTGCCTCGCTCACCCAGAGTAACGTCAGCATTGTTCGGTTTACGGCCTTTAACGACCAGAAAGCATCTTTACGCACCGCGGGTGTTCGGCTCTACGGACGCAAAGGCAACGTGAACAACGGCAGCAGCGTGGCCGAAGACCTCGAACCCGAGTACGTAACGTTCTCGCCCGACTCGAAAACGGTTTATGTGACCCTACAGGAAAACAATGCGCTCGCCGTTATCGACCTGACCACCAAAACCGCGACCGCCATTAAGCCGCTCGGCCTGAAAAACCACAATACCGATGCCAACCCGCTCGACCCAACCGACCAGGGAACAACGCTTGCCCTACAAAAACTGCCGGTTTTTGGCATGTATGAACCCGATGCCATTGCTACGTTTACATCGGGCGGGCAGTCGTACCTGATTACGGCCAACGAAGGCGACGCCCGCGAATATGCCGCCCTGAGCGAGGTGGTTCGGGTAGGCGCAGCCGGTTACGTACTCGACCCAACGGTTTTCCCGAATGCCGCCGACCTAAAAAACAACCTGCTGCTCGGTCGCCTGAACGTGACCAACCAATCGGGCGACTTAGACGGCGATGGCGATTTCGACCAGATTCATACCTTAGGCGCGCGGTCGTTTACGGTTTGGGACATGAACGCCAACCTCGTCTGGGACAGTGGCGATCAGCTCGAACGCATCACGCGGGACCAGGCACCATTGCTCTTCAACTCCAGCAATACCGACGGCAACCCGGCCCAGAAAAACCGTAGTGACGACAAAGGCCCTGAGCCAGAAGGTGTTACGACTGCCAACATCAACGGGCGCGTGTACGCCTTCATCGGACTCGAACGCATCGGGGGTGTTATGGTCTATGACGTGACAACGCCCACCGCTCCGCAGTTCGTGACCTATAGCGTAAACCGCACCGCTCCCACCGCCACAGCCGCTACCGATGACCGGGGCGCGGAGGGCATTATCTATATTTCGGCTGCCGACAGTCCCAACGGGAAAGGGCTGGTGCTTTTAGCTAACGAGATTAGTAATTCAGTATCGGTGTATCAGATCAACACGTCGGTCAACAGTCTGTCGATGGCCACGCCGACTTACAACTGCGCTACGGGCCTGATTACCTACAATCCGATTGGGGGCGACGGCTCGACGATTACCTTCCAGACGCCGGGCATCACCAGTTCGGGACCAACCAGCCTGACGGGAATGGTACAGGCCGGACTCCGGGGCGACCCAAAGCCGATTACGATTACCGCCACCCAAAGCGGCAGGTCGGTGAGCGTAACGTTCGACTTTGCCGCTTTCTGCGCCGGGCAAAACCCTGGCAGCGATCTGGCTCTGTTAGCACCCAACTACGACTGCTCGACGGGTGCCATTTCGTTCGTGACGGTTGGGGGCGACGGTTCACCGATTACGTTCTTCGCGCCGGGCATTCGCCGGATGTCAGATACCAACCCCGACGGTGTTGTTGAAGCCGGACTGCGGAGCGATCCGAAACCGCTGTTTATTCAGGCCACACAGGGTAACCGCACCGTTACTACGACGTTCGACTTTGCGGCTTTCTGCGTGGCTCGCGCTCGTAAAGCGGCTGTCGACGCCGAGGTTGCCTTTGAGGTAACGGTACAAGGCAACCCAACTTCCGCCGACTACGTCCGGGTGAGTGTACGCGGAGCCGGTGGCCAACCGCTTCGCCTGACCGTGCGCGATGTACAGGGCCGCGTTGTGAGCGACCAATCTGTTGAACTGGCCGACACCGTTGAGCAGCAAAACGTTGGGCTGGGCCGCACGTCGGGTATGTATATGCTACAGGTAAAAACGCCCACCATGAGCCGCACGGTGAAAGTAGTACGGCAATAAACAAGTAATGTTACGTCCCGGTATTCATTCAGTACATTGAATGGATACCGGGAATTATGGATAAAGTCAAAGTAGAAAAAGCCAGGCCCTGTCGGGAGTGACGTATCACTCCCGACAGGGCCTGGCTTTTTCTAGGGCTGTGCCTGATCTCCCTGCCACTGCGCGTGGAAAACGCCGTCCTGCCCGATACGCTCAAACGTGTGGGCGCCGAAGTAGTCGCGCTGTGCCTGAATCAGGTTGGCGGGCATATCGGCAGAGCGGAACGCGTCGAAATAGCTCAGGGCCGTGGCATAAGTTGGCAGCGCAATACCCAACATAACAGCCGCACCGACTACACTGCGGATGCCAGGCTGCGTTTCGTTGATGATGTCGCTTACGGCAGGGGACAGCAGCAGATGCTTCAGGTCGGGATTGATGCCGTACGCTTCCATCATTGTTTCCAGAAACGTAGAGCGAATGATGCAGCCGCCCCGCCAGATTTTGCTGATGCTTTCCAGGTTCAGGTCATAGCCGTACTGCGCCGAGGCTGAATGCAGCAGGTGCATGCCCTGCGCGTAGGCCACAATCATGGCAAAATAATACGCCTGCTCCAGCTCGATCAGAAATGCGTCTTTATCGACGTCCAGACCCGCGTATTCCGTATCGTACAACTTGGACGCTTCGACGCGCTCGGTTTTGTATTTCGACAGGTCGCGCATGGATACGGCACTGTCAATAGCCGACACGGGCGTTACCAGGTCCATCGCTATTTGCGACGTCCATTTGCCGGTTCCCTTCGACTTGGCTTCGTCCTTGATGCCGTCGAGCAGGATGTCGCTGGCACCGGGTTCTGTGTAGGCGAAAATATCGGCGGTCACTTCAAGCAGAAACGATTGCAGCCGCCCGGCATTCCAGCCGCTGAAAACCTCGTGCATGTCGGCGTTGCTCATTTTCAGTCCCTTGCGCATAACCTCATACGTCTCGGCCAGGAGCTGCATGATGGCATACTCGATACCGTTGTGGACCATCTTGACGAAATGGCCCGACGCCCCCGGCCCAATGTACGTTACGCACGGGTCGCCGTTGACCTTGGCCGAAACAGCGGTCAAGACGGGTTCTACAGTCAGGTAAGCGGTTTTGTCGCCACCGGGCATCATGCTGGGGCCGTGCCGGGCACCTTCTTCTCCCCCGGAAATACCCATACCGAAGAAGTGAAAGCCCTGTTTGGCCAATTCACCGTCGCGCCGGGTGGTGTCGGTAAAATGCGAGTTGCCCCCGTCGATGATGATATCGCCTTTGTCGAGCAGCGGCACGAGTTCGGCAATGACGCTGTCCACAATTGGCCCGGCGGGTACCAGCATCATGATGGAACGCGGGGTTTTCAGGCTTTTAACGAACGGTTCAAGTTCGGTAAAGCCCTTCACGATTTTACCCGCGCCGTCTTTTTCGAGTAATTCAGATTGGGCGGGATTTTTGTCGTAACCAGCCACGGCAAAATCGTGGTCGGCCATGTTCAGGAGCAGGTTTCGGCCCATAGTGCCGAGACCAATCATGCCAAACGTATATTGGTCAGTTGGGGAGTTGGTGGTCATAATCCGGATAATCAGGTTGTCTTAATCAACGCCGAAAAGTACGCATTGTTCCGCTCAACCCAATTCCAGACAGAGCAAATCTGCTGGCTGTCAATACATGAAAAACTATGTTGGTCTGATACGCCATGTTCACAACGATACTCAATCGGTTGATTTTCGAAAAACTTAAAGACTGTACATAATTTTTGTTCTGTACAGTCTTTAAGTTCTGAAACTTCTTCCCTTTAAGTGTGCGTTAACCTAACACAAAGAAACTACGAACGTCCCAGTCGGAAAGCTGGGCAACTACTATACTCATATGTCAACCTACACCGCACAAGATGCTCGAAAAAATCTTTCGGATATTATCAGCAGAGCAGCTTTTGCCCATGAAGCAACCGTAATTACCCGGTCGGGTAAGAATGTTGCAGCGGTCATCTCATACGATGACTACGAGCGGTTCTGTCAATTGGAAGATCATTTAGACGGAGAACTCGCCATGAAGCGTCTTGCCGAAGGAAATACACGCCATTCATGGAACGAAGTGAAAGCCCAAAATGGGCTTTGATGGGGTACCGGTCAGTGACGAAACAACTGCGCCAACGGTTGTTAAAACAAACGGCTGGTCGGCTCAACACCGGCCAGCCTAACTAATTGAGCCAATGGCTAACGTATCTGTCTTGAAATCATTTAGTTTAACTTCATCAACTGTTATGTTGACGTGGACAGTACAGAGCGACAGTGCAATGAATTTCAATTACTTGTTGGTGGTGTTTTTCATCTCATTCATTCCTATACCATTGGTTAGCATTACGAAGCACTCATGGATGGGAAATCGGGAACTTTGGCTTAGCTCAAGCTTTCTATTTGTAGCACTGTCGATATACGTTTTTGCTAAGTCCCCTGCAACTAACGCCACGCTGTTCCTGGCAAACCAAGGAGTAGCCATTTCTTACTTTTTAGTGTTTAGTATTATAATTTATAGTAAAGAAAGATTTATTAAAATTACCTATCCTGCTTATTTGTCAACAACAACTAAATTAGTTGTAGATAATTTAGTTGTTGGAATCGTTAGCCTGTTACTAATTAAATTAGTTTTTGTTCTGATCAATTTCTCCTAATTATCAAGCAGTTACTACTACCCTTTCGACAGCTCGGTGGAGCGGTCGCGGGCGGCTTTGATGCCCGACACCAGCGTTTCGGCGAGGTGACCCTGCTCAAATTCGCGCAGGGCGGCTTCGGTGGTGCCGCCTTTGGACGCTACGGCTTTGATGAGTTCGTCGAGCGATTTGTCGGCGGTGTTGATGAGGTGGTACGCGCCCAGCATAGTTTGCTTCACGAGTAATCCCGACACGGCCTCCGAAAAACCCATTTCTTTACCCGCTTCAATCATGGCCTTAACCACGAAATAAAAATAGGCCGGGCCGGAGCCGCTAAGGGCCGTTACGGCATCGAGCATGGTTTCGTCTTCCAGAAAAACCGACCGGCCCGTGGCGTTAATCAGGTTTTCGACCCGGCGCAGGTTAGCCAGATCAACTTCTTTTGCCGCCGTGAAACCCGTAATACCCATACCGAGCATAGCGGGCGTATTGGGCATGGCCCGCACCACCAGCGGATGGTTCAGTTTCTCCTGAATCTGCGCAATGGGTATCCCCGCCATGATTGACAGCACCACCTGCCCCGGCTGCACCACCGCCCGCAGCGACTCATATACAGAGCCAAAATCCTGCGGCTTTACGGACAAAATCAGCAAATCGGCTTCGCCCACACGCGGCCCAATGGTTTCGACCACCACACCCGCTTTCTCGCGCTTAAGCGTTTCAGAGCGTTCGCTGCTTTTCTCGATCAGCAGCAAATCGTCGGGCTGTACGAGGTTATATTGCAGAAATGATTTGGCAAAGGCCATGCCCATATTACCACAGCCAACAATAGCGATCTTCATTTTTCAGGGGTTAAGGGGTTGTTACGCAGAGATGCGCAAAGAAAGAGAAGAGATACACAGAGTTATTTTATCCGCGAATCTCCCTTTTTCTTTGCGCATCTCTGCGTAATAGCTCTTGTCACTTTAAAATTTCTTCCAGCTTTTGTTCCAGCGCGGGTCCGCGGAGGTTTTTGGCGATGATTTTGCCGTCTTTGTCGAGCAGGAACGTAGCGGGAATGCCCTGAACACCGTATTTCTGGGCGGCTTCGGACTGCCAGTATTTAAGGTCCGACACGTGGGTCCAGGTCAGGCGGTCGTTGCGGATGGCCCGGGTCCAGCCTGCGCGGTCGCCGGGGCGGTCAAGCGAAACGCTGTAAATGGTGAATCCCTTGTCTTTGAACTTATTGTACATACGTACTACGTTCGGGTTTTCGCTGCGGCACGGGCCACACCAGCTTGCCCAGAAGTCGATCAGCACGTATTTACCCCGCAGCGACGACAGGGGCACAACCGCGCCGGTGGTGTCACTAAGGGCAATTTCGGGGGCCTCCGAACCTACCATCACCCCTTTGATGCGGGCCACCCGGCCAATGAGTGCTTTGGCGTTAGGACTGTCGGGCTTTTCCTTCTGGAACCGCTGCGCTAACTGATCATACGTATCGAAATCGGTATTGATATCGATGAAATTCAGCGCGAACAGCGACACCAGCGAAGTTCCCATATCGGGCAACATGGCCTTTATTTTATTCACTACGTCGTTTTGAGCTACGGTGTAGTTCTGCTCGATCTGCTCAATCCGTTTAGTATCTTTCTTCTCCGTAGCAACGGCCACCTGCTTATTCCAGTCCGATATTTTGGCTTCCATCCCGGTACGCAGCGCATCAAGTTTGGCATAATACTCCATGTTTTTGGAGCCAGTCACGGTGGCGGTACCATGCTGCCCGGTCTTGGCGTCCATGACGTAGCCATCGGCCTTTACGCTCAGTTTCTCATTGCCTTCCACGAGTAAGGCCATTTTTTGCCCACCGCCCACGTTCAGCACCAGCACCTCGCCCCCATTGGCTACGGGCCGGGTCATGGTAAACGACTTATTGGCATCAACTTTAACTGAGTCCAGCGTGCGGGTTGGCTGGCTGTTGGTTTCCAGGTACACGTAGCTGCCGGGTGTGGCTTTGGCAACGGTACCCGTCATGGTAAATGCGTTGGGCTGCGTTTGGGCGTGGGCCACCGTTAGGGTGGCCGCCGAGGAAACGGCAACCAGACTCAGCGCAGAGAAAAACAGATTTTTCATAGTTTTTGAAGCGTCTTTAACACGAGTTCATTCACGAGTTTCGGATCCGCCGATCCTTTCGATTTCTTCATTACCTCACCCACAAACATACCGAGCAGGTTTTTCTTTCCTTTTCTAAACTGATCTGCCTTGTCAGGCCACGCGGCCAGAACCTCTTCTACCAACGCTTGCAGGGCATCGGTATTGCGGTTTTGCACCAGCCCGCTGGCCTGCGCCAGATCGGCGGGTTCGGCGTTGGGCTGTTGCTGCATGAGCAGAAACACCTGCTGGGCCGCCGTTTGGCTTACCGTACCGGCGTCGATCAGCGCAATTAGTTTAGCTAATTGCCAAGCCGAAACCGGAAACTGCCGGTCGCGCAGGGTTTTCTCATTCAACTGCCCCTTCACCGGGCCCATTACCCAGTTCGACGCGGCTTTGTAGTTACTGGTGTGCTGGCAAACGGCTTCGTAGTACTCAGCCAGTTGGTTGGCATCAGTTAGCAACGTAGCATCGTAATCGGGCAAGCCATACTTTGTTTTAAATTTCCGCAATACCTCGGCGGGTAGGGCGGGCATATTGGCCCGGATGCTGGCCAGCCACTCGTCCGAAATCACCACCGGCGTCAGGTCAGGATCAGGAAAGTAGCGATAATCATTCATCGTTTCTTTCTCGCGCATGGCCGCGCTACGTCCGGTATTAGCGTCGAATGTTCGGGTTTCCTGCACAATACGCCCGCCTGCTTCCGTTACGTCAACCTGCCGCCGAAACTCAGCGTCTATGGCCCGCGTCACGTTTCTGATCGAGTTCAGGTTCTTCACCTCAACCTTCGTGCCGAGATGCGTCGCGCCCTTGGGCCGGATGGATACGTTCACATCGCAGCGCAGCGAACCCTCTTCCATGTTCCCATCGCAGATGTCCAGGTACCGCACCAGCCGCCGGACTTCGGTCAGAAATTGACCCGCTTCGTCGGCAGAGCGAATGGTGGGATCCGTTACCATCTCGATCAGGGGCGTTCCGGCGCGGTTGTAGTCCAGACAGGTGGCATTGGGTTCAGCGTCGTGAATAGACTTCCCTGCGTCTTCTTCGAGGTGAATATGATGTAGCTGAATAGTCGTTTCGTAAGACTGCCCCGCTTCGTCTTTGGCCGTAATGGAAATACCGCCCCCTACACAAATAGGGCCTTTATCCTGCGAAAGCTGATAGCCTTTGGGCAGGTCGGGATAGAAATAATTCTTGCGTGCAAAGACGTTGTACCGGGTAATCTCGCTCTTGCAGGCCAGCCCCATTCTAACAGCAAACTCCACCGCCCGCCGGTTTAGTTTGGGTAACGTACCGGGGTGCGCCAGGGTAATGACACTAATGTTCGTATTCGGTTCTGCCCCGAAGGCGTTAGTGTCGGCGGCAAAAATCTTGCTATCAGTCAGCAATTGGCAATGCACTTCAAGTCCAATTACGGCTTCATAGTCCTGGGTAGCTTCGGTTAGGTGGGGCGTATCGACGGTCATTGGTGTGCTGAAACGATTCGTTACAAAGATAGGGGAATCGAATGTCAGGGGAATGCCAATGAAGCAGATGCCGCGGATTTGCGCAGCTGGAAAGCAACGAACTGTGAGCAGAAAAGCCTACTTAATTCAACACCAGCAAGTTACATCCCCGCACATCAGAATTATCGAAGCGGCCGATAACGCGGAAATCGCCGTTAGCCCCAACGTGCTGCCCCAGATCCTGAGTTTCAACAAAAGCGCAGGAATCCAGATTAGCCAAATCGACTACGTTAATGCCGCCGGTGCGACGCTCGCCGGTGCGATTCTCGCCGGAGTAGAGAAGGAACGGATCGTTGATATCGCGCAGAAAGACGCGCAGGGTCGAGCTGGGGCGGAATACGCCCTCGCCCATTGAATAGGCCTGAGAAAGCAGTTCGGTCATGCCATACTCGGAATGAATGGCTGGCACACCAAGTTTACTGGTCAGCAGGGCGTGTACCTCTTCGCGCAGAAGCTCTTTACGACGGCCTTTCATACCGCCCGTTTCCATCACGATCAGGTTAGGATTCTGACCCAGAAACGTGAGATCCCGGCTCAACTCGGCCCAGTCGAGCAGACCGAACGTAACACCAATGAGCAGAATTTTACGGGTTGGTTCGTCGGTACAGAGCTGGCGGAGCCGGTCGGTGAGCGCGTCGTAGTCATTCAGAAAAAAGCCGCTGTCGGCTGAGCCGCTCCGGTCCATAAATCGCTGAACCATGTACACTAACGACGAGTTATTTCGTTCAAGATAGGACGGCAGCAGCGCCAGAATTGGCAGGTTTTGAATTGGGCCGTAGGTGGCTTCAAAAATGCGGGTGCTGATGGCATCGTACAACTCCGGGTCAGGTACGCGATGGCGGCTGGTAGTCTGCGGTCCGGCGTTCCGGCCCGTAGTACCACTGCTGCTGAACGTCAGTAACGCTGGCTCGTCTGCTCCTTTAAAACCTGTTAGGATAGGGTGTTTTTTAAAGAAGCCGACGGGCATGAACGGTACCCGGTGCAGGTCGTTAATCTGATCGGGCGCCACGTTCAGGTAATGCAGATACTGCCGATAAACGGGATTATGCGCGGCCTGATACTGAAAAACGCGCAGGGCAAGCGGCTCGAATAACTCGGGCGTTACGTGTAAAATCTGTCGGCGGAGTGTTTGCCGCTGTTCGGCCACGGAGGCCAGTAATTGAGATAGAGACATTAATCTAAAATACGTGGAGACGCACCCGGTGGGGGCTCTGCTTGTGCTTAAAACAGGATGGAACGCCAACAAATTCAACCGTATTTTTTTGTATTGGGTATCGCTCTGACGCTAATAGGCTGTTTCAACGAACCTAATTACTCCAACACCCCCGAAATCTTCGCCCCCGACGTGGAACGCTATCCTGTTGCGGCCAGTGGGGGCGTAGGTGGTGGCAAGCGTGACTCAGTTGTGATCACTATCCGATTCAAAGATGGCGATGGAAACCTCGGTGACGATTTTCCACTCCCTAAAGCCGATTCGCTGCGGTACAAAAGCAACGGTGGCTGGGGTAATTACCGCATCACCACCCTACGGCTTGTGGATGGCAAATACGTGGAGGTACCCGTCAGGGTGAATGAAACGCTGTATTTCCCAAACCTGACCAAAGGCAAGCCCACTGGCGCCATCGAGGGCGATCTACAGTTCAGCCAGTTGTTTCAGTACGGTAACAGTACCCGGCTCTTTCCAACCAAGTTCCGTATTCAAGTCCGCGACCGTGCGCTGAACGAAAGCAATGTGATCGAGACGGATACGCTTAACCTGCCGTTCCTGCGGTAATTAATTTTTAACACCGAGAAACCGAGGGAAGCACGGAGCAAACGAACGCTTCTGTTGGTATGTCTGAAACGGCTACTACTTCACTCCCTGCTGAGATTGTCACAATGGGCCGCTATGCTCCTCCAGATGACGAACTCATTGGCTCAGCACAATGCGGAATGTGGTCCCTTTACCTACTTCCGAACTTTTCACAAAGAGTTTTCCGGCGTGGTATTCCTCTACGATGCGTTTAGCCAGCGTCAGGCCCAGACCCCAACCCCGTTTCTTGGTGCTAAAACCGGGGTTAAATACCTTCTGCATGTTTTTTCGGGACATCCCCTTGCCCGTATCCGTGATATCTATGGCGATGCTTCGGTTGGGTAAGACATGCATCAGCAGCCGCAGTTGGCCCGTACCCTTCATGGCATCGACGGCGTTTTTGCAGATATTCTCGATCACCCACTCAAATAGCAGCCGATTTAGTTTGGCCGTTTGTCCGGCGGGTAGCTCGTTCGTTACGGTGGTAGTGACCTTGGTGGAAATTCGCCGGGACAAGTACCCCACAAACTGTTGTATTACCTCGCCAACGTCTTCGTCTTTGAGGGTGGGAACTGATCCGATGCTGGAGAACCGGGCCGTAATGGTTTCGAGACGAATAACGTCTTTTTCGATCTCGTCGGTGATAGAGGCATCGTACTGGTTGGGGTCGGAGCGCATGTACTCGACCCAGGCCATTAATGACGACATGGGCGTACCGAGCTGATGCGCCGTTTCTTTGGCCAGCCCCACCCACACCCGGTTCTGCTCGGCCCGGCGCGACGCGCTGAACGACAGGTAGGCCAGAAAAGCCAGGGCGCCCAGAATACTGAGCAGCGCGTAGGGGAAATACGTTAACTGCCGTAGTAAGGTGGAGTTGGAATAATAGACCAGACCGCGTTCGCCATTGCCCAGTTCAACAACCACCGGCGGGTGTCGCTGCTTCATTTCGGTAATCTTCTGCCGCAAAAACTGTGGCTTGTCGGCGTCCGTCATTCCCTCCGGGAAGTCGATGTTTTTATTGTCGGCCAGTTCGTTGTTGTTGTTCACGTAAATGGCCGGGATGGTCTTGTTAGCTTCCAGAATCTCATTGGTTACAAACGTCAGATCGCCCGTACCGGCGGGGTTGCTGGTCAGGTAGACAATGCTCTTGGCATAGAGTTGCACGTACTGCTCCTCGCGCGTTTCAAGCTTATTGATGAGGTTGTCGGTGTAGAGCAGCGAGCCGGTGCCTACCAACAACAGGTTCATGACGACAATGATTTTCAGAACGTTGTTCTGATTATAGATATCAAACGATTTAAGCATGGACGAACGGTATGCCAGATAAACGAAGAAACCGGATCGATGGTGCAAAACAGAACGGCTTTGGGGCCTGTCGTGTTATAATCCAAATAGGACTACGGCAAGAAACGCCCCCAAAATTATCTGGATAGTTTCTAAATAGTTGTATAGACAAAAAACAGCCCCGTGCCTGATGAAAGTCATTTTCTGCTCCGGCAATTGTGTTGTAATTTTGTCATGGCCGCTGGTCAATTAGCGCATTCGCCATTATGTTAGATACGTTCAAAGCTATTAGTTTATCGCACAAGTCGGCTCCGCTGGCGGTGCGTGAGTTAATTGCACTTACCGAAGACGAAGCCAAGCAGTTTATGCTGCGCCTGCGCGATTTCTTCGGCCTGTCCGATTTGCTGGTTATCTCCACCTGCAACCGCACCGAGGTGTATTACGCAGCCGATTCGGGTAGCGACCTGAACAGTGAAATAATCCGACTACTGCTCATCGAAAAAGGGCTGACCGATACCGATCAATACCTCCCCTACTTCCAGTTATTCGCCGAACATACCGACGCCGTTCGGCATCTGTTCGAGGTGTGTACCGGGCTGCACTCGCAGGTAGTGGGCGATATGCAGATTCCAAATCAGGTGAAGCACGCTTACCAATGGTCGGCGGATCTGGACATGGCTGGGCCGTTTTTGCACCGGCTGATGCACACCATTTTCTTCACCAACAAGCGCGTGGCGCAGGAAACGTCATTTCGCGACGGAGCCGCGTCGGTATCATATGCTGCCGTTGAGTTGATTGATGAACTGGTAGGCGAACACCACAACCCAAACGTATTGGTCATTGGCCTGGGCGAAATTGGTGCCGATGTCTGCCGTAATCTCGCCGACCGGAATGTCAGCAACATTACGCTCTGCAACCGCACCCACGCCAAGACCGAAAGCCTGGCCAGTCAGTATGGATTTCGGGTAGCCGATTTTGATAACCTGACCGATGAGATCCGGCGGGCCGACGTAGTGATCTGTTCCGTTCTGCGCGACGAGCCGCTCATCACTCCTACCCTGCTGCACGGGCTATCGGTACTGACTTATAAGTATTTCATTGATCTGTCGGTGCCACGTTCGGTCGATACGGCGGTTGAGCAGATTCCGGGTGTGCTGGTGTATAACATCGATCATATCCACAATCGCACCGACGAAGCCCTGAACCGGCGTCTATCAGCCATTCCGCAGGTTGAAGCCATTATTGACCACTCCGTAGCCGAGTTTGGCGACTGGTCGAAAGAGATGGCTGTTTCGCCAACGATCAACAAGCTGAAAAACGCGCTGGAGCAGATTCGTAAAGACGAGATTTCCCGGCATCTGAAACACCTGACCCCCGCTGAGTCAGATAAGGTCGATAAGATTACGCGGGGCATTATGCAGAGGATCATCAAACTGCCGGTGCTACAACTCAAAGCCGCCTGCAAACGGGGCGAAGCCGAAACCCTCATCGACATTCTGAACAATCTGTTCGATCTGGAAAGTCAGCCGGTGGAGTAGGCCGGACAGGAGTGTCCAGCCTACCGAAAACCAATAGCCCCAATATTGGGGCTGTTTTTCGTTATAGGATACATGAAACTCATCATTCGCTTATTTCTCCTTTTCCTTCTCATTGCCGGGCTGATTGCCATCTGGGAACAGATTCGCGGGGCCGACATGCTTAGCTGGTTTAGGCGGGGCAACGACGCCACCAAAACGCTGATGCTGCGCGAAGTAACGTCTCTTGGCAAACTTGAACTGGTCAAATATACCTTTAAAGACATCGTTGATTACGAACAGCCCAATACCTTTCTGCCCAATGCCAACGCCGTGCTGATCGTAGAAGGCGAGGCCATTGGCTGCATCGACCTGAGCCGCGTAACCCCCGCCAACATCGTGATAACAGGCGACTCCATCACCATTAAATTGCCGAAACCCGAAATTTGCGGCTGGAAAATTAACCACGACCGGTCGCGGGTGTATGACACACGATTTTCGTTTCTGAACGAGTCTCAGTTGGTGAGCGATGCGTACCGGCAGGCCGAGCGGCAAATCCGGCAGTCGGCCCTGAACGGAGACATTCTGGATCAGACCCGCCAAAGTTCCGAAAAAATGTTACGGCCGCTATTGTCCCAGCTATCGGGTAAGCACGTGGGGCTGGTATTTTAAGGGAGCAGACGTAAGGCGGGAAACATACGCTATATCCCACTCGTTTTAGGAAAGCGGATAGTATATTGAGCCTTTATGAATTTCAACGCATCATCTATCGCCAACGGCCACCTGCTCATTGCCGAACCATTCATGGGCGACACCAACTTCGAGCGCAGCGTAGTGCTGATTTGCGAGCATAACGCTCAGGGAACCTTCGGGCTAGTGCTAAACCGGACCACTGACCTGCACCTGAGCGATGTGATCGAGGATATAACCCCCGACTTACCCCTGTTTCTGGGCGGTCCGGTCCAGCAAAATACCCTGCACTTTATTCATCGACGGCCTGACCTTATCGACGATTCGATCAAAATCATGGATGGCCTGTATTGGAGTGGCAATTTTGAGGAGATCAAACGGGCCGTTAATCTGGGCACCCTGACTGAGCGCGACGCTCGTTTCTTTATTGGCTATTCGGGCTGGGGCGAAGGGCAGCTGGCCGATGAGTTAGTTCAAAAAGCCTGGATTGTAAGCCATACCAACGCCGATTTCCTGTTCGATACACCCGCCAAGGAATTCTGGCGGGGCGTTCTCAAACAGATGGGGGGCGAGTACAAATCCATTGCCCACTACCCCGTTGACCCACGCCTGAACTGACCCATCAGGGAGAGATTGTCGTGGGGTAGCAGCAATAATGTTAACTTTTTTTAAGCCAATTTTGCACGTGAATTAACCGTTAGGCTGGTGTTAAATCAACCAGACAACCTCGTATGTATTTGTATCGACTACTGATTTTCGTTTTTTTCCTAACCCTTTCTGTCTCGACCCAGGCGCAGAGTAACCAGCCCATAGGTGGCCATTTCGGGATTAAGGTCGGAGCCGGGCTGACAAACCTCAGCGTGTCGGGCATTACGGCCAACGTTCCGAAGCAGGCTTTGCAACCTCATTTTGGGGTTATGTACCGCTACCGCTACAACAAGTTCGTATTCCAGCCCGAAGCATTGATCGCTATCAAAGGCAGTACGTTCAAGGTAGAACGGCTGGGCACTACAACGACAACCAAAGCCGCTTACACCTACGTCAGCGTCCCGATTCTGCTGGGCTATATTCCCACCGAGGGGCTGACGCTGCAGGCCGGGCCGGAGTTCAGCTACGCCCTCGGCACGGGTGAAAATGGCCCCGGCCAGCGCAACGACCTTGGTATTGCCGTAGGTATACACTACGATTTTCTGGACATGCTGGAGAAGTTCAGCCTGCACCTTCGCTACGTATATGGCCTCAATAACGTATCGCCCGAACCGCTGGCCACCTACAAAAACCGCACATTCCAGGCGTCCATTGTGTATAACCTGTATAAGAAACGGAAGAAATAGTGCTGTCTGACTTTGGCGTTTTACTGCTGTTCATTCTGGGGGCATTTGCGTTCATTGGCTTGGTCTTGTTCGTGGCCCGGCTACTACGACCCAACCATCCCAACGTAGAGAAGAACAGTACCTACGAATCGGGCGAGGAGCCGGTGGGTAATGCCAATGTGCAGTTCAACATCCGGTTTTATGTAGTAGCCCTGGTCTTTGTTCTGTTTGACGTAGAGCTGGTGTTTCTCTTTCCGTGGGCTACGGTATTCGGGCAGGCACGGCTCATTCAGGATACCAATGGGCTTTGGGGATGGTTTGCGCTGGCCGAGGCCGGGGTATTTGTGTTGATTCTGGGGCTGGGACTGGCATACGTCTGGGTAAAAGGCTATCTTGACTGGGTGAAACCAAATCCTACTGTACCGACTACCAACTCGCCTGTACCAACCAGTATGTACGAACGGGTAAACAGTAGGTACAACGCTGCCCGTCCTGCTTCGTCGCCCCCATGAAAGTTCTGCTGCTGCTGATTGGTATTATCCTGCTTTCATCAGCCACTACGCTGACAGCGCAATCCGCGGAGGTTTATACGGCCACCGTCGTCACGCGGGATGGCCACCGGACCCGGGGCCTGCTGAAAGAAGTAAACGAAACGAACGTTATCATTGGCGACTATACGGACGCCCCCAGCGGATTAGACGACATCATTGCTCTGTCAGACATCAGGAAGGTCGTTCTGCGCCGAACCAGCCGGCGCAGGGCAACAGTACGGGGTGCGGTTGCGGGGAGTATTGTGGTTGGCCTGCTTACCGTAGAAAGTTCACAGAAAAACGGATTTCGTAGTCCGGTAGTGTATGGAGTTACACTGGCATCGGCCCTTGTTGGGGGCGCACTGGCGGGTGCATTGGCGGGTAACGGCATCCGGTCGCTGTTTAAGAAGACCATTCGGCCCCGCACCCGCAACGCCCCCGATGAAATTGACCTAAACCTGCGCCGGGAACTTGAACCCTATACTTTTTTGTACCAGCAAACTATTCTTGACCGAGTTAACACGCAACCTCAACCATGACCGATAAATCTGGCGACGCGGGTGTTGCCCTGATGCATTCCGAAGAACTCCTGAACTGGTCGCGCGAGAAGTCGATGTGGCCCCTGAGTTTTGGACTGGCCTGCTGCGCCATCGAGATGATGCAGGCCTTCGCAGCTAATTATGATCTTGACCGGTTCGGTATTTTTCCGCGCCCTTCGCCCCGGCAATCCGACATTATGATTGTGTCCGGCACGGTAACGTACAAGATGGCCGACCGCATCCGGCGGCTGTATGAGCAGATGCCCGAACCGCGTTACGTCATTTCGATGGGATCATGTTCTAACTGTGGTGGCCCGTACTGGCAGCATGGCTACCACGTTGTGAAGGGCGTTGACCGAATCATTCCCGTTGATGTGTATGTGCCGGGTTGCCCGCCCCGCCCCGAAGCCCTCATTGACGGTTTCCTTACCTTGCAGGAGAAAATCCGCACCGAACGTCGCGTATGAATACTCTGACCACTTCCTTCCGGCAACTTATTGGCTCGTTGCGTTTTGTCTGGCTCATTTATGGCGTTACACTGGTGATGGGACTGCTGGTCGCGTTGCCGTTTTACAATACCCTGCTGGCTGAGGATCAGAACTCGCGCGAGTTTCTGAAGCTGCTCGACGGCTTCGACTATACCGTGTATTCTGATTTTATGCACCGCAGTGGCCGGTCTATTTCGCCCTTGCTGAGCGTAAGCCGGTGGCTGGGTGTGCTGTCTATTTTTATGAGTATTTTCTTCGCGGGCGGTATTCTGATGCTATTTTCGGCAGAAAATCGGCGGGTAAGCATGGGTGAATTTTTGGCCGCGTGCAGTGCGTACACAGGACGGTACGTGTATCTGTTTGGCGTGGTTCTGCTGTTTGTACTGGCGGGGGCAGTCATTTGGCTGGTAATAGGCGTACTGGCAGGTACCTTGCTAAGCGACACACTGACCGAGCGCGGCCTGTTCTGGATCGGCACTGTGTTTTTCGGACTGTTCGGGCTGTCGGCTACGCTGATTCTGTGCATTGGCGACTACGCCAAAATCCTGATGTTTCGCAACGATGAGCAGCGGGCTTTCCGGGCCTTTGGTCAGGCCGGTCGTTTCGTGCTGGCTAACCTGGCCCGGGCTTACGGTTTTTACATACTGCTTATTGGCATTGGTACCGCATTGTTTGGCTTGTATTTTCTGATTGATGGATGGATTCCGATGCGCAACTGGCCTACGATTCTGCTGCTGTTCATTATTCAGCAGACGCTGATTTTCAGCCGTGTTGGGCTAAAAATCTGGTGGCTGGGTACGGCCTACGGCTTATATGGATCACTGCCACAACCGACTATTGCCCGCCTGATTGCCACCGAATCGACAGGACAGGAGCGTACGAATTAATTCAGCAATCCGTAGCGAAAGATGCAGTAGATAGCGCGAAAACCATCTTTCCAGTTAATTTTCTTACCTTCCTCGTAGGTTCGGCCATAGTACGAAATGCCTACCTCATAGATCCTGACCCCTGGAATACGGGCTACTTTCGCTGTTATTTCCGGTTCAAAACCAAAACGATCCTCCCGTAGCGTAATGCTTTTGGCAACATCGGCCCGGAAGAGTTTGTAGCAGGTTTCCATATCGGTCAGGTTCAGGTTGTTGATCATATTGCTCAGAAAAGTCAGAACTTTGTTGCCGATCGTGTGCCAGAAAAACAGCACCCGGTGTGGATTTCCACCCATAAACCGCGAGCCATAAACCACATCGGCAAAGCCCTGTAAAGCAGGCTTGAGCAGCCGGTTAAAATCGTCGGGATCATATTCCAGATCGGCATCCTGGACCACAATATAATCGCCGGTGGCTAGCTGAATACCCGTTCTGATAGCGCGTCCTTTACCCCGATTTACATCGTGTTTTAGATAGTGAATGGGAGCAGCCGGGTGGGAGCCAATAAATTCATTGATTACAGTCTCAGTATTATCGGTCGAGCAGTCGTTGATAATTAGTAACTCCAGGACTGTTTCATGAATGAGTTTAACCTGTAGCAAGCGTTCAAGTATTACCCTGATGGTGCGTTCTTCATTGAAGGCCGGGATGATAACGGATAGTTTCATGAGGTGGATATGCCGGTTATGCCGGATGTGAATTATAATGAGCCATGAAACTGGTAGGCAATTGACCCCGCCAGACACAGCCCACAAACGAGTAGAATAGACCCGTCATCAGCCTCGGTCTCGCCGGTGCAGCACCAGGCCAGGCAGGGTGCAATCAGCGCAAATACCGTCAGGCGTTCGTAAAAATAGTGCAGCGACACCAGCGTCAGCCCCGAAGCCAGCAGCCCGCAGAAAACCAGGTAGTGCGAACGGTGCAGGCGCAACCAGCCCAGGCCCGCCAGGCAATACAGACCTACCCAGCCCGGCTGCCCGGCTCTGCGCATTACATCGTGGGTAATACCTGTCATATCGGTCGATAAAGCCAGAAAAAGCCCCCCCATCGCTGTTACCACCAGTACTACCAGCGAATACCGGGCGTTTTCTTTCATCTGCGTTACTGTCCGGCAGCCAGCTACCCAGAAGACGAGGCCAGCCAGCATAGGTACCGACCAGATGTAGCTGAACGTCGGGTTACCGTGTTCCTGAAAAGTCCGGTAAAAGTGGTGCTTTGTGAAGTTTTCCGGGTAGATACCGCCCCAGGTCAAAAATGTGAGCAAAACGCCAACTACCACGAGTAGGCCCACCAACAACGCCCGCAGCATCTCCCCTCGACGTAGCGGCCATTCGGGCGTAAACAATCCGACGGCTCCGGCCATAAAGACCTGAAAATTGACGGCCCACGGCAGCAGTAACCAGCCCATCCGCTGATTACGCCGGGTTAACGTCCAGAAACCGTAAAAAAGCAGGATACTGGGAACAAACGGATGAGCACGAATAGCATAGATAAGCACGTACGGATTGAACAGGACAAGCAGACCCGTGCGGTATCCGGTAGCCAGTAAGCGCAGCACAACTACAATCCAGCAGACAAGAGATAACAGGCGACCGGTTTGTATGAGCGTTGGCTGATTTCCTGCCAACGTTTGTATTGATGCAACAATCCACAGATAAAACGAAGACACGGGCCAGTACGGACTCAAATCGAGCCGGGGCCAAGTTGCAAAAGCCTGCTTGAAGGCGGGCAAATACAGGCCACTTTCGTCGCCCCGGGGTATGAGCGTCATCGCTATATAAACCAGCAAAATGAAGACCAGGGCTACCAGCGCGTAATAAAACGGAGACGGAATGTACTTACGGCTGCCAGGCTCACGATGAATCAGGGCAGGACTTAAAGGCATCAATTATGGATAGGAATTGGGTACGGTGGTTTCCTGAACAATCAAAAGTAAGTAGTCGTGACGCGTCTTTCAGAGCAACGGAAAGTAGGGGTCATATTTCTGGTAGTTCGGCAAGCTGACCTGCCAGAACTGGTAATTACAGGCTCATCCTGTACTTTAGTATTGACGGCCCATCATAATCTTATTCGGCCGTTTCGTATTATTGCCGAATAAATCATTTGCAATTATACAAAATGTCTGTTTCTACCCCTTCATCTATAAAATCACCTGCTGCGTCGGCGGGTCTGTTTAGTCTGCCCGTTATTGTGGCCGCGCTGGGCTACTTTGTCGACATCTACGACCTGCTTTTATTTGGTATTGTGCGGGTACCCAGCCTGGAAGACCTCGGCCTGAATGCCGAACAAATCTCGACCGTAGGTACCAATATCATCAACTGGCAAATGGGCGGGCTGCTACTGGGTGGTATTTTATGGGGCGTGCTGGGCGACAAACGCGGACGACTTTCGGTACTCTTCGGCAGCATCATTACCTACTCCATTGCTAACGTAGCCTGCGGGTTTGTGGCCGACGTTACGTTTATGGATCCGACTACGTACTACGCCGGGATGCGGTTTATTGCAGGCATCGGGCTGGCGGGCGAACTGGGTGCAGGCATCACACTGGTGAGCGAGAGTTTACCCACCAACAAACGCGCTATTGGCACCTCGCTGGTGGCGGGTGTGGGGCTGTTCGGGGCTGTTGTAGCGTATTTTACGGTTAAGCTGTTTGACTGGCAGATGGCATTTTTTGTGGGCGGTGGCCTGGGTTTCGGGTTGCTGCTGCTGCGGGTAGGTGTGGTGGAATCGGGTATGTTCACGAACGTGACAAAGCAGGAGGGCGTGAGCCGGGGCGATTTCCTGTCGTTCTTCACCAACCGCGACCGGTTCGTCCGTTACGTCAAATGCATTGGTATTGGGTTACCCACGTGGTTCGTAATTGGCATTCTGGCCACATTCAGCAACGAGTTTGGTAAGGCATTTGGCATCGCCGAAAAAATTCAGCCGGGTCTGGCCATCATGTGGTGCTACGTAGGGCTGGCCACGGGCGATCTGGCCAGTGGGTTCATCAGTCACGCCATGGAGTCGCGTAAGAAAGGCGTGGCCCTGCTCATGGCTATTGCGCTGGTGGGTAGTCTGGTTTATCTCTACGCCGGTATTTCGTCGCCCACTATGGTATATGGATTGTGTTTGCTCATGGGTTTCGGCATTGGCTACTGGGCCATGTTTGTGACCATCGGGGCCGAGCAGTTTGGCACCAACCTCCGCGCCACAGCGGCCACTACCATCCCAAACATGGTACGTGGCACCGTTATTCTTATGACGAGTCTGTACGGCTACCTGAAACCCGGCCTGGACGTTGTCAATGCAGGGGCCGTGGTGGGTCTGATCTGCTTCGTGCTGGGCTTCTACTCTATCCTGACGATTCCCGAAACCCACGGTAAAGACTTGAATTATCTGGAGGAGTAATTCCAGAGAAAAAGCAGGCAACCAACCCGTTGGGCTATCCGAATGGAGCGGCTTTGTGCGGATGAACAACTAAAAAAATCAGTGAGAATCAGCTTAATGCGTTTCATCTGCATTCTATTGTTTCCCAAAGCGCGTTCCCTTTCCAAGAATTAATTGCTTTTTTACGGGCCAAATCACTCACCCTAACTGTCAACGTTCCCCAATGGGCCAGCTTTCTACCATCGACTACGCGGTTTTTCTCTTTTATTTCATCGGTGTTTCGGCCTACGGCTACTCCGTTTACCGAAAGCAGCAAAAGACAAAACAGAACACCAAAGACTTTTTTCTGGCCGAAGGGTCGCTGACCTGGTGGGCCATTGGCGCGTCGCTGATTGCGTCAAATATTTCTGCCGAGCAGTTCATTGGGATGTCGGGCGATGGGTATCGGTACGGAGTAGCCATTGCCGTTTATGAGTGGCTGGCGGCCATCTCGCTCATTATTGTGGCCGTGTGGTTCATTCCTATCTACCTCAAAAACAAGATTTACACCATGCCGCAGTTTCTGAGTACGCGTTACAACGAAACGGTGAGCTTGATTATGGCCGTATTCTGGCTATTCCTGTATGTATTCGTCAACCTGACGTCTATTCTGTTCCTCGGTGCGCTGGCCGTGAGCAGCCTGGTTGGACCGGACTCGTTTCACCCGGTCATTATCTGCCTGAGTCTGTTCGCCATTTTCATTACGCTGGGTGGGATGAATGTCATCGGCTACACCGACGTCATTCAGGTGCTGGTCCTTATCATTGGCGGCCTGGTTACGACGTATCTGGCGTTGCAGCAGGTGAGCCTGACCTTTGGGCTGGATGGGGGTGTTTTGTCAGGGCTGGGCGCGATGTTCAAAGACGCCGATGATCACTTTCACATGATTTTCTCCAAACCCGAAGCCAGTGCCCCCCAGGCCGAAATCAAGCGGTATCTAACCCTGCCCGGCATTGCTATGTACCTGGGTGGGCAGTGGGTGGTGAACCTCAACTACTGGGGCTGCAACCAGTACATTACGCAGCGTGCCCTTGGTGCCGATCTCAAGACGGCCCGCACGGGTATTCTCTTTGCGGCTATCCTCAAAATTTTCATGCCCATCATTGTCATGCTGCCCGGTATTGCCGCTTACGTTATTCACAAAAATGGGGGTCTGGCCACGGAGATGATGCGCGACGGCGTAGTCTCCGGCGATAATGCCTACTCGGCCGTACTGACGTTTTTGCCAACAGGCCTGAAAGGTTTATCAGTAGCGGCCCTGACGGCGGCTATCGTCGCTTCGCTGGCCGGTAAAGCCAACTCGATCTCGACCATCTTTACGCTCGACATTTACCAGAAGTATATTAACAAAACGGCCAGCGAATCGCGTTCGCTCTGGATTGGCCGCATCACGATTGTGGTAGCGATGATCATGTCGATCAGCATGGCCTGGAGCGACGCCCTCGGCATTGGGGGCGAAGGCGGCTTTACGTTCATCCAGAAATACACGGGTTACATCAGCCCCGGTATTTTCTCGGTATTTATTCTGGGCTTTTTCTGGAAGCGTACCACCGGCACGGCAGCTATTGTGGGCGTACTGGCCGGATTTGGCTTTGCGGTGCTGTTCAATAATTTTGCCCCCCAGCTCTTTGGTCCCGAAACACTGATGTACTCGGCGTTTCCCAACAGCGACGGTGTGTATGAGATTCCATTCCTGATCTCAATGGGCTGGTCGTTCGTACTGACCGTTGCCCTGATGGTACTGGTGAGTCTGGCCGGGCCAAAAATCAACCCCAAAGGACTGGAAATAGACGCGTCTATGTTCAAACTCGCGCCCAGCAACCTGGCCATGGCTGTTGTCGTGATTATGCTGGTGTCCATGCTGTACATCCGCTTCTGGTAGCAGTTACCCATGAAGATTGAAGGGGAAATTTTACTCGATAGTAAGAAGCTAACGCATTATCTGTTGATATGGAAAGCCGAAAGTGATAAATCGGCTTTCCTCAATAGGTTGGGTTACAGTCAGGACAACTGGCAAGAACTTGAGGAGGATATTCGCCAGATCATCGAAGAGGGTGAAGCGGTTTACTCAAGACCGGCCCCTTTTGGGGGTGATTTGTACAAAGTCAGTGGTAAACTGCGTAACTTCGGTACTGTCACTATGTGGCTTTATACAGATGAACCCACAACGTGGCGATTTGTAACGCTATATCCTGAAAAGCAATGATATTCAACTTATTCGACCGGGCTATTCTTCAGAAAGACTTTCCCGAAGCAGGACTAAAGCGCGGTGATGTTGGCATTGTAGTCGAACACATTATCCGCGACGGAGACGAGGATGGGTATATTCTCGAATTTTTCGACGCTCAGGGAAATACAGTCGATGTCTTTCCTGTCCTGGAATCGGCTCTTGAACAGCCCCGCCCTAACACGATTCTGACTTACCGCGAGATGAGTCCGGGAAGGATAGGTCCGGCACATGCAGCAGCACTTTCTTCGTAATCCCGCAGTCCCTCTACCTGCCCCATGAAACAATCGTTCCGTCCACTGTTTGCACTGCCGGTTATTGTAGCCGCGCTGGGGTATTTCGTGGATGTGTATGATCTGCTGTTGTTCAACATTGTGCGGGTACCGAGCCTGAAAGACCTGGGCTTATCAGACGCGGATATTTCTGTTACGGGCGGGCAAATTCTGAACGTGCAACAGGCGGGTTTACTGCTGGGTGGTATTTTGTGGGGGATACTGGGCGACAAACGCGGACGACTGTCGGTGCTGTTTGGCAGTATTATCACCTATTCCCTCGCCAACATTGCCTGCGGGTTCGTGCAGGACCCCGTTACGTACGCCGGGCTGCGGTTTGTGGCCGGGCTGGGGCTGGCGGGCGAGCTGGGCGCGGGCATTACCCTCGTGAGCGAAATTCTGCCCAAACACCTGCGCGGCTACGGCTCCTCGCTGGTGGCCAGTGTGGGATTACTGGGCGCGGTAGTTGCGTACTTTACCGTGTCGCTCTTCGACTGGCGCAATACGTACTTCATCGGCGGTGGTCTGGGGTTGGCGTTGCTTGTACTACGGGTCAGCGTCTTTGAATCCGGCATGTTCCGGCGGGCCGAGCAGACTACCGCCAGCCGGGGAGATTTTATGGCCATGTTCCGCCCCCGCGAACGACTGCTGCGCTACCTCCGCTGTATGGGTCTGGCCCTGCCCACCTATCTGGTCATTGGTATTCTGGCCACGTTTGGCAACGAGTTTGGCCAGGCCCTGGGCTTGCCCGACGCTGTTACGCCCGGCCGTTGTGTGTTGTTTACGTACCTCGGTATGGTGGCCGGCGATTTGCTGAGCGGGCCGTTCAGCCAGGCTCTCCGCTCCCGAAAGAAGGCCATTGGCGGCATGATGATCTTTACCGGTCTGTTCGTTATAGTGTATCTCTCCGGGATGGTCAGCAGCACAAATCTCTTCTTCGCTACGCTGACAGCCATGGGTTTTGGCATTGGCTACGTCGCGATGTTCCTGACCATCACCGCCGAAAGCTTCGGTACCAACCTTCGGGCTACGGCCACTACGTCCGTGGCCAATAACGTACGGGCCACTACCCTGCTCACTATCCCGGCCTTTCAACTCCTCAAACCCGCGCTTGGTGTACTGGGGTCAGCCGCCCTGGTATCGGTGCTGTGTTTCGGCATCGGGTTCTGGGCATTACTGACTATTGGCGAGACCTACGGTAAGGACCTTGACTACGTAGAGTAGCGACGCCTAAAACATACCTACCCGGTTTTGGGGTTATGGATAGGGTATCGCCATCTATATACGACCTTGACACGTACCGTTAAAATTCTGCTTTCCGTAGTCGTTCTGCTCATCGTAGCCCGGCTGCTGCTCCCCTACTTCGTGCTGAAGTACGTCAACAAGTCCCTCGCCGATATGGGCGGCTATACCGGCCACGTTGAAGACATCGATATTGAGCTGCTGCGCGGGGCCTATCAGATCGATAGTCTGGTCATTCGCAAGGTGAAGGGCAAGATCAAGAAGCCATTTATATCAATGCCCAAAACCGATCTGTCGATCGAGTGGAAATCCCTATTCAAGGGAAAACTGGTGAGCGAGGTGGAAGCCTACCAGCCAGAAATCAATTTTGCGTTCAGCGAAGACGAAGCAAGCAGTCAGACCGGTACCGAGGTTGACTGGACGGCCTACCTCAAGAAGTTGCTGCCCATCAATATCAACCGCTTCGCCGTTGTCAACGGTACGGTCAACCTGACCAGCCTGATTACCCAGCCCCGCGCCGATTTATCGCTGAAAAGATTCAACGCCGAACTCCGCAACATCCGCAATGTCGATGAACTCAATAAAAAGCTACCCTCGCCCGTCACCGCCACTGCCGACGCCCCCGGCTACGGTGGCAAACTCGATGTCCAGGCCGACATGAATCTCTTTAAAGTCACGCCCGACTTTGACTACAATCTCAAGTTTACCGATGTTGAACTGGTGAAAATCAACGAACTGGCAAGGTCCTACGCCAATGTCGACTTTGAGCGCGGTACGGTGAGTGTGTTCAGCGAAATGGCCATGCTGAACGGCAAGTTCAACGGCTACATTAAGCCACTGACGAAGAACATGCTCATTTTCAAACTCAACGAACACGAAGGTCGGTCGGTGGGCAAATTCTTCACCGAGTTGCTGGCGCAGGCGGGTACGGCCGTTCTCAAAAACCAGCGCAAAGATCAGGTAGCCACTCGTATTCCCATCAGCGGCACCGTAGAAAAAGCCGAAACAGCCATCTGGCCTACCGTTTTCGGTGTACTGCGCAATGCCTACATTAAAGCGTTCAGGGGCGAGATTGATAACGACATCACCCTCAATGATGCTTTCAAGACTTTCAGGGAAGACTACAAAGCCAAACGAATCGAGAAAAAAGCCAAACGGAAAGCAGAACGCGCTGAGAAGAAGGAAACCCGGCAGGCGAAGCGCGAGGAACGCAAAAAAGAGCGGTAGCAAAAGCACACCGAGCACAACCGGGAAAAATAAACAGCTACACTACGCGAAGAAGTACATGATCCAGACCATGGCCCCCGTGAGCAATCCGGCGTAGAAAATGTCGGACTGGTAGAACGGCAGCGGCTCATCGGCGCGTTTCCAGTACCAGCCAAACAGCAGTAGCGTGAGTAGAGCGGCTGGCAAAGCCGCCAGTTGGGGCGTCAGCCATTCACCAAAAATCAGCCCGATCATGGGCACATGCACCAGCCCAAACCGAACCAGCGCTCCGCCAATACCACCGAACGAAACCGTCATATCGTGCGTATTAACGCGGCCAAACCGGCGGTTAAAGTAGTGGCTTAGACCATAGATCAGCACCGAACCGAGCGCAAAAATCAGGAATACGCGGTAGAGGAAATTCAGTGTTTCGCCAAACGTATCACGTATCCAAAGCACGTTGGTCAGGACGTTGTTGTACAGCAAATCGCAGCCGAAACCGATCAGTGGCGAACATACCAGCACCAGCACAGCGGCCAGAGGGTGCGTTTTTGGCCAGAGAACACCCCAGAAAAACACGACCACCAGTCCCGGTTTCAGATACGACGTCTGGTTGGCCAGAACGAGAAAGAAATTGTCGGACGAGGTAGGATCGAACGTGGTATAGGCCAGGCCCGTAGCCATGGCGCATATCACAAACACCCCCGCCTGACCGAACCGTACGGTGGCCTTATCTGTAGCCGTTTTATTGATGTATTTACGGTACAGATCAAAGGCCAGCATGGTGGAGACGGAGTTCATCATGGAGTAGATGGCCGAAAAGATGGCACAGATCAGCCCCGCCAGAATAAGCCCCACCAGCCCGTAACCCACCGGCACCACCGTACGCAGCAGCGTCAGAAACGTATCGTCGGGTTTGACCACGCCTTCGCCAAAACGGCTCTTGAACAGATAGAACGCGGCTGTTCCGGCAGCAATGGAAAAGAACGGAATCAGCAGTTTTAAAAAACCCGCCACCAGCGATCCAATTTTGGCGTCGCGTTCAGTTTGGGCGGCCAGGACGCGCTGTACCTGGTATTGGTTGGTGGTCCAGTAGAAGAAATTCAGGATGGTCAGGCCCGTGAAAATACCCGGCCAGGGCAGTTTGGGATGGTTAGCGGGCAGGTACAGATGCATCTTGTCGGCCCCGGCAGCATCGAGCCGGAGCAGACCCGAAAACCCGCCGATTTCGGGTTGCAGGTAGGTCAGCGTACCCATTAGTAATACGGCAATAATCATAATGACGGTTAGGATATTGTCGGCAATCACGACCGATTCCATCCCGCCGAAGACCGTAAACAGAATCGTAACGCCCGCAATGACCAGAATGCCGCTCAGGTAGGTGGGTTCCCAGGCGGTACCGGCAAAAAGAAGACCCAGCGTGCGGCTGCCGATGTAAAACCCACCGATGAGCTGAATCATGATAAACGCAATCATCAGCACCGTGTAAGCCAGCCGGGTTTGGGCATTATAGCGGCTTTCGAGAAACTGCGAGAGGGTGAAAAACTGCCGCTTCCGGTAAATCGGAATAAAGACATAGACCAGCACCAGAATGGCCGGCACGGCCCAGACTTCGTAGTGGCTCTGGGCAAAACCGATGGAATAACCGATGCCCATCATGCCGATAATCTGCTGCGCGTGAATGTTGGTCCCGAAGATGGACCCAGCCACCGAATACCACTTCAGCGAATGCCCCGCCATGAAATACTCTTCCGAACTTTTCTTTTTGCGGAGACTCGAATACAAACTCGCCACCACCAGAAACAGCAGCAACAGCACCACCACAACGGTATCGACCAGACTTAAGGATTGCAGCATATTAACTTATGGGTGGGATGATTTTTTGTGGTTGTTACTTCCGAGTGAGTGGCCCCCCGCCCTGAAGGGAGCCCGCTGACGCGATAGTAATTACGCTACGTCAAAACTTCCCCGTCGTCAGGGGCGTAACGGGGGTTTGAGCGGGGGTACGGCCCTGCTCAACGGATAGTTTGACGTTGGGCAAATAAGGCAGCACGTGTTTACCGAACAACTCGCATTCTTCGATGAGCGGGTAGCCCGACAGGATAAAAGCCCGGATGCCCATGTCCATGTATCGGTTCAGTTTGGCCATGATTTGTGCCGGTGTTCCTACCAGCGCACCCCCGCAACCCGACCGCGCCCGGCCAATGCCCATCCAGAGCATCGGCTCAATGAAATCGTCGGGGTCGGCCTGTTGGCGCAGTTCGTCCTGCCGCAGCACCCCCGCCGACTGCGCATCCTGCGTGCGGTTTTTGAGTTTCGCCCCTGCTTCTGCGTCGAACTTCTCCATCAGTGTTTTGGTATAGGCCCGCGCTTCGGCTTCGGTTTCGCGTACAATGACGTGAATACGCAGGCCAAAGTCGATGGTGCGGTTGTGTTCGGCGGCCCGCTGACTCATGTCCTGCATGGTAGCGTAAATGGCGTCTTCGGGTTCGGGCCACATCAGAAATACATCGCAGTGTTTAGCGCACACGGCTTTGGAACCAGGCGAAATTCCCCCAAAATACAGCAACGGACCACCGTTTTGCTGGTAAGGCTTTACCGGATCGGCAGACATACTGAGTTTACCGTAAACCGGCCCCTCAAACTCGATTCGGTCCTGCGTCCAGGCCTGCTTCAAAATCTCGATAACCTCTTCGCAACGCTGGTAGCGCAGTTCATGATCCTCGCGCAGCCCCGGCAAATCGGAGTTGATAATGTTGATGGCCAGTTTGCCTCTGGTCAGGTGGTCGAGCGTGGCAATGTGCCGGGCCAGCATGGGCGGATGAATCTCGCCGGTACGGATAGCAGCCAGCATCGAAATATTTTCCACCTGCGGAGCCATTGCCCCCGCAAATGGCAACACCTCCTGCCCTACGATGTACGACGTGGGCAACAGAATATTCTCGAATCCCAGCCGGTCGGCGGTCAGCATGATATCGGCGCAGTGGGCGTAGTTGCTGCGCCGGGTAGTGTCAAGCGTGCCGAGGTAGGCCGTATCGCCCCCGCAGAGGTCATCGAACCAGGCTACTTCGCAAACGCGGGTTTGGGTACGAATGGGTACGGGTTGTATCGGGTCGGTCATGATCGTTGTAAATAGGTTGGGCCGGTCTGCCGATGCGGCTCTTGTCTGACCAAGCCGTCAGGCTAACATAGTAGTTACAGAGTTAGCCCGACGGCTTGGTCAGACAAGAATGTCTAACCTACCTACTCCAGTTTGTACCATTTCGCGGTGGGCAGCGACTTTTGGCGGAACACGTTATTGTTGAGCGGATTGGCCGGGCTGTAATGTTTCTCCAGATAGTCCAGCACGACTTTTTCCGATTCGCCCAGGTCCCAGAGTTTATGGTACTGTTGCATCCACCGAATCCGGTCGAGCCAGCCCGCGCGGGTGAAGCGGTGCTGCAAAATCAGCTTTGACGAATGACAGGCGATGCATTGCGCCTTCACCATCATCAGGTTTGGGTCGTCAATCATACCCGTCTCCGCGTCGATCCGGGCCGTATCAGCACGCGCGACCAAACTGGCGGGGTGGGTTATTTTCGGATCAGGTTGCCCCGCCCGGAAACTGGCTAAGCCAATGAGCAGGGAACTTATGATGAGGGCAATTTTGAGTATTTTCATAGCAAAAGAGTCAATAATAGTCATTCGCTCTGCGTCATTTTTTGTCCTTCCCACGAAGGAGGAATGACAAAAAAGCGTTTAAACCACCTTCACCGCAATACGGTGGCAGGCGTTGTTGAGGTAGCCGCCGGGGTTCCACTGCGGAATGACCATCGGCTGCATGATACCCGCGCTGTCGGTGGCGCGAACCCAGATTTCGTAATACCCCGCCTTCTCGAACGGCACATTGGCTGACCACTGCTGCCAGGCCAGCCGGTTTTTGGGCGCGTTGAGCTTGGCGGGTTGCCAGCTCGTACCGTAATCGACCGACGTATGTACAGCACCTACGGATTTGTCGCCCGCCCAGGCGTGGCCACGCAGGTCGAGTGTGCGGCCCGCGCTGAACGAAGCCCCGGTTTTAGGATACGTAATGAGCGATTTAACGGGCATCGACTCGATAATGCGGAAGTTTTCGGGTGTTTCGGGGATTTTCTCGCCCGGCTCCACCGGATGAATCGGGACGCGGTAGCTGTGGCCTTCCATCTTGGCCCCGTCGTGGACTTTGTTACGTACCGAAATCGTGTGTAGCCACTTGCCCGATGTGGACGCGGGCCACCCGCCCACCACCAGCCGCAGCGGAAAGCCGTGGACCAGCGGAATGTCTTTGCCGTTCAGCGACCAGGCCAGCAGCGTTTCGTCTTCGAGGGCTTTGCGCATCGGCACACCGCGCGAGATAGCTTCTTTCTTAGGGTCCTGACTTAGGTGCGGGTCTTTACCATGATAACCAATATACACGGCATCGTCTTTCAGGCCTACATCAGCCAGTATGTCTTTCAGTCGAACACCCGTCCATTCAGCACAATTTACCGCTCCCGAACCCCACGGATTACCCGACGTTTGCGGTTCAAACCCTCCCCGCCCGTTACCGCCACACTCCAGCACCAACTGATAGGTATGCACCGGGAAGCGTTTTTTCAGGTCGGCGAGCGAATACGTTTTGGCGGCTTTAACCGATTCGCCGTTGATAGTCAGCGTCCAGTTGGCCGGGTCAATGGGTTCGGTCGGGATCAGGCCATTGTTGCGGATGAACATTTTTTCGACCGGCGTAACAGCATCGTCCAGCAAATGCACCGGCGACTCTACGTTCCAGGGTTTGTCGCCCAATACCAGCATCTGCGGGTTCTTGGTGGCCATTGGATTATAGTCGTCTGTCAGGGCCAGCGGTACGTAATGGCGCGGCAGCTTGTCGGCAAAGGCAATGTGGGTACCTACCAGCGCAGTGAGCGTGGCCAGCGCACTTTTGTGGAGAAAACCGCGTCGGTCGTGCAGATGATCGGTCATACGTTCTGTTCGTTTAGGTCATACACTCGTACCTCGAAAGGCCGGAGCATATTCGTGAAATCGGCGTTGTAATTGGCAAAAACAGGCATCGCCATCAATCTACTCTCAATTAGGGGGCTATCAGGCAGTTCGGTCGACTCTTCCGATACGTTGGCTATTATGACAATCCGGTCATTGGCTAACGTCCGGTCAAACGCCCAGATTGTGGGATGATCGGGCAGCAGATCGTGGCACAGGCCCTCGTGCAAAACCAGCATCCGTTTGCGCCAGCGCAGTAGTTGCCGATAAAAACTCAGCACCGACTGCGGGTCATGTTCCTGTTGCGCCACGTTGATAACCGAATGGTTCGGATTGATTTTGAGCC
>Ga0209512_1000773_pt1 | contig 46915 bp, 25 predicted proteins | sample frozenSSSSmetaG_FD_184142 | JGI IMG/M metagenome (GOLD analysis project Ga0209512, IMG submission 184142) | Glacier valley bacterial and archeal communities from Borup Fiord, Nunavut, Canada, to study Microbial Dark Matter (Phase II) -... | ecosystem: Environmental > Aquatic > Freshwater > Ice >...
CGGACTTGGAAAGCACAAGATGCAGACGATGCGAACGCCGACGAAAGGCTATGTTGTGGTGGTCAGCCACCAAGCTACCAGATAGATTGCGCCGACCCCATTGCTTTCAGGAATTCGTGAAAATCGACTACCGTATACAGTGTTGGCAAGGGCTGAAGATTCCACATGTTGATTTTGGATGGAATTGTAAGTCCGACAGGCTCCTAGGAAGCGGTTGTGCGTGGTCAGGGCCTTCTGGATGTCCTTCTCGACCTCCACTAGCTTTTCGTTCGTCGCCTGTAGGTCGATTTCCGTTTCTCCCACCGCCGTGCTGATGTAGCGGGAGATGTTCAGGTTGAAGTCGTTCTTCTTGATCTCGTCCATCTCCACCCGGCGGGAGTAGCGGGGCTCTTCCTTTCGGAATTGGTAGGTGTCGATGATCTTGGCGATGTGCTGCTTGCTGAGTTGGTTCTGGCGTTTGCCTTTGTCGAAATTCTCAGGGCCGCTGGCGTTGATGAAGAGGACGTCGTTGGGCTTCTTGCACTTTTTGAGCACGAGGATGCAGACGGGGATGCCGGTGGAGTAGAACAGGTTTGCGGGCAGGCCGATGACGGTGTCGATGTGGCCGTCGTTGAGCAGCTTGGTGCGGATGCGTTCCTCGGCACCGCCACGGAAGAGCACGCCATGCGGAAGGATGATGGCCATCACGCCTTCGTCCTTGAGGAAGTGGAAGCCGTGCAGCAGGAAGGCGAAGTCGGCGGCGGACTTGGGGGCGAGGCCGTGGCTTTTGAAGCGCACGTCATCGGCCAGCGCGTCGGTGGGTTCCCAGCGGTAGCTGAAGGGTGGGTTGGCGACGATGGCGTCGAAGCTGGGTTTCTTGGCCGGGTTGGGTTCCCGCATCATGTCCCACTCGTTGAGCAGGGTGTCGCCGTGGAAGATGTCGAACTCCGTGTCCTTCACCCCGTGCAACAGCATGTTCATGCGGGCGAGGTTGTAGGTGGTGATGTTCTTCTCCTGACCGAAGATCTTGCCGATGGTGCCGCCCGCCTTGTTCACTTTCTTGCGGACGTTGAGCAGCAGGGAGCCGGAGCCGCAGGCGAAGTCCATCACACTGTCCAGACGCTTCTTGGTCCCCGTCTTGGGTTCCTGGCTGTCCAGCGTGACGATGGCGGAGAGGATGTCGGAAATCTGCTGCGGGGTGTAGAACTCGCCCGCCTTCTTGCCGGACCCGGCGGCGAACTGGCCGATCAGGTATTCATAGGCATCGCCCAGCGCGTCGATGTCCGTGGAGAACTCAGACAGCCCTTCGGCGATCTTCTGGATGATGGTGCAGAGCTTGGCGTTCCGGTCCTCATACTTCTTGCCGAGCTTGGGGGAACTCAGGTCGATTTCGGAGAACAGGCCTTGGAAGGTGCTCTCAAAGGATTCTGTCTCGATGTATTTGAAGCCCGCCTGAAGGGTGTTCAGAAGCTCCGGGTTTTGAGTGCGGGCAAAGTTGGCGATGCTGTTCCAGAGGTGCGTGGGCTGGATGACGTAATGCACCTTGCGCCGCATCTGTTTCTCGAACGCAGGGATGTCGTCCACGTTGTTCGCATACCAAAGCGCCAGCGGCACCTTGCGGGCGTCTCCGTCGACATCGGGGTAATCCCGCCCCAGTTCCTTCTTTGCCGCCGTCTCGTAGTTGTCGGAGAGGTAGCGCAGGAAGAGGAAGGACAACATGTAGTCGCGGAAATCGTCCGCGTCCATGGCCCCGCGCAGCTGGTCGGCGATGCTCCAGAGGGTGTTGCCCAGTTGTTTTTGGTTGGTCTCGGTCATGGGGAAAAGTGGGGCTTCAAATTTGGTTTGCGGTTCTGGGCGGGTCAAAGTAGTTTCCCGGTGTCGGAAGGTGAAATTCGGCTCCATGCCGTGTGATTGTCGGTTCGCCGCTCAATCCTCTACCTTCCGACTTTTTATGCCCAGATCGTTCATCGGCGGGCGTTTGCGGGTGTGATAGGTGCCATACGGTTTTTCCGAAGTGTCGTCGGCATCCACGATGAGCCCGACTTTCGGCCAGATCAGGGAAAGAAAACGGTCTTCTCCTTTGGTGAAAAGCCTTTGCAGTGCCCACAGGCAGTAGTCCGCCACTTGCAGTCCGGCATGTTGGTGCGCTGGCATGGCTCTCACGTGAATCGTCGCATCAGGAAAGGTGTCGGCGGCTTTGGTCGACTTCACTTGGGCTTTCAGCAAGTGATCCCGCAAAGCTTGAGAACGGGCCTTGCCCCGGCTGGCGAAAATCACCTCGAAGGCAGGGCGGGTGTGCAGCTTTTTGTCAAAGAGACGCCTGACCGCGCTGTCGTAGAGTTCCGTGGGGCGGTAACGGTAAGTCGGATCCCGTTCATTGCGCTCTTTCACCCGCCGGGCCACCACCGACATGGTGCGGACGACGGCATAGAAGGAGAAGTCATGCCGCTGGAGCACCTGAAAGACCTCGCGGCGGACTTCCGGCAGGTCGTCCTTGGCATGGAAGAAGAGCGCGGTTTTTCCTGCTGCCGGTTGCATGGAAGGCACACCCTTAAAATACGGGTCTGCCAGAAGCCGGGCACGCAAGGTATTCAAATCGGCGGTGAGTTCTTCCATGCTCCAGCACTCCACCATTCCCAAGGTAAAATAGTCCGGAACCTTTCCCGTGCCGACAAGCACCCGGCCTTTGCCGTCGAAGATCACTCCATCACCCGTTTCATCCACGAAATAGCGGTGAGGCGATGGGTTTTCCATATCTGCATCCGGCAGCGTGCTCATGCCGCTACCTCCTCCGGGTATGGGAACAGCCGCTCATCGAAGGTGTAGGGCGTGAGCGGCCGCTGGACTTCGCGGGAACCCTCGATTTGAACTACCGAGGATTCCTCGGTAGTTGCCTCCCTGCTCAGTTCCCCGTCCTCATACAGGTTTTTCAGGTGCAGGCTGATGTTGTCCGCGCTCACAGCGAACAATTCCGCCATTTCGCGCTGGGAAAGCCAAACCGTCTGATCTTTGGCCCGGAGCTGGATTTGGCTCCTGCCGTCTTCCGTGGTGTAGAGAATCAGGTCGGTCATGGCAGGGGCTGAGTGGTTCCGTGCGCAACCATTTTCGTGACGCCACGAAAATGGTTCTCTTCAATTCGGCGCGTCATGAAAGCAAGGTCGCTGAAATCATCCGCATCCATCGCCCCGCGCAGTTGGTCGGCGATGCTCCAGAGGGTGTTGCCCAATTGCTTTTGGTTGGTCTCGGTCATGATTCTCCTCCGTTGCCGAGTTGTAGTTCGAGGGACTGGCGGACTAACCCGAGGACATACGGCAACTCGTCGAGATTTGAGAGCCCGACCTCGACGTCACCATTACCCCATCGACCAATATCGGTGACATCCTTACAAAGCCCCTTCGGGTCATTCACCTCGGTAAAGCGCATGTTGAGCGAGAGGCGCAGCCGCTTGGCTTGTGGGACAACATCCACGAAATTTGTCTCCGCTTTAAAGGCGACATAAAGCTTCAGAAATTCCTCGCTGACGCACGGGTCGAGTGCGAGCACCGCTTTTCGGAATGCTTCAAACAAGACTCGCATGTTGGCTGTTACCAAATTCGGGTGGTCGTCGATGGTGTAGGCAGTGACCGCATCAGACTTCGGGCGGTAGGCATCCAGAATGTCTTGTGGAAGATGCGGTGCGAGCCAGACGCCAACGCCTATTTCCGCGAGCTTTTTAGCGCGGGACTTGATGGCTTCTTCGTCCCAGGTTTCGAGTGCGCCGAGTCCCTGATTCAGCTTCAGCGGGCTTTGCTTCAACCCCTTCTCCGGTGCATCCGGCATGTCGCGCTTTTCGGTGAAGGCGCGGTCGCTGTAATCGCTGTTGTAGGCAGTGAGCGTGAGATTGCCGAGCGTGTGCAGCCATGTTTGCTTGATGCGCTGCCATTCCCCGCCAAGTGCCTCACGCCACTTCAGCGACAGGTTTTCATTCTGCGGGAGGATGTGCTCGATGGTGTATTCGTCCACCGCCACGCGCTCTTTGCGGCCATAGTTTTCCAAGCGGCGCAGCCAGTAGCTGCGGCTGCGGAAGTTGTAGATGTCGCGGGTCTGGAAATCCCGGCGGAACTCGTCATCCGATGGGAAGCGCCGATAGGAAGGCAGCGTGAGAAAGTGCGCCTGCACGCTTTCGAAGTATCGATCCTTCTTCAGCGCCTTGGTGAACGTGGCAAACGTCTTGTTCATCGAGTTCGTAGGAATGGCGCAGATGGCCCGACGGAAGACATATGCTTCGATGAGCCTGACGCTGGCTAGCAGGTCAGCCTTCGAGAGCATGTCCGTCTTGTAGTCGTGATACAGCTCCAGGAGGAACGGGTAGGCCACATCCACCCTGAGTTCCCGCAGGTCATGGAAGGCGTTCTTTAGCTCGGCATCTGGTTCGCTACCCAGCGCCATGGCGCAGAAATGCCGGGCGTAGTCGCGGATTTCGCGGACGAGGCTTTCGATGTGGCTCTTGTCGTCGGCAAAGTCGGCCCGCGAGGTTCGCGCGTGCCCTTTGAAGGCGTCGTAAACCGCGTTGATGTTTGGAATCTCGCCCGTCATCACCGTGAGGTAATGCCGCATGAATCCATCGAAGTGCGTTCCGTAGGCTTCCTGCCCGAAGTCCACTTCCATGGGCCGCCAGAACTGCTCATAGAGCTTAGTTTGCAGCACCGGCTCCAAGCCCATCAGGATGAAATTACGGATGAGGTCCGCCTGACTCAGTTCTTTGCCCGTTGAGTTCATGCTCTCGAAAATGAGCTGCGGGTTGTCTTGGTCACGCGTGAGCGCAATGTCCACCACCACCAGTTTCGCCAGCCCTCGGCACAGGGTCGCCAGATCAACTTTCCCTTCGCCAATCCATCGCTTGAAGGACTCAAAATTCGCGTTGAGGCGAATCGACGGCTGTTGCGGCGGCTCCCCATCACTCACCAACGCCTTGAGTGAAGCTTTGTCCGTCTGCGAGAGCAATAGCTTGAAATGCCTCTCTCCCGTTTCCTCTGGATTCACCAAGTAGTAGTTTTTGATCTTCCGTTGCGAGAAACCGTCGAAAGGCTCGCTGTCCGCCACAGCTTTAGCAAGGGCTGCCAACAACAGAGAGACGGTGGTGAGCCGCTGCTGCCCGTCGATGACCAGTAGCGGCGCTTGATGCGTCACCTGCGAGAGCCCGCTTTCCACATACACAATGGAGCCAACGAAGTGGACCGCTATTTTGTCGCTGCTGCCGCAACGCACAACGTCGTCCCAAAGCTGGCGGCATTCCTTTTCAGTCCATGAATAGGTGCGCTGGTAGATGGGGATGACGAATTGCGGCGACTTCTTGAGGAAATCGAGAAGTTTGGCTTCAGTGGCTTTCATAAAGTGTTCTGTTCCTCCGGGGATGGGAAAAGCTGCTGCATCAGCCCTTTCTTGTGGGTCTTGAGGGCTTCGAGCTTTTGGGTATGCGCGGTGATGAGGTCGTCGAGGCTGGTGAGGCAGTCGGCGATGCGTTGTTGCTCGGCGTGAGGAATGAGTGGAATTTTAAGCCGTGAGAACGTCTCTCCGGTCAGGTGCTTGATGCCTCCACCGGTGAAGAGCATTTCGAACTGATCCGTGCCTGCGAGGTTTTCGAGATGGAGAACCAGAATCTTTGGCTCGAACGGCACATTGAAGCGGACCCTGTGAATCGCCTTCTGGAACTTGAGGTCGGGCAATCGTCCGTCCCAAACGGCTGCTCGTCCGGGTTCTCCGCCTTCACAGACAACGACATCACCAGCCTCCAGTCCAAAGCGATCCAGCTCGCGGTCGTTAAAATACATCTTCGGCAGGTCCGAAGTGTTCACATCATTCCAGCGCACCGACATATTGTTGAGGTATGGCAGAAGGTGACCTGTCGTGTGCTTTTGTTTGTCGAGCATCTTGCCCAGCTTGATCTCGGCGATTTTCCCTAAAGGCACTTCCTCCCACTCCCCGGCGTTTTGGAATTCGGGAAAGCGGAGGCGGGGTTGGGTTTCGCCTTCGCGGGGGAAAAGCTGCTGCATCAGCCCTTTTTTATGGGTCTTGAGCGCGTCCACTTTCCGCGCTTGCGCGGCCATCAGCTCGTCCACCGAACTCAGGCACTCGGCGATTTTTTGTTGTTCGGCAGGCTGCGTCGGAAGCGGCAGACGCCCAGACAGGAAAGTCGTGTTCGTAATCTGAAGCGTATTCTTGGCTCCCTTTTGGCAAAGCGGCGCAAGAAAGTCTTTTGACCGGTTGGGCGATTCAAAATAGGCCTCGATCATCAAACCCACATGCTGGTTTGGAGGCGTGAGTACCCCGTAGAGTGGTGAGAGGGCGACTTCACCGTCAAACTTGCATTGCTTTACAATGCCGAACGGGAACGCCTTCAAAGGACTCTTCGTGTAAACCACATCAAACCGTCTTCCTATCGTGTAGCGAGACGTGTCAGCGGCTGCAAAACTACGACCCAAGAGTGCGATCTGGTTGACTATGCCGTATTCCATCGAAACCGAGAAGACATCACGGCCAGCGGTGTTCTTGATCTTGTGTTCTTTGAGGGTTTTCGCGAGCGGGTCATTTGACCAAGGCTTGTCGAAGCCCGGAAACCGCAGCTTCGGCACCAGCGCGGGCGTTGCCTCTTCCTTTTGGGTCTCACGCGAAGACGCGAAGGCGCGAAGGTTTTTGGATTTATAACTCATTGAAAACCTCCTTCTTCTTCGCTACTTCGCGGCTTCGCGTGAGATTCCTGATTCAATCTGAGACGAGAGAATTGTATATCGGTATGCTGATTGACGATGCGTTTGCAGCCGTCTTTGAAAGTGGGCGCTCCGAAGTTGATGAGCAGTCCCAGCGGCAGCTTCAGCAGACGCAGATAGGTGAGGACTTGTTTGGAATGAACCGGAATTAGACTCTCAACCGACTTGAGCTCGATCAGAAGCCCGTCCTCGACAATGATGTCAGCGCGAAAACCTTCCTCGAAAGTCATTCCCATCAACTTGATCGGAACAGGAACCTGCCGCTTCACCGCCAAACCCAGATCGGCAAGCATCTTGGCAAGCACCACTTCATAAACTGTTTCAAGTAATCCTGGCCCAGCTTCGACATGCAGTTTGTAACCACAATCCACCACGACTGCGGATAGCTCTTCAACATCCCTTCGTGCCTTCGTTTCTTCGTGTGAGTCATTCATCATTTCAGCTTTTTCAGATTGGTATCCGCGAGCAACGTCCGCATCTGGGTGATGGCGATTTCGTTGAGCTTGAGCAGGCGTTCCGGCTGAGGCAGGCCTTGGCGGATGAGGACGGAGTTGAGGCTTTCGAGGTTGGTGAGGACGACGAGTTGCTCCAGCGGGGCGTGGTCGCGGATGTTGCCCTCGGCAGCGGGGTGGGCGTCGCGCCATTGTTTCGCGGTTTGGCCGAAGAGGGCGACGTTGAGGAGATCGGCCTCGCTGGCGTAGGTGAGGCTGGCTTGGGCCTTGCTGACAGCGGCGGGGATGAGGGTCTCCTTGATGGCGTCCGTGTGGATGCGGTAGTTGATCTTCGCGAGGGTGCGCTGGAGGTTCCAATCCAGCTTGAGGCGGTCGTTTTCCTCGTCTTTGAGGCGCTGGAACTCCTTGATGAGGTAGAGCTTGAACTCCGGGCTGAGCCAGGAACCGAATTCAAAGGCGATGTCCTTGTGGGCATAGGTGCCACCGCCGTAACGCCCGGCCTTCGACTGAAACCCTATGGCACCAGTGGCCTCGATCCATTTGCGCGGGGTGAGCGAAAAGCTATTGAGTCCGGCCTGATTTTTAAAGGTCTCGAATTCGAGACCTTTAAAATCCGGGTTGTGGATCTTTTCCCAGATGCCGATGAATTCGAGGGTGTTGCGATTCCGCATCCAACTGTAGATCAGCACGTCATCCCCGAACTTTTGAGCCATGTCGGTGAGAGAGATGAAGTCCTGGCTGTGCTGCGAGAGAACGGTGATGGCCGTCCCTTGGACTTCGATGCTGGTGCGTTTGGCTTTACTCATGGGACGTGGGTCAACGGATGTGATCATTTTAATTCCATCGAATTCGAGGGAATTAGAATTTGGACAAGCCTGTAAACCTCTCGAATTCGAGAGGTTTAATCCCGTCGAATTCGACGGGTTTAATTGTGGCGAATTCGCCATATTTAGAACCGGTCTTTTACTGCTCATACGCACTGAGTCCTGAGATGGCGCGGTCCCCGGCGCGTTTGGTGAGGAGGGGGTGCAGAGCGGCCATGAGGGCGAGTTCGGCCTGGGTGCGGGCTTTCCAGCCGAGGTCGAGCGGGGCCATGAGGTCGCTGAGGTGCTCGCCATCGAAGATCATGCGGTCGAGGATGCCGTCCACGAAGGTTTGCAGAGCGGCGGTGGCGAGGCCGTGCTTGCTCGCGATGGCGGCGAGTTCCCTGGCATTTTTCTCCGCCTTGAAGCGGGTGTAGCCCTCGCGGATGGCGGTTTCGCTGAGGCCTTCGCCCGCCTTGAGCGTGCCGATGTATTCGGCGATTTCGTCGCGCTCGTTCATGAACTTGGCATCGGCGCTGATGAGGCCGATGAGTTCCTCACGGGTCATTTTCGACTTGCCCGGACCTTTTTCCGAGAACTTGGCGATGAGGCCCATGATGTAGTCGTAATCAATCACGGCGGAGGCGAAGAGCACGAACTCGAAGTCGATCTGATCGATGGGTGAAGAGCCGACGGGGACGTCGGCGCTCCCAGGCTTGCCCTGCTGTTCCTTGAGCCGCTTGGCGGTTTCCAGATACTGGCCCTTGAAGCCGCGCAGGCTTTCCTCGGGCAGCACCTGCTCGATGCTGGCTTTGTTTTCCTCGGTGAGGTCGGTGTATTGGTCGAGTTGGGTTTTGAGGCGCTGGACTTCCTTGAACTGGGTGCAGAAGGCGGCCTTGGCGGCATCGCCCTTCAGATTCGCTACGGCGGAGGGCGTGCAGTCGAGGCCCTGGGATTTCATGAAGGTGTCCAACTGCTGGACGGCAGCCTCCAGCTTCTGGATGACGAGGGGGGCTTTTTCCACGAGCCAGATTTCCCGCGCCTGCTCGCCGGATTTTTCCCCGGAGAAGAGGGCGATGGCGGTATTCACGGCGTCCTGCTGCTGGCGGAAGTCGAGGATGTTGCCGTAGGGCTTGGTGCCGTTGAGCACGCGGTTGGTGCGGGAAAAGGCCTGGATCAAGCCGTGGTGCTTGAGCGTCTTGTCCACGTAGAGCGTGTTCAGGAACTTGGAATCGAAGCCGGTGAGCAGCATGTCCACCACGATGGTGATGTCGATCTTCTGCGCGGCGGGAAAATCGGAGTTCGGCCACTGCTGGTCCTTGATGCGCTTCTGAATATCCTGATAGTAGAGATCGAAATCGGAGATGCGGTGATTGGTGCCGTAGCGGGCATTGTAATCCGCCATGATGGCCTTGAGCGCGGCTTTTTTGCCCTCGGGGTCTTCCTCGTTGTCCGCCTGCTCCTGCGGCAGGTCTTCCTGGATCTGCTTCACATCGGGGTCGCCATCGGCAGGCGGGGAGAAGACGCAGGCGATGTTCAGCGGCTTGAACTCGGGATCGGCGGCCAGTTTGTCCGCCTGCATCGTTTTGAACAGGCCATGGTATTCGATGGCGTCATTGATGGACGAGGTGGCGAGGATGGCATTGAAGCGGCGATGGGCGGTGGAAGTATCGTGCTTGGTAAGAATGGCCTCGATGACGGCGCGCTTGCCCGGGAGCGCCGACGTCCCCGTCGGCTTGGAAGAAGAGGATGCCGACGAGGACGTCGGCGTTCCCGGGGTGGGCTTGAAGTAGTCGATGTGGAAGCGCAGGACATTCCCGTCATCGATGGCATGGGTGATGGTGTAGGCGTGGAGCTGCTTCTGGAAGAGGTCTTCCGTGGTGCGCATGGAGGCCTGCGTGTCCTCGATTTTCTGGAAGGAGGCGTTCGCTTCGAAGATGGGCGTGCCGGTGAAGCCGAAGAGCTGGGACTTGGGGAAGAACTCTTTGATGGCCTTGTGGTTTTCCCCGAACTGCGAGCGGTGGCACTCGTCGAAGATGAAGACGATGCGTTTTTCCTTCAGCGCCGCGAGCTGCTCCTTGAAGGTGGCCTGGCCGTTTTTGCTCCGCTGCTTGTTGCGCTTGCTGTTCTCATCCAGCGCGAGGCCGAGCTTCTGGATGGTGGTGACGATGACCTTGTCTGCGTAGTCCTCGGAAAGCAGGCGGCGCACGAGGGCGGCGGTGTTGGTGTTTTCCTCCACGCAGCCTTCCTGAAAGCGGTTGAACTCCTCGCGCGTCTGGCGGTCGAGATCCTTGCGGTCCACGACGAAGACGCATTTGTGGATGTGCTCGTTTTCCTTGAGCAGGGTGGCGGCCTTGAAGGAAGTGAGCGTCTTGCCGCTGCCGGTGGTGTGCCAGATGTAGCCGTTGCCGTTGTCGTCATCGATGCACGTGACCATGTGCTTCACGGCATAGACCTGATAGGGCCGCATGATCATGAGCTTCTGCTCGCTGGCGATGAGCACCATGTAGCGGCTGATGGTGCGGCCGAGGTCGCACTTTTTCAGGAAAGCGTCGGCGAAGGCGTCGAGACGGGTGATCTTCCGGTTTTCCTCGTCGGCATATTCATAGACGGGCAGGAAGCGCTCGTCTGCGTTGAAGGCGAAGTGGCGGGCGTTGTTGTTAGCGAAGTAGTAGGTGCGGTCGCGGTTGCTGACGATGAAGAGCTGCATGAAGCAGAGCAGCGTCTTGGTGTAGCCATTGCCGGGATCGTGCTTGTATTCGACGATCTGCTCCATCGCCCGGCGCGGCTGGACGCCGAGGGTCTTCAACTCGATCTGGACGCAGGGCACGCCATTGATGAGAAGGATCACATCGTAGCGGTGGTGGCTGTTGTCTGTGTTGATGCGGAGCTGGCGGACGACTTCGAAGGTGTTTTTGCACCAGTCCTTGATGTTGACGAGCGTGTAGTTCAGCGGTGTGCCGTCATCGCGGGTGAAGCTGCTGATGGCGCGCAGGGTCTTCGAGGCGGTGAAGACATCCGGCGTGACGATCTCATCCAGCAGGCGGGCGAACTCCGCGTCGGTGAGGTGGACGCGGTTGAGGGCTTCGAATTTTTCGCGAAAATTGGCTTCGAGCGTGGCGCGGTTCGTGATGTCCGGGCGGTACTCGTATTTCAGCTTCTGGAGAGTGCCGATGAAGCCGTATTCGATGGTGTCTTCCCGGACGACGGAGCTAGGGAAGCCTGGCAGATCGTGGTAGCTTAATTTCGAGGGAGGCATTGCGGGAATCCAATAAAGACTACTGGTGGGAGCGATACCGGACTCCCGGCGGTGCTGTGGGAATCGTGGTCATTCGCTCACGACTTGCACGCTCTTTTTCAGCGGGGAAATCGACCATGCCTTGTGTAGAGACTCTGGTTATTTGCCGGGCTCAGACGGTGGGTGCGTTGTAGGCGAGAATCGGCAGGCTGGTGCGGATTTCCTCGGTGAGCACGGGCGCTTCCCCGGTGGGGTCGCTGTCGCGGATGGACCTGAAAACGCCCAGCCAGTAGCTGGCCTGCCTGCTGGGGCTGGAATCATCTTCCAAAATGCGGATGGCCTCGTCAAAACGAGCGTTGCGTGCGGCGCGCATCGCTAGAGGCAGCGGTCGTTTCTCCGGGCGGAGCACGAAATCCATCACCTGGCGCAGGTCCACCGGGCGCACCGGCTTGAGGAGGAAATCGACGACGCCGTGGCGGATGGCGCAGAGGGCCGCGCCGGGTGTCAGGGCGGCGCTGCAGAGGACGATGGGAATCGGGTTGCCGCTCTCGCGCAGGGTCTTGATCACGCCGAGGCCGTCGATCTCCGGCATGCGCAGGTCGAGGATCATGATGTCAAAGCCGACCGCCTCGATCCGCTCCAGCGCCTGCCGTCCGTTGGCGGCGGTTTCCACGACGGTGGATTTGTTAGTGAGGGCGTAGGCAAAGCCGAGTCGCAGCGTCGGTTCGTCATCCACGATGAGCACCTTGAGCTTGTCGTGGTGAGGAATGTCGCTGCTGTCAGGCGGTGGGGACATCAATGTAGAATTCGGTTTGGTTATCCGTCCGTTCTCGCAATCCGATTCGTCCTTCGTGGGCTCTCATGATTTCCCGGCAGATGAAAAGGCCGAGTCCGATTCCTTCCGAGTCCTGTCCGGGTGCCCGATAGAAGCGCTCGAAAATGCGGCTCTGGCTGCTTTCGGGAACGCCCGGTCCCTGGTCGATCACCGAGACGCGGACGTGGTCGGCGTCCGGCTTTGACAGGCGCAGGGTGATTTTTCCTTTTTCCGGGCTGTGTTTGACGGCATTGGAGACGAGGTTGTTGAGGACCTCGTCGAAGCGGATCGGATCGGCGGAAATTTCAAGGAAATCCCCGTGAGCCTCGTCGATGGTGATTTCGATTTCCTTCGACGACGCAGCTCCGGAATAGAGCTGGGCGGCGCGGGCGACGTTTTCCCGCACGTCCAGCGGGACGCGGGTGAGCTCGGTGGCTCCACTTTCCGCCCGTGAGAGATCGAGCAGGTTGTTGAGGGTGGCGAGCAGGCGTTCACAATCGTCGTTGGCGGACGTGATCATGATCTTCTGCATCTCGTCGAGCTGGCTCGAGCGCTCCTCCAACAGAAGATGCAGGACCATCCGGATGCCAGTGAGCGGCGTCTTGATCTCGTGGCTGACGGTGGAGAGCAGATTCGTCTTCATGTCGTCCAGCCAGCGGATGTGGCTGACGTTGTGCAGCAGGATCGCCCAGCCGGACTGTGAGGCGTAATCGGATTCGAAGCGGAAAATGCGCGGCAGATAGTAGAATTCCTGCTCCTCAATGCGGAACAGCAGCGCTTCCCGCGGATCCTCCGGCAGAAAGTGGGCGTGGGTTTTCCGGCAGTCGTCGAGAATGTGCTGGATCTTGAGTGGCAGGCGTCCGGCGATGCCAAGTTTTTCCATCAGATTTTCCGCCGAGGGGTTGATCTGGACAATGCCGGTGTCGTCGCTGAGGACGAAGACGGGCGAGGGGATCGCTTCGAGGATGGCGCGGTTGACCATGTTCGCGCGCATCAGGTTGTCGTCATTCTGGCTGCGGCGGAACTTCAGCTCGGCGGCCATGCCGTTGAAGGCGGCGACGACCTTCGAAAACTCGCTGCCCGGCGAGGGCTCGGGCAAGGTGAGTTCGAAATTCCCCTTGCTGATTTCCTCAATGGAACGGTGCAGGTTTGCCACCGGATCGACGAGATGGCGGACGAGCTGGAAATAAATCAATGCTGCGATGGAGGTGCCTAACAAAACAAGAGTGACTACGAAAATCGTGTTCCTGCCGGAGCCCTGAACGATCTGGCTGGCCCCGGAAAACAGTTTTTCCTCACTGAGTGTCATTACGTTTTCGGTCAGATCGGTGAGCCGTTGCGTCTGCATACCTTGAAACTGGAGCAGTTTCTGACGGTCGCTGCGGTCCAGTATCCTGCCGCTGAAGAATTTTTCATATCCCTCGCTGTAAGTGCCGAAAACCTGGTCCAGCCTTGTCATCACGCTGTTCCAGCGTTCGTCGTCTCCGCCGCTTTTATGGATGATCGCGATCTGGTCCGCCAGTTGTTGGTGGCTCTTGTCATAGAGCGCCCGGTTGTCCGGCACTTCCGGAGCGGCGGCGGCCAGCGAGGGCAGGTAGGAAGTATTCATGGTGACCGTCAGGCTGCGGATCGTCTGTGCGGCGTCGATGGCCCGGTAGTCGGTGCGCAGGCGGGTGTCGAAACCGTTCACGGATTCCCGCATCAGGAGCAAAGCGGCGGCTCCCACGCTCCATAACAGGAGGATGATGGTGAGAAGACCGTAGAAGAGCCGGAGGCGTAGCATGGGGGTGGATGGGATCTGTTAATCCATTCCGAAGCGTTTGCGCTTGCGATAGAGCGTCGCCTTGTCGATGCCGAGAACAGACGCCGCGTCCGCGAGGGACGGGGCCCAGCCGAGCACCTTGACCATGTGCGCGTGTTCGATTTCATCCAGGCTGTGTTCGCCGCCGATGCCGAGGGCACCGGGATCAGTGGTGGCTGCGCCGGCCGGCCGTGGCAGATCCTCGGCCTCGACCTTCGAACCTTGGGCAAGAATGGTAGCGCGCTCGATCGCGTTGCGCAGTTCGCGAAGATTTCCCGGCCACTGGTGGCGCATGAGCGCGCTGCGGCCGCCTTCGCTAAGACCTTCGATTTTCCGTCCGAGCTGGCCGGCGAAGAACTCGAGATAGTCCTTTGCGAAACGAATCAGATCGGCCGGTCTTTCCCGCAGCGGAGGGACGGTGATGCTGATGACGTTGAGGCGGTAATAGAGGTCCTCGCGGAATTCACCGGAGCTGATCCGTGATTTTAGATCACGGTTGGTGGCGGCGATGATGCGCACGTTGGCCGTGCGGATTTTGTTTTCGCCGAGTCGTTCGTATTCGCGCTCCTGTAACAGGCGGAGAAGCTTCGGCTGGATTTCCATGGGGAGCTCGCCGATTTCATCGAGGAAAAGCGTGCCGCCGTCCGCTGCGTGGATTTTTCCCCAGGTGTCCTTGATGGCTCCGGTGAACGATCCGCGCATGTGGCCGAAGAGCGCGCTTTCCAGCAATTCCTTCGAAAGACTCGGGCAGCTCACCGTCACGAATGGCTTGTCGCGCAAGTGGCTGCGTTCATGGATTTCGCGGGCGATGGCGCTTTTTCCAGTGCCGCTTTCGCCAAGAATGAGGATGGAGGCGGACGTCGCGGCAGCACGGAAAACGACATCGAACTCATCGCGGGTTTTCTCGTCCTCAGGGACAAACCGCAGCGGCGGCGATGAATGGCGGACTTCGCTTTTCAGCTCCTGGACGGTTTCCTTGAGTTGCACGACCTCGCCCTGCGTCCTGATCGCCTTCTGGGCCTTGATCAGAATAGCGCGGAGTTCGTCCGGGGTGAACGGTTTTTCCAAGTAGTCGAAAGCGCCGAGCTGGGTCGCCTTCACCGCTGTGGAAACGGACGCATGCGCGGTGAAGATCGTCACCAGTTGGTGCGGCTTCATCGCGATGATCTTTTGAAGGATTTCAAGCCCGTCTTCATCCCCGAGTCGGAGATCGAGGAAGACGAGATCGAAATTTTCCTCCTTGATTCGGCGGAGGGCAAGGGGACCGTCTTCAGCGGTTTCCATGTAATGACCTTCCGCTTCAAGTGCGAGCGAGGTGGTGAGTCGGATCGACTTTTCGTCGTCAACGATGAGAATGTCCATGCGGGTGAGGTAGTTTGGGTTAGCGTTGCTTCTTATCATTCTGCATGCCGTGACTGTGCTAATTGGTAGCTCGTTAAAAATCAATGGTTTGAGCAGATTTTCTCAATGCGGTATCCATGACTCTTCATGCAAAATACGATGATTGTAAATCGCAAATTGCAAGTTGCACCCCGCAGCTTCGAAATCAAAGGCTTACAGCGAGGAACCACAGCTCCTGGGCGACTGACGCATTTAAGGTCCGCCACCGCCGATCGATCGGGCGAGAATGCGGAAAAAGCCACGCCGTCCCGGCGTCGGGTCCGCGATTTTCACGCGCTTGTGGCCATCCGGCAGCGTTTCCTCGCTGGCACCGGCGGCACCGCTCCATGCGCCCGCTCCCGTCCGGGCGGCGACCGTGGACCAGCTTCCCTCGCTCAAATCCGGCGACCTCTGGATTCGGAATTCAAGCGTGGGAGCTGCGGCGTTGGTTTCAAATTCAAACTCAACATTGGCTCCATTGCGCCGGATCTGCTGGGTATCCGCCAATCTTTTCCTCGCGGTAATGGCTTCGTAGCGCGAGAGGGCTTCGAGGAAATAGTAGTCGCCGTAGAGTTGCGAGCGGTTGAAATCGCCCCACAGTACGCGGCCGGCCTTGAGGATGCCCGGATTCGCCGTGTCGCCGTCCGCGCAGAGGTAGTCGGGATCGGTGCCGGGATCGTCGCCATCGTAAGTGATCAGGCATTTCAGGATTTTTTCCGCCGCTCCGAGGTAGCGCGCCTGGTCGGCCGGTGATGCGACCTGTCCGCTCAGTTCGATCAATCCGGATGCCGCGATGGCCGCCGCTGCGGAATCCCGCAAGGTGAATGAAAGCAGGACGGACCGGCGGTCGCCAAGGCCAAGGCCGATGCCGGTGACGGAGTTGTAGTCGTTGTTGCCATCGTTCCATGGTCCGACCGGCTCGCCGAGCGCCACATCGAAATCACACGGCGGCACGAAATCCCCCACGCGGTGGTTGCAGGGATCCGCGGTGAAATCGTTGGGCAGATGGCTGAGGAAATAATCGGCGGTCGCCTGCGCGGCGGTTAGGATGTCCGAGGCGTTGGTTCCGGGATCACGCCGGGCATAGCGATAGGTGGTTGCGAAACCGTGGATGGCCCACGCCTGCCCGCGCGACCAGGTGGTTTCATCACCATATCCCTGGACCGTGCACTTGCGCTCGATCTGCCCGATCTGCTGGCCGCTCTCGAAGTGTTTCACGACGTGATAGGTGCTGCCGTCCGCTCTTAAAAGCCTTGAAATGGTCGTGCGGGCATGGGGCAGCGCGTGATCGAACCACAGCCTCTGCGCCGGTTGGCGGCCATTCATTTCGTAGGCCATGAACAGCACTTCGAGGTTCATCAGGTTGTCGATGCAGACCGGATAGGGATCCTGGAAAGGCGTGTTCCAGGACCGGGTGAAGCCCGCAGGGATGGGGACGCCGCTGGTGTTGGGCTGGTTGAAACGGGAGTCCAGTTTCGTCGCTGCCGTGGTGATCGCTGTTTTCGCGAATGTCCGATAGATGCCGCCGGGGTCTGTCAGATCGTCATGATAGAGCCAGCCTTTTCCGAGCGATGCCAGCGTGATGAAGCCGATGTCGTGATCGGTGTTGTCCGATGCGGCGAGCGGGGCCGACCAGTCGGTGGCGCGCTGCCGCCAGAGGTCGCTGCCGGTCCGCTGGGCGAGAAACCAAAGCGTGCCGGGCCAGAAACCGTTGCGCCAGTTGCGGATGTTGAAGTTCAGGACCCAGTGGCCGTTCGCCGGGTCGCCGATGGCCGGATAGATCGAATACATCTGCGGCGCTCCCTGGCTCGCAGTCATCCAGGCCACGTTCGCCTCGCCGCGTTGTTCCGCGACAGTCCACGCCCCGGCGATCAGTTCCGACAAATCCTCCGCCGCCGCGCGGGGAACGCCGCACGACAATCCGAGGCAGAGGGGGAAGCACAGTCGTTTTCCAAGACCGCTCACAGCCTGCATTCCTAGCAAGCGGCAAAAACGGCGGCAAGTTGCAAATCGTCCGTCTGCTACTGCCCGGCCGCCTGGCCTTTCACGATCTGCGCGAGCGTGGCAATCCCGGCTTCCATTTTGGCGCTCCAAGGAAAGCCGCAGCTCAGACGCAGGCAGTTCGTGAAGCGTCCTTCCGGAGAGAACAACGGCCCAGGCGCGAAGCTGATCCCGGCGGCGCGCGCCTGTTGGAAAACAGCCGTAACGTTGATCGTGGTGCATCGAGAGCACCGAGGCGAAGCCGGACAGCGAGGAAACCTCCGATCATTCTTCAGGCAGGGGAAACGATCCGCTTGGAGCGCCGGGTGAAACTCGTGGTCGAGGCGATCGAGGACGCGATCATTTCCATTGAACTGGTCTATGAGACAAAAGAAAGGCGCCTGAACTGGTCAAGCGCCCGTTTGCATCATTCGTAGGTGTTTTGGTAATCAGTGTCTTACAGAAAATCAAGCGGTGACGGCATTTGCGACAAACGCATGTTCCTTCCGTTGGAAATCGGTCGGTTTCACTCCGTAGAAAGTCTGGAAATCCCGAGAAAACATCTTCGCGGTGGTAAAACCCAGGTCGATGGCCACTTCCTTAATCGGCGAACCCTCGCGGAGCAGGGATCTCGCCGCCACCATGCGTTCCTGGCGTAGCCAGTCTTTCGGGCTGATGCCCAGACCGTCTTCGAAGACGCGGCGCAGGTGTCGCTCGGACACTCCGATGCGATCACAAAGGTTCGACATCCGGTATTCACCCTCACGCGCGATCTGGGTGAGCGAAAGGGGGAGGGGTTCACGGGCCAGAAGCACGAGGAGCCTTCCGTCTTTTTGAGTGATTTCTACGTCGCGGCGTTTCACGGCTGGTTTCTAATAGGGACACACAGATAGAACATCAATTTTTACTAATTGTCAATTCTTTAAAATATTACGGGCTTTGACTCGAATTTATTTAAAAACTTAGGGAGGTGATCGCCTGCTGGAATGGTAGCTCAATTCAAATCGAAAGATTGAAGCGGTTGTTTGAAATCTGGAAAGCTTTTAGGTTGGTCAGATAATGGTCCGTATTAGCGGCTGATTTGGGATATCAAATCTCCATTTAAAGAGAGATTTTTTGCAACATTCCGACCGATAACGGCTTCAATCGGCCGCTTGGAAGGTTGCTTTAATCACGATTTCACTCCCATTTGTGGCTTTTTGAAAAGAAACCGCCACGCAGTAGCATTTGAAAGCCGGATTCTCCAACCGCCGAATGAGCTGATTTTCGATTCCCGCGAGGCCTTGATCCGATTCCGCGACGGCGTCCGAACGATCGGAAATGATGCGAACCGCTTCCGGCGGATGCGAGAGCCCGGTTCCAAGTGCTTTCAAAACCGCCTCTTTTGCCGTCCAGATCCGGAGGAGTTGGGCGGCTCTTGCCTCGGTTCCGGCGGGAAGGGTCCGGATTTCCTCGGGGTGGCAGAATGAGTTTTCGCATTCGAGAAGGTCGGGAGCCCTGGAGAGCGCTTCCAGATCGATGCCGATCGGGCCGTCTAGGCTGATTGCGACGAGTGCCAGATCAGGACAGTGGGACAGATTGAAATGCAGGCCGTCAAATGGCGGGGAAAGCAGGGGTTTTCCGAATTCCGAAAAAACGAGCGGCACTTCGCGCGGAGCCAGCCCGATTTCCCGACCAAGTATCCCCCGCAACGCAGCCCGGCAGGCGGCCCAGTGGGCGGCGTCTTGCGGAAAATGAAACCGCGCAGCGCGGGATTTTTCCTCATCCGCCAGACACGCATCGGAGAAATCGGGAGAGAGGTGGTGGGGGAAAACGGGATGAATGATGACCTGCCCCGGCGTCATGGTTCATCGACACTGATTTGTGGCTCGGTTTCGTCAATCATCGATGCCAGCAAGCGCAGCGTCGGGTGATCCAAAATCGCGGAAAGCGGCAGGCTGACGTCGAAATCCTTGTAGATCCTTGCAAACAGCCTTAGCGCCAGCAGCGAATGACCGCCGCTGTGGAACCAGTCGTCCTCACGGTGAACCGGCCCCCGCTCCAGCAGTTCGGACCAAATTTCCGCAAGTTTCCGCTCGGTGGCGGTGCTCGCCGCCTCCGATTGCTGCTGGCTTTCCGGGTTGGCGAGCTGGGCGACATCGACCTTACCATTGGAATTCAGGGGAAATGAATCCACCACGCCGATGTCGGCCGGCACCATGTAAGTGGGCAGCCGGTTTGTCAGAAAATCCCGTAACTCATTCAGATTCAGAGCGTCTTTTTCGCTCTGAGTCACCCATGCGATTAATTTTCCGGTCTCGGTGCCGCGGAGAGCCACTTTGGCTTGGCCCACCTGCGGGTGAGCGGTGAGAGCAGCTTCGATTTCACCCAGTTCGACCCGGAATCCGCGGATTTTCACCTGACCGTCGGAGCGACCGAGGCATTCCAACGTGCCGTCCGCATGCCATTTCGCGAGATCGCCGGTGTGGTAGCGTGATGAAACGAAGTTCTTTTCCGTGAGATCCGGGCGTTTCCAATATCCGTCTGCCAACCCTGCGCCGGAAATCCACAAGGAACCGGTCACTCCAGGCGCGGCGGGCGAGCCGTCGGCGGAAAGAATGTGAATGCCGGTATTCGCGATCGGTTCACCAATCCGGATGAACTGCGGCTCACCGGGGACGCGCCAGAGGGTGGACCACACGGTGGTTTCCGTCGGGCCGTAGTGATTCCAGAGTTGGCAGCCCATTTTCACGAGCCGGGTGGCAAGCGGCAGATCGAGTGCCTCGCCACCGCAGAGGATTTTCAGGTCAGGCGAGCCCTCCCAGCCGGCGTCGATCAGCAGTCGCCAGGTGGCCGGGGTGGCCTGCATGACGGTGGCGTGCGACGATTTCAGTTTCTCCAACAGCGAACGGCCGTCGCGGGCAACTTCCGTGCTGATCAGATCGCAGGTGCCGCCGGTGATGAGTGGTAGGAAAATTTCCAGCGCGGAGATGTCGAAGGAAATGGTAGTGACGGCGAGAAGTTTGTCGCCCTCGGTGAAGCCGGGAGTTTCCGTCATCGAGAGCAGGAAATTCGCCAGTGCACCGTGCGAAACGACCACGCCTTTCGGCCTGCCGGTCGAGCCGGACGTGTAAATGACGTAGGCGGGATCTATCGGGGAAATTTCATGAACGACCGTGCTCGCGGAGCGTTTCATCAGTCGATCCTCCAACAGAATCTTACTGAGGTCTGCTGGTATTCGATTTTCCAATGATGGCGAAACCAAAACGTGAAGCGGTGCCTGATCCTCCAGGATCAACCTCAGCCGCTCGGGCGGATTCGCCTGATCCAGCGGCACGTAGGCAGCGCCGGTTTTCCAAATCGCCAGAAGAGTGACGGGCAGGTTGAGATCCCGCTCCGCCATCACGGCTACGCGGTCACCCGGTTTCACTCCGAGGTCGCGCAGGTTGGCAGCCAGGTGGTTCGACTTCACGTCGAGAGTTCCGTAGTCGAGGGTTTCTCCAGAAGCTTCGAAAGCGATCCGCTGCGGATGCAGGGCGACACGCCGGGAGATGAGCGCGGGTGTGGTTTTACCAAGGAAATCCGGGCGAATAGGACCCTGTGAGATTGCGGCAAGCAGCTTGTTGTCGGATCCCGTGATTCCAGTGATAGCGGATAGATTTTGTTCCGCTTGATCGCAGACGGATTCCAGCGTGGCGAGATATCGGTTGAGCAACGACGAGGCGGTTTCCCGCAGGAACAGGTCGGTCCGATACTCGATGGTGAGCTGCTGGCGGTCGTGCAGCACGGTCAATAGCAGGCTGAGATCGAACTGCGCCGCGCCGCGGTGGGCGATGTAGGGCTTGCAGTGCAACCCGCCGGACCAGGTCTCCGCGATTGGGAGTTCCTGGTGGTCGAACATCACTTGGGCTAGCGGCGCGTGATCGCGCGAACGGTCGGGTTTGACCGCGTCGATGATCCGCTCGAACGGGGCGTCCTGATTGGCCTGCATTTCAAAAGTCGCCTCCCGGACCCGGTCCAGCAGCGTGGCAAACGACTCGGCAGGATCCAGTGAAAGCCTGAACGGCAGCGTGTTGACGAGCGTTCCTATCAGATCGCCGGCTGCGGCGTGGTTGCGGTTGGCGATGGGAATGGCGACCACCGGATCATCGCCCGCACCGTGCCGCCGCAGCAGCAGGAGAAACGCGGCGAGGTGGACCATGAATGGCGTGCCGCGATGGGCCTTTGCCAGCGCCGAAACGCGATTGCAGAGCTCTGAGGAAAGCGTCACCTCGATGGCTCCGCCGTCTGAAGAAGGTCTGTTGGGACGTGGGAAATCGGTGGCGAGCTGGAGCACGCCCGAGTGACCTGCGAATTTGTTTTTCCACCAGTCGATCTGCGCGTCCACCGCGCCGCTGTCCACCCACCGGCGGTGGCAGGCGGCGTAGTCGAGGTAGCTGGGTTTTTCTGGGAAAACCGGTGCAAGTTTCCGTTCGCGAACGGTCTCATAACAAGCGGCGATTTCCTTCGCGAGAATCCGCAGCGACCAACCGTCCGCCACGATGTGATGGGCGCAGACGGCGAACACATGGCGGCTTCCGCCGCAGGCTGCCAGAGCGATGCGGATGGGCGATTCCTGCGCAAGATCGAAGGGTCTGCGGGCGAATTCTGTCAGGAAGTTCTGGAGCGCGGATTCATCAGCGACCTCGCGAATTTCCAACGTCGGAATTGCATCCGGCTCGACCGTCACGCGCGGCCTGCCCTGTTCCGTAGCATGGCGGCTGCGGAGAATGTCATGGCGGCTGATGACAGCGGAGACCGCCTGATCCAGCGCCGGGGCATCCAGCGCTCCCGTCATTTCCAGCGCTCCGAAAACATGATAGGCCGCGCTCTCCGGATCGAGCTGATGGAGGAACCACATGCGTTCCTGGGAATGAGTGAGGATGCTGGCTCCAAGCCCGCAGCCGGGGATGATCTCATGCAGCGCAGGTTTTCCGACAACCCGCTGGCCGAGCGAGTCCGCGATTTCACGAAAGGACCTTGCGGCGAAGAGTTCGCCAATCGAGAGAGCCACATGGGAGTGTGCTTCTATCAGAGCTGCCAGCCGCGTGACCTCGATCGAACTCATCCCGAAACTGACGCAATCATCGTCCGCTCCGGCACCGGTTCGCCCGGTGACTTCGGTGACCGTATCGAGAACCAGCACCAGCGCGTCTCCATGAGCAGGTTCAGCGGACGTTTCCTGATCCGAGAAAAGAAACCGCATCGGCCCGTTTTCAAACGCCACGCGGCAGGCGGCTCGGCGGATCTTGCCGCTGGTCGTGCGGGGCAGCAGGCCACTGCGGACGATGACGACGCGGTGGACCGGCAGCTCCATCGCATCGGCGACGGCGAGCCGGACCCGAGCGCAGGTGGACGCGCGATGGTCCGAGGAAATGCCTTCCGCTTCGATGGCAATAACCACCGATTCACCGCTGCCGGAATCTGTCGCGAACGCGGCCGCCGCTGTGACTTCCGGGAGTTTTGAAAACACAACGGACTCGATGTCTTCCGGCGCATGATTGACGCCGTCGATGATGATCAGGTCCTTGATGCGCCCGCTGACATAGAGGTGGCCGCCCTCAAGATAACCGAGATCGCCAGTGCGGAGTTCTCCATCATCTGGCGGTCCGAATGTTTCTAACGTTGTCTCCGGGCGGTTCCAATAACCGGACGCTACGGCAGGGCCCTTGATCCGGATCTCTCCCGTTTCCCGCCCACTGCAAACGCGGCCGTCCACCGGATCGACAATGCGCAGGCTGATGCCGGGCAGTGGCACTCCGCAGGAAACCAGCCTGCCCGCCTGCGGATGCATGGAAAATCGTGGCGGCTGATTGGCAGGGGAGGCGGTGGCGATCAGAGTCGTTTCCGCGAGTCCGTAGCCGGGCAGAAATGATTCCGGGCGGAAACCGTAAGGCGCGAAACGCTTCGCAAACCTCTCCAAGGTCTCCGGGCGGATCCGCTCGGCACCGCAGGGCGCGGCTTTCCAACAGGACAGATCGAGTCCTGTCAGATCTTCGTCGCGTATTGAACGAAGACACATTTCGAACGCGAAATTCGGAGCGCCGCTGAGTTCGCCGCGGTATCGGCTGATGGCGTGCAGCCAGCGTGCCGGGCGTTGGATGAAATGTTCCGGTGAAAAAAACGTAAGCGGAATACCAGCCTCGAACGCGTAGAGGATTTTCAGCACCAGCCCCATGTCGTGATAGGGAGGAAGCCAGCTCACTGCGGATTTCAAATCCAGCTCCCCGAACGGCTTCAGGGATTTGAAATGCTCCCGCAGATTGGCGTGGCTGATCATCACTCCCTTTGGCGCGGCGGTGGAACCCGAAGTGTATTGGATCAGGCAGGGACCGGCAGAAGTTTCCTGCTTCATCATATCGCTGCCCGCGACGTTCCCTGAAATTTTAGTCAGCCCGGCAACTGCGGCCTGATCGTCCGGAGCGATCACAAACCGCGCGCCGCAGTCCTGCGAAATGGCTTTCAATCGTGCGATGTGACGGCTGCCGCGAGGCGGATAGCAGGGGACAACGATCGCTCCGGCATACCAACAGGCGAAGAGCCCGGTGATGAATCCACCGCCGGGCGGGTAGGTGAGCAACACCGGTTGTCCCGCAGCTCCGTGGCGGATCAGTTCGGATTCCAGCGCGCGTGCTTGGAGTGCGAGTTCGCCATAATGCAGAAGTTCCTCGGCCTGCTCTCCATCGGATAGAAACCGGTAGGCCAGTGTGGATGGACGGTTTGCCGCCCTCTCGTCGAGCAGGACGTGCAAAGGTATCGGCTTTTCGGCGACCGTCGCGTGCTCATGGGGGGCAGATGACATGATCGCGCGCATGCGTTCAATCTTCCGGATGCCGTGACGCCTTCAACGCGTCTGTCAGCACTTTCGCAAGATTGTCCACGTTTTCCGAAGCGAATAGCGCGAGATGCTCGCCCTCGACGGGAACGATGTCCAAACCGTCACCGGCCACTGAGTTCCATCCGTAGTCATCGCGCCGTTCGTATTTGTCACTGACGTGGGTCGTCTTGAAAAGAGTGATCCTGCCTGTGAAAAGCCGTGGTTTGTAGGCCTGCATCGCGCGCCAGTTTTCCTCTCGGACTTGGATCCTGCGCATGTCGCTGTAGGCTTCCGCCGGTCCCGTGGTTTTCGCGGCCTTCAGCTCCGCCTTGATCCGGCGGTTCGTCCGGACGCCCTCGCCGATTCGATCGCGGACGAGACCCAGTCTCGCGCCGAACGGGATGTGGCGATTCCTCCGCCAGAACACACCGAGGCGTTCCGACAGGCCGTAATTGCGGATAGGTGCGGTCGGGTTGTCCGTATCGAACATTCCGAGAAACTCGACCGTGTGTCCTTGCTCGACAAGCTGGCAGGCGATTTCGTGAGCCACCACACCGCCGAATGAGTAACCGGCCAGCCGGAAGGGACCTTGCTGTTGGATGCTCAGGATGTCGCGCAGGTAGCTGGTCGCGGTTTCCTCAATGCTGGTTTCAACAATGTTTCCGCTGTTGCTCAACTCGAGCGATTCGATCGCGTGAAACGGGATCTCCGATGGCATGAGGCTTGCCAATCCTCGATAGAAAATCACTCCGCCATCGCCGCCATGGAGGCAGAACAGAGGTGTTTCGCCATCGCCTTCTGTCAGCGTGATGATGTTGCTTTTCGCGGGCGGGCTGCTTTTCGGCAGGAATTTAGCGACCGGGCGGGCGTTTTCCGTCACTGCGGCCGGAAGCGGCGTTTCCTGCGGCGGATCAATTTGTGATGCGAGCGAAGCAATTGTTGGATGTTTGAGCAGTGTGGCAAGTGGTAGCGATTTTCCAAACTCACGGTGGATGCGCGAGAACATCCGCAGGGTCATCAGCGAGTGTCCGCCAAGGGCGAAAAAGTCGTCGTCGCGGCCGATGTCCGGCAAGTTCAGCAGATCCTGCCAGATCGCGGTGAGGCGTGCCTCGGTCGAGCTGTTCGGGTCGAGGCGAGGAGTGGCTGCCTTGAGCACCTTGGTCTCCGGTTTCATTTCGCGGGGCACCGCCTGCTGTCCCTTGCGACGGATGAATTCAATGCTGCCATCCGTGGCGCGGCGGCAGAGGTCGCCCGTCCGGAGCAGTCTGCCGCAATCCGGATGCTCGATGAAATCTCCATCAGAAGGGTCAGTCGCCTTCAGATAGCCAATGGCGAGTCCGTCGCCGCCGGTGAAGAGTTCACCCGGAATGCCGACAGGAACCGGTCGCAGGAGATCGTCGAGCAGATAGACTTTTGTATTGGGAACCGGCTTACCGATCGGGATGGAAACCTTGTCGAGATCCTGACGGGTGACCTGATGGAAGGTGGTCAGCGTCGAGTTTTCCGTAGGACCGTAACCATTGAAAAGCCTGGTTGCTGGAAGTTCGTCCAGTGCCTTCCGGGCGTGGGCGGGTGACATGACATCACCGCCGACGATGAGAGTGCGGATGCCCTTCAATGCTTCGGCGTGTTCGTCGAGCATGAGTTGGAAAATCCCCGAGGTGAGCCAGAGCGTGCTGACCTTGTGCTCACGGATCGCGATGGCGAGGTCGTCCAATCCGGGCTCGTCCTGCAGCAGGACAAGGCGCGCGCCATTGAGAAGAGCGCCCCAGATTTCCAACAGGGACGCATCCGGTGAAATGGGCGAGGCCTGGAGCAGCACGTCGTCGGGTGTGATTTTCACCATCCCATTGCAGCGGGCCAGGCGCGTCATTCCGCGGTGTGGAAGCAGGACTCCTTTGGGTGGCGGAGTGGTGCCGGAAGTGTAAAGCAAATGGGCGGGACTACCTGCCGTGATCAGGATCTCGGGAAGATCGGATGCCGTGCCGGAGCTGCCGGCGGGTTTGATCGATATGACAGTTCCGTTCCAGGTTTTCGGAATCAATGTTTCGCCGCCTGAAGTGGTTAGGAGGAATCTCGCACCGCTTTCCTCAAGACGACTGGCCAAAAGGTCTGTTGGTGACGATGGATCGAGTGCCGCGCAGCATCCGCCCGCGAGGATGGTTCCTACGATGCCGGTGATCAGTTCAGGACCGGGTCGCGCGGCGATGGCGACGATGTCTCCAGGTTTCACCCCGGCCTCACAAAGGTTGCTCGCGATCCGCGTGGCATCCGCACGGACTTGCTGATAGGTGAATGTTCTGTCACCGGAAACCAACGCCGTGCGTTCCGGATGGCGGTTTGCGGTTTCGAGAAAAAGTTGGCCGATCGTGGCATCGCGCGGGTATGGTTCCTCGGTTCCAGCCCAGTCGTGCAGCAGCTGAGATTTCTCGGGAGCGGTTAGGATTTCGAAATCCTCGATGTGCTTGTCCGGATGGGCGGCGATGTCCTCCATCAGCGTTTTGAGATGACCCAGCATCCGGTTCGCGGATTCGCGGGTGAAAAGCTCGGTGCTGAAATCCAGCGAAGCCCGCCAGCCTTCGTCACGCTCGACGAGGAAAAGGTGCAGGTCGAAAATCGCACCGGGCGAGCGCGAAGGTATGGTGGTTAGCGCGACGCCGCCGAAATACTCGGTCGTGGTGAACGAACGGTGGTGGTTGAAATTGACCTGGAACAGAGGATTGCGGCTCGGGTCCCGTGCCGGGCGGAGTTCGTGAACGAGGTGCTCGAACGGCAGTTCCTGGTTTTCCAACGACTCCAGCGACATCTCGCGAATCTGCGAGAGGTAATCGAAGAACGTCGGATTGCCCGACAGGTTGCTGCGGAGAATCAGGGTGTTGATGAAAACACCGATCAATGGCTCAAGATCGCCGCCGCTGCGGCCGGCCACCGGAGCGCCCACCGCCACGTCGAGATCGCCGGAGTAGCGGCGGAGCAGCATCATGAATGCTGCCAGGTGGACGTGGAACAAGGTGCCTCCCTTGCTGGCGGCGATGGCTTGCAGTTTTTCGCTGAGCTCCTTCGGCAGCAGGATGGAGGTGATGTCCCCCTTCCAGGATTTCAAAGCAGGGCGGGGGAAATCGGTCGGCAGCTCGACCTCCTTCATACCGTTGAGCTGCTTTTTCCAGTAGTCCAACTGGCCCTTCACTTTCGGGCCCGCGAGGAACTCTTTCTGCCAGACGCTGTAATCGCCGTATTGGATGGCCAGTGGCTCGACCTTCGGGGCGCGGTTCTCGAAAAATGCCTGATAGAACTCGGACAGCTCGGCGGTGAAGATCGTCATCGACATGCCGTCGAACAACGCATGGTGCACCGTGAAGTGGAAAATGTGGTGCTCGGGTCTTAGCCGCAGGATTTCCGCACGAAGCAGCGGCGCTTTTGATAGATCGAACGGGCGGTGTGCCTCGATGCTGCCGAGCCGGTCGGCCTCCTCGTTGATGCGGTCCGCAGGCAGGTGGCTGATGTCGAGCACCGGCATCCTGACGATGATTTCGGGACTGACGATTTGGAGCAGTTCGCCGTCGTCCTCGCCGAAGCAGGTGCGCAGGCTCTCGTGGCGTTCGACCACCGCGTTCAACGCGCGTTCGAATAGCGAGATGTCCAGTGGTCCGGTGAGCAGGAACCGCAGCGGAACGTTAAAAGCGGTGACCGTGCCCTGCAGGAGTTCCAAGTACCAGAACATCTGTTGGGCGACCGAGGCTGGAAAGGCAAGCACGCCCGTGCCGCTGTCAGCAACCGTGGGGGAGGGGGGATTTGCGTCGGGAGTTGACATCGGATCAGAGATTGCGGCGATAGGCATCACGGTTGACTCGTTGGATTGCGGGAGCGGCTGCTGTCACTACGGTAGCCGTGGATTCGGCGGCAAGGGCCTTGATGTTGCGCAGACGGAAAACCTGAGCCGGAGTCAGGGGGATTCCGGCCCGCGATGCACGGGTGGTGATTTGGAAAATCAGAATCGAGTCGCCGCCCAGCGCGAAGATGTCGTCTTCAGTTCCGATCCCGTCCTTGCCTAGCACCTGCTTCCAGATTTCCAACAGTTTCGTCTCCGTCTCACTTTCAGGAGCGGTGGTGGCTTTCGATTTTTTAGTCGTCTGCGGAGCGGCAGGAGCGGGCAGCGCCTTGCGGTCCACCTTGCCGTTCGGGGTCAGCGGAAACGCGTCGAGTTCCACGAATGCCGATGGAATCATGAATTCCGGCAGGCCGATCGCCAGGTGATCGCGGAGGATCTGGGAGAGGCCGCTGTCCTTTGCTTTTGCCGAGCGTGGGGTATTGGCCAGCGAGCACACAGGTTGTGTCGAGGTTTTATCCGGCCACGCAGGCAGCGATTTCTCGGAAACCGGAAGCAGAACAGCTTCCAACATACCTTGGCTGCCATTTCCCATCCAGCGGATGTGAGCGCGGTATCCAGTCTGCGCGGCGATCATGCAGAGATCCTCGGCGGAAACGGCGTTGCCTGGCGCGGGTGCCAGATCAGGGATGACCGACTCGGCAGCCGCCGCGTTCAGCGAGCGGTGGAAAGCGAGCGGCACTACAAGACGGGCATCGGGGATGTTTGTCAGATAGAGCGCCGAACTGCTCTCCACGAGCATCGCTTCGAGCTGTTCGAGATTCAGATTCTTCCACTCGGTGGCTGCTGGCAGCGCGCGGGTGGCGGGCGCTTGTCCGACATGGAGGATCACATCGTAGTGATAGCTGGTCGTTTCGTTCGTCAGTTTGCCGCGGCGCAGGAGTGTTTCGATATGGGAAACAACCGGATGGTTGCTTACGAATAGATCGAACCACGCTGGATCCAGTGAGAGCTCCGTTTCATGAGCGAGCCGCTGTTCCGCAAGCTGGCGGAGTTGTCCGGAAGTGCTTCCAGCAGGGGCATGTTCGCGGAGCGCCATCGCATGGTGCGTGGCTAACAGCGCGTTGCTCTGCACGTCGCCGAGGAAGATCCTGCCACCGGGCTGGACCACGCGGGCGGCTCCTTCGAGAACCTTCGCGAGGTAGTCCGAGTCAGGGAAATACTGGGTGACGGAGTTGATGATGACCGTATCGAAATGCACGTCCGGGATGTCGCTGAAATCATCGGCAGGGCGATGGAACAGCTTTACTTGCGGCAGCGGATGGTTGTTTTCCAGCGCTTCGATGGCGACCTTCGAAATGTCCGCGGCCCAGTAGCATTCTGACTCGGCTGCGAGGCGCGAGAGGATCTGGCCGGTGCCGCAGCCGATTTCGAAAATCCGGCGTCCACCGAAGCCACGGATGCGCTCGATGGTGGTGTCGATCCACTCGGTGACCTGTGCGTCGAGGTTTTCCACGCCCGCCCAACCGGCGATGACCGAATCAAGACGGTCGAGTTTTTCGCTGCCAGTTTGATTGATCGCGGATTTGTAGAGAAGGTCCCACTGGTCCTGCCAGATCGCCGTGCCGTCGGAGTCCGCGGATTTTTCGGCGGTGGTGACGTAAGCGACGAGGCGGTTGTCATGCACATGGGCGACGGCCTTCGCCACCGCCGGATGGGCTTCCAACGCGGACTCGATTTCTCCCAGCTCGATACGGAAACCGCGGAGCTTGATTTGATGGTCGAGGCGGCCGAGGAACTGGAGTTCGCCGTTTTCAAAGAAGCGTGCCCGGTCGCCGGTGCGGTAGAGTCGTGCTCCCGGTGCTGGATCGAAGGGATTTGGGATGAACTTCTCCGCCGTGAGTTCCGGACGATTCAGGTAGCCGCGGGCGAGGCCGGCACCGCCTAGCAGTAGTTCGCCGGAAACGCCGGGAGCGACGCGTTTGCCCTGTTCGTTGACGATGTAGGCCTTGGTGTTGGAAATCGGCACGCCAATCGTCGCGCGGCCGCCGGGCTGGCGGAGGGCGACGGTGGAATACGTGGTGTCTTCGGACGGCCCGTAGAGATCGTAAACCTTCACGCCCGGGCAGCCTTGATAGAGACGGTCCGACAACTGGGTGGTCAGGGCCTCGCCGGCGAGGTTGATCACTTTCACCGAGGCCGGAATGAGTTCGGCGTCGAGAAGTTCTGTGATGGCGGAAGGCACGGTGTTGATGAGCGTGATCTTCTCCCGGTGCGGATGTTCCAGCAGGTCCAGCGCGTTTTCCGCCAGGATCAGGGTTCCGCCGCTGCCGAGGGTGACGAACATTTCGTAAACCGAGAGGTCGAAGCAGATCGAGGTGGAGAAAAGCACGGCAGCGAGCTCCTCGCGTTGATAGACCGACTGCGCCCAGCCGATCAGTGCGATGGTGTTGCGGTGCTCAATGGCGACGCCCTTTGGCAGGCCGGTCGATCCCGAGGTGTAGATGACGTAGGCCAGGTCCTGCGGAGTGGTGTTGGAAACGGGACGATCCGCGGAATGAGAAAGCGCGTCATCGATGAACACGCGGCGGCTGACTTCCTCGGCGGGAAGCGAGTCGACCAACGCGCGCTGGGTGAGCAGCACCGGTGCCGACGCATCCCTGAGGATGTAAGCGATGCGGTCTTTCGGATATTTCGGGTCGATCGGCACGTAGGCACCGCCCGCTTTCAGGACGGCGAGGATGGCGACGAGCAGTTCCGCGCTGCGCGACGCACAGACGCCTACGAGTGTTTCATGGGTGACGCCGTTGTGTTGGAGCGTCGCTGCCAAGGCGTTCGCATGGCGGTCGAGCTCCCGATAGGTGAAACTCCGGTCACCGGCGAGCAGTGCGATGCGCTGCGGATTGATGTCCGCCTGGTTTTCGAAGAAGCGCTGGATGGATGGTTCCGTGGGCAGCGGGCTTTCGGTGGCGTTCCATCCGTCAAGGGTTTTGCGATCCTCGGTGGTCAGGGTGTCGAGATCCTTGAGGGCGATATCGCCATTGGAAATCACGCTTTCGATCAATTGCTCGAAAGCGTCCAGCCAGCCGCGAATCGTGGCCTTGTCGTGGAGGTCAGTGTTGTATTCGCACTCGACCACCAGGCGTTCGTCGGTTTGCACGAGGTTGAAGAACAACTCGAAATTGACGAACTGCTTGGGGTTCGTTTCCACGTCGAACTTCATTTCATCGAAGCGGATCTGGTCGGTGCCGTTTTTATCGATGTTGAAAATCACAGAAACCAATGGCACGCGGCTGGTGTCGCGCGGGATGTCGATCTTGCGGATCAGGCTGCCGAACGTGTAGTTCTGATAGTCGTAGGCTTCGAGCACCTGCTCCTTCACCTCGGCGGCGAACGAGCGGAACGAACGGTCTGCGGCAGGAGCGAGCCGGAGCGGCAGGAAATTCAGGCAGTGGCCGATGAGCTCGTCACGGCCGATGCGCGTTTGTCCGGCGGCCGGCACGCCGATCACCACATCCTCCTGGCCGGTGAGGCGATAGAGCAGTGCGGCGAACGAGGAAAGCAACGTCGCGAAAACGGTGCCGCCGAGTTTCGGTGACGCCTTTTTGAGCCGCTCGAAACGCTCGGGAGCGATGGTGATTTTTTCCATCGCGCCCTTGTAGGTTTTCATCGCGGGGCGCGGACGGTCCACCGGGAGGTCGAGAACGGGAGCACCGTTGGAGAACTTCGAGACCCAAAAATTTTCGGCAGCGATTGTTTCTTCACTGTTCTTGTTGGCCTGTTCGATGCGTGCGTATTCGGCGAACGGCATGGCTGGAGCGAGCCGTGGCAGTTTTCCGGCACGGCGCGCGTTGTAGGCGGTGGCGAGTTCCGCGAGAATCATGCCGAAGGACCAACCGTCGCAGATGATGTGGTGCGCGGTGAAGAGAAGCTCGTGGCGGTTTCCTGATAGGTGGACGAGGTGCAGGCGGATGAGCGGGCCATTTGTCAGATCAAACGGAATTGAACTTTCCGCGCTGTGGATCAGCGAAAGCGGCAGCATCGCCGACGGTGAACTGCTGGTGATGCTGGAGAAATTGTGTTCCATCAGCTCGATCGCACGGGCGGACGGATGGAAATACTGGGTGTTCCCATCTTCGGAGAACGTGCTGCGCAGCGAGGGGTGGCGGACGACGATGTCGTTCAGCGCCTCACGCAGGGCCTGCGGGTTCAGCTCTCCTTCGAAGCGGATGATGTTGGATTCATTGAACGAACAGTTCGCATCCTCGCCCATTTGCACGCCGTGGAAAATCTCACGCTGCGCCTCGGTCGTCGGCGCGCTGTCGAAGCGCGGGAATGACGTTGGAGCGACTGCATTTTCATCCGACGAAGTGGGAAGAAAACCAGCGGCCTGCATTTCGCTAACCGACTCCACGAATGCCGCGACCAGCCGGTCCAGATCCTCATCCGTATGAGCTGTGGTGAAATAAAGCGGTCTGCCTTCCCAGACGTGAACGCCCTTTTCGCGGAGGAAATACCATAGCAGGCTCGCGTATTTCAGGTCCGGCGCGTGTTCGATCACGGCATAAGCGCTGAAATGCGGCAGGCGGATCGGCACGCCGATGGCTTCGAAATGGTGGTTCAGTGTGCGGCACAAACGGCCGACGCGTTCTTCCATCTCAATCTGCATGCGCGGTCCTTCTCCCATCAGATGCTCCACCACACGCCAGGCGGCTGCTAGGGCGAGCGGGTGTCTGACGAAGGTTCCGGCGAAGAACGTCACGCCGACCTCCGGGAAACTGTCATCGCCATAGTTCCACGCGCCGCCGTCGAGTGCGTCCATGTATTCCTTCTTACCGGCGAGCACACCGATCGGCATGCCGCCGCCGATGACTTTGCCGTAGGTGGCCATATCTGCTTCCACGCCGAAGTAGGCCTGGGCCCCGCCGGGTGCGCAGCGGAAGCCGGTGACGACTTCGTCGAAAATGAGAGCCGTGCCGGATTTCTCAGTGATGGCCCGGACTTCATGCATGAACTCGCGAGGCTGGAGGCCGGGAGCGCGGCTCTGCACCGGCTCCACCATGACGGCGGCGAGGTCGTGTGCATGGGTGCGAAGAATTTCTAACGATGCCGGATCCGCGTAGTCTAGGACGAGCATGTTTTCGACCAGCGATTGCGGAATCCCGGGAGCGATCGGCTGGGCCTTGTAAACGCCGTCGATCCAGGCTCCGCGGACGAGGACCTCTTCGAACATGCCGTGATAGTCGCCGGTGAAATAGGCGATGCGGTTGCGTCCGGTGATCGTGCGTGCAAGCCGCATGGCGGCCATTACCGCTTCAGAGCCGGTATTGCAGAAGGTGGCGCGCTCCATGTTTGTTAGCTCGCAAATCGCCTTCGCGAGTTTTCCTGCGATGGGCGACTGCGGTCCGATTTCAACTCCGGTGCGGAGCTGCTTCTCAATCGCATCGATCAGCCAATCCGGTGAATGGCCGAAGAAATAGGTGCCGAAGCCCATCGTGATATCGACGTATTCATTGCCGTCGATGTCCCAGAGCTGCGCGTTCTTCGTGTGGTCGGACACGATCGGATAGACCATTTCCTTCCATAACGACTTGAAGCCTGAAACCGCGCGCGGATCGGCATAATGCGGACGATGCTCGGCAGTGTAGGCTTTGGACGATTTCGTTTTCGCAACGTAGCGGGTGATAAGCTGATCGAGCGCTTTCTGTTGGAGATCGGTGAGTCCGCCTTTTTCGCCCTTGTCGATCGGCTTGTAGGGGCCGAAGCGGGTGTTGGTGGCGGTATTGCGGGTGAGATTCGCAGGCCAAGTGATCGGGGTGAGTCCGTTCGATGGCGCGGCAACCGGTTGCTGCCCGGCGAGCATCGCCTGCATGAGCTGAAGGTTGCTTGCGATCAACTGCTCCATTGGAGATCCGCCTGCGACGGCGGGAATTACCTGAGCCGCTACTGGTTGTGCCGCGACCGGTGCGCTTGCTGGCATTTCCTTGTCGAGGTGTTTTGCTAGCGATGCGACGGATGATAGGTCGCCCAGCATTTGTCGGAAGGTCACCTTTACTCCGAAGCGGGATTGGATCGCCTGACTGGCTTGGGTAAGGAAAAGGGAGTCGAAACCAAGCTCGGTGAAACTCGCATTGTCATCGGTGACGACAATGCCAGATAGATCGAGGACAAGCGCGCGGAGTTTGGTGAGGAGATCGGGAATGCGGTCGGTGCTCATGACAGGGGGAGTGGAAATCGGGAGAGGGACGGGTGCGGAAAGAATCGGAAGCGAGGCTGGGGCTGCGACTTCGGGATTGGAATTGGCCGAGTTGTCGATCCAGTAGCTCTTGCGTTCGAACGGATAAGTCGGAAGACGGAGGCGCGCGCGCTTCTGGTTTTCGAAAAACGCGGTCCAGTCGGGCGAGACGCCGTTTTTCCAGAGTTCTGCCACAGCGGACAGCAGGTCGGCGAGGTCATCCGAAGACGATGGCAGAGTGGAAACGACGGGTGTCGTTCCGCGATCCGGATGTTGGATGGCGAACGGCGTGAGCGCGCGGCCCGGACCGACTTCGAGCATGACGAGGTCCTTTTCGACAAAAGCGGTGGCGAGGGCATCCGTGAAATGCACGGTGTGGCGGAGTTGGCGCGCCCAGTATCCGGGATCCGCCAGAGTCGCGGCATTGATGGACTTTCCGGTGCAGGTGGAAATCCATGGGATGTTCGGCGAGTTGGCCGGAATCATTGACGCGTCTTCCGTGAAGGTAGCAACGATTGGTTCCATCATTGCCGAGTGGAATGCATGCGAGGTTTTCAGCAAGCGGTAGCCGATTTCCTTTGCCTCCAGTTCCTTTTGATAGGCTTTGATCGCTTCGTGCGAGCCTGAAACCGTGCAAAGCTGCGGGCTGTTCGCAGCGGCGAGGTCAATGCCGGAGGGCAGTGTCAGCGTGTCGGCACCGGCGCGGACGGCGAGCATGCCGCCGCTGGGCAGGTCCTGCATGAGCTTTGCGCGGGTGGCAAGCAGCTGGAGCGCGTTTTCCAATTTGAAAGTTCCTGCCAGAACGGCGGCGACGTATTCACCGATGCTGTGACCGATCAGCAGCGACGGCTGGATGCCCCAGGAAATCCAGAGTTTCGCCAGCGCGTATTCGACGACGAAAATGCACGGTTGTGTGAGAGCGGTGCGGTTGATGTCACTCTCAGCGGCCTCGCGTTCCGCATCTGACGGATAGATGGTGGAGCGGATGTCGTGCGAAATCAGCGGACGCAGCAGCATGGCGCATTCATCGACGGCGTCACGGAAAGCAGGCTCGGAGTCGTAGATTTCACGGCCCATGTCCGTGTATTGCGATCCTTGGCCGGGGAAAAGGAATGCGGTGCGCGGCGCGTTGGCGGGAGCGGCGGTAGACTTGGCCGGTTCGCGGAGTTTCGTGATCGCTTCCGCATGATCGGCCGCAACGATAGAGCGGCGGTGGGCGAAATGGCGGCGTCCGGTGGCGAGCGTGAAGGAAACATCCGCTAGATCAGGCTGCTCCTTTTCGAGATGATCCGCGAGACGGGCGGCCATCGCATCGAGCGCGGTCGGTGTTTTGGCGGAAAGCAGAAGGAGGTGTTTCTTTCTGCCAGGAGTGGTGGTAGGAAGCGGCGGCGCTTCCTCCATCACGACGTGGGCGTTCGTACCGCCGACTCCGAAGGCGCTCACTCCGGCAAGACGGGGCTTTTCACCGGCCTTCCAGTCTCGGTCCTCGCTAACAGGCGAGAACGGGCTGGTGGAAAAGTCGATACGCGGATTCGGAGCCTTGAAATGAAGCAGGGCGGGGATCTTCTCGTGACGGAACTGTTGGATCGTCTTGATCAGCCCGGTGACTCCGGCGGCGCAATCGAGGTGGCCGATGTGGGTCTTGCCGGTGCCGATGGCGCAGAAGGCGTTTTCCTCGGCACCGCCTTCGCGGAAGGCTTTCGTGAGTGCTGCGATTTCGATCGGGTCGCCGAGTGGGGTGCCGGTGCCGTGCGCTTCAATGTAAGAAATTTCCGACGGATGCACTCCGGCGGAGGCTTGTGCTAAGCTAATGACTTCGGCCTGCGCGTTCACGCCCGGAGCGGCGAAACCGATTTTGTCGGAGCCGTCGTTGTTGACCGCGAAACCTTTGATTACAGCCAGAATCGGATCGCCGTCGGCGATGGCCTCGCTGAGACGCTTGAGCAGGACAACGCCGCAGCCGTGGCCGAAGACCGTGCCCGCGGCCTCGGCATCGAAGGCGCGGCAGGTGCCGTCAGGCGAGACCATGCCCTCTTCCTGAAAAAGGTAATCACGCTGCTGGGGGAAGCTGATGGAGACGCCGCCGGTGAGCGCCATATCACATTGATAGGTCAGCAGCGCGGTGGCGGCCTGGCAGATTGCGACGAGCGAGGTGGAGCAGGCCGACTGGATGGTCATGCTTGGCCCGCGGAGGTTGAGCTTGTAGGAAACGCGGACAGGGAGGAAATCCTTGTCGTTTCCGAGCATCGTCTGGTATTCGGAAACCTGATAGTTTCTTGCGAGCTCCTTACCCTTGCCGAGGTTGTGGAGCAGGTAGGTGTTGAGACTGAGGCCTGCATAGACGCCGATCATGCCGGGATAGGAATGCGGATCGTATCCGGCGTCTTCGAGCGCTTCCCACGAGCATTCGAGAAAGACGCGGTGCTGGGGGTCCATCAGCTCCGCTTCCTTCGGATAGATGCCGAAAAACGAGGCGTCGAACTGGTCCGGATTGTCGAACATGCTGCGCGCGCCGACGTATTTGCTGCCATCGGCTTCGGTGCGGCCGGGGAAACGGGTGATGCCGTCCTTGCCTGCGATGAGGTTCTGCCAGAATTCGTCCGGGTTCTGTGCGCCGGGGAAACGACCGGCCATGCCGATGACGGCGACGGCTTCAGGGGAGGGAGTGTCTTCGTTCATCGGGTGGGAGGTTTGCGGAATCTGGAAAGCCCGGCTTGGGCGAGGCGGGCGCGGTCCTGGGCGCTGTTGGTAGCAGCATTTGCGCCTTTTGGTGAGAGGAAATCAGCGATCGAGCGGGCGCTTGGCAATGCAAAAAGCTCGGTGATGGCGAACTGTCTGCCGGTCATTTCCATCAGGCGGACGTGAACGATGGCGACGTGGATGGAGTTTCCACCGAGATCGAAAAAGTTGGCCGTAGCGTCGGCAACCGGGCGGTCGAGGATCTCGGACCAAAGCGCGAGGATTTTCGATTCCATCGAGGTGCCTGAAGTGGTGGACGATGGGGCATGGCTGGCGCTTTTTACGAGGGCCAGGCGGTCGATCTTGCCGTTAGGTGTAAGCGGGAAATTTTCCACCAAGTGAAACTCGCCGGGCACCATGTAGGCCGGGAGCCGGGTGGCGAGATGCTGGCGGAGTGTGGCGAGGTCGGCGCTGCCCTGGACGTGGGCGATGAGGCGGTTTTCGCTAGCGATGACGATCGCTTCCCTGACTAGGTCGTGCTGGTTGAGCGCGATTTCGATCTCTCCCAGCTCGATGCGGAATCCGTTTACCTTCACCTGATGATCGGCGCGGCCGCGGAATTCAAGGATGTTTGAAGGATGGCGTTTTGCCAGATCGCCGGTGCGGTAGATGGAGTCCTTGAAAACTTCGGCGGTTCTCGCAGGATCGTTCAGATAGCCACCTCCGATACCGGCACCGGAAATACAGAGTTCGCCGATTTCGCCGTCGGGCAGGGGAGCGAGCGATTCGTCTCTGATGGAGACCTGCATGTTGGTGATTTCGCTGCCGAGCGGGACAAACGGGAAGTCGTCGAGGTTGCCCTTGTGCAGCCGATAGAAGGCGCAGATGTCGGTGCACTCGGTGGGGCCGTAGGAATTGACGACCTCCGCCTTGCAATTCGGATGCTCCAGCCAGGACCGGAGGCGCGGGATGGAAATCGGTTCGCCGCCGAGCACGGCGAAACGGAGTGAGGACAGTGCGCTGTATTGATCCGCAGCCGCGGCATCGACGAGTGGATAGAAGGCGCTGGGCGTGCAGTTGATCAGCGTCACTCCGTGCTCGCGAATCAATCCGGTGATGCGCGAGATGTCGTAGGTCTGGCAATCGTCGAGGACCAGCGTGCCGCCGGTGATGAGTGGTGCGAAAAAGTTCTTCTGCGTGAGATCGAAACTCGGCGAGCTAATGACCAACGTGCGGTCGCAGGGGCCGAGCATCAGTTCGATCGAATACCAGTGCAGCAGGTTTTCAAATCCACGGTGGAAGACGGACGCTGCTTTCGGCTGGCCGGTCGAACCCGAGGTGAAAATGGCATACATGAAATCATTCTCACCGATGTCGATAGCCGGATCGTCCATCGAGATGCCGGCGAGCGCGTCTCCGTCGATGCAGATGGTCTTCACTCCCGGAAAGCGGTCTGCCAGATCCTGTTTGGTGACCACGTGCTCCAGTTTCGACGATGCGATCATCTGCTCGATCCGCGCGGCCGGGTAGCCAGGATCGAGAGGAACATAGGCGGCTCCGGATTTCAAAATACCCAGCAGCGCCGCAGGAAGTTCGAGGCAGCGGTGCAGTCCCAGTCCAACGAAATTTCCCCGGCCGATGCCGGACGCCCGCAGATGGTTGGCGATCTGGTTCGAGAACGCGCTGAGCTCGCCATACGTCAGCGAGCGTTTCCCGCTGACCACGGCGGTCTGCGTGGGATTGAGCTGGGCCTGCCGTTCGAATTTGTCGGTCCACCGGTGGGTGGTGGCGAGGGTGTCGGAGGAAATGGTGGGAGAGAAGGGTTCCATTGTGGGGGGCACAGGGGGGAGAAGGGTGATCTGGAGCAGCGGAGTGATGTCAGAAATCAGGCGATTGGTAAAGTTTTGTTGAATTTCCGGTTCGCTGGATTGAGGAGACTCCTAAATTGCTAACATAATTTGGCGTTCTTGGTATTACGCGATCACGTAAAGCTTGGATGATTGATAAGTGTTGTCAGCGGGTGCTATAAGCGTGATGGGTTGCGTGTTGCATCCCCCCTGCGATGTTTTTCCAAAGACCATATTCCCCCCGGATGGTTGTCCCGATGCTAGCCTGTTTCATGGCTAGCATCCAGACTTCTGTTTTCGCCCAGAAGCTCGCTCCGGTGGTGGATGACCGTGTCGTCGCCAGCGCTGTTGACAGTCTCGAAAACGCCGGTGATGAAACTATCCCGCTGCCGCCTGTCGTGCAGGATGATTCGAAAAAGCGCGGTGGCTTGGAGCTCGGTGCCGTGATTTCCGCAGCGTATGACAGCAATATTTTCCTGAGTTCCTCGAAACCCGAATCCGACATGGTGTTCCGCGTCGGGCCGACGGTGGCCTACACGAAGGGCGACGCCAAGGAGGGGGAGGGTGGTTTCATCCAACTCGCCTACCGCCCGACTTCGGTGACGTATGCGAAGAACTCTTCGGACAACCGGATCGACCAACAGGCGCTGCTCACCGCCGGCTGGCGGGGTAAGGTCACCCAGCTCACTTACAAAGGCGGCTTCCAACAGCTCGGCGACGCGACTGCGGAAACCGGCAGTCAAACGGATCGCTTTGAGTTTGAAAACGAAGTGCGTGTGGCTTGGCTGCCGCGTGAGAAGGTGACGCTGGAACTCGCCGCAGGAAACCGGCAGTCCGACTACAAGGATCCCACTTTGTATGACTCCAGCAAAACCTACGGCGAACTGGCCTTGCTTTTCGCCTATTCGCCGAAGACGCAGCTCGGACTGGTCTATCAGGTGGCGCGTTTCAAGGTGCAGGATTCACCCGATCAGGATACCCAGCAACTGACCGGCCGCATCGCCTGGCAGCCTCGGGAGAAGATCCGCCTCAACCTCGAAGGTGGCGCGGAATACCGCAAGGTGGATCGCGATTCACAGGTGAACCCGGTGATGGAAGCCCGCGCCGAGTGGACTCCCCGTGAAGGCACCAGCCTTTATATCTCCGCCTATCAGAAGCAGGACACGTCCTCGTTCTACGCAGGGCAGATTTACAAGGTCAAGGGACTGACGACGGGCGTGTCGCAGCGTCTCGGAGGAAACTGGACGGCACGGCTCGAAGGCGGCGTCGAAAAAGCGAGCTACTCGCGTGTTTCCGGCTCCGGTCCTTCCGGGCGGCGCGACCGGATTTGGTTTGTCCGTCCGGCGCTGGAGTATAAGATCTCCGAAGATTCCAACATCGCCTTGTTTTACAGGGTTTCTGAAAACACCTCGAACGCCTCGGACTTCGGCTATGACCAGCAGATGGCGGGCATCGAATTCAACTACAAATTCTAACGTGAATCGGACCATGAACCTGAAATTCCTGCCGCTACTCCACCTGCTCCTCGCTGGGGTGATGGCGGTGATCGCCGGCGGCCAGACGGCGGAGCGTTCCTCCGGCGTGATCGGCCGCATGGACAACGTGGAAATCCGCGTTTTCCGCGAGGACGAGCTGACGACCCGTGGGCAACTTTCCGCAGACGGGACGATTTCCATGCCGCTCATCGGCGCGGTCCGGATCGAGGGACTGACCACCGACCAGGCGGCTTCCGCGATCACCCGCAAGCTGGCGGACGGCTACCTGGTGAAGCCGGAAGTCAGTGTTTCCATCGAGGCCCGCATCCGCAGGACGGTGACGGTACTGGGTCAGGCGCAGCGGCCGGGAGTCTTCGTGCTGCCCGCGCACCGGCAGTTGACGCTGGTCGAGGCGATTGGCATGGCCGGCGGGGTGACCCGGATCGCGAATGCGAAAAAGATCAGCCTCAAGCGCGGTGCCGACCAGGTCACCACGGTAAATCTCTCTGAAATCACCAACGGAAAAGGGCAGGATATTCCCCTGCGCGACGGCGATGTGATCACCATTCCGGAAAGCTTCTTCTGATTTTTTCTCCCCCTCCGATGTCACTTTCAAAACCGAAAGAATACGCGATCGCTCCCAAGGCCCCGCAACTGCCCGCGCCGGCCGGTGCGGATCCGACGTATTTCCTGCCGAAGGTCGAGCCCGGCCGTCTGTTGGGGATCATCCTCCGCCGCGGGTGGATGGTGGCGCTCGCCACTCTGCTAGGCGGAATCGCGCTGTATGCCTTCGCCAGCAAGCTTGCGAAAACTTACCGCGCGTTCGGATCGGTTTACGTGAGCAGTCAGGCACCGCTCGTGCTGGACATCCGCGCGGTGGCTCCTGAGGAAACCCGCGATCTCGAACAGATGCGCTCGGTGGAGCAGGGGATGAGCGCCTCCACGCTGCTGATGAGGCTGATAGAAGTCAACGGCCTCGACAAGGATCCGGCCTTCGCACCTGCTGGAACGGGCGAACAGGCGCTGTTGGCGGAAATTTCCAGCCGCGTGACAATTGAACTCCGCCGCGGCACCCGGATCATCGATATCCAGGTGGACGACACCGATCCAGTAAGGGCAAAGCGCCTCGTCGAATCGCTCGTCACCGAGTATGAAAAGTGGACGACTGACCGCCAGAAACTGATCACCCAACAGGCCAGCGACGGCCTCGCCCGCGAGGAAGAGCGCTTGCGCGAGCGCATGGAAGCGTCCGCCCGCAAGCTCCAGGAATTCCGGCAGGCGCACCCGGTTCCCGGCCTTGAAGGCTCCGAAAGCGGCAGCCCCGTCCGCGACGAGCTTTCCGCGCTCAGCGGCCGGCTCACCGAGACCAAGGCGACAAGACTGCGGCTGCAATCCGAGTTCGAGGCATTCGCCAAATTCGATTCATCCAAGCCTGAGGCACTCGCTGGCTTGGAGTCCTCCGAGCGTGGCACCGAGGTGCTCTCCCAAGTGCGCGTGCTCCAGTTGAAGGAAGCGGAATTCGGCCGTGTGAAAGAGCGCTACATGTATAAGCACCCCGTTTATAAGGAAATTTCCAACGAGATCGAGATCCTGAAAAAGAACCTCGCGGAAACCGTGCGTTCCGCCGGGCAGGCACTCGAACAACGCTTCCGGGTTGCCAAGGAAAACGAGATGAAACTCGAAACCGAAGTCGCCGCCGCCCGTGGCAGCGCCGTCGATGTCGGAGGCATCCGCGAGCAGTTCCGCGGGATGGCCCGCGAGGCTGAAGCCGACCGCACGCTCCATGATTCCGTGGCCCTGCGGCTTCGCGAAACCAGCCTCGCCGCCTCCGTTCCGGCTTCCGTGCTGCGCTGGGAGGACACCCCTTTGACTCCGGAAAAATCCAGCAGCCCGAAAAAAATCGTCTTCGCTGCAGCGGGCATGTTTTTCGGCTTCCTCGGAGGGATGGTCCTCCTCGTCGGCCTCGAAATGGGCGATCGCAAGGTCCGCGATTCCGCCGCCGCCGCCCGCGCCACGGGGGCTCCGCTACTTACGACTCTGCCAGTCATCGAAAACTCCGGCGACGGCATGGTCCTTGTTTCCGATCCCGCGTCCGCTGGTGCCGAGGCTTTCCGCCGCCTGCGGGTGGTCCTCGCTCCGCCGCCCGGTAGCAACACCGCCCGCACCGTGCTTTTCACCAGTGCGAAGGCGGGGGAGGGGAAATCGTTCTGCGCGCTGAATTACGCCACCGCACTTGCTTTGCAGGGTCACCGCACACTTCTGCTTGATGCCGATCTCCGGGGTTCCGGGCTCAGCCGCGAGCACCTCGCCGACAGCAGCGAGGAATCCGGTCTCGGCGGTTATCTCGCTGGGAAAATCGATCCCGCCACCGCCTGTTTCACCACCGCGCTGCCGAATCTCTATCTGCTTTCTTCAGGCCCGATGCGCGCCGACGCCGCAGAGTTGCTTGCCGGTACCCGTTTTCCGTCGCTGTTGGAAGATGCCTACCGCTGGTTCGACCGCGTGGTGATCGACACCCCGCCCGTGCTCGCCGTCAGCGACATGCTCGCCATCGCCCGCTACGCCGACCGCACCTGCCTGGTCGTCCGCGACGGCGGCAGCGACAGCCGCGAACTCAAGCGCACGGCGGAACTGGTGCGCTCCGCAGGCGGAAATCTCGTCGGTTTCGTCTGGAGCGAGTTTGCGAAAAATGCATCCGGCTCATCTTCGGTCGGCCCCGGGGTGCCAGTAAATCGTCCCGGACTTTCAAGTCCCAAACCCGTTGGCGTGGCTTCTGCTTCGGCATCCGACGATACCTACGCGATCGCGCCAAATTTTGCCTAGGAATTTGCGTAAACCGCTGATACTCTTCATACATATCCCCCCCGGATAAACGTTGTTCCCCGATGACGTTGTTTGTTCCCCCCACCCCCCCGAAACATGAATTCGACATCCCGCTTGGTCGCGGGCGAGTCACCTTACGCTCGTCCCTCCGTTGCACCCGCATCGCCTGAAAAAACTTCTGAGTCTTTCACTCTTCGACACCGGCACCGCCCTTGGGTGGCCCACCAGAGGCTCGTCGCTGTAAGCTTCCTCGGTGATTCCGCAGTTGTTTTGCTGGCAATGATGCTGGCTTACGTAATCCGATTTGAAACGGGTATGCGTGAGGTCGGTGTCGTCGATCCCGTCATCAACATTTGGGGTTACTGCGGTCACGTCCTGCTTGGCAGCGCCTGTCTGGTTTTCCTGCTGGCCAACTTCCGCCTTCATGATCCGCGCAACTACCTTGCGGTTCGCCGGACCTTTACCACGATCGTGAAATCCTGCGTAATCTGGGCCGTCAGCTTCCTTGCCCTGAGCTTGGTTTTCAAAATCGAACCCGCCATCAGCCGTCTTTATTGCCTCATCGGATGCACTACCTCGATGGTCGGTCTGTTGAGCTGGCGGTGGGTCCTCTACTGCTTCCTCCGCCGCGAGCCGTTTGCCAGCGCACTGCGCCAGAAGGCCGTCTTCGTGGGATGGAACGGCGAGAGCGACCGCGCCCTGCGCCGTTTCGGCAACGGCCGGGCGAACCAAATGACCGTCATCGGTGCCATCGCTCCGCCGCGTTATGCGTTTGAGGTCCTGCCTCCCGAAGGTGTGCCCGTGCTCGGTTCCTACGAGGGACTCCGCCCGATCCTGCGCTCGTCCGGGGCCGACGTGGTGATGGTGGTGGAGGGAACTCTGGACCGCCATCAGATGCTCGAACTCGCCGAAACCTGCGGCCGTGAGTTCATCGATTTCAAGCTCGTTCCAAGCTGTTTCCAGATCCTCGTTTCCAGCCTTCAACTGGAGAGCTTCCATGGCATGCCGGTCCTAGGGCTCGGTAAAATGCCGCTTCACCATGCGTTCAACAACGCGGCGAAACGGACTGTCGATATAGTCGGCAGCATCTTGGGAATGATCGTTTTCGCGCCGATCATGGCGGTGTTTGCCACTCTCGTTTACCTGGAATCCCCGGGCAGTGTGATCTATCGCCAGCGCCGCATCGGTCTCAACGGCCGGCCGTTCGACATTTACAAAATCCGCAGCATGAAACTCGACGCCGAGGTCAAGGGCACTCCCGGCTGGACCGTCAAGGACGACCCGCGCCGCCTCAAGATCGGTGCCCTGATCCGCGCTTGGAACATCGACGAGCTTCCCCAGTTCTGGAACGTGCTCCGCGGCGAGATGAGCCTCGTGGGGCCTCGTCCCGAACGTCCCGAGCTCATCGAAGACTTCAAGGAGGAAATCCCGCACTACAACGTCCGCCACAACATCAAGCCCGGCGTCACCGGCTGGGCTCAGGTCAACGGCCTGCGCGGCGACACCTGCCTGCGCGAGCGCGTGAAATTCGACCTCGATTACATCGAAAACTGGAACTTCACCCTCGATCTGCAAATCATGTTCATGACTCTCTACAAACGCGGCGGCGCATGCTAAGCACCGCGTCCACCGAGAGCATGTCAGAAATTCCGCCTTCAGAAACCACCTCCCGGCGGGACCGTTCCATCCGTCTCGCGGTGGTCACCTCCTTCATCTCCAAGGCGGGGACGATCCTGCTCCAGCTCCTGGCCATTCCCATCGCCACCCGCGTTCTGGGCCGCGAGGAATTCGGGCTCTACACGACGGTCAATCTGACGCTCACGACGATGGCGCTGTTGGAAGTCGGCATCGGCCCGGCGCTCACGCACGGTCTGACCCGGGCACGCGCCTCCGGCGATGAAATGAAACAACGCGAGCTGGGTTCCACCGCGTTTTTCCTTATGCTCGGCGTTTCACTGTTAGCCGGGCTTGCCCTCGCCGCGGTTCTGTCATCGGTGTCGCTTTCCTCCCTGTTCGGCAGTGCCTACGCCGGTAAGGAGTCCGCCCTCCGTCCCGCCTTGTGGGCCGGTCTCGGGTTGTTCCTGCTCTATTTTATCCTCAATCTCACCGAGCGCATCCGCGAAGGTCATCTCGAAGTCGCCTCCAACAATCTGTGGGGCGCTGCTGGAAATGTGATGGCCGCCGCCTTTGTCGGTGTCGGCATCTGGTTTGTGCCGCAGGTCTGGTTCCTCGTGCTCGCCGTGCATGGCGCGATGGTGCTGGGGAAACTCTGCAATACCGTCACCCTTTGGAAAAAGCACCCGCTGATGGTGCCTTCGTTGAAATTCGTGAAGCCCGCCATGGCCCGGCTGCTTTTTTCGGATGGCATGGCATTTTCCACCTGCTGCCTCGTGACCGGCGTCATCGAATACAATTTTTGCGGCTGGATGGTCGGCCGCGTTGGCGGACCCGCGGCGGTCGCCCTCTACGGGGTTTTCATCAGCCTCACCGTCATGCAGCTCGGCTTCGTGGTCATGCTCAGCACTCCCACCTGGCCCGCCGTCGCTGAAGCGCTGGCCCGCGACGACCGGGCATGGGCACGAAAGGCCGCGAAACGGCTCTATCTCTTCGGCACTGGTTTTGCGGTCTGTTCCGCGCTGGGGCTCGCGCTTGTTGGCCCCTGGGTGCTGCCGCTCTGGCTGGGCAAGGATTTCACCGGGATCGGCCGGGTTCTGCTCGGTTGTTATGGCCTCTATTTCGTCGCCCACGTCTGGCGGCACCTGAACCACACGATGATGATCGGCACCGGCCAGGTTGGGAAGCTCGTGAGAATCCAGCTCATCGAATCCGCCACCGTCGCCATCCTCGGAGCCGTCGCCCTCCACTACGGCGGACTGGAGACCCTCCTGGCCACGATGGCAGTCGTCATCCTCGCCCTGACGGGAACATTTTTACCGAAGCAGGTGGCGAAGGTGTTGAACAGGTGGGCTTGAAAAATGCGGTTTATCTTCTCGCGTTTAATGTGAGATTTTGATTTGCCCGTTGAGGTTGACATCCACCGGTTCTTGTAGCGCACGAGTCCGTCGGTCATAAGAGCTTCGGTTCAGTGAATCGCGAAACGATGCTGATGCCGCAGAATTCGCTGATTGGCGCTCTTCGCTCGCTACTGCACGGTCGCGCTGATCAATCTCTCCGGATCTTAGAGTGTATTCTGCGCGTTGAGCAGGAGTAAGGGAGGTCCAATCTTGCGCTTGTGCTTCTTTTTGACGCTCGTATTCCCTTTGAGACATAACGACAAATGTTACGTCGCAGGTTGGAAATCCAACACTTGGGCGATTTTCGTTGATTGAAATTGGTACCGCAACCTTGCCTTGTTTTTCCGCAAAACTGTTCGCCTCCCGGATAACGTTTGCCTTCAGCATCGCGGTATTGGCGAAAGCTCCTGCAGCACTGCCGCGAGAAATTTGGTAGGTGCCCGGGGAAACTTGCACCACACCAGGGTCCGCGCAAGCGCTCAAAAGAAGGGTGATGGCAAGTAACGGAAAAATCAATGGTTTCATACAAATAATATTAGGTTGTCGGCGGCAAATGAGTAAGAAATTGCCGTAATGTTTTTTTGTGGTTTTGGGTCAAGCCCGTTGCAGGACTGGGAAAAATTGTGCGGTGAGCAGTTGCCAATTTTTATTGGCGGCGGTCTGATCTTGTGGATTTAACAGTCCAGATTTATCCAGTAAATATCGGCTATTTTTTCCTGCGACGAGCCTTTTGTTTGCTGGGTGCTTTTTCTCGGCTGGAGGATATGTGCTCTTGGGCTTTGTGAGTTTTCAGAGACTCTGGGTCGGTGAAATCTGTACCACACAAGCTGCAAAGCAAGTTTCCTTCAGGAACTATGTCAGTGAGGTGCGCTAGTTTTCTGGACCGGAAAGTACCAGAATCCGCTCATGAATCCCAGCAAACCACGAAAGCAATATACACCCGAGTTCAAGGCCCAGGCCATTGAGCTGCTCGCCATCGGCAGGCCAG
>Ga0209512_1000775_pt1 | contig 46866 bp, 60 predicted proteins | sample frozenSSSSmetaG_FD_184142 | JGI IMG/M metagenome (GOLD analysis project Ga0209512, IMG submission 184142) | Glacier valley bacterial and archeal communities from Borup Fiord, Nunavut, Canada, to study Microbial Dark Matter (Phase II) -... | ecosystem: Environmental > Aquatic > Freshwater > Ice >...
CAGCTCCCTCAGCCCCGCCAAATGCCCCAACCGGAACCTCACCAGCTCCCGCCTCGCCCGCGCCGTCATCCCCGTCGTCACCCCCGCGATCCTCGCCAGCGACCCCGCCGCCCCCTCGCAAACATCCGCGCCCCGTCCCGCTCCCCCCGCAGAACACAAACACGTCGGCGCCGTCGTCGCACCAGATCCCGCCGCGCGCCCCCCCCGAACGCCAGCTCGTACCGCGACAGCGACAGCGCCACGGCGCGCGCCTCGCCGCACACCGAGAGCAGCGCCGGCGCCGCCGTCGCCGAGTACCAGATGCGGGCGTGGGCGTGCGCGGCGACGTGCGGGGAGGAGAGGCGGCGCAGCTGCAGCTGCAGCTCGATGGTGCGCGGGGCGAGGGAGAGGAGGAAGATGGATTGGCGGATCTCGGGGGGCAGGTCGGGGAAGCGCGGGAAGGTGGGGAGGGGGGGAGGGAAGGGCGCGGGATTGGAGGCGTCGCTGTACTTGTTGTAGGGGCCGGTGGGTGGGGGACGGATGCGCTCGAGGCCGAGGATGGCGGCGAGGCGGGCGGGGCATTGGGTGGGTGAGGCGCCGGAGACGAGGAGTAGACGTCGGGGTGCGCTGGGGTGGGGTGGCGGACGCAGATGCGGTGGGGACGAAAGGAGAGGCACGATGGTGCCGAGAGATGTATGTGTGGAGAGAGAGACGTAGAAGAGAGGAAGGGAGGAATGGAGGAAGGGAGCAATGAAGGAAGAGAGAGTGTGATATTGATATTGAAATGGAATTAATGGTTACCTCTAGACTTAGAGCATCTACCGACCTATTCAGCAACTCAGCCCTGTGCTTGGCATCAGGGATCCGTAAGGCTGCAGTAGGGGGAGATCCGCCTTGCTGTTCGGTGCAGTCTTGTGGATGCTGCTTGAGGTCGTGATGCGGGGTTGGGATGACACTGCCACGATGCGCGACGGCCGTGTGGGATTGCAGGGAGATACGAGAAATAGCATGTGTACCTGACCTTCTGTCGACGACAGACGCATGTGTTCGAACCTGAACCGTAAAAGTGATAATAGGTGTGCAGGTGCAAGTGAGACATCAGTGGTCACTCCTTGGAGCAATTGTTGAAGTGCAACGCGATGCCCATGGGCTGAAGCTTGGCCGCAGGAACGGATAGACAAAACATACGGGTTGGAGGCACAGCTTCATTGCACAGCTATCTCATCCTCCACCTCCCTCTCATTCCCAAAATCGTTTGCTTGGTTCCTTGGTTCCTTGCTTGCTTGCTCAAGCCCATAAACGCCGTCTAAAGACGTGATCCCATTCAATCATAAAAGCGCGTCATCCTCGCGTTGTCGTCTCTCTCCCTCTGTCTTGCTTCTGCCCACAGCACAGCCATGCTCGCCGCTCACCAAGCGTCCGTCCGTCCTGCCTACTCGAGATCCACAGACCTCTCCTCCCCATCCGCCGATCCGCTATTGACCTTCTTGCCCGTCTTCGCGATCGTCTTCAGCACGGTCTCGTACTGGAGCGTCGGCTCCGCGATGACCGTTGCGCTCTGGTCCTCGAGGGAGACGGTGTGGGACTTGACGCCTGCGACCAAACAATCAGTTTCAGTTTCGATTTCGATTTCGATTTCGACTTCGACAGTCGCCGCTCACTCGATCATCCCGTCATCGTCGGTCCTGATGCTCGGAGGAGAGCGCTGCAGGAACCAGGACAACCGGGGATGCATGCGGGGTACGGGGGAAAGGGGGCCAGGGCAGGACGAACCATCGAGCTTCTTCAATACACGATCGACGGCTCCAGAGCAGCCGCCGCAGGACATGCTGACGTTGAACTTGTAGGTGTGCGCATCAACGGGCGCGGTCGCGGTCGCGGTCGCAGGTGTAACATCGGCCATTTTGTCTGGGATTGTAATATGTCTGTTTTCCTCGGTAGGTAACGGTAAGGGTCTTCGTCACAGTAGTGCGTGAGTTGTTGTTGAGGTGTTCTTGGGATGTATAGTAGTGTATAGTAGTATGTATATGTGAATGTGTATGTATGTGGATCGCAAGGAAGACGAGAGGACACCTTGGTGTTTATATGTCTCCTCAGATAGTCCTATATTATTACGGAGGGAAGGCACTTTCTATGGATGCTGTACGAGCGGATTACAAATAATTCCCTCGCTCTTTGATGTCGCGTTTCACGCACAAGTTGCGCAACTTTACATGCTCACTCACGGTACCCCCGCCAGCGGGAACTTGGGCCTTAGCGCCGCCTGTCACTCTCAGAATCCCTTTCCCGAGTTGTCAGAGCCTAAATATACCTACGATACATGCTTCACTTCACAATCGAGCTGGCAGTATAAAAGGCATATGTCGAGCATCTGCTGAGCATGTTTATGATACCCGACTCGTCTTGGATCTCGCTTTGGGTACCGCGGCCACCTGGAGGGTTCACAGCGTGTGTGGTGCACAGGTTTCATATAGGTTTGGCCATGCTGAGACGTGTAGTCAAGGTCGAAAAGATGGAAGTGACCATGTTTTGCATGTGTAGCGCGCGCCACGAGCAAAACTTAGCCATCAGATCTTCATCATGTATGCGGCTCGGCGCTGGAGCCAAAAACCAGAATCTATTCTATGTCTGTATGGAGCTGTGCTGGAATCGCTGCAGTCAAGCTATCCGGCCTCCACAGTCTATATTCATTCCTATCCACGAAATCACGGCCGATCCTCATCGTGTCTTGCGTCACCCTCACTAGGCGTGTGCTCTCCCTCTGTGTCTCCCGCTCCAGAAATGACATCTTCCTCGTCCGGCGGAGTGATAAGTCGCCGCCCAAACAAAAACTGATAAAGTCTGCGCACATTGCTAATGCTTTCCTGCGGCTCCGCATCCTCCTGCTCGGAACCCACGCTCTCAGCTCCTTCTTCCCCGAAGGTTCTCTCAATATCTTGTTCCATAAGCTCCCGAAGTCCAGTGCGTTCGATAGCCTCCTCGTCCTCTTCTCCACCATTGCCGGTCCATCCCGGAATAAGAGCTCGCAGAGCGCCAATGGGATCAAAGTGGCCTGCAAATGCTTCCGCTACGCCTCTCCCATGTTGATCCTGCTCAAAGGGCGCTCTCTGGCTTGGCCACGAGAAGAGATTGTACTGGACATCAGGTGGTAAAGGATCGGAGTCGGAATTCGGAATTCTGTGAAGAAGGCTGGAGGGGACCAGAGCCATCAGAGCCGGTGTGTTGTCTAAGTAAACATATCTTGCGACATTCAGAGTGATGGAGGTGTAATCTATTGAAACGATATTGGCTTGGTCTGACTTTCCAACGGCATAGGCAACTTCCATTAGCAGCCCTGTTGCTTCCGGTGTATTCCACAAGTCCTTCGTTTGGCGGACGTATATCTCCGAGAACAGTTCTTCGGCATTGTTGCTGGGGAGAATACCCCATATAGATGCTGGCACGTCTCCCAGATTGAGCTCCTTGAATAACTTACCAAAGATATATGGCAGCTTCTTGATGGCATCACCCAGGACCTTTCTGCACTCGGCGCCATGTTTAAGGTGCATATGTGCAAGTGCAACTGATGGCGTGAGTAGATGCTCCAGGAAGCCGAGTTGGTGGTTGAATAGTGTTGATGTAGAGTAATCAAGTAACCACTCAAACTTATGGGCTCGAAGAGCCAGGTGGTGGAGTACGAGGTGCATGCAATACGGGTCGTCCTCGGGGTCCAAGCAAAGGAGAAGCTTTGCCCATTCAAAAGCTGTCCGATATGTACCTTTCATCATCAAGCTCTTGATATATTGATATCCAGCTAGCCATAATTCTCTGTTTTCTGGTCTTGCAAAGTCCAACCGTGCTTTGCCTTGCAAAAGCTTTGTCGCGAACAGAGAGGTTGAGGAGCGTGCAAATGTGAATAGAGCACGCTCAACCAGGTCATTTGATAACGAGTGATCAGACTGATCCTTTGCTATCTTGCTCACTTGAAGTAGCAACGAAACGTGATAGGCTGGATACTGATCAATGGAGGCTCAAGAACAAGGCAGTGTGAGACTTACGATTCCTCTGTAATAATCCAATGAGATTTTGAGGTTCGCCCATTTCCACAAATATCCTAAATTGCTGCTGTACCGCCTCATATGCTTGATCATGAACAAACCTGAACTCGACTGTGCCATCGATGGCTTGAATATCATCAATGACTTCCATTGTTAGGCCTCCTGTTGTTGCTCGTGGCCAGTCGTCCTTCCCTTGAATGAAAATATTCCTCCTCAATGTAAGCTCTGGTAAACCCTTCCCAGGTGCATGATGGCCTTTCAGTGCCGTCTCCAGATCAATTTGCTGTTGTGCTGCTCTTTGCCTTCTCCGTCCTCCTCGTGGGACAGGTCCACCTGCATCATCATGACTCTCCACAGCCGTTCTGCCAAATAAATTTCGCATCTCATTCGCAACCTTGAGATGTTGATTATTGATGCCAAGTAGGGCGCATACTCTCTCATATTCAGGGTCGAGCTTCGGCCTCTCCGCCGCTACTTCCATGCCAGACTTTTGCGCCTTTAGGTTGAGCTCTCGAAGGGCTGCATCTATATCATCTGCATCATCCTTTACTTCAGGTTTCCGAGCAGCAGTCTGATCCTGTGCCTTAGCCTTCTTCTTTTTCTTCTTCGACTTCTTCGCCTTTTTCGGAGCAGCCACGGATGGCTCTTCGTCGGAGTCTAACGGAGCTTCTTTCTCTTGAATTTTTGCTGTCGTAGTCTCTTCCTCGGCCTCCTCGTCGTCATTTTCGTCGTCTTGCAACGCAGCAAAGCTGGAGAACAAGCCTGCTTTCCGTGGTGGCTGGTAGTCTTCATCGTCCTCTTCTGACCCCTCTTGTTCTCGCAACTTGGCTTGCTCCAACTCCCGCTGCTGTTGCAGTTTCCGTATTTGACGGCTCGACATATTCTTGAGAACGAAAGATATTAGAAGCAAGTAAAGTCCAAATTAAAGCTCAAAATACCCCAGGTCCTTGTTCGAAAAGAATAATAGAGGAGGGGACAATCTTCGTGTGTCCCGCCGCATGACGCATGGATAAGAAGTATTGAAGGCAAGTTAAAGCGGCAGAATTCCACCGCTTACTGTTCTAGGCGGTATCTGCCTCCGGTACAAAGATCACGATCCTGGGTACTGCTTCTAGTATCACACTTGAGATTTCCACAATCCGCCAGGAACTCTTTGAAGCTGTCGGCCTTCGTTGTGCTTACAGGACTTGCATTCATTTCGTTTCATTTGTGCAGGATGCTATAGCTATAGCCATATCGACTCCACCATATCTCTCGATCTTCAGATCGTCTTGATCTCGTGGTCTTTTGGCCTACCTAGGCTCCGCGACTTAGTGTGATCCGTCTCGGCCTTCAACCCCCTCCTCTCCAGAACCTAGGATCTAACACTCCGATGCGTCGAGCAGCTGTCCGAGCATTGCGAACTGCTCGTCGTGCTCAAGTCCAAAAGGTCATCCATAGCAGCCGTACTGGTCTTTCCGCGCACCATGTCCAAGGTTTAAGATCCGCTTCAACCTCGACCCGCCCCGATAACTCACCAGCACCTCCGAGAACGTCCATGCATATCCGAAGAATCTCTGTCGCTCTCGCATCCACCCTGGTTGCGTATGGGGCTTGGTATACTTATAAGGGACCATCAAACGCGGGTTTCTCAAACGGAGGCGTCGAGCAGACCAGAAGCATCACTACATCCAGGGGAAACGGCGCCGCGACCTCGAATACGCCAGAAAGCACGGAAACGAGAGCAGCGGAGAATACTAGGAAGGCTGTTGTAGTTACTGCGGACTCCATTTATACTGGGTCGATTGAAGGAGACGAGCCGATTTCGAAGTACACGGACAACTCCGGCAGGAAAGTCTTGGAGATGCTTACGCCTGAGCAAGCGACGCAGAAACTGCGGAACAATGAGGAGTCTTATTTCGTCGGCCGCGGTCAGGGTGTTGTGAGATACGATGTTGTGCAAATACCAAGTAATGACCCAATCGAGGATGACCACTCCGAGAAGATCGTCGAGGTTCCTCACGGAGCATCAACTGCTACAGCGGGAAATCCCAGCAGCGACTGGATGTTCTGGGGCATCTACGATGGTCATAGGTACGTACACCAGGCTCTGAACATCATAGTAACTGTTGCTAATACAAGTCAGTGGCTGGACAACCTCAGCAAAGCTGAGACAAACCCTGATTAACTACGTCGCTCGCGAACTGAACAACACCTACAAAGCCGCTCTCATTGATCCAACTCTCACCTCTCCTTCCTCCGAAGCCGTCGAAGCCGCAATCAAAACTGGATTCAACCGCCTCGATCACGAAATCGTCCATGAAAGCGTCGAGAAGGTCATGAAAGCCAACTCGAAGGTCGCCGCTGCCGAGATGCTTGCCCCTGCTCTCTCAGGAGCCTGTGCACTCCTTTCCTTCTACGACAGCAACTCGAAACTCCTCCGCGTGGCCTGCACTGGTGACTCACGTGCCGTTCTGGGCCGCCGCGGCGCTGGCGGCAAATGGGTCGCAACCGCCTTATCCGTAGACCAGACCGGCGGCAACCCCGACGAGGCGGCCCGCCTCCGCAAAGCCCACCCCGACGAACCCCACGTCGTCAAGAACGGCCGCATCCTCGGCGGCCTGGAGCCCTCCCGTGCCTTCGGCGACGCAATCTACAAGTGGTCCCGCGAGACCGCCGAGCGTATGAAGCGGTCCTTCTTCGGCAAAACGCCGTCTACCCTTCTTAAGACCCCACCCTACGTAACCGCCGAGCCCATCGTCACCACCACGCAGATCTCGCCCGAGAACGGCGATTTCCTGGTCATGGCGACGGATGGGCTCTGGGAGATGCTCACGAACGAGGAGGTCGTGGGCCTGGTGGGGCAGTGGATCGAGAAGCAGAATTCGGAGAACAAGGGTGCTGGCAGCGGATGGCTGCGCATGTTTGGGGCCCAGGAGAAGGGACTCCCGGTCGAGCATACGAACGGGGCGGGCAAGGGCAAGAGCGTGGATGGGCAGAAGACGCCGATCCGGGTGCAACAGTGGGGTGTGGAGGGAGGGGACAATCAGAGATTCGTCGTGGAGGATAAGAATGTGGCGACGCATCTTGTTCGAAATGCGCTCGGGGGGAAAAATAGCGAGATGCTTTGTGCGTTGTTGACGCTGCCGGCGCCGTACTCGAGGAGATATCGGTATGGATGCCCTCCCTTTTCCCCTTTTGGTTGCTGCGAGTACTGACGCTTGACACAGTGATGACTTAACAGTCGAAGTCATATTCTTCGGCAACGCGTCCAAGAGCGGCAATGTTACGATGAACCAGGACGCCACGGCGCCTATTGACGCCAAAGCCAAGCTATAGAGATATCGAGACGCACATATTGCCGTCTGCTGCTTCAGCTCGCCTCGGCGTTTCGAGCATTTAATCGAGCGGCATTCCAGCGCCGGGCGGTCGGGCTCTTTTTTTTTCATTTTGGGGGCGCTCAGAGTTAGTTATAGATACCTAGTCATTGTACTATAGAATCACAGCGTGCTACTCGAGGCAGAAAGCGTGTACATATATCTTCATCCTTCAATTTTTCAGCATGTGCCCTGCGCCTTCCTGTGCTCGTGTTCGTCCTCGTCCTCAGTCTCCGAAGCTCGCCCCCCCCCAACCCCCCAGCAAATCGCAACGCTCAAAGGCTCCTTCCACCTTTCCACCCTCCCCCCAAAGCCGCAGCAGGGAAGAGACGCAAGCTCCGTACAAAGGCGTCCCTGGTGGTTGGAGAGGGGCGCGAATCGAACGCAGACCTTCATGCACTAGACCACATCCCCCATTGACATCCTCGTCCTCGGCCCCCACCCAACAATCTCACCTCCCTCCTTCCCCCCGCTCCGTCCACATTCGACGTCTTCTTTCCGCCAGCACGCATGGAAATGCTTCTAGGAAGTTCGTCTTTGTGGAGCTGGCTGAGGGGCGCGAGAAGTGCCGAGGCCCCGCCCCTTGGAGCCCAGCCAGGAATGCAGCACGCGTTCCAACACGCGGCCCCTTGCGACGATGCGTGGCTGGAAACAATAATGCCTCCTGTCCTTGTTTTCGGGAATGGGAATGGGAATGGGAATGCAGAGGTGCGTGCCTCGGTCGCGCTTTCTCCCAGGCTGGAGAGGAGATGGGAGGAGGGCTATTGTCACATGACAGAATTGATATCACGTGATTGTAATTATGGCCAGAAAGGGAACTGATGTGTAACTTTCTGAGAAAGACTGCTGAGTTACCTCTTCTTCCATCACAGAATAGCAATGGGAGAATCACCAACTAAGGTCATGGCACCTTGTTCTTGTCAGAGTCCTGAGGGGTGTTGTTAGGAGCCGGGAGGGATGCGTCACGACATTCTGAGATTAGCTGCACGGCGGCGGGGTGAGAGGAAAGGAGGGGAAACCGGTGACGAGAGGGAGACGGTGGTGTTTGTGGTGACAGCTAGCAGATCCGTCGTCAGTGAGAAGAGAGAGCAATGCAGCCCAGGTAGCATCCCACCGTGTCTGCGCACACAAAGACGGACCTGTTCCATCTCTGCAGCATCACCAGGAAAGCAACCACAGAAGAGAAGAGCTTTTTGTTTGCACACGCGATAGTGGTGGTAAGTGGACAAAGGATGCGTGACTATAATATATCATATATTCCGCCTCTTTCGTGGGTCAGGCATCTTGCCCTATCTCTTCTACTCTTACTGTCTACCGCTCCCTCTACATCTCGAGAGCCTTTCCCTTCTCCAGCCTCAAGATGAAGGCACCGGGGCTCGCGCCCGTCATAAAAGTCTCCTTTCCTTCCCAATGTGGCACCCGCGCCTGGCGCCCGCCGAAGGGCGTGGCATATAACCAATGCATACATACAAAAACAAAACACAAAGTACAACATCCCGCCAGCCAGCCAATTCCGTTTCCGTGCCCCTCTCCATCCGTCCAGTCCAACATGGGCTCTCTTCCAAGAAGAAGATGAAAAAAAAACCGAAGATATAGTATTTGTATTTGTGTCGAACAAAAAAGTACGGATTCTTATGCTCCATAAGATGTACAAAGACGTACAAAATAATGCTTTTGATAGGAGTCTCCGAGGCCGTTAAGATCTTCTAAAAAATGACGAGCGTCGGATTATTGTAGCAATGTACCCGGCCGTGAGATGATGTGATGATGATGTTGACAATGAAAAGGTAAGTTCGAGTTCCCTACAAACGCCGTGTAGTTCGAGCCCCCCGGTCGCTAAAACGCTGTGCAAAAAATGGGTATCACAAATGAAGGTATATCAGTAAGTCGTGCGAGTGGTAGATATGGTAATCAGGAGTTGCTGGAGGATGATGTGAGGACCAGCTTTTCGCGTGAGTGTGTCCAGGAGAATATGTCGAACTTTTCCTTCGTCGTGGTCGTGGTCGTGGGTGTGGATTGTGAGGAGAAAGAACTTTGGGAGTCGGCTGGAGAGTTCTTTTGAACTGTCAGACGCGGTTCGAGAAGAAGGGATTTTCGGTAGTATTGCTGAACATTGTTCGTGTCGGTCGATGATCTGACACGCACGATCTGTGCTTGGATCCATTCTTGAAGCTCTGGCACTTCAACAAGCCGGTATGGGATCTGGAATCGCTGCAGTTCACCAATAATCTTGGCCGTTCGGCTGTGCTTATCGAAGTTGATGACTGTCATATCATTCCCTTCACCACTACCAGGCAATTGCTTCGTCGATGGATTGCCAATGTCGACAAAGGTGAGATCCGTCAGATAAGTACCAACGAAAGGCAAGCAAGGAGGAACATGATCATGCAATCTCTGTCTCAAGACTGCATGGTTCTTTGTTGGCTCAACAATGACCTGGAGAGCTTTCAACGTGTCCTTTCGCTTTTGAGAGACCAGATTCCAGGTTTTCTTTAATCGGATGATCATTGAAGAGTTTAATGAGCAGATGATAGCCATGAGCGAGTCATAGTTATTGAGCTCTAAGCACTTGGATGCTATCTTGATCCAATGCTTGACGATCACTGCTCGCTTTTTAACATCTGACTCAGATTGCAAAATGCTATCGGCAACGAGGTTGGAAAGATCAGTTGAAAGCGTCGACATCGCTTTGACGTTGATGGCATTCGATCCTGTTTTCTTCATCCACTCAGAAGCGAGTAGCTCCTCAGGCATGATGGTGCAGAAGATATTCATCTCCTTGATGGTGAATTGGCGTGCCAGCTCAAGTGGGGAGAAGTCCAGTATAGATGGGGCAGTCCCACCCATCTTCCAGACCTTAAGGGCATTCACATTGCTCTTAGAGAGTATTGGCGGTGGTAATGGTGTATCCGGAGAAACATACTGAGCAATCGATGTACTTGTCTTGCCCATGGAGGAAACGAGACGCGGAACCAATGGTCCGTCTGTGGAAGACACTTTCTCAGCCAACTCCAGCAACCGTTTTCCGGCCGCAGGGAGCACCGGCGAAAGCTTGGTCTCGGCAAAAGATTGAATAATAGACAAGGCCTTCTCATCCGAGAGATTTCGCCAATGGGATTCGAGCCAACCCTTGAAAACATTATAAACACGTAGTCGTACTGGAGCGGCAGTGTGGGGGCTCTCAGCAACATAATCAAATCGATCAACCAAAGCCTCAGCAAATGTAACAGGGGTAGCGAACAGACGGAATGTGAGGTAAAACGTTGACACGAACATGGCATCAGGAGTTGCATCATGTGTGGTAAGCCTCTCAACCAACGCCGAAAGTGAGCCTCCGGTGACTTGTCGCTCCTTGTTGAACAGCAGTTCATGTGCATACGTCTTCTCCAACATCCTTGACTCGGCTTCATCAATATCATCTACCAGTGTAGCTTGGCTTCCCGACATACTATTTACAGAGGAAGATGTTTGATGTTTCGGGATATAAGGGACCATATCAGGAGTTGTCGCCCGAGTAGAGGTCTGGGAAACCATACTGGACTCTGAATCCCGCATGCTACTCATAAACGTGTTTGCGGTGCTAGTGGACACTGCAATGCTGTCTGAGCGAGATGAGGAAAGTAGCTCCTTTTCGGGACTTGAGGGTTGCTCGCAGCTTTGTTCTGGGGTTTGAGAAGCAGCTTGCTCTGAGGATGTTAACTCCTCCGGGGATATCAAAGAAGTTGCGAGGTTTGGAATAGGAGGTAGCAGGCCTGTCGATAGAGCTGGTTCTGCTTTGGTTTCTTCAGGGGTTTCTACAGGCAGAACTTCAACTGTCTCTTTTGGCACTTCCGGCACAAGTGGAAGAGGCTTCTCTAAGCTCATGAGGGCTTGTGGAGGTGGCGGCGGTCTGCTCATCGGTTCTGCAGGAACATCTTCGACTGCTTTGGGGGTGTTGTCTGTGCCGACATCGTTGCTAAAAGCTGACACATCAATCCCTAATCCAGCCGGTTCCAATTCAAAGTCGCCAATGATTTCGATGACTGATTTCGCCTTCGTGACGCACTCTCCAGCGGCAATGACAAAAGCTGTGGCAGCAGCTTTAATGTATTCATGATCCCGTGGCATCATGACATCATCCTCATCAGTGCTAATTGGTCTGACGCATTCTCGCGCTGCGATGATGAGCTGGTTTATGCACTGATACATAGTATCTCGCACTTGTTGAAGGCTTGCTTCGCTCTGGATGTCGTGAGAACATATTGATTCGATGATTGTGCCAAGCGACTTTCCCGCCACAATGACTTGTCGTATGTTGAGAAAAAGGTCCTTGGACGTGCTGGTAAGATTTAGTCGACCGATGAGAGATGCAAGACATGATATCAGAGAGTCATGTGTAGAGCCTAGAAGCTCGGAAACATAGTTCTCTCGCTGTGCCTCAAGAGCTGCTGTCGATAATCGATGGGATAAAGACAGTCGCTTCAGTTGCATCGAAGAGTGCCTTCCTGAGCACTTAGTCGTGGGGGAGAAAACAGTAGACGTCCGTTTGAACGACAGTCGCTTTGTTTGCTCTTCCGATCCTTGGGAACCAGATGCCCCACTTGTGTAACTGCGGTCAGATACTCGACGGGAGCCTCTGCTTGCAGGTGCTCCATGTTGAAATGACGTTGATTCGGCAGGAGGCGTTGATGGATCATAACGTTCATCGGCCAACGACGTTATTATTCTGTTAGTCATGTACTGAGATCTCGGGTCGTCCAGAAACGCGTCCAAAAACCTCACGCCACGCGTGACAATCTTGAAAGCTTTGAGAAGCATTTCATCGATCAGATCATTCCTCATTGGCTCTGACCCGATGGTAAACGCATTGTGGCGGTCTTCCTGTAACCTCTTCGAAGATTTCACGAGTGAGGATAGGTCAGATAGAAGAGCCTTGCGATTGCGACGAAGAAGTTCATTTCCTAGAACCATTGGAGAGTCTCTGGTGAGGCAATTTGATCTCTCCTACAAAGTGTTAGTATAGAATCACTTGCAGGGCTCGACGAACTGACCAGAAGATATCGCACGCCAGCAATGATTCCTCTCATGAATTCTTGATTACTGAATATCTGATCATCGACTGTGAGACCACTTTGTAAGAGATCCCAGAAGTTCAGAAGAGCCTTGAGAAGGCTCCGCATATAGTCCTCATCATAGTTTTCACAGTAATTCGTCGGCAGCCATCCTCGATTTCCATTGAGAAGCAAAGTTCCATCTGCCCAGCCATTGGTGTGTATTGAATGCACGAGGACGACATCGCCTTGGTTGAGAGGCAAAGTAACTGTTGTTTCTGCTGCAGTATCCGTAGGTTGGAACGGATAGATGGTGCGCAAGAAGTTGTGGAAAACCGGCTGAGGATACTCAAGGTTGTGCATTTGGGGGTCGTCGCCATTTGGAGTTGCAGGAGGCGTGAATTGTGTATTGTATGTAGAAGAGCTTTCTCGGACATCACTGTGTTGAAAGATTCCATTGCTGCTTTTCATGTCGCCGCTCGAATTGGGAGAATGGGTCTTGTGGATATTGAGAGGTGCTACATGCACATTCGGCGCTGAAGGCTCGCTCAGAATCGCCATGATGGTCCTGATGTGATTGCTATCATGGGTACTGATGCACTTGCGCTTGCTTCCGAGTTGTGGTATTGTGCAGAGCTATCGAGTCGTTGAAGCCCAACGCGAACCTGAAGCAGGTGAAATATCAGCAACAGGTCTTTCAGTTGTTCTCTGGAAGATGTTATGGTGCATAGTGGCGAAGAATGTAGGAAGGGAGCGCTCAGGAATGCCCGAGGTCTCGTCACGTACCAAGTCAGGCTACCTGTGGCCTGTCTATGGGAATCTGGATGCTTGTCTAGTCATCCACGACTTCTTATTATCCCGCAAGTGACACCGGGTTATTCCTCCTTTTGATGTTGTTGCAGTAGCAATCTGGATTCTGTATATAAGGATCGAGGCGGCGAGTCGTAGCTTGAAACAGGAAGAAGAACACCTCGAAAAAGGTGTTTATGCAATAAGATACAGGACTGTTAGATACGGGCTGGCGATGTCATGTAAAGAAGGAAACTGGAAGGACCTCAATCCAAGGTCGACAAGAAGCCAAAATGGCAAGGATATCGGCAGCTCAAGGTCTCGGACTGTATCGTCAAGCTTTGACGGAGCAAAAGTGACGATCTGTATCCACCCGCACGGAAAAACTGTACTCGGGCCAGCAAGTAGAAGACAGGGGCGTAGAAAACGGGGTCGTAACTTTGAGAGAGATCGACGCGGGCCAGGCCAGGAATTGAAGTCTCAAACGATTGTTGTTGTCGAAAGGAGGGGAACAGAGAGAGGGTGGAAGAGGAAGAGCGAAGAGTCGTATTTTTTTTGGAAGAGGGGAGGGTATTGGGGGGGGTTTTTTTTTCGCAGGAGGCTTCCTGTAGAGTAATGGGTCATATATGTAGGTTCGTTGTTAGTTGCAGTAGTGAGGATTTGGGAGTTGGAGGTTGGAAGTTGGAGGTTTTCTCTCGTCCTGCACATACGAAGTACAGTAGTGGAGAGGCATGCGAGTGATGTGGAGTTGAAGGTGGTTTTGTGCCTCTCTCTGTTCAGTCCTCAGTCCTGAGTCCTCGACCCTATTCGAGAGCCTAATTGGGACGTGACGAGGGGTTCGGGGGTGACTTGGAAGACTGCAAGGGTTGATGCTTGATGCTGGTCTGCTCAAGTGGACCAAGTGACGAAAAAACGTCCTGTGCATCCGCAACTGCAGCGCAACGACCACACACACACACACACAGAGCACATAGCACACACATAGCACACAGCATACATCACAATTAATGTCCGTTTGAGCTCTCCCGGTGACAAGACTGTTTGTGCGTTATGCAGGTTCTTCCGATGCATACTAGGTACATACTCCGTACTCTACTAATGGCTGGCGCTGGCTGACAATGATGATTGCAGAGGAGGTTCACAGAAAATCGAAATGCAGAGGGAGGAAGAGAGGAAGAGAGGATCTTCAAAGATCTTCAAAACACACGAAAACCTGAAGAAGCTGACAGCAAAAGAAAGCAGAGCATCGTGTTCTGTGGCATGATGCATCACGACAACAATAACAAACAACACGCGCTCAACGTTCCACGCTCGACGCTCTAAGCTCCATCAACTCGGCAATTGTGGTTCGCGTTTTATGGTACCATAGGTAGGTACAATGTATGGATATTTATGGACCGACCCTCAATTTTCGTACTCTACTCCGTAGCCTCAGAGATCCGGTAAATTAGGGCGTCATCCGACGACGCCAGAAGCATTCCTAAGGGAACGAGCCCCCCGATGTCGCCAGTAGTAGCCGCTGCTAGGTGCAGATGATTTGAGCGCTGCCAAAGCTTTCTCGAAGGCAATCTAACAATCTAACCGTGCAATGGGGATCACGATAAAGTCCGACTGGATCATCTCAAGTTTTGTGGCTTCACGATTTCACACGACAGGTGTATGAACTGCAGACGCCATCCAACTCTCTTCCACCAGAGGAGATTCAAATAATGACTTTTCTTACGATGCTCATTCGATAGATGAGGACGCCAATGAAGTCCAGAAGAGAGCTTATTCGCAAAGAACACTCTCCTCCAGTTCTATGTCATATATTCTCGACGGCGAATGTCTATACATCCTTTCACGCGATGGAAAAGCTCCTTGGGTCATTCTGTGCCTCCCGATCAATTGTCCCTTCTCGCCATTTATGTACCTACATACATATCATCTTGCGCGAAGGATGATAATCGATTGATCTCTGTTTTGATCCGCTCCTGTTCCCTTCTTTGGATTTCGCAAACTTCATGCGATCCATCACTCGGAGTGAGCTTTGACTTCTGACCTCAAAGATGTTCAAGGACGGCCCCTGATGAGATCGGAGCACATACCGTGTACAGCGTGGGGTACGGTCAAGACATGGGATCTTGAGACATTTCAAGGGTAGGTAACCTTGCTTGACGGCTGTGATGGTGTGCGCCCTCAGTTGATTTTGACAGTCTAATTCTGACGTTCCACTACTGACGATACATGCATACATATCTACATATTTACTCACATTCGTTCAAGTTACAGGCTCCCGTCTGCTCTGCTCTGCTCTGCCGCGCTCAAGTCCTATGGTGTAGGCTACTCCGTACAGTACCTTGGCCGTCTTGCGTACTCCGTCACTATTCTTGTTATGGCATTATTATTGTGCGACTGACGGCTTCAGCTCTTTAACACAAAAACCTTCGGAATCACAAACATGGATTATTTGTGTTTCTTGGTCTCATAGCATCGCATTCTCTGAGGATGAAGCCTAATCCATGTGATATGAGATGTCGGTTGGTTATTCCGGAAGCAAGACTACATTCATCTACATCTTGTCATGATTTCGCAGCGAGCATTTTGGATCTATCGGAGGCTAGACTGCGTCTAGGCTTGACATCCAGGCATCGGGGAGCTCCCGGCGAGCCTGCCTAGAGCACTAGAGTCGTCTCTGTTGGTTGAATCACCGTACCTACACAGCACACATGGGACACTGCCTGTAGCCTGTGCCACAACTCGTGTGCCGAGCAGAGGCTGACGGACGTTATCACGCCGGTACCGCGACACATAAATGTCGATACTAATCACGTCCATAGCGAAGCCTATCACGCCTCAGATGCAGTTGCTTTCACGTCGTCCACATCCCGAAATAGTGATTATTGACATCGGGATCGCAAGGCCGGATTGGGAAGGAGAGCTGAAGGAAATCGAATTATATTCTCGTTCCGCTTGTCGGAGAGCATTGCATCCGCCGCCATGAATCACATGTGTGAAGCTTCAGGTCTATCACAATCTGGTGTTTAATGCAATGATGGCTTCTGATATCATGCCGGGGCACCTGTTGACGTTGAATTAGATGGATTTTCCAACAAGAGGTAGTCACCACCGGCGTGTTTCGGAGACCTTTCCTCTGGAAACGCTCGCGGACCCTGGGTTAGTCCCCTGAAATAGGGGTAATCAACAGACAGCCCCCCCCCGGACATTGCTGAAATCAGTAATTTCGCGCTTGAAAGTACTGGCTCGTATCGCGCTTGTTTTTAGATATGTGACTTTGCTATAACCCGGGCAGACAGCATTATGATGGCACATACAGTACTCTCCTGCTCTACTCTGTACAGGCTACGGAGTACAGCAGCATTGATGGCCCTTGGCCGGCTCTGACGAGGCCCGATGATAGTCTCATTCATGCAGGACGGAGTACAGATTCGTTTGCGTCCATCATGCAATGCTCCACTCATTTGACTCAGCGAGAAAACCAGCAGTTCGGTCGAGTGAAAGTGAAAGCACTTTGAAAGAGCACGTGCCTCGAAGAGCGCTTGGTTTCTTTGGCAATGATCCAGCTCCGGAAGACGCTGGAATCTTGTTGACTTTTTATACTCTACTATGGTTTGATATCCTATTTATGCGAGAAGGGAATTTTCTATCACTTTTCTCAGAAAAACAAGCTGGAACTACAACCACATCCAGTCCGGAAGAGATATCAACCTTCGCCGACTACACCCCGTGATCGGTTCTCTATGCATCCAACAACGTGGATCCGAGAAGCTGTGCACTTTTCTCTCTAAACTTGTAGACTCCTTTCCAGGTGCATCCTCCGTATGTACATACATATGTACTTGGATACATGACCCGATTCATGCACGGCACAGAGCCTGTTGGCTCTATCAGAGTTGTATGCATTATTTATGGCATTATACACACTGAACGTGCGCCTCAGGACGAAACGGATCTGGAGCGCAAGAGAAGGAGTGATGAAACGGAGAAAAGACATCACAGCAATCTCGTCGGCGATAACAGCAGAGATAGATCGACGGATTGCCTCCAAATTGCTTATTATTTCATTCCGTATTCTCGCAATCTACAAGCTCTGGAGGATTTGGATCGAGATCGTTCATGACTTGAGTTCTGACAGACCGGAACCCCTGGCCCTGGATGGCTCAGGTCGGCTGGAGCCCACAAGGACAGGGTCTCAGGCCAACACAGTAATATACTGCACAGTAGTATGTATGTACTGTGCAGGGTCATAGCAACGTGCACAACGACAGCCGAGCGAGCGTACGGCTCATCTAATCTGACAGAGCAGAGTACTCCAGAGAACTCTGTCTGTCTGCACTCTACTCTACGGAGTACATTGTACATACATACGGTATGGGCGGTCAGTTGGGAACTACTTCGGATGAAGACAAAACGCAGTGTTGTTGCAAAACGCTTAAAGTCTGCTGATTTTTGCAGCGCTCACAGACATGCCATTTCGTCTGATCGCATATATGAGTCGAGCTTTGCCATGATGCTTATCAAACGCAACGTTTCCTGCAATACAGTGACGCGATATGGTCTGTACAATAGTACATATGAAGGGAACGGACAGCCCACTCGAGTCACTTGACAATCCCACACACGAAAGTGAAAGGCTATTTGTGCCTCCGGCCTTCCTTCACCGTTGCAGATAGAGTGCATCTCACTGCTCCGCGCTCTGGGAGATTTTGATCGGCTGGGCTGGAATCATAGCCTGCACCGTTGACCCGGAAGCTTAATGGAGCTGGCTCAATTTAAACAGCGTGAAGTTGTTTGTGCTCTAGGTCAAGGAAGAAATGATCATCGTCGTCATGCTCCATTTTATGGCAAGGTTTCAGTGGCGAGCAGGTGCGACATCCCCGAACATCCGTATCTCGGTTGATGGATCGCCATTGATAGAGCTAAGAGTATGGAGGGAGAGCTCCTCCGCCCCCCCACTGAGTGTCATCAATGATCATGCCCAGATCACGATGCGAGGCCAACCTGGTCGTCGATACTATCATGCTAGCGAGGCCAGTGGACTTCCTCTTCAGTACAGAAAGGTGGATGAGAAGGGACGATCCAATATCAAAATCAAGGATTGCACTAGCCTCTATCTTCCTGGTCTCCAGTGCCTCCTCCAATCTCAAGGGTTCAAGACATCTTTAGTGCTGCCGTGCTCGCGCTGTCTTGGACCCTGGTTTTCATGACCTTGGCCAAGCACACCCCCATAAATTTGCTCTCTTGGCCTTCGATTCGACCAGCTCTTTCGCACCACCCTGATACGATACTACTGTACATACTCCATACTCCGTACAGATTTTGGGAATCCCAAAGATCTCTGTCGAAGGCTAGCAGTCCTCTTTCGCCGTCCCCCCATCCTCTAGTCCAACTTAGCCTTGCAGATCTTTGAGATTTGCCGGGCACATGCTGGAGCCAGTCTGGCAGTGGATTGGTGGCCAGAGTTAGCGGATGCGCGTGTGGTGCCGACGGGCGGGTTTACCAGGATTGCTAGACCCAGGCTTCAAATTCAGGGGAATTATTGTGTAGGAGCTCCCCTAGGGGCGTGGGCGAGTTGCTGGAGTGAAGGCGGAGACGAGAGAACTTGGTCAGATTCTTGGACGACCGAGAAATTACTACTGGCAGAACTGGGACAATTTGGTGACGATCACGAGGAGTTTGAAAGAGCTTGAATTCACAACGGTAAAGGTGACGGGAGGTGACGGATGAGCCGACACGTGCTGCCGATAGGTTGATTGGATAATTGGATACATATGATGATGTACGTGATATTGCGCTGCACAATTGCTGTGATGGGGGTTCATGTCTCAGAGCACACGTGTAACAAGTTGCATATGTACACCAGATCAGAATTCACAGCAATCCCGTGCTCAACAGATGTGACTCGGAATCGAATATCGATATCACATCTTCATCCCACAATAGTATGTAAGACATATCGAACCTCATCATCGCCATCGCAACATCGAACCACTGATCACTGAATCACAAACCCAACCGGCCCTTCTCCTCCTCATCCCTTCATGCCTTCTGTGTCTGGGGAAGACCGCCATGCAGATCGCATCAACACGGCCCACGAACCCCCAACTCCAACCGCCCCCACCCACGCAGCCCACTCACCCACTCGCCCATCCGTCCCCCGTCCGCCCCTCCCGACAACCACATCACTATCACACCGCGGAGCGCGGCTTCTCGCCTCTCTCGCCGGCCAGTGCGGTCCATGCCAGGGGGCCCGTGACGGGAAATTGCGTCGAGCTGGCGGAGCCGGCGGCGGCGTCGATGGGAGCTCGAGCCGCGAGGCGCGCGGGGCGTTGCTGGGCCGATGGGGGTTGTTGATGTGGAGGCCGTGGGGAGGGCAATTTCGCACCGGCCCGTGATGGGGACGGAGGGAGAGGGAGGTGATATTGCGAAAACTTGCGCGGGAGAGAGGAGAGAGGGGAGAGCCGTTTGTTATCGCTTTAGTTTCCGTGATGGAGGCTGGAAGGCTGGAGGGGTTGGATGGAGGGGAGGGAGAGCAAGCGGTTTCGGGCAAAAGGGGTGAGTCATGTGACATACACGTGACTTGAATAGGTAAGTCCTTTTCATACTGTCGACGATGAGGTGAAACTCGTATTTTTCATACCATCAAACGTCTGGACAGATGTCTCTATGATTGGATTGTAAAGTCAACCAGCTGGAGACTATTGATTTCAAAGGTTATGTTTTTATTTTCGTTTTTATATTCTAATATTTTATATTTCAATAAATTGTAGTTTGCAGTTCTCCTTTTTATTTTCTCCTTTACCAAATATATTTCCCTCATATCTACGAAATGATGACATGCAGCCACTGTACCGAAGTATCACAGAAGGCATAGAGTGTCAAGGAGAGTCCCATATCCTACAACGAGTGCTCAGACTATTTCCTCTCTCTTTCTGCTTACGACCAGTGTCCGTCCTTCAGTGCAGGTCCATAAGCCCTCCTCTGATCCCGCTCTTCTCTTCTCCACCATCCCCTGCAGCATTCTGCAGTCAAGGCGAGCCGGGTCTACTCTTCTTTTAAGGGCTAAAAGGCCGTGGCATGTCCAACTGGAAGGAAGGATTATAATCTTTAATCCGATGTGCAGATTCTAGACGCCATGCATGACTGGCAAAAGACTGCGTACGTGAGGCGTAGACAGCAGGCAGCTGAGCTGTCCCATCCTGTCTGTGTCTGTGGGCCAAAGAAAGCAGGGAGGGGCGATGGCGGGTGGATATGTAAGATCCCCCCTTAGTTCTCCTCCCTCTCCTGAGGATGGAGAACTCAAGACCTTGCTTTCGCGGGCGTCGATGCCGGGATAGCGGGGTGTGAATGGAAATGAAAATGCCGGGAATGCGATGCGCTCTATGCATGCTCTGATCTGATCTGATCTCACATCTCACGGCGCAAACTGGATTAGCGCGAGAAGCGAGATGTCAGAGAGGGGGGATTGTATCGTCATCGTCACTGTAAGTAAGTTCATGATTGCAAGACCTACAAAGCTCGACGTGCAAGTGTAGTCTAGTCTATCTACGCACCATTCCCTGGCTGTGAAAAGCAGAGAGGCGCAGGCGTCATGTTCGAGAAGAGAAGGCCAATCTTCCCCGTCGTCACTCCCTTTGGCTGCCTTTCTATTGCATCGCATGTATTGTATGTATCATACATGTCTTCCTCTCCTCATATCCAGAAAGGCCAAAAACTCATAGCACAACACAATCCAACGCGTGAAACCAAAAAAGCTTCGCCAAATCAAAATGAAGACGCTGCCCAAACGGCCCATTCCCCGTAACGTCTCGTCTCTCATGTGGCGTCTTGCAGCATATCCCGCGCACACCTGCCCATCTCACGCACGCCGGCAAACCTCCCCGCCGGCAAACCTCCCCTCCCCGCTCAACCACCCGCCTACAGCCGTCTCTCCAGCACATGTCCCGGCAGCAAGTCCCTGCGACCATCCCGCCGACTCCGCCGCCCCGGGATGGGATAGACGCGCGCGTACGCCGGCTCACGGCCGGGCTCGCGCTCGTAGACGACGCGGCGCGCGGGCGCGCGGCGCGGGCGTTGCGGGATCCCTCGGTGGTGATGGTCGCGGCCGGCATGATTGTGATAGTCATGTCCGTATCCGTAGACATCGTGACGTGCGCCAGGCTGCTCGTCCGGATCCTGCAGCTCGTAGGGATCCTGCAGCTCGTAGTACTCGCCGCCGGCTCGCAGCTCGACAAAGCCGGGGAACTCCTCCCTCAGCTCCCCAGCGTGCCCATCCCCGCCTTCAGCGCCGGCGGCTCGCCCCCGCACCAGCCTCCGCACTAGTCCGCGCAGAATGCCCGCCGCCGAGTCGCACAGTCTCTCCCACTCCGCGTCGACCGCCGCGCCCCGGTCCGCCGCTTCTCCGAGGGCAATCCCCTCCAGCCGGTCCCCTAGCGCATCGACCCTCGCGTTCAGCTCCGCCATCGCCTCCAGCGCCGCCGCATCGCCCCCCGCAAGACTTTCTTCGTCCACGCCATGGCGTCTGAGTTTCTCCTTCGCGGAGTGGTAGTCGTCGACGGCCTCGTCAAAGCTCGCGCGTAGATGGTGGGTGAGGGCGCGGAAGGGGGAGGGACTGGCGTAGGGAGAGATGGGAAGGTGGGAGACGATGTGGCGGGAGTAGGTGAAGCATTCGGAGGTGAGGTCTAGATAGGTGGCCCAGAGGGTGAGGAAGGCAGGGCCGGGGCCGGGGGTGGCGGGGTTGGCGGCGGGGATGGCGGCAGGGATGGGATTGGCATCTGCCATGGTGAGTGATGGGGGGATATATGGTATGTGATTGACTGACCGGGTGCGGTTTGATTTTGGAATGAAAGGTTGTGGCTAGTGATGCTGATTATGATGATGGTGACGATGATGGTTTTGCTCTTAATGACCTCAACCTCGAGATGGATACCGAAACCACAGCCGTGATGGACGGAAAAGAAGAAAGAAAGCCAAGACAGAACGAAATGGACGAGTCTGATATACACCAGCTCCCACCCCATCGACCAGCGAATTACCGCACGAACGGGTGAATATCGCGCTGGCGTATGCGTGCTGATGGAGCCGTGTTCACCTCGAGAAGGGCATATTCACATCCCCGGCGAATTGCAGAAGAACGGACGATGCATGCTCTGATTCAGACGCAGTGAGGACCTGAGAATCATCCATTCCACCGTCGCTCAACACAGGACACAAAGCTCGACTGACGGGGCGCACAACACAACGGCCCGGGCAGCTGGGGCTTTTCGAGCACGATAGGAGAACACATGACAACGGACGGATGCTGATACTCGAGATAACGAAACCAGGTGTGTGAGAGAGAGAGAGAGAGAGAGAGAGAGAGAGAGAGAGAGAGAGAGAGAGAGAGAGAGAGAGAGAGAGTGTGTGTGTGAGAGAGAGAGAGAGAGAGAGAGAGAGAGAGAGAGAGAGAGAGAGAGAGAGAGAGAGAGAGAGAGAGTATGTGTATGAGAGAGAGAGCGACGAGAGAGAAACACAAGCTACCAACCATCGCTGTCCTCCCGCCCCAGCGCCTCCATCATCTCATCCCATCTCATCTCATGCACACCACCTACCTCCCCCTTCCTCCCCATCCCAAACCCCACAGACGCACATCCGTCCCCCCCATCCCTCGGCCTCGCCATCGCCGTCTCCTAATCCAGCAGACATCGCTCGTCGACAGCAGCACGGACGGACGCCGGCAAATCGCGGATGTGGGGGGCGGGGAAGGGGAAGGAGGATGGAAGGGGAGGGAGAGGTGGGTGGGTTGGTGGGTAATGGTTTCGTGGTGTGTAGGTAGGTAGGTATTGTTTTTTAAAAAAGGAAAAATTAAATAAATAAGAATAAATAAAATTAAATAAAATTAGGGTTGGTATGAGGGAGGGAGGAAAGGTGACACGTCATAGGTTTTACGAGTTTGAAGTACATGAAAATAGGCGACTAAGACGCGCTTATATGGAAGATGTAAGGATTTATATATGGATAATGGCATTCGTATAAATACATTCTTCTTCCTAAATCCTAAGTGCATCCCAATTTTACTCTTTACCCTTTACTTATTATTAAAATCACTTAGCGCACATTACCTGTTAACCTGTAGTAATACTCTCTCACATACAGCTTTACAATTACTCACTTTCATCCGGACATTTCTGCTCCATCTACTCCACTGCTTTTGCTTCGTCAACCATCACGCTCTAATCCATAGCCTATACCAAGCCAATGCGTTCGTAGACAAGCCAAGCTAATCCACATAATCACGAAAAATGGACCGATTTGCGAAAGTCTAGCAATAATCATCCTCATCCACGACATATCCATCCCACCCGAAGCATCTGCAGAGGTCAATACATTGTACTGCGCGGATCGGCCACGTCCACGTCACCCTCACACGGATGCATCGAATCGATATAGAGAGGTCGAACGAAGTCAGAACCTTTGATTCGAGCAAAAAAAAAAATGTCAAGCGATTGCCGCAATGCTCTGGCATCCGCGATCCTAATCCCATCTGAACCTCCTGGGTATATGCACGTCTATCCGCGGTCCTGTAGTCCCACGATCCAACCCCGCAACCCGCCTGCCTCTCCCCTCTCAAAGACGAAGGGCTCGACGCAGTAGCGGAGCAGCAGCCGGAAAAACACGCCTATCCCGACCCATCCCAACCCATCCCATCCAAAAAACGCTAATCCAAATCGAAAAAGAAGCCCAGACACCGGCATTATCCCCCTCACCTCCTCAGCTCCCGCACAAACGCCCCCTCCGGCACCCTCTCCACGACCCTCCCCCGATTCGCGCAGTTCACGTACCTCCTCCCCATCCCCTCCGTCTCCACCTCCTCCCAGCAATTCTGCCAGATACCGTTCATGCGATCGAACTGGCGGTAATCGATCGCCACCTCGTCCTCCTCCAGCAGCCTCGGCGTCTCCCTCTCCCTCTCCCTGCGCCTCTCCCTCACCCTGTCCCCGTCCCTCCTCCCCTCCGCCGGGCTCTTCACCGCGGTACCGCCGACGCGCGCCGCCAGCCCCTCCAAAATCCCTCCCACGACCTGCACACACTCGCCAAGCACCTCGCGCACGTCGTTGAACCCGCTCTTCTCCCGCGACCCCGCGCGCCGGTCCGCGATGTCCTCCAGCCGGCCCCTGACCTCCCTGTCGAGACGGTCGAGCACGTCCTGCAGGGCCCGCCGCGCCTCCGCATCGCCGGTCTCGAATCTCGCGCCGAGCGACCGCAGGAGGTTCGAGTAGTGCACACCGAGCTGCGGGACGGCGGCGTCCAGGGACGACTCCAGACGGGCGAGGGTGGTGGTGGCGGTGCCGGAGGGCGAGAGACGGCGCGTGTGCCGGATGGTGGTGCAGAGGGCGCGGGAGGTGGAGAGGAGGGGGGCGAGCTTGGTGAAGAGGTGGCGGAAGGGCGGGCTGGTGGCTGGCGTGTTGGTGTACACGGCCTGGAGAGGGGGGGTGGTGGGGGAGGTTGAGTATGTCGAGGAGGTTGAGTATGCCGAGGAGGTTGGGGAGGTTGCGAGACGCGTGACGGTGGGGTAGGTTGGTGTGCGGGTGATGGTGATGGGGACGGGCATGGGGCCGCGAGTGGTGTAGTGCTGGGACATTGTTGGGGTTGGGGGGGAGACGATGAAGAGTGGTGATGCCGTTGTGATGAGCGAGTGTGCTCTCACACTTGGTGGGATTTGTGGTGGGATTTGCGGTGGGATTTGCGGTGGTGTTTGTGCTAATGTTTGTGGTGGAGTCTGAACTCTCAGGACTGAGAGGAGAGGGTAGTCTCTCAGTTGTGATGGATGAAGGTGATGATGGGAGAGATGTGCGTCGATGATCCTGAAGGATGTTGAACGATGTTGAATGTGTGGTATGCAGTGTATTATAAAACGTATGTAGATAGGACCGAGGATGTAAAAGGAGAGAAGACGAGATGAGAGGAGAGGAGAGGAGAGGAGAGGAGAGAGACGAAAGCAGCAGAAGACTCAGACTATATATGCCATTCGCTCTCTCACAACAAAGAAAGCGGCAAGCCGAGACAGCGAACAAAGACCTTCTTAACGGCGTCCTGGTCTAGGCATCATTCGTCAATGGAAGGGGGAGGCTTGGCTGCTGTTGACCACCTGCACGCCAAGGCATATCAGCGACTCACCTGGCCAGAGACATCATGGCGGACCATCTGTTCTGATCGGCATGATTTATTGTTTGCATCAAGCATGGCATGGCATGGCATGGCATGGCATGGCTGGCATGGCATGCATGCATGAATTGAGGCAGTGAGTGACTCGATCATGGCTCCCTCCCATGTTTGGTTTGGTGGTGGTGGCCTTGCGCCACGACGACACAAGCGCATCTCGTGCATGGGCTGCCTGATCACATCCTGGGATGGTGGTGGTTGTGGATTATGGCTTGTTGTGGCTTGTGGCTTGTGGCTTGTGCAGCCGGCGAGGAGAGGATGGGGCCGGATGAGCAGAGCGCGGCGAGCAGAATGGGGGAGTGGGGAGGATGAGTGGGGAGTATGAGTGGGCAATGGAGTGGAAGGAGTGGACTGGACGAGACTGGGAAGAGGGATTGGAGAGGAGGAGAGGAGGAGAGGAGGAGAGGAGGAGAGGAGGGAAGAGGGAGGAGAGGAGGAGAGAGGAGAGAGGAGAGAGGAGGAGAAGAAGAGTCATGTATCATGTGCTTTGCATGATGCAGATACAAACACAGCGAATGCCTTGCATACTTCGTAGAGGTATGTACAGGCAGCTATGAGTCTTCCCCGTCGATAGCCATCTCTGTCCTCTCCCTCCCTCTCCCCTCCCTCCCTCTCCCCCTCCATCACATCATCGCGCATAATCATCTCGCATACTCTGCACATACCATACACTCTACACTAGAGATAGGGCTGAGTCTTCGGCGAGGCCACTCTGTCTCCTCTCCATCCCCACACCACACACCCACCCACCGGTCACCCCCCGCTTCCATCACCTTGACTTTATCTATCCTCGCCGTTTCGATTTCGATTTCACCCGTCCGGAACCCCAAGGCAGATTCACCCTCGCCCCCTCACCCTCACTCACCCTCGCCCTCGCCCTCACCCTCACCCTCCCGTCAAATCTATAACACCAGTACTCTTCTTTTTCCTACAAACCCCCCTGAGAAGCTGATCTGATTGATCTGATGTAAGAACCATAATCCAGATCCGAACACATCCCACATCAGAGGGTTGCATCAAACAACAGACAGGATCCTCTCCATGTCCAGCTGGACCACCCATAGAGATCTCTGCCTCAGGGGTCAGTTACAGACTTACATACAGTAGTACATGCATGCATGCATGCATGCTGCGCCCTAGGGGCCATCAGCCGCGACGGATTAGGGAACGGACAGACAGCATGGCATGTCGAGACCTTGGCTGCCTTCTCTTCTGCTTCTCACACCTATCTGACTCGAGAGAGAGTCGGGGTGACATAATACACACAGATGTAGACATACATAATACACATATCTTGGCTTTTCCCGTATGTACATAGTCCAGTACAGACAGTACAGTCAGTACAATCAGTACTCCGTACAGTCAGTACAGTCAGTACAATCAGTACAATCCAGCACAGTACTCTGCATATGGCAGCCTTGCGACCCACACCCTCACCCACACCACCACTGGCGAGAGGGGTGCGGCAAGGCTCCAGTCCTCAGTCCAGTCCAGTCCTCGATCCCTCGCATTCCTGACGGGAGTCCTGAAGGACACGAAGACATTTCCCTGGCCGGACGCTGTGGAACGCGGATTCGTCATCTCGTCGTCGGTACGTACAGCGCGATGATACCAACACGACGTGCCTTGAGCTTGCCTTCCGCGAGGAGCGAAGAGAGGGTGTGCTGCAGGCGGCGACCGGTGAGAGATTGCCACTTCTCTTCTTGCTGCTCTGCTTTCCCATCTGCGCCGTGCGAGGTCCCAAGTCCTACACATTCTTGCCTCGAACAAGACGCACGGCGCATCCAGCTTGGCAGGGAGGAAATCCACATCCCCCCACTGTCCACACGTTGTCGGCAGGAACACGGCGCGCAGGGTGCAGGCAGGGACGGCTGATCGGACGGAGCAGGAGAGGAGGTATTACGGAGGCGTGGAAGTGCGTGCGTAGGACACAGATGCAAGATAGAGAATCACAGAATCAACAGCCCCCTCGCAACCCAGTGACAGAACTTCATTCCCGCTGCATCCACATCTATCCCGCGCTCCACGTACAATAGACGTCTACATCCCCCGATCCTTCAACCGCCGATACTTGCCCGCATCCTTCACGCTCGGCCTCACCCGGCCCAGCGCCTCCTCCCAGTCCCGGCGCTCGATCCGCACCTCCTCGCTCGCGCCATCCCTCTTCAGCGCCGCCACCGCAGCCGCCTGGTGCAGGTTCCCCAGATCCGCACCACTGTACCCGTCCGCGCGCGCATCCCTCGCCACCTCGTCCAGCCCCTCCAGGCCCGCGCCAGGCAGCGCCTTCGCATACAGCGCCCTGAGGATCTCGACGCGCTCGTCCGCGTTCGGGAGGTCGATGAAGACCGACGTGCCCAGACGCCCCGGCCGCAGCATCGCCGGGTCGATCATGTCCGGCCGGTTCGTCGCCGCCACGACGTAGATGCCCGCGCGGCTGCTCAGCCCGTCCAGCTCCGTCAGCAGCGTGTTCACGACCTTGCTGCTCGCCTCGCTCAGGCTGTCCTCGCGCTTCGGCACCAGCGCGTCCAGCTCGTCGAAGAACAGGATGCACGGCACGCTGGAGCGCGCGCGCTCGAACACCTGGCGCACCGCGCGCTCCGACTCGCCCACGTACTTGTTGAGCAGCTCGGGGCCCTTGATCGAGATGAAGTTCGCTTTGGACTCGTTCGCGACGGCTTTGGCGAGGAGGGTTTTGCCGCATCCGGGGGGCCCCCAGAGGAGGACCCCGGTGGGGGCCGTGATGCCGACGCGCGCGAAGGCTTCGGGTCGCTTGATGGGCTCGATGATCGCCATGGTGAGCTGCTCGCGCACGGAGTGGAGCGCGCCGATGTGCGCCCATGTTGTGTCGGGGATGGTGGCGAAGCCTTCGCGGCGGGCCGAGGGCTGGACTTTAGGGACCGCGGTGAGGAAGTCGCGGAAGGTGATGGCGAAGTCGCCATCCGGCACTGATTCCCCGGCGTGTTTGACGAGGGAGCGGAGGAGGCGGAGAGCCGGGGAGAGACTGGGAAGAGGGACTGGGGTGATGAGGTTGTCGATTTGCATCATGTCGGTAGAGGGAGGAGCGGCGGCCGCGAGATCGGCCGAGGCGCGCTCTTTGAGGGCGGTCATCATACGTTTCATGGCTTCGGTGCCAGCGACAGAGACGACATCGTTGAGATCTGCGCCGACGAAGCCGGGCGTCATTTTGGCGAGATCGCGGAAGTTAAAATCCTCTGGGAGGAGAAGCTTCTGCGTGAGGGCGCGGAGGATTTTCTCGCGAGCGGCTTCGTTAGGCACGCCGAGGTTGATCTCCTTATTGAAGCGCCCTGCTCGGCGTAGAGCGGGATCGATACTGTCGGGTCGATTCGTGGCGGCGATGATGATGACTGGCTTTCCATCCGTCTTCTCGAGTGCCATGTCGTCCATACAAGTCAGCATCTGCGCCACGATACGCTTCTCCATCTCTCGCTGCGCGCTTTCTCTCTTCCCCATGATAACGTCGATTTCGTCGATGAAAACGAGACAAGGAGCCATCTTCTTCGCCTCGTCGAAGATCTCGCGGATCTTCTTCTCGGATTCGCCAGACATGCCTGCGACGAGCGAGGGCGCGGAGAGCGGGATGAAGGAGACGCCTATTTCGGCTGCGAAGGCGTTTGCGATCATCGTCTTGCCGCAGCCGGGAGGACCGTGAAGTAAGACACCACGAGGAGGTTGGATGCCGGTCTTGAGGTAGGTTTCAGGATAGAGCATGGGCATGGCGACCAGCTCGTTCAGCTCCTCGATCACATCGTCGACACCGCCGAGATTCGCCAGTGATATGTCTTGAGGCGGCGTGCGGTCAACGACCTTGCTCTCCCTATCCGCTTTCCTGCGCTTTTTGCTGGGTTCACCGTTTGCTTGTCTGTCTGCCTTGACCAACAGTATAGTATCTCCATTCAGAGGCTGCTGAGTAGGTGTCGATGGCGTAACAAGCCCGCTTGCCGTAGAACTCTCCGGTTGGGAAACCATGGCGATATTCGCCTTCGGCTGTGCCCATAACTTCGTAATGCTCCTGTTCATGATGTTATGCTCCTTCAATACCGGTCCAGTATCCGCAATGCCATCGAAATCCCCATCCATTGACGCCTCGCTGTCTTCCAGCTCCTCCCTCAAGACCTGCAGAACCCGCTCGATCGAGTCCTCGAGTAACTTCTTGCTGCGGCGCTTCAAACTCGAATTCGAACTCTTGATGCTGTCATATACCATCGAGATCGTGAGTCTCTTCCCGCCATCTGCGCGCTCGGCTTGCTCATCTGCGAGTTTGCGGACGACTTGGTAGATCTGGCACAGTTAAAACCAACTCAAAGCCTCCAACTCCAACAGCCCACTCACCTCACGATCCAGACTCTGAGTCAAAGACGGCCTCTGAGAAGGCCGAATAGGCATATTTACAAGCTTTCTGGGCATAAACAGCCTCTAAGAAAAATATACGTAAGAAGCGCTGTCAAGCAAGCGCTTTCCCCTCAAAAATTTTTGGAGTCGCATAAATTGCCAACCCCTGCAATCCGCTCGGCAACTCCCGTTATCGCCAATCGCCATCCACGGACGGCGGCCGATGACGCTCCTCGCGTGGCAGGTCCTCCGCAACCCGGCTTCCCAGACTCGAGACGCACACCGTGCCTCCTTCCACCCAAGCTCACAAAGCATGCGCCGCCGCCGAACCCGGTGAGCCAGACCGACGCGACCCGACCACGACCCAGCGATCCAGATGGGCAACAGCAGCAGCAAGCCGTCTGCGCAGGACGAGTACGTATCCCTCTCCTCGGTCCCCCCCCGTTGCAGCTCCCCGCCAGTCCCAAGCCATTTGTCGCGTGGTCGCTCACCGCTCGCCCAGGGCAATCCTCAACCTCAAGATCCAGCGCGACCGGCTGCACAAGTACCAGCGACGCATCACGGTGATCACGTCGCGGGAGCAGGAGATCGCGCGGGCGCTGGTGGCGCAGGGCGACCGGGCGCGCGCGCTGCTGGCGCTGCGGCGCAAGAAGTACCAGGAGGGCCTGCTGGCGAAGACGGACGCGCAGCTGGAGCAGCTGGAGCAGCTGACGAGCAGCGTGGAGTTTGCGCTGGTGCAGAAGGACGTGGTGTTTGGGCTGCAGGAGGGGACGCGCGTGCTGAAGGAGATCCAGCGGGAGATGGGCGGGCTGGAGCAGGTGGAGAAGTTGATGGGGGAGACGGCGGAGGCGGTGGCGTATCAGCAGGTAGGTGGGCGAGGTGGGGGTGGCATGGAGAATGGGCTGACGAGGGCGTGTAGGAGATCAGTGATATGCTGGGAGGCAGGATTTCGAATCAGGATGAGGATGAGGTGGAGGACGAGCTGGAGGCGCTGGAGGCGCAGGTTACGGGTGTGCTGCCGAGTGTGCCTACGACGGAGCTGCCGAGGAAGGAGAGGGCGAAGGCGAGGGAGAAGCAGAGAGAGGAACAGAGGCAAGCTATGCTGGCCTCCTGAGAACCATTCGCCATTTCGCGCCAGGAGAGGATGGGTGGGTATATACGACCTGGACATGGCTTGAGGAAGAATGAGGCTCTGAATGATGATTGAGATGAACATTGGTAAGGCGTTTGGATCAGAAGCATTATAGAATAGATCAAGCATCGGCGGATAGTTATAAGTATTCAAACATATGTATTGAAGTAAAACGCCCGCCAGGGATCATCTATCTATCTTTGAAGAGACACGCAGCAGGCGAATGCGAGTGTTGTAGAGGATATATTTTTCAACCCGGCAACCAACGCTGTCTAACGTAATGTACAAGTACAGCCTTTCTATCATTACAGTCTAACATGTCATCTATTTGGTGCTCTCCTTGAGGAAACTACGACGTGTTAGTCAGACTCCAAGCCTCTCCATCATTGAGGCACTTACGTGATCAGGTCGTTGCGGTCCTTCTCCTTCTTGAGTCCACCGAAAGCCATCTTGGTGCCTGGAATGTACTTCTTTGGGTTCTCGAGGTACTCGAACTGTGGCAGGGTCAGCATTTCCTCCGGCATGGTAGAACTTCAAGGAGCATACGAGAGTGGCGTCGTCCCAGGTGATAGCCTTTTGCTTGTTGGCATCGGTGTATGCGTAGCCCTCAACGGAACCGGTTTGGCGGCCGAAGAGACCGAACAGGTTTGGGCCGATCTTGTTGCCCTCTCCGTCACCGAGGGTGTGGCACTGGGCGCATCTGGTCTTGAAGAGGTTGGCACCCTTCTTGGAATCACCTGTCGATGTTGTCAGCGATTTGTTTCATGTCATCCCGGGTCGACATGTGCCGCGGCTATGTGGAAAAGGTTGCAGTAGACCGAAACAGCCCCATGGCATCCGTGAGACCGGTTCTTCAGACAGTATCGTCGATTTGCGAGCGTCTTCGAGGTAGGCATGGCGAGGTATGGGGTTGTATTCAGCTGTCTTTGCCTTTTGTGAGGGCAAAAGTTTGCGCTGATGACGCCGAAGTGCCCATTGCCTTCTGGCCGCATCCGGCCTCAAAAACACTCGCAAACTCGACAGGCTGTTGAACGCGATGCTCATGAGCTGCGGACATATTTTGGGCTTGCTATTCCCGTTGATGCATTCTCAATGGCAGGACGTTGTCGACATGAGTCTATGACGCGACCACTCCCACAGACGAAAAGAAACCAGAAATATTGCACATACCTGCCTGGACACCCATTGTGAATGATAATTAGAATATAAAAACGACTGGGAAGAGCTATTAGATGCGCGGAGGCGGATGTGGACGACGAGAGTGAAGTAGTAATGAAGTGGATGAGATGTCGAGAAAAGTTCTCGGCCAGCTCGGAGGTGACGGGCTCGCCCACACTTATGGTCGCGCTAGGGCCCGTAATCATGCTCCAGCCACACGCCGAACGGCCGAATGCGAACGTCCGCCAGCCAATGACACGGCGGTTTATGGTCAGACGCACGTGACTGCTGTGGCTCGTGCCGGGCAATTTCGGATGGGAGACACGAGGACGCTAGGACGGATGCAGGTGGCACTTCTTGCATCTACGCACCGCGCCGCTCTCCGTAGAGAATCGCGCATCTCTCGGCGAAACTTCTCAGAGCTATTGCTTGTTGCTGTCAGATCAGGAACCAACCTCACGATTCCCTCTTCCGGAACAGCAATTCCAATCCCTTCTCCAGCAACAGCCATGTCCACCACGATCCCTCGCTTCCTCCTCCCCCAAGGCGGCGCCATCTGGCGCACCCGCCTCGCCACCGCTCCCCGCACCATCCGCCACGCCTCCACCGCCAAACCCAAGCCGGCCTCAAAACCGCTCGTCCTCGAGAAACCCACGAAGTTCAACCCGCCGTCGCACGGCTCGAAGCCGCGCACGGCAGGCCCTCGGTACCCGGGGCCGGCGCTCTCGCACGAGCAGGCGGCGGCGCAGAAGACGAAGCAGTACCCTAACATGATGCCGCCGGCGGGGTCGTTCATGCACTGGTTCCTGCACAACCGGTCGATCCACATCTACATCACGCTGGGGACGCTGTTCTCGATGGCGGGGTTCACGTGGCTGACGAACTTCAAGCACACGTCCAAGTTCGCGGACCTGCTGCCGAGCGCGTCGGACCTGTTCTTCCACCCCCTGCGCTGGGCCCGACAGGTCGCCGACGTGCTGAGGATGCATGCGGCGGCCGTGAGCGCCGAGACGGCCGAGAGGCGCCAGGCGAAGGTCGATGATGTCGCGAAGAGGGCCGAGTTTAGGAAGGCGCATGGCCTCGAGACGGAGGGCTTTGGCGGCTGGACGGCGAAGACGGATGCGGAGAGTTTGGGGCCCGCGATTCCGTATGATGGGCGCGTGCCGCATGTTGCGACGGAGGGGGCGGTGGAGGGAGCGGTGGAGGGTCAAGAGCAGGTTCCGAGACAGAAGAAGCAGGTTAAGAAGTGGTTGGGCATTTGGTAGGGATCTGTGTGGGGTGGTGGGTGATGTATGAAATAGGAATGGGAAAGGAGTTGTAGAGAATACCAGGGAGTGTAAGATATGTCATGAATGTTCATACTCGGAGGGTCACTGTGTCCCAGTTATTATTGATGATGCTCGTTGAATTTTTTCCGGTCCCGAATATATCTTGCAAGTCTGATGTATTCCGAATTCTGTATGGAATAGTACATATAATCCTCTGTTTCCACGATATTCGTGTTCATCTCCATTTCAACTCCAGACCCTCATATCGCCGCCTTCCTTACTCCCGAACCCCTCATTCTTCTATCCCTATAACACAAAACCAAACCTACAAAGATCCTACGCAAAAGCCAAAATGCAGCATCCAACCCCCCTCCATCTCATCTTCCCCGCCTTCCTCGATTCCCCCCCTCACAGCCGCTACATCGACGCTGATCGTCTCCTGGCCGAATCTTCCCCCCTCGCCCTTGGAAAGAAGCTAATGCCGACAAAGTTGAGAGGAGATGAGATGGTGATACATGCTTTCTTTGTATCCATCGTATGAGCTATGAGACACAGAGTATTACTTCCTCTCCATCCGAGGACACGAAACGTCGGATGGACAGCAAGGGATAAGTCACAAACAGCGTAGGATCGCAAAAATAAAGCCATCTTGATCTCACCTCTACCCTTTCTCCAGAGGTACATAGAATGGATAAGGAAGTCCACGTGACAAATCGTCCTGTCTGTTGGTTGATGCCCGTTCCCGTCCACGATCGATGGGAATCCACGTCTCTGGGCAGAGAAGGAAAGGGGGCAGGCAAAGAGGGGAAGGCGCTGCTGCCTCGCACTTGCATTCGCACTCTGCGTGGCCTGATCGGACAATCCTGCTATTGACATGCCCACGAAGAGAGAGGGACCGAAACCTACCGTCTTACCTCTAAGACAATAAGACAGAAGACAAGTGGGTGTCTACCTCTGGCCCCCAGCCCAGCAAGGACTCTGCAGGAGTAGATCCGTCTCTCCAGACTGGTCGTGGCATCCCGCCTTCTTGCGCGCGCACGCCCTGCGAAGCTTCAAGTCCGGTGCAGCTCAGAATGGAGCTGGGAGATCATCTTCCAGGGCGGGCTCCTCGCGTCCAGGAGAAGTTGGACGGCGTCGTAAAATAGTAGGCAGTGAGCCATTCATTGCGCTGTCAGATATGAGGGAACCAATCCAAGTAACAGGATGGCCCGCCCGTCTTGTGAAAGGCGAACAAGTCCACGACCGACCGACCGACAGACAGGATGTGGGATGTCTCGTCTCTTCGCAAGCTTCGCTGCGCAGTCAGTTCGCTGCAGTCCAATGTGTCGAGATGAACGGGGCAGAACTAACTAGCCTCTGTGCCAATCTCAGCCCTTCCCTTCCCTTCCCTTCCCATACTTCGCTCTCCCTGATGGCAACATACTGCGAGAGAAAGAGAACGATGTTCGAAGAGACAGCAGACCCGGCTGACCCCGCCTAATTCCATAGCAAAATATCGCGGAACAGACCATACCACACCAGATGGAACGACCTCAACAACAGCGGCCAGTAAAAGACAATCATGCATTCATTTCTTACTTTATTCGCATTCATCTAGACTCATTCGCACCATATTGTACTGTATTGTAGCGTCCGTCTCGTCGTCTGCCCGACTCTAGAGTCCAGACCGATATACCTCCCTCATGTGTGTGTGCCACATCTCCACGACTGCGCTCGCTCGCTCGCTCCATCAATCAATCATACATCGACACCTCCCCTTCTCTTCTCCGCACGAGAAAACCCGCCCATAGCCCTCCCCCCCATCCAAACCAAAACGCCCATCCCACGCTATGCAATGCAAATGCCGAATCATCACTCCCTCCCAAATGCAACGAGAACACCCCCCTTCGTTCTCCCTCACGCAAGGACCTCCCCCGCCGACAACGTCCGTCGTCCGCGCCAGAAATGCAAACACAAACCCCCCCTCACACCACATAAGACTCCAACAAAGCCATACACGCCTCCTAATCGACCTAACCCAGCCCCGGCGATCCACCGTGCCCCTCCGCGGCCTCGCCATCCCAAGATGAGCCGCACAAACGGCCCTACACGCAATACACCCGTCTCGTCTCCGCACGCGCAAAACCGACGACGGGACACCCCCATAGCCGTACTCATACACACGACCAGCCGACGCCGACGCGCCCGCTAGTCCAGAACAATGACATGGCCAGGGCCAGGTCTCGGCGTGCTCCGGGCATACATCCCGGGCCCGTTCGGGAAAGGCTCGGGCCGCAGGAGCTTCCCCGGCCGTCCCTGCTGCGGCGGCAGTTGGACGTATCGCGGACGTCCCGGTCCTGATTCCGGTGGTCGAAGGTTTTCTTGTCGAAAGTCGCGCTCTGCTTGAGGTCTAGGGATGCGGGATGTAGAGTCAGTAAATTATTGGCAGATAGACGATGAATCGAGCTTACACTCGTCTGTACGGAGGATGCCCGGCCTCAAAGTCATCGTAGGGACGGACGGCCTGCATGGGTCTTCCTGCGGGAAAGGCATTCATTTGAGCCGGGACATGAGACTGGTACTCTGGCTGAGAACGCGGGACAAGAAGAGGACGTTGATAATGAGATGGCTCCTCATAGACAGGACGCTGCTTTGACAACATCGCACCGTATGGCAGCGGCTGCTGATGCATTTGTGCAGGACGCACGTGAGACATAGTAGAAGAACTAGGCTGATTGTCCACAGCGCGAAACATCGCAGGCCTAGCATCCTGGAGCTGGCTGCGATCAAGAGTCCGTTGCCGCTTCGGCGCTTGAGACTCACCTCTTTGGGCCTCTGGAAAACGTTGCTGGCTTAAATGATCATTCAATGAAAGCTTACCAAACGCGGCATCGTGCTCTGAAATAGGTCTGACAAGTCGAACCTCTCTAGGAGGCAAACGCTGAGAAATAGACGCCTGTTCATCAACAAGAACACACTGAGGAAGAGGCTCATTGCGATATCTACCATCGACACCACGTGGTGCAATTGAAGAAGAAGGAAAGAGATGATCATCTTGACGTTGTACTTGACGTACTCGAACATATTCAACCTCTGGTTGCGACTGTTCCAATCTGGCAGGATCCATAATACGGCGCCGCTTTGGTAAACCATCAGTTTCATCAACATAGATGACTTCTGAGTGTGCTGGCAAAGGTCTAAACAGTCGCGGCTCAGGTTCATATCGTCGGTATATTACCTGTTCTTCATGAGTGACCTGCGGAGCATTCATTATCCGTCGAGCACCCCTCATAGCTGCAGAGCCTTTCATAGCTGGACTATCACAAGAGAGATCGATAGTCTCGATAGATGGCAGAACATCATGCGGACTGGGAGGGGTATTCGGGTTGGCAATTGGTCGCTGTTCTCGGCCTCGAGAAGATTCGAGTCTCCAGGGCTGACTTGCTTCGATAATTGGAAGTCGCTTCACCTTTTCAAGTTCAAAACCTGCCGCTGTCGATCTGCATTGGTCAAGAATGCCGGGTCTCATCATTACCTGGGGATGCCTGTAGCGGAGATCAGCTGGTCGAGTGATGGGCATCTGTTGTATCTAATCAGTTAGTTTGAAAATGATGAAGCAAGCAAACGCAACAACTCACATCTCGGTAATTTTGCTGGCCATCAACAGCGTATCTTCGTTCGTATTGCAGCTCCACTGGACGTCGCTCGTCCCTCGCAGCAGGGTAATACTCGGGTTGAACATTTGCTGGTCTGTTAGCCTGGCGAGATTCATTTCTTCTGGGCTCATCAAAGGATGGCTGTCCATGATTGTTTGCATCTCCAGCCTGTTGGCGTTTTTGCGCATCTTCCCAAGCCTGGTAACGCTTGAAGCCTCGTCTCGCAAGCTTCTCTTTCCGTGGTTTCCGTTGTTTTTGATTCGCCTTGGAGCGAGTACGAGTCGCAATCTCAGAATAAGGCCCTCTTCTGTCGCGTGTGGCGGGAGGCTGTGTATATCTTGGATCATCCACATGGAATTTAGAGGGAGGGCGAGATGGCAGATTGACTTCCCGAGGCAGAGATGGACGGACAACTGCACGCAGAAACTCCACTTCATCGTCATCAGACGCGCTCTCCTCCTCCTCTTCACTTTCCTCCTCGCTCTCAGAGTCCGGAATCACGACGACTTCTCTCAAAATTTCGTCGAGTTGGTCTCGACCTGTCTCCTCATCCCCTCGCCATTTCATGATATAATCCAAACAGAGTGGCTCGACTACTCGTCGGGCCGTGAGATAGTCGGTCTCACGAAGTAGCTCGTCGTATCTTGTATGGGTGTGTCGGATATGAGCATTCGCCGCAAGTTGGACTCGGCGCGAGAGACTCAGTTCGGACTGCAATCCAACAACAGGTTTGCCATGGAAGATCGCGCCTTTTTGGAAGGCGTGCTGAATGATCATCTCTCGGTCTGTATTTGGGATCCTGGGGAATAGATCCCGAAGCGCAGCATCGGCTTGTTTGTCGATCTCCTCTTGGGTCTCCGGAATCTCATCCCCTCCGTTGATTGTGACGGGCTGTCCTTCGCCTGTGACCGCCTGCATGCCCCCGAGGGAGGACGCTGCTTGATCAACAATATAACTTCTGAAGTGAAATCCGATTCGATGGACATGATCGAAAAGATTGCGCTTCTGCTCCTTGGTGGTCTGGAAAGGGCTTTGTCAGTGCCAACAGTAGAAAAACAAAAAAATAAAGAGATAAACCTACCGATACGATGAAAATCATGGCATCCTCCTCTCTCGAAAGCTCCTTGCACGCCTTACTCAGCTCCGGATTGCCCACGGGCACAAACGTGAAGCCCGCCGGCGGCGTCTTATCATTCGTGATACTGTACTCCAGCTTCTTCTTCTTCTCCTTATTCTCCTGAAACTCCCAGTACGACCCATACTTCAGCTTCTGCAGCACGGGCTTCGCCACGAGCGCCCCCGCATCGCGAACCCTCTTGGTCCTCTTGTGCTTCTGCACGGCAGCTGGCCGGCGCGCGACGGCGCCCGCGATAGCAGCGCCTCTGGCCGTCTCCCTCGCCATGGCTCGTGGCTGCGGCTGCGGCTGTGGCAACAACTTACCTGGTGCGAGGTGGCATGTTCTAGAGGGTTAGTGGAAAGAGACGGAGGACTGTGGACAAGAACGAAAGATGAGTCTGATACCCTCGATGAGATGCACAAGCTCCTGCCTTGACGTGTGTCAGGAAAGGCCTACTCGGAAGAGTTGGAAGGAGTGAGGAGGGTGGAAGGTTTCATGAGGTTCGCGATCGCGCCGCCCAATGTCCTCCGGGATTACTCGATCGGCTAACTACGGTCGCTGAAGTGACAATTAGTGCAGTTTCCTTATCGGCGATTGCTGGGGTCCTTGAAAGGACCATGCATGACATCATTGCTAATATGAGAGGAGGAAGGGGACTCCATGGAATTCGGGTCACAAGATGCGACAAAAGCATGTTTGATACCAACTGAACAATTCATTCATTGTTATTCATGGCGCATTATCGCATGCATGCGGAGGGAGACAACATGGGAAACAATGCAATTAACTATGTTTGCGTCCTTCTACATACAAACCAGAATTGGAGCAGAACTATATACACGAAAAATCGAACGGCGTAATAGACAACTGTATCCATAAATGCTCATTGTATGCTATGCTATGTATGAGGCTCACGCATTATTTATCCTCCAGCTCATTGATGTTCTTCTTTAAGAACTCGAATGCCGAGAAGAAAATGGCGTTGACGACGCAGGAGCGGGTCATCGAGACCCCAATACCCCTATACATCCTTCTGTTGAAAAACTGTATCTTCGGTGCCTTCTTCACCACCTCCCCCTTTGGATGCGTGAGACAGTTCCGTTGGTAGATGCTCTTTGCCGAGTCTATCGGATAAATCAATGCCCAACTCACGACTCCGCAGAGGCCTCCGGCGCTGGCAACTGCTATTGGCGATGTGGTTGTGTTATCGCCGCCGTACGTGAGAAGGACCTGCTTGACGCTTTCATAGGTCATGAAGTAGATTGCGGTTCCCAATGTATCGCGAACTGGAAATAAAGAAGATCAGTTCCACTCAGTGCAATGAAGCTCTCATGGGACTTACGCAGATGCAGGCAAAAGCCTGAATAGAGGCCGCTAAATCCACGATTCTTGACAATATTCTTCGCCGTCTTCCATGTCCCCTTGTTCTGATAGCTGGCCGCAACGGTCCTGTTGGCTGCAGTGTCTGAGACTGAGCTGGCAACGTTCTTGCCAGCCATAAGAACCGAGACTTGGGCGCTGAGTTTCGTCAACTCAAAAGGGCCTGCGTGATGGTGTTAGCTGGCAGTCCGAGACAGAGCAGGGGTGCAACTTACAAGCAACTATGGTAATGAAGGATCCGGCTGTCGCGCCCGCCGCTCCAACGCATGCCACGGTCGAGAGACTTGGATAGTTTCCGGGAGTGTTGACACGGTGCATTGGGTCAACCCCAAAATTCCGTTTCATCCAGTTCGAGTATGTATATTTCGTCCTTTGGTATACGGACATAGAGACTGTCCTGACAAGGGTGACGGATGCAATGGGCGCAGTGACACCTGTTGACGAGGGTTATTCATTGTCTTCTCATCTTGCGAAACACCATCACTTCGCATACCTCGAAAGAATCCCCTCAGGTTCTCGGTCTGATATGTTGTGCGGACGCAATCCGCGAAGCTATTGTATTTGTATGTTTGCATACGCGTTTTTACAGAGTCCAGAGGAAACTACGGGCGCCAAAGCAATTAGCATATTGGAGGAAAGACGGCAAGCTTGAGCAGTCGAGGGGCGGTTCTCACAGCAACAAATGTTGAGAGGACACTGCTCGCACTCGCGCCAATCTCGGTCCTGTACCGCTTCAGGAACCGCTTTGGGGGAGGCGCGCCGGGGCCGTATGGGCCTGAGAATGTGGTCGTCTGGGAGGAGACATCTTCTGGTGGAGGTGTACGGATCATGCTGTCGAGGAGCGGCCTCGCAGCAGCCAGCGAAGGAAGACGGTGGTCTCTCGCGACCAGGGTCCTCAACGCAGTCGCAGTCGCAGGGGAGCGAGGAGCAAATGATGGTCCATGAGAAGCTTTGTCCGAGTCTCGAGCATTCCCGGAATGAAGCCCTCAGTTTGCGACCATATCGTGGTGGTGAGTTGAAGGGCGACGTCGTTGAGTTTGTTGAGTTCGTTGAGCTAGCTGATGTTCGGTTGCGGGGTGTTGATACAAAAAGAACAAGCTAAGATGGGGATCTAGAGCTTTAAGACGCTGGTATGTACTGTAGGTATGTAGTTATGTAGTTATGTGGTCGGTATGTAGGTAGGGAGAGCTGTGTTGTTGTTTTGACCAATCACAAAGCAAGGCATTGGGTACAGTAAGTTCACGGCTGTCCGGGTCGGCTGTAGCAGATGGAGCTCAGGGCTCAAGGGCCAGGGAAATAAGGTAGTCGGAGATCTCTCGGAGATCTCTTCTCTCATAGGTAGACTTTGAGGGACAGGAGTCCTTTCACGAAATGATGGATATGTGTATGAATATGTGTATGAATATGTGTTAATGCTATGAGCAGGACTCACATACAGCAATAGAATTTGTTCCTTACCTGAGAACCCTTCATCCCGGAGGAGTATACATGCCGCCCCATTAGGCACTGGGATTCTTCACTCTTCAGCCCTATCAAATAATAATAATAATAATAATAATCATCATCATCATCATCATCAATAACCAATAATCTGCAAAATTCCATTGTACCAACGGGACCAGTTCAATGTTTGAAAGCATATATATAGATATATTTCTTGCGCTGTCTTCAGAGGTGTTGTTTATTCTGACGTTTCCCAAGCTTCGGATAACAGTCGTCGGTTGAAATAGTCTACAAATCACGTGATGTGCAGGCATATTGCACGTGACTAATCAATGAGAGTAGAATGTTATCACGTGACTATATATTCCTCGGTTAGCGTTCCACATTTCTGCGGAACTGGGAATGAGTCAGATGTTAGTGAAGTGCTGTCTCGAAGCCAGCTTCATACTGACCGTACGTTAATGCACTGTAAATTACTGCACTCTACCTACTCAGTACTACTCACATATCTCAGGCTCAGGCTCAGGCTCAGGCTCAGGCTTACAGATGAGTAGTGGGAAAAAGTAGTGGGAAAGACATCCTCTATAAGAAAGTAGAAAGGCAAGGCATCCCCTCCTCCTCTCCTCCTCTCCTGTGCAAGGGGGCCAGATCCGCGCACAGTAGGTAAATAGTACTAGTACTTAATAGCACTAGTGCTTCCCACTTAGCACTAGGTTAGTACTAACTTAGTACTCCGTCGACTGCACTCAGTCCGACTCCATCCAATCAGCGACTCCTCTGCCGATGACTAACACACATTCTGTACTCATTCTGCGCCATGTCCAAATGGGAAAGGCAGCATCGCCCGACTGCCCCTGATTGGCTGTCATCGTCACGGATAGCATGGGATTAGGAATGATTAGGAATGGCTCGACGGCACATCCCTGTCGCCTTGGCGGCCCTCCCTCCTGAGGCGCCCGAGCGTATAATAAGTAGTGCTGGCGCAATCCCCCCTTCCCGAACTTCGTGATATCTTGTCCTCCTGCTCCCTTTGAATCCTTTTCTATTTTTCGAAACCTTGCGATCAAGCACAAGCACAAGCACAACCACCACCACACACCACCACACACCACCACCACCACCACCCAATCAACAGTCGACAACCGACAACCGACAACCATCGCCTCCCATCCGCAACCAACCACATCCGCGGCTTTATCATAATACTAAAAGACTAAAGGGATTAGAAAGTCATAAAGCCACAGAGTCACAAAGTCACGCCCCCCTTCTAAAACAAACACGTCTTAGTCTCATCGTCCTACATTACTACTACATTACTACTACATTACTACTACATTTACTACTTCGCCTCCCGCTCTCGCTGTCGACCTGCGCACATACCACCATACCACCATACCATACATCCCCGCCTCGCATCCAAACACTTTTTGTTAACATCTATCTCACTTGACTTCTTTCTCCTTGCTGCCAGTCGTTATTGACTGCGCAACATAGATCTGAGGTTGAGGTCGAGGTCTCTGTCGACTGCTGACTGCTGACTGCTGACTGGCTGCGCGCGTCATCAGCAGCCTCTTCCTTCATTGTCGCAAAGACATAACAAAGAGGATTCGCCATCGCATCGCATCGCATCGTGCTCTGGTCGCTTTCGCTAGTCGTACCTTCACGATCCTCTTTCTCGACACAACCCACAACGCGACGTCGCATCTAGAGAGCGCGTTGTTCAAAGAGCATTGCATCGTTGTCGCCGTGGTCGTGGTCGTTGTCGCCACCATAGCAGGGCCCTATAAAGAGCTGCACAGCTTGTTCCCAGCTCTTCTCGAATCGCTGTCGTCGGTGGCCAATTTGTCCTTCCTATAAATAAGACCGCCCCCCCCCGCATCCGGGCTATCGAAGCTGTCAGATTCAAACCTCTCCCCAAATCGCATCAGGCTACTTTCACACTCCCACCCACAACACCACCAAGTCTTCAATACTTGAGCTTGGTTTCATCTCACTCACCCCACAGCTGTCCTTTCGTCGTCGTCGTGTTGTTGTTCTCATTCTCCCTTGAGCTCGAACCCGACCGACAACAGTCCCACTCACTTGGCGCATCACCAATCGCCTCTGGAGCGGGATTCGTTTGTTGATGGCAGTGATGACTTCACCTCCTCAAGACGTCGTGCTCGAGGAGAAGGCGCAACCCGTTCCATCATCTGATAAGATGGCTTTGGATCTAGACATCAACGGGTGAGTCTCCCCTTGAGCTTTCATTTCCTCTCTTCTTTCCTCTTCATCTTTTTTAAAGTGTATACCATATTTATCAATGAAATCTTGCAGTACCACAAACTACGATGAATCCAACCGTGAAACCTCGCTACCTGATCCTACCTTAAGCTCCCAAGTCGATAATGAGAATGCGAATGCGAATGCGAACGCGCCCGATTTCGCGACGTCAACAAGCGCAGTAAATGGAGACCTCAACGCGAACGCCTTTTCTGTAAACAGTGCGCTTGCAGGTTCGCTACCTGACGCGCCTCCGGAGAGCGCGCCACCTGTCAACAATAATACTGTGGAAAACACAACAGCTACCGAGACGGACGAAGAGGCGCAACCGTTGGAGGTCATAAATAACGCGACTTCCATATCCCCGTCTGCTGACACCACAACAACACCTGAGCTCGGCGAAGCACAAATCGCGTCAACAACCGATCTTGCCACAACATCTACCATACCACCTGTAGTATCTGCGCCCGAATCAGATCTGCGCGACGATCCATTACCAGTCACACAAGAACAAGCAGCTGCTTTGCAGGAAGAGAAGCACGAACGCGACGTGAGCGACGATCTCGATCTGCCTAACAGCATAAGCACGGGCCCCGAGAACCCCCAAGCTGAGCCAGCACTTGACTCTTTCGACACATCTGCCGATCCAGTCGATCTGATTCAATCATCATCTGCCGAAGACCATCCTTTGCGACCTGCTAGCATGTCCAACCTCGATCTGAACGTCGATATGCCCAGTCGGCCTGTATCGACTGCGCCGTCTTCGACTGAGCCTACCCAGCCAGATGCCGAGATGGCAGACGCGCCGTCATCATCGACCAAGGTGTCTCATGAACGCGAGGATGATGTCGAAGATCAGCCATCTGCGAAGCGCACCAAGCTTGACCAAGATGAATCCATCCCCCAGTTTGCAGAACCCGACGGTGTCTCACACCAGAACAACAAACCCGAACCCTCCGCTTCCCGTGTCATCGCTGATAATGGTCCTCTCACCCAGTACCAAATCAAAGAGTTGGGGAAGGCTCTTAGATCGGTCAAGAGTACGCACGATGGCAAAAACTTTAGAGGAGCTGCAGTGGAGTTGTGGCCCGCGATCAAGGAGCTCTATCTTTCGAAGATCGACAACCCGATCGACCTTTCTATGATTGAGCAGCGACTCAAGGCAGGTCATTATAAGACCATGTCTGATTATGTTAGGGATCTAACTCTTCTTCACAACAACTGCGTGATCTTCAACGGACCAGATCACGATGTTACCAAGTCCGCCACGACAGTTCGCAACAACTTGCTGAATAGGATTCCGAGTCGTGATCCTCCTAAGGTCGAGAAGAAGAAGAGGGCACCTCCTGCTGCGCCATCAGCAGCTCATCGAGCCATTCCAGAGAGACGACAGTCTCGCGGAGCTCATACTGGCCTTGCCGGAACACCAGCGACCGCGGGAGCTGCACAAACCTTCGCAGTCGACCCAAATGGTACTCCTTTGATTCGACGCGATTCAACAAAGACGACGGATGGCGGTCGTCCGAAGCGTGAGATCCACCCTCCAAAGTCGAAGGATCTGGTATACGCTGCCAGACCAAAGAAGAAGTTCGCCACGGAACTCAAGTTCTGTGAGAACGTGCTCAACGAGATCAAGCGACCAAAATACATCAATCTTTCCGCTGCCTTCGCCGTTCCTGTTGACCCAGTCGCTCTGGGAATCCCGGACTATTTCAAGATCATTAAGAATCCGATGGATCTCTCTCTGATTACAGAAAAGCTCAACAATGGACAATACCAGAGCGCAAAGGAGTTCGAAGCTGATATGCGTTTGATGTTTAGAAACTGCTATAAGTTCAATCCACCAGGGACTCCAGTCCACATCATGGGCCGCGAGCTCGAGGCAGTCTTCGATGCTGAATGGCAACGCAAGGCTCAATATATCGCCGACCACACCGTCTCCAATGCAGCCAGTCCCGAGAGCTCTGCCGAGTCCGCTGAGGAGGAGAGCGAGGAAGAGGAGCCCGAGGAGGGCGGCATGACCAGCGCGGCCTCCATCATGCAAGCTCGTCTCGTCGAGGAGCAGGCGAAGCTCATCGACATCATGTCCTCCAAGAAGCCGAACGAAGCCCTGATCAAGATGCAGCAGGAGATGGTCGCCATCGTGCAGAAGCAGGTCGACGAGGCGACCGCCGCCAAAAAAGCCGCCGTCCACCCCAAGAAGGCTCGTGCGAAGCCATCGAAGAAGGCCGCTCCGGCCAAGAGGGACACCAAAACCACGAAGCAGAAGGCCTACAAGCCCAAGCACATCGGCTTCGCGGAGAAGGAGCAGATCTCGAACGGAATCACACAACTGGAGGGCCGGGCGATGGAGCAGGCCATCGCGCTGCTGAAGAAGGACCTCCCGGACCTGGACCTGGAGCACGACCCCGAGCTCGACATCGACAACTTCAGCACGACGACGCTCAGCAAGCTGCACGACCTGATCCAGCGGTACGCGCCGCACGTGATCCCAGCGCCGGAGCCGCGCGCCCCGCGGCCGCCGAAGCCGGCGAGGCCGAAGAAGAACAAGCCGATGAGCAAGCACGAGCAGGAGAAGAAGATCGACCAGCTGCGGCAGCTCGAGCAGCAGTTCAAGCGGCAGGGGTCGGCGAGCGACGACGCCAAACTCGTGCCTTGTAAGCCCTCCTCCCCCCTCCCTCGCATGCGCGACTCGCGTGAGCAGCGACTGACCTCTGCAGCTGTCGAGCAGGACCAGTCTTCGTCGGGCGACGAGTCGCCGTCGGACTCGGAGGAGGACTAGAGCTCTGGCCTTGGGCGCCGTGGCGTGGCGAGGCTGCCCTTGCGGCGTGTCCGCACTGCTCCCCGGATCCGCGACCTTTCTTACCTTTCTTTTTCGTCGTCTTCTTTTTTAATGCTTGCTTTCTCGTCGGCTGGCTGGGGGGCTACAGGCTGGGCACGCGCCATACACACACACACTTGTATTATAGACAAAAGTCGTCCGTCCGGGGGGGTCGTTTACTTTATTCATGAAGACGGAGCTGGGGATGGGGATTTGGGGGTGTTTGTACTATATGTTTTGATTACCGGGGTTGGCCATGAGGGGGAGGGGGAGTCTGCTGCGCGCACTGCTAGCGATGGATGCGTGGTTGAAGACGGCAGGCAGGAGGGCAGGAGGGGGGGTTGCAGAGCAGAGCAGGAGGGGACGGACGGACGGGCAGACTCGCGGCGACGTGTTCGAGGCCGCGGATGCCGATGTGATCTGATCTGGTCCGATCCGATTCGATCTCCGTCGCGGGTTTTTATAGGGAGAGGAAGGAGGAGGCAGGCGGGCGAGGAGACACGCTAGCGATAGAGAGGGAAAACATGAAGCATGATTGATTGATGCGATATGATGCGTTCGTTGTGTTGTGCAACTGGTCCTGTGTGATGTGCTTGTATGTATGTATGTATGTATGTGGTGCATGTGCTTGTCGGCACGCGATGCTTCTATGCGAGAGCGAGGGACGACGGGCGGATCTATCTATCTATCTATCTATCTATCTATGTAGGGAGGGAGGGATAGGTGGATGTCCGAGGTGCAATGACGGTCTGCTGTTGTATTGCACATTGCACATCCGTGCATGGCGCCAACGCGACCTGACCGCTCCATCCGTCCGTCTCAGGCTTCCCTTTCCCCTTCCCCTTCGCAACACCTACACCCCCTCCCCACCGACCGCCCCCATCTTCTCCCCCTCCCTCCTCGCGCCG
>Ga0209512_1000776_pt1 | contig 46829 bp, 42 predicted proteins | sample frozenSSSSmetaG_FD_184142 | JGI IMG/M metagenome (GOLD analysis project Ga0209512, IMG submission 184142) | Glacier valley bacterial and archeal communities from Borup Fiord, Nunavut, Canada, to study Microbial Dark Matter (Phase II) -... | ecosystem: Environmental > Aquatic > Freshwater > Ice >...
GACCGGGCTCGTTCGCGAGACGCGACGGCACGATAAGCTTTCGAAGTTGTCACGGGCTGTGGCGCAGCTTGGTAGCGCACGTGACTGGGGGTCACGGGGTCGCAGGTTCAAATCCTGTCAGCCCGACACTGCCGACCGGTGCCTCGCCCGTCGGCCCGCCCGCAGAGCGCCGAGGACTACTCTTCTCCTTCCTCGCCCAGCGTCTCCCCGTTGGCGACAGCCTCGACCCAATCGATCGCGTCGTCGGGCATCCGCAAGCCTTCGTCGTCATCGAGATCTCCCACCCACCACACGTCGGAGGGGGAGGGTCCACCCGCGTCCACGATATTCTCGACCACCTGAGCCGAGACCGAGTCGCCATTGTTCTGGATGAGCCAGTCCTTCGTCGCCGGGGAGAGTCCGGGCCACCATTCTTCGATGTTCATAGTTCGATGTTTCCCGAGTTGTTCGGCCGGATCAAGGGGGGTCACAGGTTCGGAGCCGCGAGCGCAACCCGGGGCGCAGGATCGCCGACGGGCATGACTTCGACAATCGCCACGACGACGGGCCAACCGTGCCCACAGAACACATGCGCGTTGTGATGCGAGCCGAGAACCTCGCAGGGCCACGGAGGATTTACAACGGTGCAATCAGCTTTCGGCAACCAAGAAGACCCACGCTGACATCAGTTCGCGGTCAGTCCTTGCTCTTGCTCGCCGCCTTATCCTTCTTCTCCGCGCGCTTCTCTTTGAGCGACTTGCTGGCGGCGGTCTTCGGAGTGGACTTCTTGGGGGACTTGTCGGCCACGATCGTGCCTTCCGTGAGCCCTCGGCTCTTGAGGCGAGCGTACGCTCCTTCTGCCGCGGAGCGGTCAGAAACTGCTTCGAGCGGGTGGCGGGTGTCAGACCCGGTGCGGTTGGCCGCGGAGACGCTCGATACGGTGCCATGCGGCATCCTCGCTCGTGGATGACGGTCCGAGCACTCGGGCGATGGTTCTCAGCACAACACGGGTCGCCCAAATGACCGGTAGGCGTGAGCGCCGCAGCCCGAGCATTTCGCGATATTGATCGGGTAGGGATGCCACCGCGCCGGCGAACAGGATGCGATACGCCGGCAGCATCGCGCGCCGAAGCGGCGGGTTGCGGATGAAACGCACGGCCTCCGCGACGCGTTCATCGCTCTTGAGAGAGGCGCCGAATCCGCGGAGTTGCGATGCCAGTTCCTCGCGTGAGCGCGGAGGCTCGGCCACCCCGACCAGGGTGCCGGCGGTAGCCCACTCGCGAACATATCCATCCGCACCACCGGGAATCGGACCGCCCCACAGCTCGTGGCAGCCCAGGAATGCGTCCGTGAAAACGACGTGAACCCACGACAGCAGTTCTGGATCTCCGGCTGTGTAGTGACGTTGCACACCCGTGGCGTCCAGGTACTCCCCGGCGACCCGGTCGTGGTAGCGAGCCACCCGAGATGATTCGAGTCGCGCTTGTTCCGTGTCGGCGAACGTCACGGTGACCAGCCACTGGATGGTGCCGGAGAGCCGCCCGAGCGGATCGTCCCGGTAGCGAGACCAATCGTGAACCCCCGCCATCGCGCCCGGGTGCAGCGTTTGCATGAGGAGGGCGCGGATACCGGCGACCAAGGTCGGCAGGCCTCCGTGTACGGCCCATGCGGCCGACCCGGGACCGAAGTATCCCTCGTCGTCGCCGAGGGACATCCGTTCCACCCACACCGGCCGACCGGCCCCGTCTCCTGAGAAGGTGGTCAGCAGATGTGAGCGCCACGCATCGACAACCCGTCCCATTCCACGACCCTAACCCCGCCGGAACTTGTCCATGGTCCGCCGTTCCCGTTTGGTGGGCCGCCCGGCGCCACGATCCCGGCTGGGAACCGTACCGGTGGTCTCGGGGTTCGGCATCGGAGGGCTGTTGTCCCGGTAGGCCAGCGCGGCGAGCGGCGCTCCGATGCGCTTGACGAACACCTGTTGAACGACGAGCACTCGATCGAAGCCGGCCACACGGATCTTCACTTCGTCGTTCGCTTTCACGGCGTGAGAGGCTTTCACGCGTTCGCCGTTGACCCGGACGTGGCCGGATCGGCACGCGCTGGTGGCGGCGGATCGGGTCTTGAAAACCCGGACCGCCCACAACCAACTGTCCACCCGCGCCGATAAAACGCCGCTCATCGGAGCCGTGGTCGTCTCTCTACCTGCCGCTAGGCCCGGAATGCCGCGGCGAACACACCGGGCATCCGCAGCCAGGACGGTTTGGCACGGAAGCGCGCGAGTTTGCGCCCGGTGGAAGCCGCGCTTCGCGAGGTCACAAACCATGGAGGCTTCGGAAACAAGGCAAACTCCCCGTGAGCGAACGACCGCGGGAACGGCCGGAACGGTCCGGTGACGACAGTTCGTTCGGGTTCGCTGATCAACAGGGCGTTGTGCACCACGCCCCGACCGCTCTGCACGTCATTGAGGGGATGCCCCGGGAAGGCGCCCCACGGGGCCGCGGAGGAGAAGCCCACCCCGGTCCAGGCGTTGATCGCGATGGTGCCGTATTCGAGACCGGCGATAGCCTCGCGGAACCCGGCGCCGAGGGCCTTCGAATCGCGCGGCTGGGCGATGATGTTGGCGCCCAGGGTTCCCAAGAGGTCCCGGTTGACGGTCCGCACCGCCGCATTCAAGAATTCCTGTCCGACGCCTGCGATCTCGATCACGCCGAGCACGGGTGAGAACGACTCCACGGTTTGGATCATAGAAGCGTCATCTTCCGCGGTGATGTTCACCAGCAGCCGCCCACCACCCACTCCGAAACGCTCGGCGCGGGGGTATTCCGCCGCCACGGCATCCACACGCCCGACGCTGCCCGGGTACCACGCGAGGCGGTGCGGTGCGTTCTCGAACACCTCGCGTACCTCGGCCAGGAACGCGTCCTTCTGCGGCCAGTCCGATGAGAGCACGATGATCTGACCAGCGATGCAGTTGTACCCGCCGTTGTGCAGCCGCATCGTCACCACGTGTTCAGCCTGATATCGGAGGTCTTTCCTGGTCCAGACCCCCGGCAGGACGATGATCGGGCCGACCCCGCCCAACTCACTCGTAATCGGTTTGTCCAACAACGGGGTGTCTGCTACCTTCCGTTCGCGCCCAGCGGCCCCGGCTCCGTACACGATCACGTCGTGGGTCGCCGCGCTCCCGGTGATGTGGACATGGGCGATGCGCGGATGATGCGCCAGGTAGCCGCCCGGCTCCGCGCCCCCCTGCACGATCCGCAAGAGATCCGCCTCGATGAGCGGAGCCAGCGCGCGGCGGTACACGGACTCCATCTCCGCCATGACCGGGTTGAGCTTGAGCACGGACACGCGATTATTGGCTATCAGCTCGTACAGCACATCGAGCGGGGGGATGGAGGTGATGTTCCCCGCCCCGAGCACCAAGCCGACACCCCCGGTGAGTGTCGGGGTTCGCGCGCCGAGGCCGGCGGACGCCTGCACCTGCTGCTTGCTCACCGCGGGTGGCATCCACACCTCTGCGCGGAAACCGTGGAAGAGGATCGCGTCATACGCGCTGTGGGGCAGTACCCGTACGGTGACCCGGTCGCCCGGGGCGGTGCCGAATCGCACTCCGGCCAATGGACTGCGTCCCGCATCGAGCTCGTCGAGCGCGTGGGCCAACGTGAGCAACGACGACAGAACGGCGTACGGCCCCGAAGTCCATTCCTCACCGGTCAACTCTGACGAGGCATCCAGGCCCTTGATGGCACTGGCCGTCTCGGCCCAGTCCTGGGCGTTAGCGGCAACGGTCGCATGCACCCCCTTCAGCAGTCGGGCGCGATCATGAAGTGTGAGCGTCGTCCAGCGGAGTTCGCCGCCGCTCAACTCTTCGATCGCCGCGTCGAGGGCCAGACGTTGTTCGTCATCGAAGAGGCGCTGCCCTCCGGTGGCAATGGACGTGCTCATGGATCTCCTGTGATCGGTCAGCTCGGGCTTCGCGTGCTCTCATTGTCGCTCAGGGCGATAGTGCACACCACCAGCGTGCCCAACCCGCTCCCGTCACGCCCATCCATCGCAGGGGCTCGGCGGCGGGGTGATCGCTAGACTCGGGTGCTGTGATGGCGTCTCGTTCCGAGGAGGTGAGTCATCGCATCCTGACGGTTCCGAACGTGCTGAGTTTCATGCGTCTGGCTCTCGTTCCCGTCTTCCTCGTGTTGATCATCGCGGGCCGTGACGTATACGCGCTCATCGTTCTCGTCATCTCGAGCGCGAGCGACTATGTGGACGGGGTCATCGCCCGCAGGTTCAAGCAAATAACCCGGCTTGGTCAGCTGCTCGATCCTTTCGCCGATCGACTGTTCATCTTCGCTGCTCTGATCGGTTTGGCGGTCCGGGAGGTCATCCCGTGGTGGCTGTTCGTCGTCATCGTTGCGCGCGACACGATGCTCCTCGTCTTGGCAATGGTGCTGGCGGCACACGGATTCGGACCTTTGCCTGTGCATCGCCTTGGGAAGGCGGCCACGCTTTGTCTCTTCTACTCGCTTCCGATCCTGATGATCGGTGAGGCCTTTCCCACGGCGGCATCCTTTGTGGACCCGATCGGCTGGGCCTTCGCTCTTTGGGGCATGTTCTTGTACTGGTGGGCGGGCATCGTTTACGCCGCGCAGACCGTGACCGTGACGCGGTTGGCACGGGGCGAGGCAGCGCTGCTTTCCGATACTGTGGGGGAGCACGGAGGAAACCATGGTCGAATACCAAAATGAGAACGCCGGGGCGCCGGATTCGTCGTCGGGGCCACCGCCAGCACCTCGCGACGATGCAACCGCCACCTATGGCGTCGAGTTCGCCGCGCAGGTCGCCGCCCTTGATGGGGATGCGACTCCAGAAGATATGGAGGCCATCACCGCCCTCCCGTCCGGTTCGGCACTGCTCGTGGTGCGCCGCGGACCGAACGTGGGTGCGCGTTTCCTCCTCGATGCCGATCTGACCACGGTGGGGCGGCATCCCGAAGCCGACATCTTTCTCGACGATGTGACGGTTTCCCGTCGCCACGCCGAGTTCATCCGACACGGCACCGCGTTCCAGGTGAGAGACCTCGGCTCGCTCAACGGCACCTACTTCGACGGGGTGCGCATCGAGGCGGCCTTACTCAGCGACGGGGCCGAAGTACAGGTCGGAAAGTTTCGACTGACGTTCTACGCATCGCGACGGGACCTCCTGCCCCTGGCAGCACGCTAGTGGTGAGTGTTACCTCCCGGGCCACAGCGCCCGCAATCGCTGGGCTGCTCAGCATCGGTCAGGTTCTAGCCCGCCTCAGTCCCGAATTTCCGGATCTGAGCCCATCCAAGCTGAGGTTTCTCGAAGAGCGGCAGCTCGTGTCGCCTGCTCGCACCGAATCGGGTTATCGCAAGTTCTCCGCGGCCGATCTCGATCGCCTCCGGTTCGTACTCACCATGCAACGCGACCACTACCTACCCCTGAAGGTGATCAAGGGATACCTCGCCGAGTTCGACTCGGGGCGCACTCCGGACCTGCCCGGAGGGCCGATCACCGCGCCATCGATGCTCACCGCCGAACGCCGCTTCAGCCGTGAAGAACTCGTGCGAGAGGCCGGGGCGAGCCCCATGCTGCTCAGCGATGCCATCACCGCGTCGCTGATCATCGCGGGAGATCTCTTCTCCGATGATTCCCTTGCCGTACTGAAGTCGTTAGTCGAACTGCAACGAAGCGGAATCGAGCCGCGTCACCTTCGGGGTTTTCGGACAGCGGCCGAGCGCGAGCTCGGGCTCATCGAGAATGCGCTGATGCCCATCGCTCGGCGCAAAGACGCTTCCAGCCGGGCACGGGCAACAGAAATGGCGCGGGAGATCGCCGGTCAGCTCGAGATCGTGCGAAGCAGTCTCATCCGCACCGCGCTGACTCGACTCAATTCGTAGTACGGTCGAAATCGCCGTCTTATGACACGCCTGCCGAGCACCGAGTGTGCGGACCCGGGCGTGGGTACGGTGGAGCAACACCAACCCTGAGTGTCAACTTCAACATGAAGGTGAGAGTCGGCCATGATCGAATCACGCCGTAGCGAGGAATCCCGCTACGACACTGGTCTCCTATTCACCGACGGAATGGCCGAACGGGACGACACGATCGGCTATCGAGGCGCTATCGCGGCACGCGCGGCCGGCATCAGCTACCGCCAACTCGACTACTGGGCTCGCACATCACTGGTCGAGCCGACGGTGCGTGGCGCGGCTGGCTCTGGTTCCCAACGGCTCTACGGGTTTCGGGACATCCTCGTGCTCAAACTGGTCAAGCGCCTGCTGGATACCGGGATCTCGCTTCAGCAGATTCGGGTCGCGGTGAATCAGCTTCGCGAGTCAGGGATCGATGATCTCGCTCAAACGACTTTGATGAGCGACGGTGCGAGCGTGTATTTGTGCACGTCGAACGATGAAGTGATCGACCTGGTCAGTAGAGGACAGGGCGTCTTCGGGATCGCAGTGGGCAAGGTGCTGCGCGAGGTGGAGCACGATCTTGTCGAGCTCGATTCCGTCGCCAGCGCCGATCCGACGGACGAGCTGGCTGAACGTCGGGCGGTCCGCGCGTCGTAGGCGATGTGGGTCTGCGACACGCATAAGCGCGGTCCTGGCCAGAATGCTCTAGCTCACACCGGCTCGTTGGCGAATTCGCCGATCCGAGCCGTGCGCATCACCCGTTCGAGCAACTGATCGAAATTGCGGGCCATCTCCTGGGCACTTTCACCGGGCCACATGTGCAGGGGCTTCGCTGCTCCCTGAGCTTGTTGCAGCGAGGTTCGCTCCGGCAATTGCGGACTGAGCACGAGCGGCCCGAACATGTCGCGCAGTTCCTTGATCCGAAACTGATGCTCCAGTGATTGCACTCTCAGGCGGTTGACGATGATCCCCAAGGGCTGCAACCGCGGTGAAAGACCTCGACGAATCTCTTCGATCGCTCGCAGCGCCCGGTCGGCCGCGGCCACCGAGAACAGCCCCGGCTCGGTCACGATCGTCACGCGGTCGCTCGCGGCCCACGCAGTTCTCGTGAGGGCGTTGAGCGACGGAGCGCAATCGATGAGTACGAGGTCGTAGTCCGACTCGACGTTGGCCAGGGCCTCTTCGAGCTTCCAGATGTCCCGGATGCTGGGATGCGGCCCGTCGAAATTGATGGCAGCGGGCGACCCGATCAGCACATCGACCGTGCCGGGGCGACCGCGGGTCCAACCGCTCGGGGCGATGGCAGCGCGTACCACTTTCTCTTTAGGCGACGCGAGCACGTCGGCAACGTTCAGATGACCGGCGAGTTCGATATCCATACCGGTCGACACGTCCGACTGCGGGTCGAGATCGACCACGAGTGTTCGAAGGCCCTTGGCGAACGCGGCGGATGCGAGCCCCAGGGTGACTGTCGTTTTTCCGACGCCACCCTTGAGGGAACTGACGCTAAGAACATGCACGAGTAAAGACAATACCTTCACTACTCTGAAGGAACCTAAAGCACGCGGCCGAGCGCTGCTTCGCGCAGAACATTGCTCGTCGTGGCAGGTTCTAGACGGCTAATCAGCGAAGGAATTGCATGTTCAGCAAGATTCTGGTGGCGAACCGCGGGGAGATCGCGATCCGCGCGATGCGGGCCGCCTTCGAACTGGGCGCCCGCACGGTTGCCGTTTTCCCGTGGGAGGACCGTAACTCGATGCACCGGCTGAAGGCGGACGAGGCCTACCAGATCGGCGAGCGCGGGCATCCGGTCCGGGCCTATCTCAACGTCGCCGAAATCATCCGGGTCGCGCGCGAATGCGGGGCGGATGCGATCTACCCCGGCTACGGGTTCCTCTCAGAGAATCCCAAGCTCGCTCACGCGTGTGCAGCGGCCGGCATAACCTTCATCGGTCCGCCAGCGCGTGTCCTTGAGATGGCCGGCAACAAGGTCACTGCCAAGATGCACGCGATCGAGGCCGGTGTGCCGGTCCTGAGCTCGACCCCGGCGTCCCGAGACATCGAAGAGCTCCTCACAGGCGCCGACGAAATCGGCTTCCCCCTTTTTGCCAAGGCAGTCGCCGGTGGCGGTGGGCGGGGTATGCGGCGGGTCGAAGTGAAGAGCGATTTGCGCGGCGCCATTCTCGAGGCGATGCGCGAGGCCGATAGCGCTTTTGGCGACCCGACTATGTTCCTCGAGCAGGCGGTGGTTCGGCCGCGCCACATCGAAGTCCAAATCCTCGCCGATATCTCCGGCGAGACGGTGCATTTGTTCGAGCGCGATTGCTCCGTGCAACGCCGCCATCAGAAAGTCATCGAGATCGCTCCCGCGCCTAACCTCGATCCGAGTATCCGCTCGGCGATGTATCGGGATGCGATCGCTTTCGCCCGTTCGATCGGGTATCAGAACGCTGGGACCGTCGAGTTCCTCCTCGACACGGTGGGGGATCGTGCCGGCAAACATTTCTTCATCGAGATGAACCCGCGCATCCAAGTGGAGCACACCGTCACCGAGGAGGTGACCGACGTCGATCTCGTGCAGTCGCAGATGCGTATCGCGGCAGGAGAGAGCCTCGATCAGCTCGGTCTGCTCCAAGCGGACATCCATCTGCGTGGCGCCGCATTGCAATGCCGCATCACTACGGAAGATCCTGCGGCCGGGTTCCGTCCCGATACGGGGAAGATCACCACCTATCGATCTCCCGGTGGCGCCGGTATCCGCCTCGACGGCGGAACGGTCTCGGCGGGGGCCCAGATCTCACCGCATTTCGATTCGATGCTCGTCAAGATGACCTGTCGGGGTCGGGATTTCGCCGCGGCGGTCGTCCGCGCCCGCCGGGGCCTCGCCGAGTTCCGATTGCGGGGAGTCACCACCAACATCCCCTTTCTTCAAGCGGTGTTGGATGATCCGGACTTCATCGCCGGAGAACTGAGCACGGCTTTCATCGAGGAGCGGCCATGGCTGGTGCGCGGGCGCCAGTCGAAGGATCGTGGGACGAAACTGCTCACCTGGCTCGCCGACGTCACCGTCAATCAACCCAATGGTGACGGGGCCGGCGTGATCGAACCGCGCCTCAAACTGCCCGCCATCGATCTTCAGATCGAGGCGCCCGCGGGTTCCCGGCAGCGTCTGCTCGAACTGGGCCCCATTGGTTTCGCCGCAGCGCTGCGCGCACAGCGGCCCCTCGCGGTGACCGATACGACCTTTCGGGATGCCCATCAGTCGTTACTGGCAACGAGGGTGCGCACCCGGGATCTGGTAACGGTACTGCCGTACGTTGCACGAATGACGCCCGGCCTCTTCTCGGTCGAAGCGTGGGGCGGGGCGACCTACGACGTGGCCCTGCGTTTTCTCGGCGAGGACCCGTGGGAGCGTCTCGGCGCCGTTCGAGCGGCCCTGCCCAACATCGCGATCCAGATGCTGCTGCGAGGGCGCAACACGGTGGGCTACACGCCATATCCGCATCAGGTTACCGACGCGTTCGTGCGCGAGGCGGCATCCACGGGCGTCGACATCTTCCGGATCTTCGACGCGCTCAACGACGTCTCACAGATGCGCCCCGCGATCGATTCGGTTCGCGAGGTCGGCACCGCCGTGGCCGAGGTTGCCCTCTGCTACACGGCAGACCTGCTGGACCCGGGCGAGACGCTGTACACGCTGGACTACTATCTGCGGTTAGCGGAGCAGATCGTCGAATCCGGGGCTCACATTCTGGCGGTCAAAGATATGGCCGGCTTGCTACGGGCGGATGCCGCCTTCATTCTGGTGAGCGCACTACGCGAGCGATTCGATCTCCCGGTGCACGTGCACACGCACGATACAGCGGGAGGTCAGCTCGCCACGCTCTTGAGTGCCTCGCGGGCGGGGGCCGACGCGGTGGATGTAGCCAGCGCACCGATGGCGGGCACGACGAGCCAGCCCTCGGCATCCGCCCTGGTTGCGTCACTGGCACATACCGACCGGGACACCGGGATCAGCCTGGAGCAGATTTGCGACCTCGAACCATACTGGGAGGCTGTTCGGCGGGCTTACCGGCCCTTCGAGTCCGGTTTGGCCGGACCGACCGGGCGGGTCTACCGCCACGAGATACCCGGCGGCCAGCTCTCGAATCTGCGCCAGCAGGCGATTGCGCTCGGTCTGGGGGATCATTTCGAGGCGATCGAGGACCTCTATGCCGCGGCCAATCGCATCCTCGGGCGCCCGCCGAAAGTCACCCCTTCCTCCAAGGTGGTCGGCGACCTCGCTCTCGCTCTTGCGGCAGCGGGCGCGGACCCTGCCGACTTCGAGCAGAACCCGGACCGGTATGACATTCCCGATTCGGTGGTGTCTTTCATGGCAGGCGAACTCGGTGAACTGCCGGGCGGCTGGCCAGAACCATTTCGCAGCAAAGTGCTGAAAGGACGAAACCCGAAGGTAGCGAATGAACTCGTCACCCCCGAGGATCAGGCGCGTCTCGAGGGCTCATCCTTTGACCGGCGACACACACTGAACCGACTGCTTTTCCCTGGCCCGACCGCCCTTTTCGAGCAGAGTCGGGAAACGTATGGCGACCTGTCCGTGCTCGATACGATCGACTATCTGTACGGCCTTCGTCAGGGCGCCGAGCACGTGGTAGAGATCGGGCCCGGCGTCAACCTGTTCGTCGGGCTGGAAGCTGTGGGCGAGGCGGACGATGGCGGGATGCGTACGGTGATGGCGACCCTGAACGGCCAGTTGCGACCCATTTCCACCCGGGACTCGAGTATCACCGTTACAGCGGTACGTGCCGAGCGGGCCGACCCGGGCAATCCCCGGCACGTCAGCGCCCCATTCTCCGGAGTCGTCACCCTTCAGGTCGAGGTCGGTGATTCGGTCGAAATAGGGCAGGCGGTGGCATCTATCGAAGCGATGAAAATGGAAGCGGCGATTTCCGCTGGCGTAGCCGGGGTGGTGCGAAGGGCCGCGATACGCGCCACCCAGCAGGTCGACGCAGGCGACCTGCTGCTCGAACTTGAGTAGATTGTGTGTTTGACCCGGAGGGCTTTTGATGGCTACCCAGCGCGACAATCCATTTGCCTCACTCGATGCGGTGCCGGATAGCTCTTCCCGCCCCGACGAGATCGTCGACCCCTCGAAAAACGAGTCGGGCTCGTCGCGAGGTGGCGACGACATCCCCGGCCCCGGTATGAACGCAGAAACGGAAAGCCTCACGTTCACCGTCTCGCTCCCGGTGCAGGTCCGTGAAGCCCCGGACGACGAGGTGGCCCTGTCGATCGCGGATGTTGCGATCATCCCTGATTTCCTCGATTCGTTCACCCCGACCACCACGGTTGTCACGGTGCTCGCTGAATCGGTGGTAACCCAGCCGGAAATCATCCCCCTCGAAACGCCGGTCATTCCGGCATTGCCGCAATCCGACGAGGGATACACTCGCCGCAGTCGTCAGCGGGGCGAAGTCTCCGCCACTCCCGAACCGGCCGCGATGCTGACCGCCGAACGACTCATCGATTCGGGGAGCAAACGCAAGCGCACCCCACCGCCGGAAGGGTTCTGGCAGTACCTGCTCTACACGGTCACTTTTCACCTCGCCAACGTGGGTGACTCCTACCGGGCGCGTCAGCGCAAGTCGTTGGATGCTCGTATCGCCAAACACTTCGAGGGCGGCACGAGATTCGTTCCCGTTTTGACCCGCAAGGGAGGTGTCGGCAAGACAACGGTCTCAGCGCTCCTCGGGATGGCTCTGGCCGACGTGCGGGAGGATCGGGTGATCGCGATCGACGCTAATCCCGACCGGGGCACGCTCGCCGAGCGGATCACCAAGAACACCCGCGCCACCGTTCGCGACGTTGTCACCCGATCGGGCGTCATCACCGCTTTCAGCGAGTTCCAGACCCTCATTTCGCGAGATGAGACGCGGCTGGACGTGCTCGCTTCCGACACCGACCCGATGGTGGCCGTCGCCTTCGACGAGGATGACTACAACGTCGTGGCTGACCTTGCCGCCCGCTTCTATTCCGTGGCGATCACCGATTGCGGCACCGGGATGGTGCATTCTGTCATGCGGGCGATCCTCGCCCGGGCGGACTCGATCGTCATCGTGTCCGGCGGCAGCGTGGACGAAGCCCGGCTGGCTTCCGAGACCCTGACTTGGCTCGAGTCGAACGGATATGCCGACCTCGCCAGAAATGCCGTTGTGGCCCTGAATACCGCAACGCACGGAACGAACCTCGTAAAGCTCGAGGAGATCGAGGCGCACTTCCAGTCCCGGGTTCGAGAGCTGGTGCGCATTCCCTACGATTCGTCTCTGGCGACCGGCTCTATTATCCGGTTCCACGAGTTGCGCCCGATGACCAGGAATGCCGCCCGAGAACTTGCCGCTGTCGTGGTGGATGGGCTGCCCGAGCACCGGAGCACGTAGCGGGTGGCTGTTCGCGAGATTCGTCTGTTCGGCGATCCGGTGTTGCGTAGCGCCTGCGACCCGGCCCGGCCCGGTGACGCGCGCGTCGCCTCGCTCGTCGCCGACCTGTTGGAGACGGTTCGGGTTCCCGGCCGTGCAGGACTTGCGGCCAATCAAATCGGCGTTCTGACTCGAGCGTTCAGCTACAACGTCGACGACTCCGTCGGCTACATCCTCAATCCGCGCGTCACTCGGCTCGAAGGCGGGATTCAGACTGTCGATGAGGGATGCCTGTCCGTGCCCGGCTTCTACTTTCCGCGCGAGCGTTATTCATTCGCCGAAGTCACCGGCAACGACCTCGACGGACACGAGGTAGTGCTGTCCGGAACGGGGCTGATGGCGCAAGCGCTCCAGCATGAGACAGACCACCTCGATGGTCACCTTTTCATCGAGGGACTTCAGCCGGAAGCCAAGCGGGACGCGATGCGGTTGCTCCGAGCCGCGGCCTGGTTTTGAGCATGGCCATGCCAACCAGCGCTTGTGTGCGGCCGGTCAGCGAGGCGCGTCGGCGGGTTGCGAGGCGGGCGATTCTGAGTACATCGCCTCGATGACATCCTGAAAGTCGCTCACGATAACCGTGCGCTTGATGCTGAGTTTGGGGGTCAAGTGCCCGCTCGACTCCGTTAGCTCCGCGTCGAGTATCGCGAACTTGCGAATCGACTCGGCTTGGGAAACGTGGGCATTGGCCGCATCGACCGCGCGCTGCACCTCGGCGAGGATGACGGGATGTTCGGCAGCCGCTGCTACCGACATCGCCCCGTCGAGCCCGTGGTGGGTCAGCCACGGGGGCAACATCTCCTCGTCGAGGGTGATGAGTGCTGATATGTACGGCTTCTGATCTCCGACAACGATGACCTGGCCGATGATCGGATTAGCCCGGATGGGGTCCTCGAGGGCTGCCGGGACGACATTCTTTCCGCCCGCGGTGACGATGATCTCCTTCTTACGGCCGGTTATTTCCAGGTACCCCTTCTCGTCGAAGTGGCCGATATCCCCGGTCTTGAACCAATCACCGTCAAAAGCCTCCCGGGTCGCCATCTCGTTGTTCCAATACCCATCGAAAACGCACACTCCGGATACCTGTATCTCGCCGTCCTCGGCGATGCGGACGGAGTTTCCGGGAATGGGCGGCCCGACTTTGCCGATCTTAAAGTCGGACGGGAGATTTACCGAAACCGGCGCGGTCGTCTCGGTCAGGCCGTAGCCTTCGAGGATCGTGAGGCCGAGACTGCGATAGAAGTGGCCGAGACGCAGCCCCAGGGGGGCCGAACCCGACACCGCGTATTGCACGCGACCGCCGAGAGCCGCACGTATCTTGCTCAGCACCAGCCGGTCGTAAAGCGCGAATCGCGCGCGGAGGCCGAACGGAACGTGACCCGCATCGAGCGCCCTCGAATGCTCGATTGCGGCGTCGGCCGCGGCGCGGAAGATCTTGCCCCGCCCAGCCGCCTCGGCCTTTTGCTCGGACGAGTTGTACACCTTCTCGAACACCCGGGGGACTGCGAGGAGGAAGGTCGGTTTGAAAGAGGCCATCGAGGGCAGCAGAAACTTCGTATCCGGCTGATGCCCCACTTTCACGCCACCGTGGATGCTCAGAATGCTGATGAAGCGCGCGAAGATGTGGGCGGTTGTGATGAACAGCAGCGTGCTCGAATCAGGGTTGACGACCTCGGGGATCGCCTTGGCGGCGTTTCGGCTCAGCTCCACGAAATTGGAGTGGGTGAGAACGCACCCCTTCGGTTTACCCGTCGTGCCGGAAGTGTAGATCAGCGTTGCAACATCCATGCCGCGGGCGAGCCGACGACGGCGCTCGATTTCCTCATCCGTGACGTCGCCGCCGCTTTTCACGAGCTTGTCGAGGTCACCGCGATCCATCTTCCAGGATTTTGCTACCGCAGGAACGTCGGCGTGGATCTCGTCGAATCGTGCGAAATGCTCCGGGGTTTCGGTGATGATCGCCACCGCGCCGGAATCGGTGAGGTTCCACAGAATTTGGGTAGGGGCGGCTGTCTCGTAAATCGGCACGAGTACGGCGCCAGCGAACCACGTGGCGAAGTCGATGAGCGTCCACTCGTATCGCGTCTTGCACATGAGCGCGATCCGGTCCCCGGGGTTGATTCCCGCCGCGACAAACCCTTTCGCCAGCGCCCGCACTTGTGCAAGGAATTCTGACGAACTGACATCGCTCCACCCGCCGTTCGCGGTGGGCAATGCGAATAGTGCCCGGTCCGGGGTAGCAGCAACCCGATCCATCAGCAGGTCGGTTACGTTCGCCTCTGGATCGGCGGGCACGATCGCGGGGACAGCAAATGTATTCACGGCAGCTCCTTTGGCACCGGTCGAGGGGTTCGGGATAAGTGTACGCGGCGGGGTGGTGGCAGCCCGGCACCGCTCGATAGGCTCGGGCCTCGTGCACGCCATCGGGATAGACATCGGCGGAACCAAAATCGCGGGAGCGGTGGTCTCCTCTGACGGCACCATTGTGAACGAAATGCGGGTGGCGACTCCGGCCCGGGACTCCGAAGCCATCGTGCAGACCGTGATCTCGATGATCGAGTCGCTTTCGGCCACGCAGGTGATCGCTGCCGCCGGGGTTGCCGCACCCGGGTTCATCGACGTCACGCAGTCCACGGTGTACTACACGCCGAACATCAGTTGGCGCAATGAGCCGCTGCGGGAGCGCTTGCAGAGCCGCCTATTGATGGACATCACCATCGACAATGACGCGAACGCGGCGGGGTGGGCGGAATATCGATTCGGCGCCGGGCGAGGATGCTCGGATATGACGATGTTGACGATCGGCACGGGCGTCGGTGGCGCCATCGTGAGCCAGGGTCGCCTATTCCGCGGTGGATTCGGCGCCGCCGCAGAGCTGGGGCATCTCCGAGTCGTTCCGGACGGATTACCCTGCGGGTGTGGTTCCAGGGGGTGCATCGAGCAGTACGGGTCGGGTCGGGCGTTGCTGCGAATGGCGAATGAGATAGCTGACGCTGGCGGGATCGGGATGGTGCTCGCCGAAGCACGGACTACTGCCGGTGAACTCGACGGGATCGTCGTCGGGAACCTCATCGCGGGGGGTGACCCCGGCGCGATTCTGGCCCTGACGCGCCTGGGTCTTTGGCTTGGCCAGGCGTGCGCGTCGCTCAGTGCGGTGCTCGACCCCGAGATTTTCGTCTTCGGCGGGGGAGTGGCAGTGGCCGGCGAACTGCTTCTCGGGCCCATCCGCGAGGCTTATCGACAGGTCATTCCTGCACGTGGGTACCACCCGGAGCCGGAGTTCATCATCGCGAAGCTCGTCAACGACGCCGGAGTAGTGGGGGCCGCCGACCTAGCTCGGCTCCACGCGGGGGCGAGTTAGGCTGATTAGGCGCTCTTGGAAGGTGACATGTTTTACTGGTTGATGAAAAACCTCGTGGCGGGGCCACTGCTCAAGACGGTATTCAGGCCGTGGGTCACCGGACTCGAAAACATCCCCCGTTCGGGTGGGGTCATCCTTGCCAGCAATCACCTGTCATTCATCGACTCGATCTTCCTTCCGCTCGTCATCGAGCGTCGCATCTACTTCTTGGCGAAGAGCGATTACTTCACCGGGCGCGGTCCGAAGTCGTGGTTCACCAAAAACTTCCTGCTCGGTACTGGGATGCTTCCCATCGACCGTTCCGGGGGCAAAGCATCGGAGGCCTCGCTCAATACCGGGCTCGAGGTGATCTCGCGCGGCGAAGTCCTCGGGATCTACCCGGAGGGAACGCGAAGCCCAGATGGCCGCATGTATCGCGGTCGTACGGGGGTGGCCCGAATGATTCTGGAGGGTCGAGTGCCGGTGGTTCCGGTCGCGATGATCGACACGGAAAAGGTGATGCCGATCGGAACCAAGATCCCGAAGGTCCGACGCATCGGAATCGTATTCGGTGAACCACTGGACTTCTCCCGCTTCGAGGGGATGGAGTCCGACCGGTTCATTCTGCGCTCGATCACCGACGAGATCATGTACGAACTCAGTCGCATCAGTGGGCAGGAGTATGTCGACGTCTACGCCAGTTCGGTGAAAGAGCGGGCCAGTTCGGTGAAAGAGCGGGCCAATTCGGTCACGGAGCGGGCCACTTCCGGAAAGGCGCCGAGCAGTCCCGTCACGTAGGGGCCCGTTGCCATCACGATAAGCTCGTGGGTCGGGGTGACCGCCCCACTTTCAGCTCAGACGAGGAAATCAGTGGTCGACCCGTCCGAACCCGTCGTTGCGGCCGAGCCGGGAGTTCTCGCTGGCCTCAACCACTGGCGCACCCTTCCCATCCGGCAGCAGCCCGATTGGCCGGATAGGGATGCGGTCGCGGCGGCATCCACCAAGATCGCCAGCCTGCCGCCGTTGGTGTTCGCCGGCGAGGTTGACATTCTGCGGGCTCGGCTGGGTCGGGCAGCCGCGGGGGACGCGTTCCTCCTGCAGGGCGGGGACTGCGCCGAAACTTTCGCCGGGGCCACCGCGCAGAACATCCGCGACCGGGTGAAAACCATTCTGCAGATGGCGGTCATCCTGACCTACGGGGCGTCCAAGCCAATAATCAAGATGGGCCGGATGGCCGGCCAATTCGCCAAACCGCGTTCCAGCGATACCGAGACGCGAGGTGAGCTGACCCTGCCGGCCTACCGTGGCGATATTGTGAACGGCTTCGACTTCACCCCGGAATCGCGGCGCCCGGATGCGTCGCGGCTCGTGGAGGGCTACCACACCGCAGCGTCGACCCTGAATCTCGTTCGGGCTTTCACTCAGGGCGGATTTGCCGACCTTCGACAGGTGCATTCGTGGAATCGCGGGTTCGCGGCGAATCCGGCCAACCACCGTTATGAACGGGTGGCCGCGGACATCGACCGGGCGATCAAATTCATGGAGGCGGCGGGAGCGGACTTCGACGAACTCAAGCGCGTCGAGTTCTACTCGAGTCACGAGTCGCTGCTCATGGACTACGAGGCGCCGATGACCCGAATCGACTCTCGAACGGGCGCACCGTACAACACGAGTGCCCACTTCCTGTGGGTGGGGGAGCGCACCCGCGATGTCGACGGTGCTCACGTGGACTACCTGTCGCGCATCCGCAACCCCATCGGGGTCAAGCTCGGCCCGAGCACCAGTGTCGACGCGATGAGAGAGCTCATCGAGCGGCTGGACCCGCACCGCGAACCCGGCCGCCTGACCTTCATCACCCGGATGGGTGCGGCCGTCGTGCGCGATGCCCTACCCCCGTTGCTCGAGGCGATCACGGCGATGGATGCGACCCCGCTCTGGGTGTCGGACCCGATGCACGGGAACGGACTCACCACCCCGAACGGTTACAAGACACGTCGCTTCGATGACGTGGTCGATGAGGTGAAGGGCTTCTTCGAGGCCCACCGGTCGGCGGGCACCTACCCGGGCGGCATCCACATCGAGCTCACCGGCGATGACGTCACGGAGTGCCTTGGCGGATCCGAACAGATCGACGAGGCCACCTTGGCCACTCGGTACGAATCGCTCTGCGACCCGAGACTCAACCACACCCAGTCGCTCGAACTGGCTTTTCTCGTGGCGGAGGAGCTCGCCGCCGTGTGACCGTTTGAATGGTGCAGGCGGATTCGGTGCTCCAAGTCGACCGTTCAGCCCGCGCTCAGCTCGAAAAGGTCACCTTGACAGTGCTTCCCTTCTTGGCCTGAGTCCCCCCTCCCGGGGTGAGGGTCGTGACGGTGAAGAATTGTGCACCGGCGTCGGCGAAGATGTTGTAATCCAAGGCGAACCCCGCGGCGACGAGCTGGGGCTTGGCAACATCCCAGGTCAGCCCGACCACCTCGGGGATCGTGATCAGTTCGACGCCGCGTGATGTGATCAGGTCCACAGCGTCACCGACTCTGACGGCCTGTACGCCTTCGGGAGCCTGCGAGCGCACGACGAGCCCCTGCGCGATCGTGTCGCTGTACTCATCTTCTCTCGTTGCGCCAGCGATGAGCCCGGCAGCGGCGAGCCGGGTCTTGGCGTCCGTAACCGAGAGCCCGGCAAGATCGGGCAACGGCCCCGCCGACACCACCATGGTGATCTTCTGCAATTCGCCGTAGGTTGCCACGCCGACGAGGGTTGTCCCATCCGCGGCAAGTGCGTCGAGCACCGTCCCGATACCGATGGTTGCATCGAACTGTCGAAGGATCGGCTCCGCGAGCGTGAACGGGGCCGCTGCGATGGCGGTGGTGGCTTGCTGTTCCGAGAGGCCCACGAGTGTGGGAACCGGTATCGGTCGCGGGCCCGACGACACAAGAAGCGTGATGAGCGTGCCGGGCGCAACGCTCTGGCCGACTGCCGGGTCGGTCGCCGCAACAAGCCCGACGGTGATGAAGGGGTCGGGAATCGGCTGGGTAGTGGCGTTCACCGTGAAGCCGAGGCCCACTAGCTGGGCCGTAGCATCCTGGACAGCGAGACCCGACAGTGTCGACGGGATGGTGATTCGAGAACCGGGGCCGACTCCGAAATACCAACCTGTTGTGGCGGCCGCGGCGACCAGCGCAATGACCAAAATGGCAATCCACCGACTGCGCTGCCGTGCGCCCCGGGTCGCATCTGCCAATTGCAGAGTGCTCTCAGCGCCCGCGGTCAACTCGCCCGTCGTTCGTCCGGGGTTCGCCGGGGGTTGCCCCGATCCACGAGACCCGAGCACTTGGGTTTCGTCGGCCACCAGGCCGGGAGTCAATGCTGTCAGAACACGGGTGGGCTCGGATTGTCGAACGAGGATGCTGGACCCCAGTTGCCCCTGGGCATGGTGCAACTGCTCGAGCATCGCTTGCGCATTTCGCGGCCGATCATCGGGTTCACGGGCGGTCGACGCGAGCACAACGTGATCCAATTCGATGGGGACCGTGGGGTTCTGGCTGCTCGGCGCAGGCACATCGCTGTTGGCATGCTGATACGCGATCTGCATGGGTGCATCACCGAGGAACGGCTGATTGCCGACGAGCATCTCGAACATCATGATGCCTGCCGCGTAGATGTCGCTTCGCGCGTCGGCAGTGCCACGGGTCACCAGTTCAGGGGAGAGGTACGCGATAGTGCCGAGAAGGGCGGTGCCGGTGGCTGTGTTGGCGCTCGCCGCCCGCGCCAATCCGAAATCCCCGATCTTGATGCGTCCGTCATCGGCGAGCAGCACGTTCTCCGGCTTGAGATCACGGTGCACGATCCCCGCTTTATGGGCGGCTGCTAGACCGCCTAACACCGCCTCCATGATGTCGATCGTCTGGGCGCTCGTGAGCATCCGATGCTCCACGAGCAGATCACGCAGCGTGATCCCGGGCAGATACTCCATCACCAGGTAAGCCATCTCGCTGTCCTGACCCTGGTCGAAGACGTTGACGACGTTGGGATGTGCGAGCCGAGCGGCCGACCGCGCCTCTTGAATGAACCGTTCTCGGAACGACACGTCGTCGGCGAGGTGCCCGTGCATCACCTTCAAGGCCACGCGGCGTTCGAGCCGGAGGTCAGTCGCCACGTAAACCGTCGCCATTCCGCCGCGCGCGATTCGCGACTGAATCTGATATCTCCCGTCGATGAGACGGCCGACCATCGGGTCCGTACTGTTGACCGTCACGGTTTCGAGTCTAAAGATCCCGCTGAGCGGTACCGGTTTGACAGGCCGTGCCGAGCGGTTGACTTCAGCCGACCTCGCCCAGCCATGCCCAGGCCGACGATTCCCACTTTGCGTACGCGTCCGGGTGTCCCGAGATCTGAACGCGCTGCGCAGCGTCGGTCAGCGCCATCGATTCCCAGCCCCGGATGTCCAATAAACCTCGGGTGTAGCCGCGGTTCGGGTTGGTCGGCCCGCCGTAGAAGAGATGAGCGGCGTGATCCGGATCGGTCAGTTGCTCGTTAGTGCCCCAGCCCGAGCTCGGCCGCTGTTGGAAGAGGCCGACCGAATCGAGGTCACCCCAGCTGATGTTACGCAAACTGGATTCCTGCATGGCGGTGGCCAGCGCGATTACTATTCCGTAATCGGGCACCCCGAGTTCCCGCCCGACGCGGGCGATCGTCGAGGCGTTCTGACGCATCTCGTCATCAAGCGGGGTGGTTGGGCCGACGGTGCTCACCGGAGCAGGCGGCGGCACTGTGGCGGGCGGCACTGTGGCGGGCGGCACTGTGGCGGGCGGCACTGTGGCGGGCGCTTCCACCAGCGCTTCTGCTGCGGGAGCGGCTTGCTGAACGGGGAGTACAGGCGGTGCAGTAGGCGCCTCCGACGGACTGGGCGCCACGACATGGCCGGCCGGATCCCCATCGGGGGTGCGAATGCCGTTGCTCGGTTCATTCTCGGGATCGTCGCTGCCGTCGATGGGCGAAGGGGCATTCCCCGGGCCGTCGATGGCCTGCGGCCCGAGCCGGCCGGGGATCAGCAGGACCTGGCCCGGGTAGATCAGACTGGACCATCCCAGCAGGTTGGCGGCGAGCATGGAGAGCGTCGAGACCGAAAAACGCTCGGCGATAGCCGAAACGGTGTCGCCATGCTGAACCGTGTAGGTGCTCGATTCGGCGAGGGTGAGAGAGCCGGCATCGTGCGCGGGTTGTCCCGCGGACACCTCGATGGTCCCCGAGGACATGCCGTCGCTCACTCGAGAGCCCGCGAGCGCGAGTTGTTGCCCCGGAAATATCGTGGATGACCAACTCAAGCCGTTCAGGGCGAGAACAGACGCGGTCGACAGGCCGTGACGCACCGCGATGTCGCTGACCGTGTCTCCAGCCTCGACGCGGTAAAGCGCAGGAACGGTCGTGGACCCCGCGCTCATAATTTGCGAGGCGTTCACCCGCGTCGGACCGTCCGCAGCACTGCCGGACGGCGCTGTTGAGTGGTAGAGCAAGCTCTCGGAGGGCGCTCCCGCCGGATCTTGGGGTTGACCCGCGGCGGCCGGGCTCACGGGCAGAGTGGCGTTGAGAGCCATCGCGGCCAGTGAGCCAGCGAGTAACACCGAGCCCGTCGCGTACGCATTCCGACTCCGAGTGTGATGGGCCGTCATGGCTGAGAATGCACCGGTCGTTCCCGGTGCGGCAGACACGGTTGGGGTGAGTCCGAAGAAGACCGACCCCGCCGATGGGTGATAGTGGCGGGCGCTTTCGCGCCAGTCGACACGGGCGGATGGGACTCCATCATCGGCGTTGAGGCCGTCGGGGCCGCCGGGCCGGTGATGAATGCCCGGCCAACTGTTTTCATTGAGCATCGTGCTCGTTCCCCTTCAATCGCCGGGGCGGCGCGTCGCTCCCGATCGGCACGGTAAAGACTTCCACGGTGCCATGGCGCGGTAAAATTGTCAACGGTTGTGGCCAATGTTACTGGTGTGTATCAAAAGTCTGCAGCCGGATGCGCAATACAGGGCGAGGTGCGGATGCCATGGCAGGCTTGAGATGTGCCTGCTGATCCATCTCCCGTCCGTTGGTTGACTATTCCCGACCTCACCGAGGTGCTCGGACTCAAGGTCAGCCAGGTTCGCCGCCTCATCGAGGACCGCGCCCTCCTGGCGCTTCGGGTGGATGGTATCTGGAAGGTCCCGGAGGCGTTCGTGCTCGATGGGGAGCCGTTACGGGACCTTCGCGGCACGATCGTGGTGCTCGGTGACAGCGGGTATACCGACGATGAAGCCATGCGCTGGTTGTTGAACGAGGAGGCGAGTCTCGGTGCGACCCCGATAGACGCTCTACGGTCGGGCCGCAAAGCTGAAGTGCGCAGGGTGGCGCAAGCCCTCGGGTTCTAAGCGTCTACTCAGCTCGTCCTGCTGGTGACCTCGCTCGCGAGACTGAGCAGTTGGGTCTTTGCGACAGCACGGACAGGGGAATCACGGATGGCAGCAATGGCCAAGCCCACGTTGTAGTCGATGATCCGCTCCACTTCGCTCACAGCACCGCAGTCGACGAAAGATCGGCGGATGACTTCGACCTGTTGGGCGTTCAGGGTCGGGTCGCCCAGCATCTCGTCCACTAGGCGCCGGGAGCTCGTCGAGAGTCTGCCCCGGGCAACGGCCACCAGAACGGTCCGTTTTCCTTCCCGCAGATCATCACCGGCCGGTTTGCCAGTGACTGACGGGTCTCCGAAAACTCCGAGCAGGTCATCCCGCAACTGGAACGCCACTCCGAGCGGGAGGCCGTAAGCGCGAAGAGCGGCGATCTGTTGTGCACTCGCGGACCCCAAGGCCGCCCCGATCGCCAGGGGCGCTTCCACGCTGTATTTGGCGGATTTGAAGACGATCACCCGGTGGGCACGAGGTAGTGCCTGCTCTTCCGGATGCAGCGTCCAGGAATGCTCCTCGACGATGTCGAGGTACTGGCCCGCGGTCACCTCTGTTCGCATTCGAGCGAACTCGCCTCTGGCCGCCCGAGCGGCGGACGTGGATGACAAGCCAGCCGTGCCCTCGTCGAACAGTTCGTCACTCCAGCCCAAGAGCAAGTCGCCGAGCAGCAGGGCCGCCGACAGTCCGAAGGATGCGTCATCCCCATTCCATCCGGAGCCCCGGTGCATCTCCTCGAATTGTCTATGCGCGGATGCGGCCCCGCGACGCAGATCAGACCGGTCCATGATGTCGTCGTGCACGAGCGCGGCCGCGTGAAACATCTCGAGGGCGGATGCCGCGAGCACGATCGAATCGAAATCGGGCGAGGTGGCATCATCAAGAAGGTTGTTCGTCGGATTCGCTGCACCACTGGCAAACCATCCCCAGTAGCAGAACAGTGCGCGAAATCTCTTGCCGCCAGACAGAAACGAGCTCGCCACGTCCATCATCGATTCGAGGTCGGGGGAGATCGATCGGAACGCTTCGGATCTCTGCCGCAGGAAGCGATCAATCTGGGCCTGGACGAGGTCAACTAACCGGGTACTCTCAGGCATCCGCCTAGCCTAGCCACGACGGCAAGGCGTACTATAAAGCTCTACCGGCCACACCTAAGCACAGGGGGGAATCATGCCGCTGTCCGAGCAGGAGCAACGCCTCCTCGAAGAGATGGAGCGAAGCCTCTATCACAACGATGCCGACTTCGTCGCGACGGTGAGTTCTCGGACGGGCAAGACCAACTACCGTTCGCTGATACTGGGCATTCTGGTGGGGATTCTGGGTGTCGCTGTGCTGATCGGGGGAGTGGTGATCCGCCAACCGGTGGTAGGCGTCATCGGGTTCGGGGTGATGTTCGTCGGTGTGCTGGTTGCCGCCGCGCCACCCCGCTCGTCGGCTCGAGACGCGGGCGCTGCGGGGTTGGGGCCTGATCCTGCACCTGCCCGCCGCAGCAGTCGGTTCATGGATCGGCTCAACGAGCGTTGGGAAAGGCGTCAAGACAACAGGGACTGACTCCCGCGACGACGCAACACGACCGGCCCACTCGGGCCGGTTTTTTTTTGCGCCGAATGGGCCGTGATCGGTGGCCAGGACAGTTCTTTTTGGTCTTGGTGGAGGGGCAAAGGCTAATTAATGCGCAATACTCGACATTTAGGGAGCAAAGTGGAGTAAAGTGGGGATACCTGATCCGGGCCGGAGACTGAGGGGAGATCGCCGTGTTCTTGGGAACCCACACACCACGGCTCGACGACAAAGGGCGCGTCATTCTCCCCGCGAAGTTCAGAGATGAACTCTCGTCCGGAACGGTCATCACCCGCGGTCAGGAGCGCTGTCTCTACGTCTTCAGCCAGAGGAATTTCGAGGACATCCATCAGAGCATCCGCCAGGCTTCGATAACCAGCAAACAGAGTCGCGATTTTCTCCGGCTCTTCCTCTCGGGTGCCAACCAGGAGGTGCCGGACGCGCAGAACCGTGTCACGATTCCGCCCGCTCTGCGGACCTACGCGGGACTCGACCGTGACCTGACGGTGATCGGCGCAGGCGACCGCGCCGAAATCTGGGACAGCGCGGCGTGGTCGCTGTACTACGACGGTGCCGAATCCGACTTCGCCAACCTGTCAGAGGAGGTGATTCCGGGGCTCTTGTGAGCTCCTGAACGCCGACTCCCAGCCGGTTGCCCTGACTCTCTTCCCCGAAGCCAGGTCGTCCCGGATGGGGATCAGCGTCTGGGAACTGCGCCGCGATCACGATGACCGACAATGCCATCCACACCCCCGTGCAACTCGAGCGCACGGTGACCCTTCTCGCACCGGCCCTCGTCGAGGACCGCGCCGTCATCGTCGACGCCACTCTGGGAATGGGCGGCCACGCCGAGGCCCTCCTGCAGCGCTTTCCGACGGCGATTCTCGTCGGGATCGATCGCGATCGCGACGCGCTCGCGTTAGCAGGCGAGCGCCTACGTCCATTCAGCGACCGCATCCACCTGGTGCACGCCGTGTACGACACGATCGGCGCGGTGCTGACCGACCTCGATCTCCCGGGTGCCTCGGCGATTCTCTTCGACCTCGGCGTGTCTTCTCTGCAATTGGACAGCGCGCCACGCGGCTTCTCATACTCGCAGGACAGTCCACTCGACATGCGAATGGATGCCAGCACCGGCCCCACAGCCGCCGACATCGTCGCAACCTACTCAGAGGCGCAGCTGCGCCACATCTTCTACACGTTTGGCGAGGAGAAACTCGCTCCCCGGTTCGCTAGTCGAATCATCCAACGCCGGGCGGAGGGCCCCATCCTCACGTCGCGGGAGTTGGTCGACCTCGTCGTCGCTGCGACCCCGGCCGCCGCGCGCAGGCCAGGCCACCCGGCCAAACGTGTCTTTCAGGCCTTGCGCATCGAGGTCAACCAGGAGTTGGCAACTCTGCAGAACGCGATTCCTGCGGCGCTGGCATCTCTTGCCGTGCACGGGCGGATGGTCGTGCTCTCCTACCAATCCCTCGAGGACCGCATCGTCAAGCGAGCGTTGGTGGCCGGCTCTACGAGTTCGGCCCCGCGCGGGTTGCCGGTCGAGCTTCCCGAACATCGTCCGCAACTCGCTCTCCTCGTTCGCGGCGCCGAACGCGCCCCCGCGTCCGAGATCGAACTAAACCCGCGCGCGGCATCGGTTCGCCTCCGGGCCGTTGAGCGGCTTCGGGTGGCGGCATGAGCGCGGTGTCGGCAGCGTGGGCGCCGACACCACGTGCGAGTGCCCCCTCACGTCATCTGAGCATCGCGACATCCGCATCACAACGCCGTGCTCGCCCTCGTGCTGCGTACGCGGTGTTCACACTCCTCAGCCTCTTCGCAATCTTCGCCGCCCAACTCCTCTTGAGCATTGCGGTCTCGGATGGGGCGTACCAGCTATCCGGTCTCCAGCAGCAGCAAAAGGGGCTGCTGCGCACTCAGGATTCGCTGAGTGAGCAGGTGCAGGTGCTGAATTCTTCGCAGAATCTCGCTGCCCAGGCGAACCACGTCGGAATGGTACCCAATAGCTCTCCATTAGCGATCAACCTGACGACCGGCGCGATTTATCCTCTACCGGGCACCGCCGATCCGGCCGGATGCGGCGGCGCCTGCAATTTGATCACCAATGCGCTGTTGAGCGGCGTCGCGCTCGTGCCCCCGACCGCTTCCGCTCCCGCGGCCGCCCTTCCGGTGGCGGACACGGGCATCCCATCGGCTGCACCAGCTTCCGCCTCCGGGGCGGCAATCGTCTCGAATGCGACGACCGTCGTCGACTCCCTGCCCGCGCCGGTCACGCGTTGAGGAGACAAGTCCGATGAGAATGACATTATGAGGACTCGTCGCGGACGCATCCGGATCTCATTCGCCGTGATGCTCGTATTCGCGCTAGTCGGACTGTTCATTGTGCGTCTCGTGGATCTTCAAATCGTGCGAGCGGACGATCTGAACGCTCAGTCGCACGACAAACGGGGACAGTCTCAAGTGGTTTACGGCGTGCGCGGCAACATCGTCGACGAGAGTGGGGCAGTGCTCGCGGACAGCGTTCTCCGGTACGACATCACCGCATCCCCCCGTGTGGCGTTCCTCGGCCAGAATTCGGGCGGGGCGACCGACTCGGTGATGAGTGATCTCGCTCGGATCGCGGCGATAACCGGTCAACAGCCCGAGGCTCTCATGGCAACCATGTCGGCTGATGCCTCATCGGATTTCGTCTACCTCACGAAACGAGTGACGCTCGACACCTTCGAGAAGATCGATGCACTCGGCATTGCGTGGCTCTACTCGGAACGCCGGCCCAGCCGCAGCTATCCGAATGGTCAGGTGGCCGGCAACCTTGTGGGCTTTCTCAATACGGACGGGCCCGGCGCTGGTCTCGAGTTATCCGCGGATTCGTGTCTTGCCGGGACTAATGGATCGGCGACCTATGAACGAGCGGAGGACGGGACGCAATTGCCGGGCAGCGTCGTCACGACACAGCCGGCGAAAGACGGGGGGCGACTCCGACTCACGATCGACCGAGATCTCCAATTCGCGGTACAGCAGCGGATCGGACAAGCGGCGCTGGATCTAGGCGCAACCTGGGCGACGGCGGTGGTCGTGCGAGTTACAGACGGACACCTGATGGCCGTGGCGGACTGGCCCACGATCGACCCCAACAATGTCGATGGGGCGCCCCGCGATGCCTTGGGATCTCGGGCGTTCAGCACCCCGTACGAGCCGGGCTCGACGATGAAGGCGCTGACAGCAGCATCCCTCGTCGATTCGGGGAAAGCAACACCGGCGACCGGCGTGGTTGCGCCGTACAGCCTGCTTCAGCCGGACGGCAGCTCGATTCATGACGCGTTCTACCACAACACCGAGAACTTGACTCTCGCCGGGGCGCTCGTGGAATCATCCAACACCGCCATCGCGCAATTCGCGACGCTACTACCCGCGCAGACGCGCCGGGACTACATGACCCGCTTCGGTCTCGGGGACTACACGGAGGTGGGATTCACTGGTGAATCGACCGGCACGGTTCGACCGGCCGACCAGTGGGATCCTCGAACCACCCTCACCGTGCAATTCGGCCAGGGCATGACGGCGACCTCTGTTCAGATGGCCAGTGTCTTTCAGACCATCGGCAACGGCGGACTGCGGATGCCCGTGACTCTCGTCGAGGGCTGCGAATGGCCGGACGGGTCGGTCACCGACCAGCCATCGACGACGGGCCGTCAGGTGATCTCCGCGTCGGCGGCGGGCCAGACGATCGCCATGATGGAGCAGGTCGCTAACAAGAGCGGTTCCGCCCCGAAACTGCAGATCGCCGGGTACCGTACGGCCGTCAAGAGCGGTACCGCCGAGGTCGTGCAGAACGGTGCCTACACCAACAACGTCGTGATCTCCTACGCGGGCGTGGCACCGGCCGACAACCCCCAGTACGCCGTCGTGGTGACCGCCGGCATTCCCGATAGTGTCTATTCGGGGCTGATAGCGCCTACCTGGCGCGACGTCATGGCGCAAACGCTCACAACATTCCGGGTGTCGCCGTCTACAGCCCCAGCCCCAGACCTGCCAGTCAACTGGTGACGGCGAGTCTGCGACCGCATCAGGAGCATTCGTGATCGCACTTACCGCGCAGGAGATCGCCGAAGCTGTCGGAGGGAGCTTGGTCGGATCCGCAGCGCCGAATTGGCCACCCGATCCCGGATCGGTAGTCACTGATTCCCGCTTGGCGCGGGCCGGATCGATTTTCATCGCGTTACCGGGAACCATCGCCGACGGGCACGATTTCGTCGGGGCCGCGGCACTCGGGGGAGCCTGGTTGGCCATCGTCGAACGGCCCGTGGATGCCGAAATCCTGCAGATCGTCGTCGGTAGCAGCGTGACAGCGCTTGCGGCCTTGGCCCGCGAGGTCGTGAGACGCGTGCGCGACCACGGCACACTGCAGGTCATCGCCGTCACCGGATCCAACGGCAAAACCACCACGAAGAATATGTTGCGCACGATCCTTCAGGGCGAAGGGCCCACGGTTGCGCCGCGGGATTCGCTGAACAACGACGTCGGAGCCCCGATATCGATGCTCGCCATCGACGAGCACACACGCTTCCTCATCGTCGAGATGGGGGCGGATGCGCCGGGCGACGTCGCACGCCTCGTGTCGATCGTGACTCCGGATGTCGCCATCGTGCTGAACGTGGGCTTGGCGCACGTGGAGAAATTCGGCTCGCAAGACGCCATCGAGCAGGCGAAGTCCGAGATGGTGACCGACCTCCCCGCGACGGCGACGGCGGTTCTGAATTTCGACGATCCGCGGGTGCGCCACATGTCCGCCCGCACCCGCGCTTCCGTGCTGTGGTTCGGCCTCGATGCGGCTGCATCCATCCGCGCGACGAGCATCCGTTCGAACGCCGACTCGACCGTTTTCACCCTCCATGTCGGACCAACCACCAGCGGAGTGTCGCTTCGACTGCTGGGTGAACACCAGGTGATGAATGCCCTGGCCGCCGTCGCCGCGAGCAGTGTTGTCGGCGTACCCGCTGATCGGGCCGTTCGCGCGATCGAGGGCATGACCCGTGCCGAGCGTTGGCGAATGGAGGTGCTCCCCGGCCCCGACGGCGTCACAATCATCAACGACGCTTACAACGCGAGCCCGGATTCGATGGCGGCAGCGCTGAAAACCCTTGCGGAGATCACGCGCGGCGGCGGTCGATCCGTCGCCGTTCTGGGCGAGATGGCCGAGCTCGGCGAGCTGGCTCTCGAAGAGCACGACCGCATCGGTCGACTCGTCGTGAGACTCAACATCCAACAGCTTTTCGTGGTCGGCTATGGCGCTCGGCACATCCACAGCGCGGCAGCGCTGGAGGGATCGTGGGATGGAGAGTCAGTGCTCGTCTCCACCAGCGAGGAGGCATACGCTGTGCTGCGTGAACAGCTGCGGCCAGGCGACGTCGTGCTGGTGAAGTCCTCCAATTCGGCGGGATTGCGCTTCCTCGGGGATCGGCTCGCCGGGATTGCCGCGTGAAAGCCCTGCTCGTGGCTGGCGGGTTCGGGCTGACCTTCACACTCTTCCTCACGCCACTGTTCATCAAACTCTTCACGCGGCTGAAGTGGGGGCAGTTCATCCGGGATGACGGTCCGCAATCCCATCACACCAAGCGCGGCACCCCGACCATGGGCGGGATCGTCTTCATCACCGGGGCGACTCTCGGCTACGCGGTCGGTCATCTCGTCGGCCAGACCGATATGACGCTCGTCGGAGTGCTCGTCATCTTCCTCATGGTGGGTATGGGCATCGTCGGGTTCCTGGATGACCTCCTCAAGACCCGTAACCAGCGCAGCCTCGGGCTCGGGGGGTGGGCCAAGGTCGCCGGTCAGGTGATCGTGGCCACCGTGTTCGCTGTTGTGGCGCTGCGTTTTCCCGACGAGAACGGCCTGACCCCGGCGTCCACCATGGTCTCGTTCGTGCGCGAGATACACTGGCTCGATTTCGCGATCTTCGGGCCGATCGCCGGCAGCCTCCTGTTCGCGGTCTGGGTGACGCTGATCATCGTCAGTGCCTCGAACGGGGTCAACGTCGCTGACGGCCTCGACGGGCTCGCTACCGGCGCATCGATATTCTCGATCTCGGCGTACATCTTCATCGGGTTCTGGCAGTCGAACCAGTCCTGTTTCCGCGAGAATTTGCTCCCTGAGAATCTCGATTTCTGCTATCGAGCGCGGGATCCGCTCGACCTCGCGGTGATCGCGGCGGCAATCGCCGGCAGCCTGATCGGTTTTCTCTGGCACAACACCTCGCCGGCACAGATCTTCATGGGCGACACCGGTTCCCTGGGGCTGGGGGGCGCGCTCGCAGCGCTCGCAATCCTGTCCCGCACCGAACTCCTGCTCGTTCTGATCGGCGGGCTGTTCTTGATCGTGACCGGATCCGTGATCCTGCAAAGAGCGTATTTCCGATTCACCGGCGGTAAACGCATCTTCCTCATGAGTCCGCTCCACCATCACTTCGAGTTGAAAGGCTGGGCCGAGATCACGGTCGTGGTGCGCTTCTGGATCATCAGCGGGATGTTCGTTGCGGTAGGGGTTGGCATCTTCTATCTCGAATGGGTGAGTCGCTGACGGTGCGCGACCTCGACATCCTCACCTCCTGGCATTCGGATTGGAATGGACTCCGGGTTGCCGTGTTCGGTGCTGGCGCGACCGGGTTCGCGGTCGCCGACACGCTGATCGAACTGGGCGCAGATGTTCTCGTGGTCGCTGGCACGGCTACTGTCGAGCGCGCGGACCTGCTCGAACTGATCGGCGCTCGCCTGATTCTCACGCCGGACGATATCGTGCCGCGGGCGCTAGTCGATTTCGCCGCCGACGTGGCCGTGACATCTCCGGGCTTCCCTCCGGACCATCCGCTCATCGCATTCTGTGGCGTTCGAGGCATTCCGATCTGGTGTGACATCGAGCTGGCATGGCGCCTGCGAGACAAGTCGGGAACGCCTGCCGAATGGATAGCGGTGACCGGCACCAATGGAAAGACGACGACCGTGCAGCTCGCGGCACATCTGCTTCGCGCTGCCGGACGCAACGCTGTCGGCGTCGGCAACATCGGGGTCCCGGTGCTGGATGCCGTGCGGAGTCCCGAGCGCTGGGATGTGCTCGTGGTGGAGCTGTCGAGCTTCCAGTTGGCGAGGATGCCCCGTTCCGGTCACGGTGCAATCGCCCCGATTGCGAGCGTTTGTCTCAACGTTGCCGACGACCATCTCGACTGGCACGGCTCCCTGGCGGCCTATATCGACGCGAAAGCCACCGTGTACGCGAATACCAAGACTGCGTGCGTTTTCAATCGAGCCGACTTGGCGACTCGCCGCATGGTGGAGGATGCGACGGTCTTGGAAGGGTGCCGTGCCATCGGATTCGGCCTGGACGCCCCTGGGCCCGGCGAGCTCGGTGTCGTCGGCGACCTGCTCGTCGATCGGGCCTACCTCCCGGATCGACATCGGTCCGCTCACGAGCTGAGCACGAAGGCCGAACTGGATGTTCTCGGTCTGTCTAGCCCGCACATCGTCGAGGACATTCTGGCCGCCTCTGCGCTCGCAGGCGCGTGCGGCGTCACGACGGCGCAGGTCGCTCATGCGCTGGCTACCTTCCGGCTCGACCATCATCGGGGAGAAATCGTCGCACGCCTGAGGGGGATCACCTGGGTAGATAACTCGAAAGCGACCAACCCGCACGCTGCCGCATCCGCCCTCTCGGCTTACCGCCCTGTCGTCTGGATCCTCGGCGGCCTGCTCAAGGGAACGGACCTCTCGGCCCTGATCGCCGGCGAGGCCGAGCGGTTGAGGGGTGCTGTGCTGATCGGATCAGACCGGCAACCACTGGTTGAGGCATTCGCCCGACACGCGCCGGGCATCCCCGTCATAGAGGTTGTCAGCACGGAAACTGAAAGCGTGATGTCAGTCGCGGTGCAGTTCGCCGCGCGCCTCGCGCAGGAGGGTGACACCGTCCTACTGGCCCCGGCCGCGGCATCCATGGATCAATTCGTCGACTACGCCGATCGGGGTGCTCGGTTCGTATCCGCGGTGTTGGCCCAGGGTGAGGAGGCGGAGCGTGGCGAATCAACCGGGCCTTCGATCGGCCACGCGTAGTGCCCCGCGCGATACGCGCGCAACGGTAGCCCGTACCCCGGTTGCCCGCCTCTTCGCGCCGGAGAAGGCGAACTACATCCTGCTTCTCGGCGTAACCCTGTTTCTCGTCGCTTTCGGGCTCGTGATGGTACTTTCTTCATCGTCGATCGAGTCCTTCACCTCGGACGACGGTTTCTTCGGCCGGTTTCTCCGACAGGGCTTATTCGCGGCGATCGGCATTCCCCTGATGCTCCTCGCGTCGCGGATGCCGCCCCGCTTCTGGCAACGCTGGGCATGGCCCGCGTTGCTTTTCGGCGGTGCCGCCCAAATGCTCGTATTCATACCCGGTATCGGCCTGGCGTCCGGGGGTAACAACAACTGGATTCGCATCGGCAGCTTCACCGCACAACCGTCCGAGTTCGTCAAGCTCGCTCTCATCGTCTGGGTGTCCTGGGTTCTCGCGGCCAAGCAATCGCTCCTGAGTGACGTCAAACACGTACTGCTTCCGATTGCTCCGATCGCCGGGGGAGCCATCCTCCTCGTTCTGATCGGGAATGACCTCGGCACGGCCTCCGTCATGATCGTCATCGTTCTGGGGTGCCTCTATTTCGCGGGCGTTCGGTTGCGCCATCTGCTTGCTGGGGTCGGCAGTATCGCGCTTCTGGCCCTTGTGCTCGCGACGGCCAATAGCTCGCGAACTTCTCGGATCGGGACCTGGCTTTCCGGGTGCACCGCCAATGACTATTCCGGTTACTGCTGGCAGCCCGAACATGGAAACTGGGCGCTCGCCGCCGGCGGTGTCTTCGGAAAGGGGCTGGGAAACTCGGTTGCCAAATGGAATTGGTTGCCCGAGGCGAGCAGCGATTACATCTTCGCGATCATCGGTGAAGAACTCGGACTCATCGGGGCCATCGTCGTGCTCGTGCTGTTCATCGTGCTGGCGATCGCGTTCATCCGTATCATCCGGGCGACGGATGACGACTTCGCTCGGATCGTCACCAGTGGCGTGATGGTCTGGGTGATCGGCCAGGCCTTCGTCAACATCGCTGTGGTGCTCGGCGTGCTCCCCGTACTCGGTGTGCCCCTCCCACTCATTTCGGCCGGTGGCTCGGCTCTCATCTCCACCCTGCTGGGAATCGGTGTAGTCCTCTCTTTCGCTCGAACAAGCGATGTGGACTCGCGGACTTCACTCGCCGCGCCGCCGCGTCCGTGACGACCTACCTTCTGGCTGGCGGGGGCACCGCGGGACATGTCAACCCGATGCTGGCGGTGGCGGACCGACTGCGCGAACGCGAGCCGGCGTCGAAAGTTCTGATGTTGGGCACGAGCGGCGGACTCGAGGCGCGGCTGGTCCCCGAGCGGGGCTACGAGCTCCTCGAGATTGCGCGCGTTGCCTTTCCGCGCCATCTCAACGCGGCCGCGCTGCGCTTCCCGCGGGAATTGCGGGCGGCAACGCGGCGCGTTCGTGACCTGATCATCGAGCGCGACGTCGACGTCGTGGTGGGATTCGGGGGATATGTTTCCGCTCCGGCCTACCTCGCCGCACGATCGGAGCACGTTCTGCTCGTCATCCACGAAGCCAACGCCAAGCCCGGACTCGCGAATCGTCTCGGCGCCTTGATCACCCGAAATGTCGGTGTCGCCTTCCCGGGCACGCGGCTTCGCGGAGCGCTCGCCGTCGGAATGCCCTTGCGGAGCGAGATCGAGAGTCTCGACCGGTTCAGCGCACGATCGGATGCCATCGCCGAGTTCGGTCTCGACGCCCACCGCCCCACGCTCGTGGTGACCGGCGGCTCCTCCGGCGCGCGGCGCCTCAACGAGACGATCACCGAGTCGGTGACTCTCCTGCTCGGGGCGGGGTGGCAGGTGGTGCACCTCACCGGGGCATATCGTGACCGGGTCGCCGATCCTGGGCTCCCCGGGTACGTGGTCCTCGATTACACGGATCGAATGGAACTGCTGCTCGCTATCGCCGACCTCGCGATCGCGAGGGCTGGCACATCGACCGTGGCCGAACTCGCTGCGCTAGGTGTACCAGCGGTATTCGTTCCGTACCCCGTCGGCAATGGCGAGCAACGCTACAACGCGCGCGATGCCCTCGACGCGGGGGGAGCCATCCTCGTCGAAGACTCGCACTTCGATGCCGATTGGGTCGGCTCCACGCTCGTTCCTTTACTGCGGGATCGGGCGCGTATTGCGCAAATGGCGGCTCGGATGGTCGATATCGGCCACCTCGACGCCACCGACCGCATGGTGGACCTCATCCAGCGTTCCCTGGGCCAGGCGGCCGCGCCGGGCCGCGGGTAGAAGACCACGACGTACACTCGTCTCGATGATCAAGCCCGACCTGTCGATGCCGTTGCCGCAGACACTGGGCTCGGTGCACCTCGTCGGAATCGGCGGTGCGGGGATGAGTGCCATCGCCCGGCTCTTCATCGCTGCAGGGCATCGGGTCACCGGATCCGATCGCACCGAGAACCACAGCATCGCCGATTTGCGCGATCTCGGCGCGATCATTTCGATCGGCCACTCGGCGGCCAATCTCGGCGACGCCGACGCGCTCGTGTACACCGGCGCGCTCTGGCCGGATAACCCCGAGTACTTGGAGGCTGAACGTCGAGGCATCCCGGTGCTTCATCGATCACAGGCGCTTGCCTGGTTAATTCGCGGGCACCGGGTCGTGGCGGTGGCCGGCGCGCACGGCAAGACCACGTCGACCGGCATGATCGTCAGCGCCCTGCAGCACCTCGGCGTCAGCCCCAGTTTTTCCAACGGCGGCGTCATCCAATCGCTCGGGACGAGCGCTGCGCCCGGGCTCGACGATCTGTTCGTCATTGAGGCAGACGAGTCGGACGGTTCCTTCCTGCTCTACGACACCGCGGTGGCGCTCGTCACCAACGTCGACGCCGACCACCTCGATCACTACGGCGATCACGACGCCTTCGACGCCGCCTTCGTGCAGTTCTGCGAAGGCGCCTCCGGCCTGGTCGTCTTGTCCAGCGATGATCCGGGTGCCGTACGGGTTCGCCAGCACATGGCAGCAGCTTCACCCCCCGCTCCGGCGGCGTCGGGGCGTCGGGTGATCACCTTCGGTGAGGATGCCGCGGCCGACGTTCGGTTGGAGTCCGTGGTGACTGACGGGCCGGTGAGCTTCGCTCTCGCGTGGGACGGGCGTACCTACCCGGGCCGCTTGCTCGTACCCGGCAAACACAATGCGGTCAATGCAGCGGGAGCCTTCGCCGTGCTGGTGGGCATGGATTTCGACCCCGAGAAAAGCCTCGAGGGGATCGCGACCTTCGCTGGCACGGAGCGCCGCTTCGAACTGCACGGATCAGTGGGCGGGGTGCGGGTCTACGACGACTACGCGCACCATCCCACCGAAGTCGCGGCGGCGCTGGCTACCGCTCGCAGCGTGGTGGGCGCCGGCCGGATCATTGCTGTACACCAGCCCCACCTGTACACGCGCACCCGGGCAATGGCTGGCGATTTCGCTGCGGTCTATGAAAAGCACGCCGACCACACCATCGTGCTCGATGTGTTCGGCGCTCGGGAGGATCCCATCCCCGGGGTCACGGGAAAATTGGTTTCGGAGCGCTTTCTCGATGGTAAGAAGGTCGATTACCTACCGGACTGGCAGCATGCTGCCGACCGGGCTGCCGCGCTAGCCCACGACGGTGACATCATCATGACCCTGAGTTGCGGGGATGTCTACCGCATAGTGCCACAGATCATGGCTGCGCTGACGATTGAGCGCGGCCAATCGAGCGAGTCCGCTCCGCCCATCAAGCCCACGGGCAGCCGATGAAACGACCGGAAGGGTTCGACTCAGCCACCGATTCGACCGACCCGCAGAAGCGTCGTTCCGAGCGGCGTCAGTCGAGGTCGGTTTCGCCCACCGAACCGCGGCGGCCGGTGACCCGATCGCTGCCCCGATCGCTGCCCACAGCTCCCACCTCGCCCGCTCGCCCGAGCATCGCAAGGGCTCTGACGACTCAGAAGGCGTCCCAGAGGGCGAAGCCGGTCGGCGCGACATCCACCCCCGTGCCGACTCGGCAAGATGTGCGCCGGGCTGGCCGCGAACGGCGCCGATACGAACGTCGCGAAGTCAGGCGGTTCACGACCCGCACCCGCAATCGACGGTGGGCTCTCACCGGGGCCGGCCTGCTGCTGGTCGGACTCGTCGGGCTCGTGGTCGTTGCGGTCTTCTCCCCGATCTTGGCCCTCCGTCACATCGACGTAGTGGGTACGGCCCGGGTGGATGCCGGGCGGGTGCAGTCGAGCCTCTCGCAACACCTGGGTACGCCGTTGGCTCTTCTCAACGAGCAGCAGATGACACGCGAGCTTGGCGCCTTCCCGCTGATTCGAAGCCTCAGCACGCAACTCGTACCGCCCGACACGATGATCGTGCACATCACCGAACGGGAGCCGGTCGGCTCGGTGCGGGTATCAGCCGGGTATGACCTGGTCGACCCGGCGGGCGTCACACTGGAGCAGTCCGCAGAACGAATCCCGGGTGTTCCCCTCATCGACCTCCGTGTAGGCGATCGGTCGGCACCACCGTTCCAGGCGATCGTCGACGTTCTGCTCTCCATGCCAGCCGACCTCCGCGCCCGCGTCGACTCCGCTTCGGCATTGACACCGAACAGCGTCATTCTCGGACTAGACGGAGTCGGTCAGTCGGTCACGTGGGGGAGTGCGGAACGATCGTCACAGAAGTCGGCCTTGCTCGCTGCCCTGATATCGGTCACGGATCCAGCCCAGATCGGGCGGTTCGACGTCTCCGCTCCCGAGAACGGAATCTTCCACGCGGGGTAGCATCCTGCGGTCATCCGCGACACGCGGCACCGGATGCGTTGGCCTACCTCGATCGCAACCTACGCTCAACCAAGAAATGGTGCAGATTGTGCAAACTTTACCCCTCAGGTAAAGGTTGAAGGTAGCACCTAACCGACTATCTCGGAGGCCGGAAGTGACGTCAAACCAGAATTACCTCGCGGTGATCAAGGTAGTTGGTATCGGCGGCGGCGGCGTCAATGCTGTCAACCGGATGATCGAACTCGGCCTACGCGGGGTCGAGTTCATCGCGATCAACACTGACGCCCAAGCCCTGCTCATGAGCGATGCTGACGTCAAGCTCGACGTGGGCAGGGAGTTGACCCGCGGGCTCGGGGCGGGTGCCGATCCCGAGGTGGGTCGCCGGGCCACCGAAGACCACGCCGAGGAGATCGAGGAGGCTCTCGCCGGGGCCGATATGGTGTTCGTCACTGCGGGCGAGGGTGGGGGCACCGGTACGGGCGGTGCCCCGGTTGTCGCCCGGATCGCCAAATCCATCGGTGCTCTCACGATAGGGGTCGTGACCAAACCATTCGGCTTCGAGGGTAAACGTCGATCGTCGCAAGCTGACGTGGGAGTCAACAGCCTCAAGAACGAGGTCGACACCCTGATCGTCGTGCCCAACGACCGGCTGCTGGAGATCAGTGACCGGGGAATCAGCATGTTGGAAGCCTTCGCAACGGCCGACCAGGTTCTGCTCGCCGGCGTCCAAGGAATCACCGACTTGATCACTACGCCTGGGCTCATCAATCTCGACTTCGCCGACGTCAAATCGGTCATGCAGGGCGCGGGCTCGGCGCTCATGGGGATCGGGTCCGCCCGCGGGGCCGACCGGGCGATCAAAGCAGCCGAACTCGCGGTCGCATCTCCGCTTCTGGAGGCATCGATCGATGGGGCCCACGGGGTGCTCCTCTCGATCCAGGGCGGCTCCAATCTGGGCATCTTCGAGATAAACGACGCCGCCCGGTTGGTTCAAGAGGCGGTGCATCCCGAGGCGAACATCATCTTCGGCGCGGTCATCGATGACACTCTCGGCGACGAGGTACGAGTGACCGTCATCGCCGCCGGATTCGACGGGGGAGAGCCACCGAGCCCGACGACCAGGCGTTCGAATTTCGCCCTTGCCTCTGAGCCACAGGTCGAGTCGGCGTTGGCTGAGACTCAACCCTGGTCGCCTCCACTCGTGCTCGCGCACGCCCCGTCCGACCGGGGATTCGATGACGAGGCAGAGCTGGACGTCCCCGACTTCCTTCGATGAGTGGTGATCCCGGTCTCGCCGGGCGGCTCGAAGATGTGCGGGCACGCGTATCGGACGCCGCGGTGTCTGTCGGCCGGTCTGCGAACGACATCACCCTCGTCGTCGTTACCAAATTTCACACATCCGACCTCGTCCGCGAGTTGCACGCCCTCGGCGTGCGAGATTTCGGCGAAAGTCGTCACCAAGAGGCCGAACCGAAGGTGGCGGAGTTGGCCGATCTTTCAGCGACCTGGCACTTCGTCGGACAGTTGCAATCCAACAAGGCTCGACAGATCGCCCGGTATATTGATGTGCTTCACTCCCTTGATCGAGACTCCCTTCTCAAACCTCTCGGGGATGTCCCGCTGGATGTATTCATCGAGGTCGACCTTTCGAGCCAGCCGGGCCGGGGCGGCGCGCAACCGCGAGATGTTCCCTCGCTCGCGGAATCGGTGGGGGCTCAACCGTCCCTCCGTCTACTCGGGCTCATGGCAGTGGCCCCCCTCGGTCAACCCCCCCGCGGGTCTTTCGCTACTCTCAAGGCTCTCTCGCTGACACTGCAACAACGCTTCCCCGGAGCGAGCGCGCTGTCGATGGGCATGTCCGGTGACTTCGAAGAAGCTGTCCTCGAAGGTGCGACACACCTTCGCATCGGTACCGCAATCACCGGGAATCGTCCGTCGTCGCTCTAACCTCGACGAAGGACGTGAGTGGTCACGTTTCATCGGTCGGAGGATTCCATGGCAAACCCACTTCGCAAGACGATGGTGTACCTCGGCCTCGCCGATGAAGAGTACGAATACGACCAAGGGCCGACGGCCCCCGCAGCTCCTGCCGCGCAGCACAGCCCGGGGAACGGCCATTCCGCTGGGTCGCAGCCCGGACGCGCGCCGGTCGTACCACTACGGCGAGCCGCACCGCGTTCCGCCCCGGCGGAGCTCAACGAGATCCTCACCGTGCACCCCCGCCAATACAAAGACGCCCAGATCATCGCGGAAAATTTTCGCGAGGGCATCCCCGTCATCATCAATCTCACCCAGATGAGCGAGCCGGATGCACGCCGGCTCATCGACTTCGCTAGTGGACTATCGCAAGGTCTTTACGGCCGCATCGAACGAGTGACCGGCAAAGTCTTCTTGCTCTCTCCCGCACACGTGGTTGTCAGCGGTGATCACGGTGAGGTCGAGTCCGAGGTCGAAGCGTCCTTTTCCTGAACGCTGACGGGCTAGTCACGCGCGGGACTACTCCGCCGCGCCCCTAGCCAACGATTAGGGTTACTGGGTGACTGGCGTTTCAACCGTGGCCGTGGTCGTCTACGCCCTGCTGACGATCTTCTTGATCTGTATGTGGGTGAGGTTCGCTTTGGACCTTGCGCAGATGTTTGCGCGCCAATGGCGTCCACGCCGACTGGTGCTCGTCGTTGCCGAGGGTGTCTTCACGGTGACAGACCCTCCGATCAAGGCCATCCGACGAGTCGTTCCCCCGCTCAGGATCGGTGGTGCGGCGCTGGATTTCGCGTGGTCGATCGTGATGCTCGCCAGCATTATCCTTCTCTCCATTGTGGCCGGGTTCGTATAACCAAAGCCGTGCGGGGTACTGTGGACGGAACTCTTAGGGGCTGGCTCTGGTTTGCCGGTACCATCAGTTTGTTCGGTTGAAGGTTCCAGTAGACGGTGAAAGAAAAGGTTCGGGGTGAGCTCAATGGCATTGACGCCGGAAGATGTGGTCAACAAGCGGTTTCAACCTACTAAGTTTCGCGAGGGGTACGACCAAGATGAGGTCGACGATTTTCTCGACGAAGTCGTCGTTGAACTTCGCCGCTTGAACCAAGAAAACGAGGAGTTGCGTCAGCGACTGATCGCCAGTGACTCACGAATCAACGAACTGCAGCGGGCTGGGGTTCAGGCGGCGCAGCCGCAGCAGGCCCCGCAGCCGATGGCCCAGCCACAGCAGCCGATGGCCCAGCCACAGCAGCCGTACGGCCAACCCGAGCCCATGCCAGCGGCCGCATATCCCGCGCCTCCGATCGACTCCAACTCGATGGATCCCGGCAACACCAACAATTTGTTGCAACTCGCGCGCCGTCTCCACGAAGAACACGTTCGGGAAGGGGTCGAGAAGCGCGATACTCTCATCGCCGAGGGACATGCCACTGCGGCTCGACTCGTTTCTGACGCCGAGGGGCAGCAGCGAGCCCAGATCGCTTCCCTGGACGAGGAGCGTCAAGCGCTCGAGCACCGCATCGAAGATCTGCGAACTTTCGAGCGCGAGTACCGCACAAAATTGAAGGGTTACATCGAGGGTCAGTTGCGCGACCTCAATTCCGCCAATGCGATCACCGCGGGTACAACGCCGGCGTCGGTTCCCCAGTATGCGGATGCCCCTTCGGCCCAGTATGCGGATGTCGCGTCAGCGCAGTACGGTGCGCAAACACCGCCGCCGCCCGCCCCGTATTCCGGCTTTGCCGGGAGCTGACGCTCCCGGGTCGTCGGGTCAGGGCCAGCTCGGGTCCCGGGCCATCGCGATTCTGGCGGCCGTCGCCGTCGTGGTGTTCGTGCTCGACCGGCTCAGTAAACTCCTTGTCACGACGCGTCTGACCTTAGGGCAACCCGTGGACCTGATCGGCAGCATTCTGCAGTTCAGGTGGGTTGAGAATCCCGGTGCCGCGTTCTCGCTCGGCTCAGGGAGCACCTGGGTGTTCGCCATCATCGCCGCGGTGGTCGCTCTCTTCATCCTGATTTTTGCGCGTCGCATCCGCTCTGCCGCGTGGGGTGTCATGTTTGGATTGCTCCTCGGGGGTACGCTCGGCAACCTCACCGACCGGCTCGCCCGGCCCCCGGGATTCGGGGTGGGCTACGTGGTCGATTTCATTCAGGTCATCGGCTTTCCGGCGATTTTCAATATTGCGGATGTGGCGATCGTCTCGAGCATGGGTCTATTCATCCTCCTGACGCTTCGGGGAGTCCGGCTCGACGGGTCTCGTTCAGCCGCGCGGTCCCCGACCTCCGGGCGGGCAGTCGGCAGCGCCGACGACGCGGGCTGATGGAGTCTCGGGACCTCATCGTTCCCGATGGCCTGGCAGGCCAGAGGGCCGATGCGGCGATTGCTCGATTGTTGGGCTTTTCCCGCACCTTCGCGGCCGAAGTCGCCGAGTCGGGAGGGGTGCGCCTAAATGGGACCGTGTTGAACAAGGCTGACCGTCTCACTGCGGGCGGCTGGCTCGAGGTCTCCTGGCAGCCGCGGGTGCCACCGCAGATCGAACCGATCGCCGTCGCGCATTTGAATATCGTCCACGACGACGACGACATCGTCGTCGTGGACAAACCCGCCGGAGTCGCCGCTCACCCGTCAATCGGGTGGGATGGTCCCACGGTGCTGGGCGCGCTGGCTGCCTCCGGGTTTCGAATCGCAACATCCGGCGCGAGCGAACGGGCTGGCATCGTCCATCGGCTGGATGCCGGAACGAGTGGGCTGATGGTGGTTGCCAAGAACGAGTCGTCGTACTCGGTGCTCAAGCGTGCCTTCCATGATCGCACCGTCACCAAGCTCTATCGGGCACTCGTCCAGGGGCATCCGGACCCGCAGTCAGGAACAATCGACGCGCCGATTGGACGCCATCCCGGAGCGGGTTGGAAGTTTGCGATCACCGCGGATGGCAGACCGAGCGTGACGCACTACGACACCATCGAGGCTTTCCGCGCGGCGACCTTGCTCGCCATTCGGCTAGAGACCGGCCGCACCCACCAGATCCGCGTTCACCTCGCCGCACAGCGACATCCCTGTGTCGGCGACGCGATGTACGGAGCTGATCCGAAGCTCTCGGATCGGCTGGAGATGATTCGGCAGTGGCTGCACGCCTCGCAACTCGGTTTCGCTCACCCCTCATCGGGTGAGCAAGTGCACTTCGATTCTCCCGATCCGCAGGATCTGCGGCACGCCCTCGAGGTGCTTGGGAGAGAGTGAGCCCGCCCGGGGATATGGTGGAATCCCCCGACCCGGCCGGAGGCTTAGGTGCCATCCAGTGATTCGTTCGTGCATCTCCACGTGCATACCGAATATTCAATGCTCGACGGTGCGGCCCGGGTACGGCCCCTGCTCGAGGCGGCCGCTGGGCTGAAGATGCCAGCCCTAGCCATCACCGACCACGGCAACATGTTCGGGGCTTACGAATTCTGGAAACAAGCGACAGCGGTCGGAGTCCGACCCATCATCGGCACTGAGGCTTACATCACTCCCGGCACCCACCGGAGCGATAGAACCCGGGTGCGCTGGGGTACGAGTGCTCAGTCCGCCGACGACGTGTCGGGCTCCGGCGCCTACACGCACATGACGCTTCTGTCGGAAAACAACACGGGAATGCACAATCTGTTCCGCCTCTCATCGCTGTCCTCGATCGAGGGTTTCTACTTTCGTCCCCGCATGGATCGCGAACTGCTCGCGCGCTACAGCGAGGGAGTGATCGCGACCACCGGCTGCGCGGGGGGAGAGGTGCAGACTCGGCTGCGCCTCGGCCAGTACGACGAGGCACGGAAGGCGGCGGCTGATTTTCGAGACATCTTCGGCCCCGACAACTTTTTCTGCGAGATCATGGACCACGGGATCGAGGTCGAACGTCGAACGATTCGAGACCTGATCCGGCTCGCGAAGGACCTCGGTTTACCGCTTGTGGCAACCAACGACCTGCACTACACCCATGCCCACGATGCGACCGCGCACGCCGCTCTGCTGTGCGTGCAATCCGCCTCGACGCTCGATGACCCGAGTCGATTCAAGCTGGACTCCGACGAGTTCTATCTCAAATCGGCGCAACAGATGCGAACGCTCTTCGCGGACTACCCCGAAGCCTGCGACAACACCTTGCTCATCGCCGAACGCTGCGAAGTGTCCTTCCAGCGCCGCGATCTGATGCCGCGTTTTCCCGTTCCGGTCGGGGAGACAGAAGCGAGTTGGTTCGAGAAGGAGGTGGCGGCCGGTCTTGCCCGGCGCTTCCCGGCGGGAGCACCCCGTGCCCACGTCGATCAGGCGCGCTACGAGGTCCAAGTGATCGCGGAAATGGGCTTTCCCGGCTACTTCTTGGTCGTGGCGGACTTCATCGGCTGGGCGAAGAGTCGGGGGATTCGGGTCGGCCCCGGTCGCGGGTCCGCCGCGGGATCGATGGCCTCCTTCGCGATGGGCATCACCGAGCTCGATCCGATCGCGCACGGGCTCATCTTCGAGCGCTTCCTGAACCCCGAGCGGGTATCGATGCCGGATGTGGACGTCGACTTCGACGATCGCCGGCGATCCGAGGTCATCCGCTACGTCACGGAGAAATACGGCGACGATCGCGTCGCCCAGATCGTGACGTACGGCACCATCAAGGCCAAGCAAGCACTCAAGGACTCGGCCCGGGTCTTGGGAATGCCGTATGCCGTCGGGGAGAAGCTGACCAAGGCCCTTCCACCGGCGATCATGGGCAAGGATATGCCGCTGGGGGACATCTATGACAAAGACGCAGAGCGCTACAAAGAGGCGGGTGATTTTCGAACGCTGATCGAAATCGACCCCGAGGCGGCACGTGTTTTCGAAACCGCGAAGGGGATCGAGAACCTGAAACGGCAGTGGGGGGTTCACGCGGCGGGCGTGCTGATGTCCGCTGAGCCCCTCATCGATGTGCTTCCCATCATGAAGCGCGAGGATGACGGCGCGATAATCACCCAATTCGACCAGCCTCCTCTAGAGGATCTTGGTTTGCTCAAGATGGACTTTCTCGGGCTGCGCAACCTCACCGTTATCGAAGACGCACTGCGAATGATCGAGGCCAACACGGGAGAGCGGTTGGTGATCGAGGATCTCGACCTCGATGGTGACGCCGCCACCTTCGATCTGCTCGCGCGCGGCGAGACCCTCGGCGTATTCCAACTCGATGGCAGCGCGATGCGCGCCCTATTGAAACAGTTGAAGCCGACTAATTTCGAGGATATCTCGGCCGTAATCGCGCTCTATCGGCCGGGACCCATGGGCATGAACTCCCACACGAATTACGCCCTGCGTAAGAACGGCCTCCAACAGATCGACGGGATCCACCCCCAGCTGGCGAAGCCGCTGGAAGAAATTCTCGGCACCACCTTCGGGTTGATCGTGTACCAGGAACAGGTGATGTCGGTCGCTCAGAAAGTCGCGGGCTTCTCCCTCGGGCAAGCCGACGTGCTCCGACGCGCGATGGGCAAGAAGAAGAAGAGCGAACTGGACAAACAGTTCGCCGCCTTCGAGGCGGGGATGCTCGGCAACGGGTACAGCCCCGAGGCGGTGACCGTGTTGTGGGACACGCTCATGCCGTTCGCGGATTACGCCTTCAACAAGGCGCACAGCGCTGGCTATGGCGTACTCAGCTATTGGACCGCCTACCTGAAGGCCAATCATCCGGCCGAATACATGGCAGCACTGCTCACGAGCGTTGGTGATTCCAAAGACAAGCTCGGCATCTATCTCAGTGAGTGCCGCCGTATGGGCATCCGGGTGCTCGCACCCGATGTCAACGAGTCGAGCGTCGATTTCACAGCAGTGGAGGGTGACATCCGATTCGGCTTGGGGGCGGTGCGCAACGTGGGGGTCGGTGTCGTCGAAGCCATCGCCGCGGCCCGAGATGGCAAGGGGCGCTTCGACTCCTTCCAGGATTTCCTCCGCAAGGTCGCCATTCAGGTTGCGAATAAGAGAACGGTGGAGTCACTGATCAAGGCGGGAGCGTTCGACTCCCTCGGGGCCACCCGCCGCGGCCTCTACGAAATCCATGAGGGCGCTGTCGACGCGGCCGCAAGTCAGAAGCGGGCCGAGGCTAACGGGCAGATCGGATTCGATTTCGACAGCCTGTGGGACGAACCGGAAGTGGTGGACCTCACCCCCGATCGCCCGGAGTGGGCCAAGCGCGACAAACTCGCCTTCGAACGCGAGATGCTGGGACTCTACGTCTCCGATCATCCCCTTGCGGGACTGGAGCTTTCTCTTGCGAGGCACCAGACCGCGTCGATCTCCGAGGTGATTGCTGGGGAGGCCGCAGAAGACGGGGATCAGGTCACCATCGCGGGTCTCATTACCAGCGTGCAGCACCGCGTGGCGCGCAACAGTGGAAATCCGTACGGAATCGTGACGGTCGAGGATTTCGGTGCGGAAGTCACCGTGATGTTCCTCGGCAAAACCTACCAAGAGTTCTCGCCTGCGCTTGTCAACGACTCCATCGTCGTCGTGCGCGGGCGGGTCAGCGTGCGCGATGACGGAATGAATCTGCATGCCGTCACGATGTTCTCGCCGGACGTGGGGGCGAGTCTGGGGTCCGGCCCGCTCGTGATCTCCGTCGCCGAGAGCCGGGCAACGACAGACGTGGTCACAGCGCTCGGCGATGTGCTGATCCGACACTCCGGCCGGAGTGAGGTTCGCTTGAAGCTCGTCAAGGGCTCGAACGCGCGCCTATTCGAGCTGCCGTTCCCCGTGACTGTTTCTGCCGACCTGTATGGGGAGCTGAAAACGCTCCTGGGGCCGAACTGCCTGGCCTGAGAAAACGAGATTCGCGCAGCCGTTGTCGTTTCGGCCGACGTGGGGGTTAGGCCGCCGACCCCGGTTTGAAGTATCGACGCTCGTGATACAGCAGAGCCTCGTCATCATCGCCGAGGGCGCCCTCTTCGACTTGAACGACGATCACTGCATTGGCGCGAACAGGGTGCACTTCGATGATCCGCGCGAGCATTGTCGCCGTGACCCCCGACAGCACCGGCAAACCATCCGCGCCGGCCACCCAGTCTCCCGGCACGAATCGCGCGGCTCGGTCGGCAGACATCCTTTCGGCGAGATGGCGGCTTCGGGGTCCGAGCATATGAATGGCCACCCGATTTCCCACCGTCATCGCGGGCCAGGCGCTCGACACCTGCGCCATATTGAAGGTGGCAAGCGGAGGCACTGCGGCGAGGGATGCGAGCGATGTCGCGGTGAATCCCGCAGGCGTACCGTCCGGGAGCACCGACGTGATCACCGCAACTCCGGCCGCATGGCGTCGGAATGCCTGTCGAAATGCATCGAGCGCCGAGTCTAACGGCGGCTCATTCGCAGACTCGAGCGCGGCGGCATCCGCTGCAGTGTGGAGCACCGGCGCCGATTCTGCGTCCCAATCGTCGTCGCGCTCCTGTTCGGAATCGATCATCCAGAACCTCTCTGCCTATCCCACGATATGGCTTCCTCGGACCCGTTTTCGGCGCCCAGTCGAAACCGGCGTGGCCCGTCCCGATTACCATAGGAGAAATGCACACCCTCGACTTGCGCAGCGTTAAAGCGGGCGACGAGTGGGTTGTGGATATCGTGCCGCGTGCGGCAGTGGATGTTTCGGCGGCCGTGCCGACGGCGACCCACCTCATCAATGACGTACGCCTACGGGGAGAGACCGCCCTCATCGAGCAAGCCGAGCGGCTGGACGGCGTACGCCCCGCTCGGATTCCCGTCACCGCAGACGAGCTAGCCAGTGCTCTGGTCGGCCTCGACACGGGAGTTCGAGACGGTCTTGAGCTCGCCATCGATCGCGTGCGCGCCGCGAGCATCGCGCAGGTGCCGCCGTCCGCCAGCACGCAGTTCGGGGCAGGAGCAAAGGTCCTCCAGCGCTGGCAGCCCGTCAGTCGCGTGGGGCTGTACATACCCGGCGGTAAAGCGGTGTATCCCTCGAGCGTGGTGATGAACGTGGTACCGGCGCAAGTCGCCGGCGTATCCTCGATCGCGATCGCCTCGCCCGCACAGTCGCAATTCGCTGGGTCCGTGCATCCCACGATCCTCGGCGCGGCCGCCCTGCTGGGCGTCGAGGAGGTGTACGCGATGGGGGGCGCTGGCGCGATCGGCGCCTTCGCTTACGGGGTACCGTCGATCTCGTTGCGACCGGTCGATGTCATTACCGGACCCGGAAACGTGTACGTTGCCGCCGCGAAAAGAGTCGTACGGGGTGTCGTCGGCA
>Ga0209512_1000777_pt1 | contig 46781 bp, 51 predicted proteins | sample frozenSSSSmetaG_FD_184142 | JGI IMG/M metagenome (GOLD analysis project Ga0209512, IMG submission 184142) | Glacier valley bacterial and archeal communities from Borup Fiord, Nunavut, Canada, to study Microbial Dark Matter (Phase II) -... | ecosystem: Environmental > Aquatic > Freshwater > Ice >...
TCCAGGAGATGGTCGCTGCCATCCCTGCCCGCCGCGTGCAGAAGGATCCCTCGTCAACAGCGAGGCCCACGGTCCGCGCATGTGGAAGCCCGTCCGCGCGGAGCGTCTGACGTTCGCCGAAACGGTAAAACAAATACAACACCGGGCGGATGCCCGGCGCTCCGCCACAGTCCCCATAGCCGCGGCCAGACCGGCGCGCGGTCGCGGGCCCCTGCCCGTCACCGGACTGCGTATCGCTGTATCCCGCACGATCCGGTGCTGGACCGGCCGGTCGACTGCGACCCCGACCGTATCGGCCAGCGGCTCTCCAACCTGATCGCCAATGCCCTGACCCACGGCGGCGCCGACGCCCCCGTCGCGGTCGCCGCCCGTGCCGATGCCGATGCCGATGCCGATGCCGACGGCTTCACCCTGACCATGCCGGCCGGGCAATAGTCAGCCCCGGGTTGTCGGGGTCGCGGTAACGCTGCTACCCCTTGGTCCATGGAAATCGGATCATTCATCACCCTCGGCCTCTATTTCGTCCTGATGCTGGCGATCGGGCTCTACGCCTATCGCGAATCGACCAGCGATGTTTCCGGCTACATTCTCGGCGGACGCCGCCTCGGCCCTGCCGTCGCCGCGCTCTCGGCCGGGGCTTCGGACATGAGCGGCTGGATGCTGCTGGGCCTGCCCGGCGCCATGTATCTCAGCGGCCTGTCGTCGATGTGGATCGCCATCGGCCTGTTCATCGGGGCCTTCGCCAACTACCTGATCGTGGCCCCGCGCCTGCGCCTCTATACCGAACTGGCCCGCGATGCCCTGACCATCCCCGACTATTTCGACAAACGCTTCCTCGATAATTCGCGCATGCTGCGGGTCATCTCGTCGATCGTCATCGTCGTCTTCTTCACCCTCTACACCTCGTCCGGCCTGGTCGCCGGCGGCAAGCTGTTCGAGAGCGCCTTCGGCCTCGACTACGGCTGGGGCCTGCTGCTGACCGCCGGCGTGGTCATGGCCTACACCCTGCTGGGCGGCTTCATGGCCGTCAGCCTGACCGACTTCGTCCAGGGCTGCATCATGTTCGTGGCCCTGATCCTGGTGCCGATCGTGGCCCTGACCCACGTCGGGGGTGTCGAAGGCATGACCGAGACCATCCGTGGCATCGACCCCGGCCTGCTCGACCTGTTCAGGGGGGCGACCGTCATCAGCGTCATATCCGCCATGGCCTGGGGCCTCGGCTATTTCGGCCAGCCCCACATCATCGTCCGCTTCATGGCCGTGCGCTCGGTCCGCTCCGTCGCCACCATGCGTAACATCGGCATGAGCTGGATGCTGGTCACCCTGATCGGGGCCCTGGGCACCGGCCTCGCCGGCCTCGCCTACGCCACCCGCACCGGCCTGGTGGTCGAGGACCCCGAGACGATCTTCATCATCTTGTCCGACGTCCTGTTCAATCCGCTGGTCACCGGCTTCCTGCTGGCCGCCATCCTGGCCGCCATCATGAGCACCATCTCGTCGCAACTGCTGGTCTCCTCCAGTTCCCTGACCGAGGATTTCTACGCCATCTTCCTGCGCAAGAGCGCCTCGCAGAAAGAGCTGGTTCTGGTCGGCCGGATGTCGGTTCTGGCCGTGGCCGTCGCCGCCGGCATCCTGGCCTGGAACCCCTCCAACAGCGTGCTGGGCCTGGTGTCACAGGCCTGGGCCGGCTTCGGTGCCGCCTTCGGCCCGCTGGTGATCCTGTCGCTGACCTGGAAGCGGATGACCCGCAACGGGGCCCTGGCCGGCATGATCGTCGGTGCCGCCACCGTCCTGTTCTGGACCTACGCCCCCGTGCTGGCGGACGGTGCCGTGCTCGGAACCCTGATCTACGAGATCGTGCCCGGCTTCACCTTCAGCTTCATCGCCATCGTCCTGGTCAGCCTGATGGGCCGGGCCCCGACCGGCGAGGTGGCCGAGACCTTCGACGCCGTCGTCGCCGGTCTGGCCGAGGCCCGCGGCCCGAAACCCACCGCCTGACCGTGACCGGCCGCGCGGGACAGCCATGAACCGACCGCTGTCCCGCGCCGCCGCCCTCACCCTGCTGTTCGCACTCGCCGCCTGCGAGTCCGCAGCAACGCCTGATCCCGTCGTCGCCACCGCCGCGGCGGTCCGGTGCGACATCCCGGCGGGTCTGACGCCCGCGCGGCCCTATGATCCGCCGGCTGACGAGATCGTCCGCGACGTCGATACCGCCTATTATCTGTTGGCGCTCAGCTGGTCGCCCCAGGCCTGTCGCAGCGGCAAGGACTATCCGGATCCCGACCTGCAGTGCCGCAACAACCGGTTCGGCCTGACCCTGCACGGCCTCTGGCCGAACGGCCCGGACCGTCGTCATCCGCGCTACTGCGGACCGGCTCCGGCCCTCCGGCCGGAAACCGTGCGTGCCAATTTCTGCATGACCCCGTCACCGCGCCTGATGCAGCACGAATGGGCCGCCCACGGTACCTGCGGCTGGTCCAGCCCCGAAGCCTATTTCGATCAGGCCGCCACCCTCTGGGACGGCCTGATCCGTCCGGATCTGGAAGCCATCCCGCCCGAAAAACTGACCGCCGGACGTATCCGCGACGCCTTCACCCACGCCAACCCCGGCCTGCCCCGCGGAGCCGTGACCGTGGTTCTGGCCGACGACGACTGGCTGCGCGAGGTGCGGCTCTGTTATTCGACTGCCTGGACAGCGATGGCCTGCCCCCGCGGCACGGGCCCATCCGACCGCCGCAGAATCCGTCTGGCCCCGACAGGGACCGCAACGACCCGTTAACCCGTCAGGCGCAGCCTCTCTCCAGATGTCCAGGAGAAGGACCATGTCGACCGTTCAGACGTCCAGCTATCGCCGCGCTCGCGACCATTTCGAGCCGGAGGATACCGATCCGCACGAGCAACGCCGCGTCCGTGGCCTGCTGGAACAGATCGATTACGCCGCCTTCGTCTCCAACCGTGAAGTCATCGGCCAGATGCTCAGCGGTATCGATGCCGGCACCTTCCAGCGGCTGGCCGTTATGACGGCCACGGCACGGGCCAAATGGGCCGCCGATGCCCTGCGCCTGTCGGAATCCGGATCGCCGGTCACCCCTGACCAGACCGCCCGTCTGACCGCCCATCGCACGGCCTATGAAGAGCTGGCCGAAGCCTATGAGGCTATGCGGCGTATGGTCGAGCGCGGCTATCTGACCATCAAATGACCGTCGGCTTCCGGGCCGCCACGTTCAGCTCTTCAGGCGGTATCCGGTCTTGAACATCCAGCCGATGACGGCGAGGCAGACGAAGAAGAAGCCCAGGGTCGCCGTCATACTGATCACCACCCCGACGTCACTGGTGCCGAAGAAGGCCCAGCGGAAGCCCGAGATCAGATAGACCACCGGGTTGAACAGGGTCACCGTGCGCCAGGCTGGCGGCAGCATGTCGATCGAATAGAAGGACCCGCCCAGGAAGGTCAGGGGCGTGACCACCAGCATCGGGATCATCTGCAGCTGTTCGAACCCATCGGCCCAGATGCCGATGATGAAGCCGAACAGGCTGAAGGTCACCGAGATCAACACCAGGAAGGCCAGCATCCAGACCGGGTGCAATATGTGTAGCGGCACGAACAGGGTCGCCGTCGCCAGGATAATCAGTCCCAGAATGGCCGACTTGGTCGCCGCCGCTCCGACATAGGCCGCGACGATCTCCAGCGGCGACACCGGTGCTGACAGAATCTCGTAGATGGTGCCGGTGAATTTCGGGAAATAGATACCGAAACTGGCGTTGAAGATCGACTGGGTGAACAGGCTAAGCATGATCAGGCCGGGCACGATGAAGGCCCCGTAGGGTACGCCGTCGATCTCGGTCATGCGACTGCCGATGGCCGAGCCGAACACCACGAAATACAGGGCGGTGGTGATCACCGGGGTGACGATCGACTGCCACACGGTGCGCAGGGCCCGCGCCATTTCGAACCGGTAGATGGCCCAGATGCCGTAGCCGTTGATGGTCATGCCGCGGTCTCCGTCCGGTCCTGATGGACAAGGGTGACAAAGATGTCCTCCAGCGAGCTCTGGCTGGTGTTCAGGTCCTTGAAGGCCACGCCCAGTCCGCTGAGCCGGCGCAGCAGGGACGGCACACCGGTGCGTTCGGCGTTGGAGTCGAACACATATTCCAGCTCGTGCCCGTCGGCCTTCAGGGTCGGCGACCACTCCGCCAGCTCGACCGGGACCGTCGTCATCGGCTCCTGCAGGTTCAGGGTCAGCGTCTTCTTGCCCAGCTTCTTCATCAGGACCGTCTTGTCCTCAACCAGGATCAGCTCGCCGCCCAGGATGACCCCGACCCGGTCGGCCATCTCCTCGGCCTCCTCGATATAATGGGTGGTCAGGATGATGGTGACGCCCCGGTCGCGCAGGCCCCGCACCAGGGCCCACATGTCGCGCCGCAGCTCGACATCGACCCCGGCCGTCGGCTCGTCGAGGAAGAGGATGTCGGGTTCATGGCTCAGGGCCTTGGCGATCATCACCCGCCGCTTCATCCCGCCGGACAGGGTGCGCAGCTTGGCGTCCTTCTTGTCCCACAGGCTGAGGTCGCGAAGCACCTGTTCGATGAAACCCGGGTTGGGTGCCTTGCCGAACAGGCCGCGGCTGAAAGTGACGGTCGCCAGCACGGTCTCGAAGGCGTCGGTGGTCAGCTCCTGCGGGACCAGGCCGATCCGGGACCGGGCCTTGCGATAGTCCGTCTGGATATCGAACCCGTCGGCCAGAACCGTGCCGGACGAGGGCGTGACGATGCCGCAAACGACGCTGATCAGCGTTGTCTTGCCGGCTCCGTTCGGACCCAGCAGGGCAAAAATCTCGCCCTTGCTGATTTCCAGATCGATCCGCTTCAGGGCCTGCAGGCCTGAGGCATAGGTCTTGGTCAGACCCTCGATGGCGATAACCGGCTGCATCTGTGTGGACATCCCGCGCGGGAGCTCCCCGCTCCCGCGTGGAATATGGCGTCGATCCCCACAGGCTCAACCCGTCAGACGAAAGAACGAGGGGATGGATCTGCATCCGGGCGGAACCGCAGCCGTATCTCCACCATTCCCCTGCCGGCCCCGAGGAGTTCTACCGTGCCCTTTCCCCGCCTGTCTGTCGCGCTTACCGCTGCCGTTCTGGCGCTTGGCCCGACCGCCTGCGTCACAGCCCCCGGACCGTCGGAGGTGCGGGCCCCGCAACCGGCCCGCGCGGTCGACCTGAACCGCTTCTATTCCGGTCGCTGGCTGGAAATCGCCCGCCTGCCGATGAGGCTCACCGACGGCTGTGTCGCCGGGGCCACCAACTATACGGTCGTCAGCCCGACCCGCGTCGACGTCCGGGATACCTGCCAGGTCGGAACACCCACGGGGCGGGAGAAGGCGATCGGGGCCCGTGGGGAAATCCTCAACCCCGGCACCAATACCAAATTGCGGGCCCGCTATGTCGGGGGGCTGATCACCTGGGACTACTGGATTCTGGATCATGCCGATGACTACAGCTGGTTCATCTCGGCAGATCCCACCTTCGACAAGCTGTGGATCTACACCCGCGAGGTCCCTGACTCGCAGCAGCGCGCTCGTCTGGTCGAACGCGCCCGGGACCTGGGCTATGATGTCAGCCGGCTCGAATTCCCGGCCTTCTGATCTGCCCGTCCCAACAGGATAAGCTCATGAACCGTTATCTCCTGCTCACTGTTTCCGCCCTCGTCCTGACGACCGGGGCCTGTGCAGACCGGTCCCGGGTTCCAGAGGCGGAACGGTTCGGGCCCAACCCGACCCTGCAGCCACCTCGCAATTCACTGCTGCCGACCGTTAACATCGCCCCGGCCACCGGATGGCCGGCCGGCCAGACACCGGTCGCAGCCAGCGGCTTGCAGGTCGCGGCCTTCGCCAGCGACCTGGATCACCCGCGCTGGCTCTATCGCCTGCCCAATGGCGACATTCTCGTCGCCGAAACCAACGCCCCGGCCCGCATGGCCAAAAAGAAGCGCGGCCTGCGCGACTGGATCCAGGGTCTGGTGATGAAGCGGGCAGGGGCCCGGCCCCCCAGCGCCAACCGCATCACCCTGCTTCGGGACGCCGACGGTGACGGCGTGGCAGAGTTGAAGACAGCCTTCCTCGAAAACCTGAGCTCTCCCTTCGGCATGGCCTTGGTCGGCGACCGGCTCTACGTCGCCAATGCCGATTCCGTGGTGGCCTTCCCCTATCAGACTGGCGAAACAACGATCACCGCCGCGCCGGTGAAAATCGCCGATTTGCCCGCCGACCGCAATCATCACTGGACCAAGAGCCTGGTCGCCAGCCCCGACGGTTCCCACCTCTATGTCGGGGTCGGCTCCAATTCCAACGTCGGGGAGAACGGTCTCGATGAGGAGATCGACCGCGCCGCGATCCTTGAGATCGACCCGGCCCTCGGCACGCGCCGGGTCTATGCTTCGGGACTGCGAAATCCGGTCGGGATGGCCTGGAACTCCCAGAGCGGAAAGCTCTGGGTCGCCGTCAATGAACGCGACGAACTGGGTGACGATCTGGTGCCCGACTATATGACCTCGGTCACGCCGGGCGGCTTCTACGGCTGGCCGTGGAGCTATTACGGCCAGAATGTCGATACCCGGGTCGAGCCCCGCAACCCCGACATGGTCGCCCGCACCCTGAAGCCGGACTATGCGCTGGGAGCCCATACGGCTTCTCTTGGCCTGACCTTCTATGACGGCGCACTGGTCCCGGCATGGCGGAACACTGCCATAATCGGCCAGCACGGGTCGTGGAACCGGGAACCCCGCAGCGGCTACAAGGTCGTGTCCGTCGCCTTTGTTGATGGTCGGCCGGTCGGTCTGCCGCAGGACATACTGACCGGCTTCCTCAACGCCGACGGCGAGGCCATGGGCCGACCTGTCGGGGTCCAGACCGATGCGGCCGGTGCCCTGCTGGTGGCCGACGACGTCGGCAATGTGATCTGGCGCGTGTCCCCGACTCGCCCTTGACGTGAGAAAACGACAAAGGCCCCGCCGGGCGAAGCGGCGGGGCCTTCAAGCCATTCAGATGGCAACCATTCAGTCGATCGGCGGACCGGTCACCGTTTCCGGCGGCAGCACCGGCGGCGTCGGGGCCGGCGCAACCGTTGTAGCAGGGGCCGGCGGTTCGGCGGCGCTCAGATAGGGCTGCGGACCGGCGGGCGGCGGTGCGGTCTCGACCGGAGCCACGACAGGGGCGGCCTCGTCCTGCGAACGAACCGCCGGGGCCGGAACACGCGTCGCAGCCGGCGGCGTAGCAGCCGGGGCCGGGGCAGTCGCTACGACCGCCTCGGGCGCTGCCGACGTCTCGAGTGCCAAAGGCGCGGTGTCAGCCACCGGCAAAGCTGCAGCCAACGGGGCGGACTCCACCGCTACCGGCGCGCCGAGGGGGGCGGAGGTTTCGCCACCGATAGCCATGGCCACCCCCCCGCCGATCAATACCACCACACCGATCGGGGCCAGGATCATCCATGTCCTGACCGCCTTACGTCCGTTCCGTGCCTTGCCGCTGCGGGCATAGACCGGCGTGTAGGGGGCGTTGTCGACGGCGGGCGTCGTGGCGGTAACGGCATTGGCCGTAACCGGTCGATCGACGGCAATATGATCAGGATATGTAATTGACATGGTTATTCTCCATAGCGACGCCCTGAAGAACCGGAACCCGGACAATAGGTTCCGGCCTTAAGGGGTCGCCATAAAGAAACACCGTTACGGACACAGTTGAGGCGGTGACGTTTATCTTGACCGTCTCGGTACCGTTTCTTGAATACCCTAGAAGCTGCTGATCTCCGATATCGCCACCACCGCTGACCTCGGCTGCTCGTCGCTGAAGGTGCCGATCCAGATGTCGTACTGCCCGGAAACCGACGACAGGGTGACTGACGGATTGGCTCCGTCCCCGCTGTCATCGTCACAGAACCAGGTTCCGTTCGGACCGTTGATCACGAGTGTGGTGTCGGCATTCGATATGGCTGACACCACGAGGTCCAGCGAGCCATTACCGTCCCAGTGCAGCCGCAGGTCGGGCGCGTTGGTGATAAAGCCGGAGCAGTTTTCCAGCGTGCCGGAGACGTCGATCGATCCCCCCGCCTGGACCAGGGTCAGATGCGGATCCGGCGAGAAGCCCGGAGCCAGCCGGACCTCACCGGAATTGGGGGTTGCGGTGAAATCCTGGGCAGCAGCAACGGGCGCAATGCAAGCAAGGGACAGGGCGGCGGCAATCATCAGGCGCATGAAGGGCTCCGGGTCTACGAGCGTTCGGGCGACACCATGCCGACGACCACCGTTAGGCGACACCCTATCCCCCAGCTCCCCGGCTTCAAGGGCAGTGTCCCGGGGGAAGGTGGATTGACCCTGCGTCACCGGCGCAACGGCGCCACGGCGCGCAACTATCTTGTTCCGGACCACAGGGAATTGATGGCGGAATTCCCCCCGCAGTTGACCCGGGCAGGCCGGTTGTCCATCACGGGCGTAGGACGACCCATTTCCAAGAGGCAGACGCGACCATGAAGCTGATGGCCAACATCCGGCGCGACCTGAAGTTCGCAAAGGGTTTGCGTCGATTGCTTCAGCGCATCAAGCCGATCGAACTCGATGGTGCCGATCTCGTCTGCGACGATTTCGAGCAGGCGGTGGACCGGTTTGGCGACTCCATCGCCATTGAGGACGACCATCGCACCCTGACCTATCGGGAGCTCGACGCCCTCGCCAACCGCTTCGGCCACTGGGCCCAGAGTCGCCGTCTGCATCGCGGCGACGTGGTTGCCCTGATGATGCACAATCGCGCCGAATATCTGGCGGCGTGGATCGGCTTCTCCAAGATCGGCGTGGCCACGGCGCTGATCAATACCAACCTGACCGGCCACCCCCTCGCCCACTGCCTCGAGATTTCCAAGGCGTCCCAGGTCGTCACCGACAATGAATGCTGGCACCAGGTCGAAGAGGCCCGTCCGTTCGTCAACCGCAACCTCATGCTCTGGGTCATTGACCTCAAGGACGAGGACGAGGCCGACAACCGGCGTGGCCTGGACAAGCCCTTGCGGAGCGGCTCCTCGGTCCGCCCCAACCGGTCGATCCGCGCCGGCCTGACCAATCGGGACACTGCCCTCTATATCTACACCTCGGGTACCACCGGCCTGCCGAAGGCCGCTCGCATGCCCCACTCCCGCGCCCGCACCTATATGCGGGCCTTCGCCGGAGCCACCGCCTCCACCCCTTCGGACCGCGTCTTCAATGTTCTGCCCCTGTATCACTCGACAGGCGGCCTGGTCGGCGTGGGACCGGCCCTGCTGAACGGCGGACGCCTGATCCTGCGGCGGAAATTTTCGGCCACGACCTTCTGGCCGGACGTCAAGGCATCCGGCGCGACGCTCTTTGTCTATATCGGCGAGTTGTGCCGCTATCTGGTCAACTGCCCCGAACATCCGGACGAGCGCGACCACAAGCTCCGGCTGGCCTTCGGCAACGGCCTGCGTCCCGACGTCTGGGAGGTTTTCCAGAAGCGGTTCGCCATTCCGGAAATTCTCGAATTCTACGGCTCTACCGAGGGCAACGTCTCCCTGTTCAATTTCGACGGCAAACCCGGTGCCATCGGTCGGGTCCCCGGTTTCGTGAAGAACCGGATCAACATCCGTCTGGTTCGCTTCGACATCGACACCCAGGAACCGATGCGAGGGTCCGACGGCTACTGCCAGCTAACCAACCCGGGCGAGGTCGGTGAGGCGATCGGCATGATCGGCAACGACCTGGGGCACGATTTTTCGGGCTACGCCGACAAGGCCGCGTCAGAAAAGAAGATCCTGACCGACGTCTTCCAGCGTGGCGATCGCTGGTTCCGGACGGGCGACCTGATGCGTCGCGATTCGGACGGCTACTACTATTTCGTCGACCGGATCGGCGACACCTACCGGTGGAAGGGCGAAAACGTCTCGACCACCGAAATTGAACAACGCCTGTCCGAGGCACCCGGCGTTCAGGAAGTCGTCTCCTATGGCGTTCCTGTACCCGGCCAGGACGGCAAGGCCGGCATGGTCGCCCTGATCGTCGAGGGCCGGTTCAGCGCCCGGGCCTTTGCCGAATGGGTTGACGCCGAACTACCGAGCTACGCCCGCCCCGTCTTTGTGCGCCTGCTCAAGAGCGCCGAGACAACCGGGACCTTCAAATATCGCAAGGGCGACCTGGTCGAGGACGGATATGATCCGTCCAGGGTCGCGGCCCAGCTGTATGTCCGCGGCGGCAAGTCCGGCTACACCAAACTGACCGCCGACGCCTATGCGGCGATCATGAACGGCGACACGCGACTCTAGAACCTGCCGGAATCGCAACCGCCCCTTAAGCATTAACGGCGATTGTTCAGGTCCCTTCCCGTCTCAGGACGTCCGGACCGCCCCATGTTCCAGATCATCGGCATCGTGATGCTGTTCGGCCTCGTGTTCGGCAGCTACATCCTTTCGGGGGGCAAGTTCGGCGTGATCATGCACGCCCTGCCTCACGAGATGATGGCCATCGGTGGTGCCGGTGTCGCCGCCTTCCTGATTTCCAACAGTGTCCCGACGATCAAGAGCTCCCTGTCGGGCCTCGGCAAGGCGTTCGCCGGCCCCAAATGGAAGAAGCAGGACTACAAGGACCTGCTCAGCCTGCTGTTCCAGCTGACCAAGACGATGAAATCCAAGGGCGTCATTGCCCTCGAGAGCCACATCGAAAAGCCGGCCGAGAGCACCATTTTCCAGAAATACCCCAAGGTCCTGAAGGACCATTTCGCCACGGATTTCATCTGCGACACCCTGCGCATGATGACCATGAACCTCGAGGATCCCCACCAGATCGAGGACGCCATGGAAAAGCAGCTCGAAAAGCACCACCACGAGGCTCTCGACGCGCCGCATGCGCTGCAGAACCTCGCTGATGCCCTGCCGGCCTTGGGTATTGTTGCCGCCGTGCTGGGCGTCATCAAGACCATGGGCTCGATCACCGAGCCGCCCGAGGTGCTGGGCGGCATGATCGGCGGGGCGCTGGTCGGCACCTTCCTCGGCGTGTTCCTGGCCTATGGCCTGGTCGGGCCGATCGCCGCGCGCCTGCAGTCGATCGTCAATCAGGACGCCAGCTACTACAAGATCATCCGCTCGGTCCTCGTTGCCCACCTGCACGGCAATGCGGCCCAGATTTCGGTCGAGATCGGCCGGGGTGACATTCCCTCCCCCGCACAGCCGTCCTTCCTCGAAATGGAAGAGACCCTGTCCAACATGCCCGCCGACGGAGCGTGATCAGACCCCCTACCGGAAGAGGGGGGGCTTGCATCCAGGCTCACAAACGCGTTACCGAAGAAGAAGCGGGGATTGCCCCCGTTTGATTCCAACTCAGGGGTAAACTCATGACCATCCGTCAACTGCTGGCCGTTTCGGCTGCCGCCACCTTCGCTCTGACCGTCGCTGCTTGCCAACCCGCCGCCACGCCGGCCGCTGAATCGGCTGACACCGCCGCTGCCGCCGCCGACACCGCTGCCGTTGCCGCCGATTCGGCCGCTACGGACGCTGCTGCCGCCACGGACGCCGCTGCCGCTGCCGCTGCTGTTGACGCCGCCCCGACCGAAGCTGCCCCGGCCGAAGCTGCTCACTAAGCTTTCCGACCGATTCCCGGGGGGTAACCTCCGGACCGGAAAAGGGGTCGCCCGGCGGGCGACCCCTTTTTTCTTGCCCGAAAAGAAGTGATCACGAACGCGTGAGATTTCGCTTGCGAAGCGGCTCACAAACCCGTTATCACCCTCCTGCGGGGATTCATGACCTCGCTTGACCCTTTCCTGAAGGAATTCCACATGACCATCCGTCAACTGCTGGCCGTTTCGGCCGCCGCCGCCTTCGCTCTGACTGTCTCGGCTTGCCAGCCGGCCGCCGCCGACAAGGCTGAAGACGCCGCTGCCGACGCTACGGCCGCTGCTGAAACCGCTTCGGACGCCGCCGTCACCGCCGACGTCGCCGCCACCGACGCTGCTGCCGCCGCCGGCGAAGCTGCTGCCACCGCTCCGGCCGCCGATGCTGCCATGGCTCCGGCTGCCGACGCTGCTGCCGCTCCGGCCGCCCACTAAGCTTTACGCTTACAGGCAAACATTTCGGGTCTTCGGGCCCGGAACGGGAAAGGGGTCGCCACGGCGGCCCCTTTTTTCGTGCGCGCGACCTCACCCGGGGTGTATGGCGCGGCCATGCCACATGACGACCCGACCCCGGACCTGTCGCCCCGCCTGATCTGGGCCGAAGACGGGTCCCCCCGATCCGGCCGTTTCGACGATGTCTATTTCTCGCAGCAGGACGGTCTCGCCGAGAGCCGGTCCGTCTTCCTGGCGGGTTGCGGCCTGCCTGAGGCCTGGGCCGGGCGCAGCCATTTCACGGTCGCCGAACTGGGCTTTGGCACCGGACTGAACATCGCGGCCCTGCTGGACCTGTGGCAGCGGACCGCCGCGCCGGGCGCGCATCTGCACATCTTCTCGATCGAGGGCTTTCCGCTGCAGGCGGAAGAGGCCCGCCGCGCGCTCGCCGCCTGGCCCGAGCTTGAGGGCGTAACGGCGACGCTGCTGAACGCCTGGCCTGCGGCCACCCCCGGTTTTCACCGCATAGACCTGCCCGGCTGCCGCGCCACCCTGGACCTGGCCTTGGGCGAGGTGGAATGGGCTCTGAACGCCTGGAGCGGCCAGGCCGACGCCTGGTTCCTCGACGGATTTTCCCCCGCTACCAATCCCGACATGTGGTCACCGGTTGTGTTTGACGCGATCGCAGCCCGGTCCGCGCCCGGGGCCCGGCTCGCCACCTTCACCGTCGCCGGCGCGGTGCGTCGGGGGCTGTCCGAACGCGGTTTCGACGTCGCCAAACGCCCGGGGCACGGCCGCAAGCGTGAACGGCTGGAAGCGACCCTGCCCACTCCACCGCGCCCCACCCCACCGCCACCCTCGGTCGCCATCATCGGTGCCGGGATTGCCGGGGCGTCCCTCGCCCGGGCCCTGAAGGCGCTCGACGTCACCGCGACCGTGGTTGAGACCACTGCGCCCGGGGCCGGTGGTTCAGGCTTCCCCGCCGCCCTGGTCACCCCGCGCCTCGACGCCGGTGACCCGGTGATCGCCGCCCTCGGGGCCCAGGCCCTCGACCGCGCCACAACCCTGTACGCCACTGTCCCCGGGGCTGTCCTCGCCCGTGGCGTGCTGCAGCTGGAACAGGCACCGCGAGACGCCGGGCGCTTCGTCAAGGTCGCAGTTCAGACCCTGTGGCCGGACGGGGCCATGACGACCCTGTCAGCCGAGGCCGCGACCACCCAACTGGGCGAGGCTGTGCCCGCCGGAGGACTGGACATGCGCACTGCCATGGCCGTGGCTCCCACGCGGCTTCTCGCCGCCTGGCTGGCCGATAGCGTCACGCCCGGCACGGCCGTCGACCACCTCGAACCAGTCACCGGTGGCTGGTCCCTGATCGCCGCGGACGGCCGGACCATCGCCACGGTGGACCGGGTGATCATCGCGGCAGGCTGGGGGTCGGCGGCCCTGCTGGGCCCGGGGCAGCCTGTTCTCGCGCCGGTCCGCGGGCAGGCCAGCTGGGTCGCGGGCCCCGCCACCCCGGCGATCGCCTGGGGCGGCTATGCCATCCCGACGGGCGATGGCGTCCTGTACGGGGCAACCCATGATCGCGGCGACACCGGTGACGACACCCGGGACACCGACGATGCCCGCAATCTCGACACCCTGCGCGCGCGCCTGCCCGGACTTGCCGCCCGGGTTGACGCCGCCGGCCCGGCCCAGAGCCGCGCCGCCGTCCGGGCCACAACACCGGACCGCCTGCCGCTGGCCGGGGCCTTGCCCGGAGTCGAGGGTCTGTTTCTGCTGACGGGTCTGGGGTCGCGCGCCTTCGCCTTCGCCCCGCTTCTGGCCGAGCACGTGGCCGCCCTGGCGCTGAACCGCCCGTCGCCCCTGCCCGCCGGGCTGGCGGCGCGGGTTGATCCCGGGCGACGGACGAATCTGCCCCCAGCTTGCCAAACCAGCAAAGAACACTTTAGGTTGCCAGCAGACGTAACCTGAAGGAAGATTCCATGCGCAGCGTTACCTATGCCACGGGCCTGGCCCTCGTTCTCGTCTCCCTGACTGGCTGGGCTCCGGCTCCCGAGACGACCGATGCCGGTCGCGAGGCGAACGCCCGCCAGTGCTTCTGGGTCTCGTCCGTCGACAATTTCCGTCAGGGCGACGCCGGTCTGGTCTATCTCAAGGATCGTAGGGATCAGGTCTTCGAGGTCGGAACGGGGGCCAACTGCCCTGATCTGGACACCGTCAATAGCCTGACGCTCCAGTCCGCCTTCAGCGGCAGCAACCGGCTCTGTGCCGGTGATCCGGCCCTGATCTCCGTCCGTGGTCCGGCATCCCCCGGGACAGCCTGCCGGGTCCAGATCAATCGCATGCTGACGCCGGAACAGATTGCCGCCCTGCCCGCCCGTCAGCGTTCCTGATTCCCCGCCTGCTGGCCGACCGGAGCGCCGCTAGGTCTTCTGGGCGTAGCCGAGGCGCTGGTTCAGCCGGTCGATCAGGTCGATGGCCGTATCAGCGATGACCGACCCGGGCGGATAGACAGCCGCCGCCCCCATGTCGATCAGGGTCTGGACGTCGGACGGCGGGATCACCCCGCCGACGACGATCATGATGTCCGGCCGGCCCAGCCGTTCCAGCTCGGCCCTCAGCTCCGGCACCAAGGTCAGATGCCCGGCCGCCAGGGACGAGGCCCCCACGGCGTGGACATTGTTCTCGACCGCGTCACGCGCTGCCTCCGCCGGGGTCTGGAACAGGGCCCCCGCCGTCGCCGCCAGCCCCAGATCGCCATAACCGGTGGCGATGACCTTCTGGCCCCGGTCATGGCCGTCCTGACCCAGTTTGGCGATGAGGATGCGCGGCGGGCCGCCGTCGTTCTCGATGAAGGTGGCCACCATCTCTCGGGCCCGGTCGATCTTCGGATCCTTGCCCGCGGCCCGGGCATAGACGCCGGTGACCGTCTTGACCGTGGCCGCATGCCGGCCGAACGCCGCCTCCAGCGCGTCCGAAATCTCGCCGACGGTGGCATGGGCCCGCGCCGCCCGGACCGACAGTTCCAGCAGGTTGGCATCGCCGCGCGCGCCCTCGGTCAGCGCCGCCAGCGCCGTCTGCACCGCCGCCTCGTCGCGTTCGGCCCGCAGCTTCTGCAGCTTCTCGATCTGCCGCGCCCGCACCTCGGCATTGTCGACCTTCAGCACCGGAATGTCGTCGGCAACAGCGTTCAGATAGCGGTTCACCCCCACCAGCGTCTGCTGGCCGGTATCGATGCGCGCCTGGGTCCGGGCCGAGGCCTCCTCGATACGCAGCTTGGGCACCCCGGCCTCGATCGCCTTGGTCATGCCGCCAAGGGCCGCGATCTCGGCGATGTGCGCCCGCGCCCGCTCGACCAGGTCTGCCGTCAGCCGCTCGACATAGAAACTGCCGCCCCACGGATCGATGGTCCCGGTCAGGCCGGTCTCCATCTGCAGGAACAGCTGCGTGTTACGCGCGATCCGGGCCGAGAAGTCGGTCGGCAGGGCCAGGGCCTCGTCCAGCGAATTGGTGTGCAGGCTCTGGGTCTGTCCGCCGGCAGCGGCCATGGCCTCGACCACGGTGCGCGGCACATTGTTGAACACGTCCTGCGCCGCCAATGACCAGCCCGACGTCTGGCAGTGGGCCCGCAGCGACAGGGATTTCGGATCCTTGGGTGCGAACTCGGCCTGGACCAGCTCAGCCCACAGCAGCCGGGCGGCCCGCATCTTGGCCACCTCCATGAAGTAGTTCATGCCGATGGCCCAGAAGAAGCTCAGCCGCGGCGCGAAGGTGTCGACATCCATGCCCGATGCCACCCCGGCGCGGATGTAGTCGATCCCGTCCGCCAGGGTATAGGCCAGCTCCAGATCGGCCGAGGCCCCGGCCTCCTGCATGTGATAACCGCTGATCGAGATCGAGTTGAACCGCGGCGTCTCCTTCGCCGTCCAGGCAAAGATGTCCGACACGATCCGCATCGAGGGTTCGGGCGGATAGATATAGGTGTTGCGGACCATGAACTCCTTGAGGATGTCGTTCTGGATGGTCCCGGTCAGGGCGCTGTGCGGCACCCCCTGCTCCTCCGCCGCCACGACATAGAGGGCCAGGATCGGCAGCACCGCCCCGTTCATCGTCATCGACACGCTCATCGTGTCCAGCGGAATGCCGTCGAACAGGGTGCGCATGTCGAGGATGGAATCGATCGCCACCCCGGCCATGCCGACATCGCCCGCAACCCGCGGATGGTCAGAGTCATAGCCCCGGTGGGTGGCCAGGTCGAAGGCGATCGACAGCCCCTTCTGCCCCGCCGCCAGATTGCGACGATAGAAGGCGTTCGACGCCTCGGCCGTCGAGAAGCCGGCGTACTGTCGGATGGTCCACGGGTTGGACGCATACATGGTCGGATAGGGCCCGCGCACGAAGGGGGCGAAGCCGGGCAGGCCGTCGGTGAACTCCAGTGCCGCGACCGCCTCCGGGCCATAGGCCGGGGCGACGACGATGCCCTCGGGCGTCTCCCACGCCGGGCGGTCCGGCATGGTGCCAACGGTGCCGGGATCCAGATCAATCCGGGTGAAGTCGGGAAAGCCGCTCATCGGGCTGCCTCCTCAAGCGCCTGCTCGAACGGCGCGGCGAACCGCATCGGTGTCAGGGCGAGGCAGCTGTCGCCGCCTCCCGCGATGACCGCCGACGTCTCAGCTTCCACCGGGGCCGGTCGCGAGTCCGCGTCGATGAATTTCGTCACCCCGATCAGCTGGGCCCGGCCCCCGGCCAGATCGGCCTCGCGCATCGCCCGGGCGTCGGCCACCCGGGCCTGTATCGTCCCGGCCTTCAGGGCCGCGATCACCCCGCCCTCGCCCTCGATTCGCTGGAACTCGGCCCAGCCGGCCGCCGCCAGATCGCGGGTGCGCGCATCGAGGAACCACGACCCCGAGGCCGGATCGTCGACCCGGCCCAGATTGGCCTCCTCCATCAGCACCAGCTGGGTATTGCGCGCCAACCGCCGGGCGAAGGCATCCGGCCGGCCCGCAGCCCGGCTGAACCCGTCCAGCACAACGGCCTCCGCTCCGCCGACCGCCCCGGCGAACCCCGCCGCCGTCAGCCGCAGCAGATTGGGCCAGGGATCACGCGCCGACAGCATACGTCGCGACGAGCGCGCCTCGATCATCGCCGGAACCGTCAGCCCCAGAGCCTTGACCAGCGAGGCCCAGATCAGCCGCAGCGCCCGTACCCGCGACAGGGCATCGAAATATTCCGCATCAACCGACACGCCCAGAACCGTGCCCCTCGCCGCCCGCTCCAGGCTCAGCCCGGCCTCGACCCCGGCCTTCAGACTGGCCAGGGCCGAGGCGGCGGCAAAGCCCAGCTCCTGCCCGGCCGAACCGCCGGCCTCATGCACGACCCGACCACTGGCCAGAAAAAAGCTGGCCTCGGGATAGGCCCCCGCATGGCGCGCCGCCGTATTGGCCGCCAGGGTCAGATGATCACCGACCGGGCGGGGGGCGGCCCCGGCGGCGGCGAAAGCCGAGACCGGATCCAGATGAAAACGCAGTTTCGCCCGCGGCGAGCCCTTGGCCGCGACCGCCAGCGCATCGGCCGCAACCGGCCCGTCCAGCCCGGCGTCCAGCCCGACCGCCGCCAGTTCCAGCGCCACCCCGTCCAGCGCCCGCACCAGCCGGTCACTGTCCGACAGCACGGCCCCCGCCACGATCACCGAGGCGGCCCCGCCTTCCAGATCCGCCAGCACCGCCGCATTGACCGCCGCATCGTCGTCACCCTCGACCAGGGTGCGCAGGTCCCATGCCCGGCCCTCGGCCTCCGCGGCGCGCGGCGCGAACACCGGGGCGACGGCATCGTCGGCCGTATACAGGGGGGCGACCACCAGGCCGTCGGCGTCCGTTCGCGTCAGCCCGGCGAGATCCGCCCCTTTCAGGGCCTTGGTCGCCTGCGCCTGCCATTGGGCGCGATCGGGCCGGTCGAACAGATCGGACATAAGGACTCCCGAGAAAAACCTGCGCCTCTATGGCGCGGCGGGCCCTCGCGCGTCCAGTCCGCGACCGATCCGGAGGGCGGACGGGTGGCCAAAAGCCGCTGCCGGCCCGCTCGGGGACGGTGTCAGGATCGATTGTCAGGGAAAGGGAATGGTGGACGCGACAGGGATTGAACCTGTGACCCCCTCGATGTCAACGAGGTGCTCTCCCGCTGAGCTACGCATCCGCCAAGACGGTTCCGGACAGGTCCGGAACGGGAAGGAGCGGTCTATAACCCGGTCGCTGCGGCAACTGCAAGGGCCAAGGTGCCGCATTGGCTACAAATGAATTTGAGCCCCGCCGGGCTCCGTCGGCCGGTCGCCCTAGGCCGCGACCATCCGCTCGACCTCGGTCACCAGATCGCGCAGATGTACGGGCTTGGACAGGACCTTGGCCTGGGGCGAGGCCTGGGCGGCGGTCAGGGCCACAGCGGCGAAACCGGTGATGAACATGATGCGGATTCCCGGCTGGCGAGCGGCCGCGACACGCGCCACCTCGATCCCGTCGGCCCCGGGCATGACAATATCGGTCAGCAGCAGGTCCCACGGACCCTGGTCCAGCGCGTCGATGGCGTCATCGCCGTTCTCGCAGTCGACCACCGAATGGCCGGCCCGTTCCAGCGCCCGCGTCAGGAACCCCCGCAGCGAACCATCGTCTTCAGCCAGCAGAATTCGCGCCATGCCCCGGTCGTCCCTTGTATCTTTAATCCTGACGCTAGGCCCGCAACGGTAAACCGGCCATGAAAAACAGCACTATCCTGTAACGCGACCTGTGTACGGTCGGGGTAATGATGCACACTTGCCGCCGATGGACCCAGACATGAGCGCCGCGGCCACCGCCCCCGCCGGAACGGCCCTGTCGGCGATCTTTAACGTCACACCGGCGCGGGTCGCCCCCGGCCCCTTCGTATTCGCCTCGCCCCACTCCGGCACCGTCTGCCCGGCCGACATCGGCACCCGGACGGATCTGACCCTGTACGACCTCCACGGGACCGAGGACGCCCTGGTCGACCAGTTGATCGCCTCCGGCCCGGCCCACGGGGCCACCCTCATCGCCGGCCAGATCTGCCGGGCCTATCTGGACCTGAACCGCGACCCCGCGGAACTGGACCCGCGCCTGATCGATGATGCCCCCACAGGGCCGCTATCGGCCAAGGTCGCCGCCGGATTCGGCGTCCTGCCGCGTCTGGGGGGCGATAGCCTGCCCCTTTATGACCGAACCCTGCCGCTGCAGGAGGCCCGGGGCCGGATCGCGCGGGTCCACACGCCCTACCATACGGCCCTGGCGGACCTGATGCAGACCGCCCACGCCCGCCACGGCCGGGCGGTGCTAATTGACTGGCATTCGATGCCGGCGCGCATCAACGGCGGCGCGACGGGCCCCGATGTGGTGCTGGGCGACCGCTACGGCACCAGTTGCGCCACCGGCCTGACCCGGCAGCTGCGAGCTGCCTTCGAGCGTCTGGGCTGGCGGGTGGCGCTGAACCAGCCCTATCCGGGCGGTTATTCGACCCGCGTCTGGGGGCGGCCGGATGACGGTTTCAACGCCATCCAGATCGAGCTCAACCGCGGCCTCTATTTCGACGAAACCGCCCGTGAGCCGGGTCCGGGCTGGTCGCGCTGCGTCAGCGGCGTGCAGCGGGTCATCGCCGCCCTGTGTGACGCCACGGCATAAAAAAAAGCCGCACCCGGGGGCGCGGCTTTGAAGTCTATAGGGAGGAAACGCCCAGGAAGGGCATGACGCCCGGAGGCGTCGAAGAGAAAGTTAGGTTGCACCGCACAATCCGTCAAGCGTTCATCTCGCACCTGCAATCACGCCCTGTTACGGCATGGCTCACCCTGATCACGGCCCGCGGTGACAATCCTTATTTCAGCTCCAGCAGGCGCCGGGCGCTGCGGACCGCCCGCGCGGCCGGCGAACCGGACTGACGCCAGATCAGCAGGGCGAATGCCGAGCCCACGCCCGCCGCCAGCCACCAGGGTCCGAACAGCCAGGCCGCCGAGGCCAGGGCGAAATAATAGCCACGCACCCCCTGGCTGAAGGCGCTCAGCGCGGGATTGAGCAGACTGGCCGCCGCCTCGCCGAGGGCAGCGCGATCCGCTTCCTCATGGATTTCCGGGGCCGCTCCGATCAGGGCCAGGGTGTAGTTGAGCTGGCGGATCGACCAGATGAAGTCCAGCAGCCCCCGCGCCAGGCAGACCAGAATCAGCGCCAGCTTGCCCTCCAGCAACGGCAGGGGCACCGCCTCCGCCCCCACGGCGGCCACACCGCGCAGCGCGCCCTCGCCACCGAACAGGATGCCGCCGACGGCCGCGATCAACAGCAGATTGGTCGAGGCGAAGAAGGAAGCCGAATTGATCGTATGGCCCATCAGTTGGCTATCGACGATACGGACCTCGCGATGGACCATGACCCGCATCCAGGCGCGCCGCACCAGGGTCATGTCGTCGTTCAGCGTGCCGCTGCGCCGTCCCAGCACATCCAGCAGGGGCCCGTAGCCGAGCCAACACACCATGAAGAGGGTCAGGGCCGCGATATCGGGAATCGTCATCGTTCACTCCTTGCGTCGCGCTTCGCCATTGTCCTGCCGCCGGATGCATTCAGGAGCAAGTCAGCCTTGCTCCCCGGTCCGACCCGGACTATCACGCCCGCCACCCCTTCGCAGTTGCACAATACGGTTCAACCATGAACATCGACGCCATTCCCGTCGGCCCCAATCCTCCCTGGGACCTGAATGTCATCATCGAGATCCCCCAGGGCGGTCTCCCGGTCAAATATGAGATGGACAAGGAGTCGGGCGCGCTGTTCGTCGACCGCTTCCTGCACACAGCGATGTATTATCCCGGTAACTACGGGTTTGTGCCGCACACCCTGTCGGACGACGGTGATCCCTGCGACGTCATCGTGCTGAACCCGACCCCGGTCGTGCCCGGCTGCGTGATCCGCTCGCGGCCGATCGGTGTGCTGATCATGGAAGACGAAAAAGGCATGGACGAGAAGATCCTCGCCGTGCCCGTCGACGCCCTGCACCCCTATTACACCGACATCGCCAGCTATCGTCAGCTGCCGAACATCATGGTCGAGCAGATCCAGCATTTCTTCACCCGCTACAAGGATCTGGAAAAGAACAAGACCACCACGGTCAAGGGCTGGGGCGACGCCGGCGAGGCCGCCGAACTGATCGTCACCGGCATGCGCGCCCATCAGGACAAGCTGAAGGCCGCGATCGACGCCAAGGCCAACGCCGCCTGAGGCACCCGACTCCCGCCCCGTCCCGGGGCGGGAGAATGACGATGCCGCACTTCCCCTCCGCGTCATCTCCGCTATGTCTCTCCCATGGCCGCTGCCGACACCCCCGCCGAAACCTTCAAACGCGCGCTGGCCCATGCGGCCCGCGCCCTGGCGGAGCAGTCCGAGCTCGAGGTGACCTTCGGATCCGACGGACCGAAGCTGGCCAACGGCATTCTGACCCTGCCGCATCCGCCCCGTGACCCCTCCGGTCCTGACAGCGCCACCCTGCGCGGCCAGTCCGACCGGCTGGCCCTGCGGCTGGCCAATCACGACGAGGGCCTGCACGCCCGGCTGCGCCCGGCCGACAGCCGCGCCGCCGAGGTGTTCGAGGCCGTCGAACAGGCCCGGGTCGAGGCGGTGGGTTCCGAGTCCCTTGCCGGGGTGCGCGCCAATATGGGCGCGGCCCTGCTGACCCGGCTGGAAAAGAGCGGGGCCCTGCGCGCCGCCGAGCCCGATCAGGTCTCCGTGCCCGAGGCCCTGGCCCTGATGGTGCGGGAACGGCTGACCGGCCTGCCCACTCCCGACGGGGCCCGGGCCATGGTCGATCTGGTCCGCCCCGACATCGAATCCCGCGCCGGCGACCAGCTGGACGCCCTGGCGGCGACCGCCGACGACCAGCAGGCCTTTGCCCTCAAGCTCCGCGACGTGCTGCGTGCCCTGGACATGGATCCCGGCGACGGACGTGGCGACGACGCCTCCGAAGATCAGGGTGACGAGGAGCCCGATCCCAAGGACCCGGATGCCGCCGACGATCAGGACGACGAGGAGGACGCCGGTGGCGAGGGCGGCCAGTCGATGGAGGGCACCGCCGACGACCAGTCCTCCGAGGAGGAGCGCGACGCCCGTCCCGACGGCAGCCCGGCCGATCCCGAGGGCGACGCCGCCGAGGACGGGCCGGAACTGGACGACGGCTCCCTGCCCAACCGCCAGCAGACTGCCGACGACGGCCGGGTGATCGACGCCTACAAGGTCTTCACCACCGCCTATGACGAGGTCATCGACGCCGCCGACCTGTGCGACCCGATGGAACTGGACCGGCTGCGCAGCCTGCTGGACCAGCAGCTAACCGCCCTCAGCAGCATCGTCGCCCGCCTCGCCAACAAGCTGCAGCGCCGGCTGATGGCTCAACAGAACCGCAGCTGGGCCTTCGATCTCGAGGAGGGGGTGCTGGATACCGCCCGCCTGACCCGGATCATCACCGATCCGACCGCCCCCCTGACCTTCAAGGCCGAGAGCGAAAGCCCGTTCCGCGACACGGTTGTCACCCTGTTGCTCGACAACTCCGGCTCGATGCGCGGCCGCCCGATCATGGTCGCGGCCGTCTGTGCCGACATCCTGGCCCGGACGCTGGAGCGGTGCGGGGTCAAGGTCGAGATCCTGGGCTTCACCACCCGCGCCTGGAAGGGCGGCCAGTCTCGCGAGGCCTGGATCACCGCCGGCAAGCCGGCCATGCCCGGACGGCTGAACGACCTGCGCCACATCATCTACAAGGCCGCCGATTCCCCCTGGCGCCGGGCCCGCAAGAACCTGGGCCTGATGATGCGCGAGGGGCTGCTCAAGGAAAACATCGACGGCGAAGCCCTGACCTGGGCCCACGACCGGCTCCGCGCCCGGCCCGAGGCCCGCCGCATCCTGATGGTCATCTCCGACGGCTCGCCGGTCGATGACTCAACCCAGTCGGCCAATGCCGCCCTGTATCTGGACAAACACCTGCGTCAGGTGATCGAGGAGATCGAGACCCGCTCGCCGGTCGAACTGATCGCCATCGGCATCGGCCATGACGTGACTCGCTGGTACCGCCGCGCCGTGACCATCGTCGACGTCGAACAGCTGGCCGGCGTCATGATCGAGAAACTGGCCGAACTGTTCGACGCCAAGCCCAAGACGGTCGAGGCCGAAAAGGGTCGGTCCCGGTCCCGGAAAGCCGCATGAGTCTGCTCAGGAAAGTCCGTGTTCTCGCCGCCACCCTGGCCGTGGCCGCCTGCGCCACGGTTCCGGCCGCGCCCTGGATCGCCAGCCCCGCCGATGGTTGGAGCCCGGTCGCCGCCCAAACCCGTTCGGTGGGCCTGGGCCTGCTGCCCGGGGCCATGCTGGCAGCCGGGGTTCACTATGCGGGCGGGGTCGATGTGATCAGCCCCGGCACGCCCCTGCACGGCCTGTCGGACCTGAAGATCGTCGATGGCGACATGGTCAGTGTCTCGGACTCCGGCGATCTGGCCCGGGCCCGGTTGCGGCTCGACCGGCGCGGCCGACTGACCGGTCTCGACCAGCCCCGCGTGCGCCGCCTGACCCTGACCGACGGCAGCCCGATCACCGACAAGGTCGACGGCGACGCCGAGGGCCTGGCCGTCACCCCCGCCGGTGACCTGCTGATCAGTTTCGAGCGCGACCACCGCATCTGGAACTACGGCCCGCTGGCCGGACTGGGCAGCCATCCGGTCGCCGTCGCCGCCCCCGACTTCGCCTTCCCCAGTAATGACGGGATGGAGGGCCTCAGCGCGGCACCCGACGGCTGGCGCGCGGCCGGGGAGTCCGGTGGTGTCTGGGACTGTAGCCCCACCGGTTGCCGCACCCTGGTCGCACCGCCCGCCCCCCTGCTGGCCGATTCCGACTACCGGATCACCGGACTGGATCGCGATCCGGCCGGAGATGGCTGGGTCGTGGTCCAGCGCCGCTTTCAGGCCCCGGCCGACGTGCGGGCCCGGGTCCGGCGCATGGCACGCGACGGCAGTCTCGGCCCCGTCCTGATCGAGCTGAAACAGCCGGGAACCGTCGACAATTTTGAGGGTATCGCTGCCGTGGCCACCGCCGACGGAGTCCGAATCTATCTGCTATCCGACGACAATTTCAGTGACCGGCAGAGGACCTTGCTGCTGGCCTTCGACCTAAAAGCCCCCTGATCCGAACGGCTTTTGCCGTCCGTTACTGGTTGTCGGGCAACCGGGCTCCCTGCAGACGACGCAGTGTTTCGCGGCTGTCGACCTGATCGGCCCGCGACTCTTCGACCGTGCGACAGACCAGACGGGAGAACCGGGTTCCGGTCGTATATTCACGACTGCAGATCTTACGCGGTTCCGTCGGTTCGCCGGCCGCCATCTGATTGTGGACTGCGGAATTTGTAGCCTCGGCAGGTGCCTGCTGCGGCACGGCCTGGGCAGCCGGCATCTGCGTCGCGATCGGCGACGGTGCCGGGAGCTGGGCGGACAGGGCCAACGAGGCAACGAGTGCGGCAAACGGCAAAACCATGAACCGATATCCTTCTACAACCAATAGACGTTCAATTACGCTCGACACCGCCCCCGGCGCAAGCCCTGCCGCAGCCAGGCTAAACTCGTTCGCTGACCTTGATCGCCACCCGGCAGCCGGCCTTGATCACAGCGCTGAGCAACCGGTGTCCGGGGGCCTCGCGGCTGCCCTGTTCGACGGCATGGTCATGGTGCGCCAGCTCCTCGTCCCGGAACTGCGTCAGTTCGGCGGCCAGGGCCGGGTCACGGTCGGCCAGTTCGGCGATCTGTTCGGCATAGTGCTGCTCGATCACGCTCTCGACGGCCTCGGTACAGGCGTGGGCGGCCTTCTCGCCCATCAGCGCCGTCCCGGCCCCTAGCGCCGTCGCCGCCAGACGCCAGACCGGGGTCATCAGGGTCGGTCGTACCCGTTCGGCGTTCAGAAGGGCGTCGAACCGGGCCAGATGCACGGCCTCCTGCTCGCCCATCTTACCCATATCGGTGGCCAGGGCCTCGTGCCCCGCACGCCCCTGGAACACGGCCTGCTGGGCGCGATAGATATGGACGGCGGCATATTCCCCGGCGTGGTCGACCCTCAGGATCTCCGCCCGGCGCGTGCGACCGGCCCCCCGGCCCGGACGGGGCAGGGGAATGCGGCGATCATCGGCGTCATTTTGCAGGGGCACGGGCATCCTTGGGCCGTTTGGCGGCCAACAGGCTGATCACGGCGAGGCCCGCCGAAATCAGCGCATTCCATCCTGCCATGGACAGGCCCAGCCAGCTCCATGCCACGGCGTCGCACACGGCCACGCGCGCCACGGGTCCGGTGCCCAGCGCCAGAGAGCTCAGGGCCTCCAGATCGATTCCTCCGGCCCCGGCCGCACAGGTCGCGGGCAACTCCCACCAATGCAGTTCGCCGCCCGCGTGAAAGACCGCCGTGACCGTGCCGGTCAGGAAGACAAGAAACAGCAGGAAGGACGCGATCCGCGGCGTGCCACGGCTGGCCCGGCTGACCAGGGCCCACAGGGTCGCGGCCAGGGCGATGGTCACCGCCCCCCACAGCACCTCACGCTGCCGCAGGCACAGATTGCAGGGCGACAGGCCGGCAAAACGCTCGAACGCATGGGCGGTCGCCAGCATCGCCAGCGAAATGCCAAGCGCGAAGGCGGTCCACCATCGGGTCAGGAGACGAAACAGTTCGGTCATCGGCCCATTCATAGACCGCCGCGCGGGGTCCGTCGATGGATCGCTACAGCAGCTTCACCGCAGCGATCAGCGCGACAAGCAGGACCACGCCGATGATCGAGAACAGCGCCAGGCGCTTCTCGACCACCGCCAGCATGGCCGGGCCATATTTCTTGAGAATCCAGGCTTCAAGGAAGAACCGTCCGCCGCGCGTCACCACCGAGGCCGCCATGAAGACCGGGAAGCTGAACGCCGCCAGCCCCGAGGCGATGGTCACCAGCTTGTAGGGGATCGGGGTCAGGCCCTTGATCAGGATGACCCAGAGGCCCCAGTCGGCGAACCAGGTCCTGAAATGCTCAAGCCCGTCGCCGTGTCCCATGAGATTGAGGACCCACAGGCCCACGTCGTTCAGGAAATAGCCGATGGCATAGCCGAGGATTCCACCCAGCACCGAGGCCGCCGTACAGACCCCGGCATAGAAATAGGCCCGCTCGGGCCGCGCCAGGATCATCGGGCACAGCATGACATCGGGCGGAATCGGGAAGAATGAGCTCTCGGCGAACGAGACAACGGCCAGGGCCGGGGTTGCATGTCGGCTTCGCGCAAGGGCGAAGACCCAGTCGTACATCTTGCGAAGCATGAGGTCCTTTCCGATCGTCTCCCCGCCTCTAGCAGGCGGCGCAGACGGACGCACCCTCCGGATCGTGTTCAACCGGCGGGTTGGCGAAGGCCGCGCGGATCACTAGGTTCCGCGCCACAGGACGGCGTGACGCCGCCACCCCCTTCAGGAGACGCTCCCATGCATGACGCGCCCCAATCCGATGCCGCCGTCCGCCTCGACCAGGAAAACCCGCTCGGCGTGGACGGCTTTGAATTCGTCGAATTCACCGGCCCCGAGCCCGAGTCGATGGTCAGCCGCCTGGAAATGATGGGTTTCACCCAGACCCATGTGAACCCCAAGACCGGGGCCGTGCGCCTGAAACAGGGCGACATCACCCTGCTCGTCGACCGCACCCCCACAGGCCAGGCCGCTGAATTCGCCCGCGAGCACGGTCCCTCGGCCAACGGCATGGCCTTCCGCGTCGCCGATGCGAAGGCCGCATTCGAGGGCGCAGTCCAGCGCGGCGGCCGCCCGGCCGAAAACACTGGCGGCGGTGCCCTCGGCGACGACTATCCCTACATCCTGCAGGGCATCGGCGGCTCGCTACTCTATCTGGTCGACCGGTACGGCGAACAGGGCTCGCTGTATGACGGCTGGGACGAGATTGAGGGCTGGGAAGAGGCCGAGCGCAAGAACAGTGTCGGCCTGTTCATGCTGGATCACCTGACCCACAACGTCCGGCGTGGCCAGATGCGGACATGGTCCGGCTTCTACGGCGACGTCTTCGCCTTCGAGGAGCAGAAATATTTCGACATCAAGGGCAAGGCGACCGGCCTGTTCTCCCAGGCCATGATCGCGCCCGACCGCGCTATCCGCATCCCGCTGAACGAGAGCCAGGACGAGAATTCCCAGATCGAGGAATTCCTGAAGCGCTACAATGGCGAGGGCATCCAGCACATCGCCCTGGCCACCGACGACATCTTCGAGACCGTGGAAGAGCTGAAGCGCCGCGGCATCCCGTTCCAGGATACGATCGAGACCTATTTCGAGCTGATCGACAAACGCCTGCCCAACCACGGCGAGGACGTAGCCCGGATGCGACTGAACCGCATCCTGATCGACGGCTCGGACGAGGAAGGCCTGCTGCTGCAGATCTTCACCCAGGACACCTTCGGCCCGATCTTCTTCGAGATCATCCAGCGCAAGGGCAACCAGGCGTTCGGCGAAGGTAATTTCCAGGCCCTGTTCGACTCCATCGAACTGGACCAGATCCGTCGCGGTGTGATCAAGGTCGACGCCTGAATTTGGCCCGGGGATCGGACGCGGTCGCAAGAACCGCGCCGATCCCCCCGGCTGCAACGCTGAACCTGCCCGGGAGGGGCCCGTCATGAAGTCCGCCATCCTTGCCTTCTGTCTGGCCTCCGGTCTCGCCGGGGCCGCCTCAGCCCAGGAGGTCCCCGCCTGGTCCTTCGCCATCCATGGCGGGGCCGGGGTCATCGAACGGGCCAGTCTGTCGCCGAGCCAGGACGCCGACTACCGCGCCGCCCTCAAGGTCGCGCTCGAGGCGGGCGGCAAGGTTCTGGCCGACGGTGGCTCGGCCATCGACGCGGTCCAGGCCGCGATCGAGACGATGGAGGACAACCCCCTGTTTAACGCCGGGCGCGGGGCCGTCTTCACCGCCGCCGGACACAACGAGATGGACTCGGCCATCATGAACGGGGCCGACCTGACCGCCGGCTCGGTGGCCAGCCTGACCCATACCCGTCACCCGATCGCCGCCGCCCGTGCCGTGATGGAGCAGTCGCCTCACGTGATGCTGATGGGCGAGGGGGCTGACACCTTCGCCGCCTCCGTCGGTCTGGAACAGGCCCCCGCCAGCTGGTTCTTCACCGAGCGGCGCTGGCAGGGCTTGCTGCGCACCCTGCGCGATCAGAACCTGCCGATCCCGGCCCGACCCGAGGGCGTGCCGGTGCCGCCGCAACAGGGCGCGGCCCTGACCGACCAGCCCGGCATGCCGCCGCTGAACGAGCGCAAATTCGGCACCGTCGGGGCCGTGGCGCTGGACCAGCAAGGCCATCTGGCCGCGGGCACCTCGACCGGGGGCACCAATGCCAAACAATGGGGCCGGGTCGGTGACGCCCCGATCATCGGCGCGGGCACCTATGCCTCCAACGCCGACGGATGCGCCGTCTCGGCCACCGGCACCGGCGAATATTTCATCCGCTCGACCGTGGCCCGCGACATCTGCACCCGCACCGCAGCCGGAGCCTCGGCCCAAGCGGCCGGCGAAGCCGAGATCGCCGACGTCGGCACCATCGGCGGCGACGGTGGCGTGGTGGTCATGGCCCGGGACGGCATGCCCGGCTTCGCCATGAACACCTCCGGCATGTACCGCGGCACGATTTCGTCGGAGCGTTCCGCCGAGGTCGCGATCTACGGCGACGAGGCGCTGCGCCCGTGACCGACGGCGGCACCATCGACCTTGGCGAGAAATTCGCCGCGTTTGATGACCACTGGCGACCACGTATTGCGGCCAGACTGAACGGTCAGGATGTCCGGCTGGTCAAGGTTCAGGGCGTCTTCCCCTGGCACAGCCATACCGGGGCCGATGAAATGTTCCTGGTCTGGAAGGGCCGGTTCCGGGTCGAATTCCGCGACCGGGTCGAAACGCTCGGACCGGGCCAGTTCATCGTCGTGCCAAGCGGCGTGGAACACCGCACCGCCGCAGACGAGGAAGCCGAGGTCGTGATTTTCGAACCGTCGGACGTCATCAATACCGGCGACGCCTCGCCGTCCGCCTTTACCGCCCCTGCCGGGCAGACAGTCTGACATGAGCAACCGCGACCATCCCGGCGTCGCCCTGCCGCCGCCCCTCATCTATTTCGGCTTCCTCGCGATCGGCTGGGCGCTGCACGTCTGGCTCAAGGGTCCGGACCTCGGCCTCGCCCTCGACGTTCGGCGCGGTCTGGCCATCGGCCTGATCATCGTCGGCCTGTTGCTGGACGGTATGGCGGCGGGCCTGTTCCGGCGCTGGGGCACGGCGGTCGAGCCGTGGAAGCCGTCGACCACCCTCGTCACCGACGGTCCCTATCGCTTCAGCCGCAACCCGATCTACGTCGGCTTCGCCATCACCTATGTCGGTCTGGCCGTGGCCATGGACAGCTGGTTCGCTGTCGGCCTGCTGTTCCCGTGTCTGCTGGCCGTCGACCGCTTCGTCATCGCCCGCGAGGAACGCTATCTGAGCGCCAAATTCGGCGCGGCCTACCAGGCCTATTGCGCCCGGGTCAGGAGATGGCTGTGACCGCCTTTGTTGCCGACGACGAACTGTCCACCATGGCCATCGAGGAGCTGGACTCCGCCTGCGCCCTCAAATGGCCGGAGCTGAAAAGAATCACTCCCTGGGGCGACACCTTTACCGGTTTCGCCCCCTCGGGTCGCGAGGTCGAGATCGAGCGCCGCTACCTCTGGTCCCATGAGCCCAAGGGGGCCATCGCCGTCGAAATCGAGGTCCGCCTTGCGGGCGGACAGCAGGCCGCAGAGGCCCGGGCCCTGATCACGCCACCCGACTGACCGCGTTCACCGACCCGCGTTAACCTTTTCGATTGCCAATCCGGCCGGTGGCGGCAACATGCAGTCGCAAAACTGGGGGCATCGGCTGAATGACGCACTATCCGTCAGAGTTTCAGAGCAGCGGCGGCTTCGACACGGTCGAGCCGGACGTCTTCTTCAGCCTGTCGCCGGTCCTGCTGGCCGGCTTCCTGTTGCTGCTGGCCCTGGCCGTCGTCCTGACCTGGTTCGCCCGCGACCTGTTCGGCCGCAAGGCCCCCGATGCCGCTGACGATATCTGGACTGCCATCAATACCACCTGCCTTCTGGCCATGGGGGCCAACAGCGACCAATTGCTGGCCCGGGCCAAGGCCCTGCGTGAAGAGATAAAGGCACGACTGGGTCCGGTCCTGACCTTGGCTGAGGGGATAAACAAGCCGCTGGGACCGCTCGACAAGGCCATCACGGGCAAGGTCAAGGACGACCGGGCCACAGCCACCACGGCCGCGGCCTGCGCGCCCTACGTGACCGTGCTCCAGAACAGCCAGATCGTCGTCAAGGGCGAGGATTGCGGTGCCACCACTCCGGTCGCCCCGCCCGCAACGCCACCGCCCGCGACCGACCGCGACATGACCGACGCCGAGCGCGCTGCGGCCCTGCGCAGCGCCATCGGGACCTTTCACGACCACTGGTCCCAGAAGGCCCCGCGCGTCGCCGAACTGCGTAAGGCGCGCCACGCCCTGTGCCACACAGCGCCGCTGCCCCTGGTGCTGCCTCACTGACAGCGAACGGTTCCCTAGCGGATCAAAACCGCCTAAGCCTGAAGCATGAAACTCGCCTCGCTCAAGCACGGCCGGGACGGCCGCCTCGTCGTCGTTTCGCGGGACCTGAACTGGTTCACGGACGCTTTCCTGATCGCCCCGACGCTGCAGGCGGCGCTCGATGACTGGGCGCGTTGCGAACCCCTGCTGCGGGCGCTGGCTGAAAGCCTCGAACACGAGGGCGTGCCGCGCGGCCGCTTCCACGAGCGCGAGGCCGCTGCCCCCCTGCCCCGCGCCTATCAATGGGCCGACGGCTCGGCCTATGTGAACCACGTCGCCCTGGTGCGTCAGGCCCGCAACGCGGAAATGCCCGACAGTTTCTGGACCGACCCCCTGATGTACCAGGGCGCGTCCGACTCCATGCTGGGCCCACGCGATCCGATCCCCCTGGCCGACGAATCCTGGGGCTGCGATCTGGAGGCCGAGGTTGTGGTCGTCACCGGCGACGTGCCCCAGGGGATTGCGGCCGAGGCCGCCCTGACCCATGTCCGCCTGATCGGCCTGGTCAACGACGTGTCCCTGCGCAACCTGATCCCCGGTGAACTTTCCAAGGGCTTCGGCTTCGTCCAGTCCAAGCCCGCCTCGGCCCTGTCGCCCGTGTTCGTCACCCCCGACGAGCTGGGCCCGCGCTGGAACGGCGGCAAGCTGCACGGCACCCTGTCGGTCCAGCTGAACGGGGCCGATTTCGGCAAGGCCGACGCCGGCGTCGACATGACCTTCGACTTCGGCACCCTGATCGCCCATCTGGCCAAGACCCGCAGCCTGTGCGCCGGCACCATCATCGGCTCGGGCACGGTTTCCAACCGCGACACCGACGGCGGCCCGGGCAAGCCGGTCGCCGACGGTGGCCTCGGCTATTCCTGCATCGCCGAGGTCCGCACCGTCGAGACCATCCTGCGCGGCAAGGCCGAGACTCCCTTCCTCAAGCACGGCGACACCGTGCGGATCGAGATGCTGGACGACAGCAAACATTCGATCTTCGGGGCTATCGAACAGACGGTCGCCCCGCTGGGTTGACGGGAGTCGCCACGCCCATCCTGCGCCATGACCAGGGTCGGCCCGGCGCACGAGGCCACGACCATCACGGCGAACAGACCGGCGAGCGGGGCTTTGCGGGGCATGACGGACATCCTGTGTTGAAAGCGACACCCGGGAGAGGCCCCCGGGGCTTCCTGCAGATGCAAAAGCGGGATTAAGCTTTGGTCAGACGCGCCCGGCAGGCGCCGGGACGGGAGAAATCCGCATGACACCGCAACAATACGCCCCCCTGATCGGGGTGGCCGTAGCCCTCGGCATCATCCTCCTGAGAAACCGCGCGCCCCGCACCCTGCGGCCGGACAAGATGTGGATCATGCCGGCGATCTTCATCCCGCTGATCGTCTTCGGCCTGTGGGGCATGCGCCAGGGCCCGACCGCCGACCTGTCCCCCTATGCGCCGGTCGACTGGGCCATACTGGTCGTGGCCGCCGCCCTGGGCATTGTTGCCGGCTGGTGGCGCGGGCGGATGATCACCATTCACAGGGACGGTGACGGCGTGCTCAAGGCCCAGGCCTCACCGCTCGGCCTGATCATCCTCGTCGCCCTGCTGGTCGGCCGTCAGGCGCTTCGCCCTTGGCTGGAGGGGCACGCTGACGCCTTCGGGCTCAACATCACCGCCATCGAACAGGCCTTCCTGATCTTCGTCCTCGGCCTGATCGTGGTGCAGCGGCTGGAGATGTTCCTGCGCGCCCGCACCGTCATGGCCGGAGGCCGCGACGCCCACGTCCAGATCGACGCCTGAACTCGTCCCGATCAATCCCGCGTTGACGGGATCGGACCCTCCGGGCTACCACCGCCGGGTCCGGCGCGATGGCGCGCGGACGCTGCGGGCGTGGTGGAATTGGTAGACGCGCTGGATTCAAAATCCAGTTCCGAAAGGAGTGCCGGTTCGACCCCGGCCGCCCGCACCATCTCTTGGAAATCTGAATGACCGACAGGTCAGATCAGACCGGCGGCCCCGGCGCTGCGGTACAGCATATAGACGGCCACCACGAAGATCAGGGCCGCGAACACCGACGTCAGCGCCCCGCGCCGATCGGACAGCATCTTGGCCAGCCGCGCGCCACCCAGACCACCCAGAACGCCGCCGGCGATAAACACCGCCGCCAGCGGCCAGTCGACCCAGCCCGAAACCGCATAGTTCAGCGCCGTGGTCAGGCCGAAGGCCGTAACCCCGACCAGGGATGAGCCGATAGCGTAGTAGATCGGCATCCCCGTCGAGGCCATCAGACTGGGCACGATCAGGAACCCGCCACCGATGCCGAAAAAACCGGACAGGATGCCGGTCGCCGCCCCGGTGCCGATCAGTTTCGGCGCATTGCCCCGCGTCAGCTGAACCGTCGGATCACCGCTCGAACCGCGCCCCCGCAGCATCAGGACCCCGACCACCAGCATCAGCCCGGCGAACAGGGCCAGCAGGGTCTCGCCATTGACTGCCTTTCCCAGCGTAGACCCCAGCAGAGCCCCGATCACCCCGGCCACGGCGAACAGGCCGGCGATCTTCCATTTCACCGTGCCGCCACGCGCATGGTTGACCAGATTGGCCGCAGCATTGGCGGCCACGGCGAAGGCGCTGGTGCCGATAGCCAGATGCGGGTCGCGCACCCCGACCACATAGACAATCAGCGGCACCGCCAGAATCGAGCCGCCGCCCCCGACCAGGCCGAGGGAGAAACCAACCAGCCCCCCGGACCCGGCCCCGAGCAGATACTGGACCAGGCTGAGATGGGGCGCGATCTCCACGTCAGGCCGGTCCGTTCTCGAGCCGCGGCTTCAGCGGCGACAGGTCATAGCCGGCGGCGCGGGCGGTCTCGATCAGCTCTCCGGCGGGGCGTTTGCCGGCACTGGCCAGCCCCCACAGGCAGGTCGTGCGGGTGCCGCTGCGACAGAAGCCCAGCACCGGACCGGGCATCTCGCTGAGCGCGGCACGCATCGCCGCCACGGCCTCGGGGCCCATGCTTCCGCCTGTGACCGGAATATGCCGGAAGGCCAGGCCGGTGGCCTCGGCCGCCGCCTTGAACTGGGCAGCGCTCGGCTGGCCGGGCTCCTCATTGTCCGGCCGGTTGGAGATCACCGAACGGTAGCCCAGATCGGCGATCGCTTTCAGATCCTCCAGCGCGATCTGGGGCGAGGCCGCGAGGCCGTCATCAATCTTGCGGATGTCCATGGGTCTTCCTTCTGGTTTCAGGGCCCGACGCGTGGGAGAGGGCCGATCCGGCGATCACAACAGGTTCAACGGCACCTTGAGATAGCGCACGCCATTGGCCTCGGCAGGCGGCAACTGGCCGCCGTTCATGTTCACCTGCACCGACGGCAGGATCAGTTTCGGCATCGACAGGGTCGCGTCCCGGGCGGTGCGCATGGCGACAAACTCGTCCTCGCTGACACCGTCGCGGATATGGATATTGCCGGTACGCTCGGCCCCGATGGTGGTCTCCCAGGCGTAGGTCGTGCGTCCGGGCGGGGCCATATAGTCGTGGCACAGGAAGACCCGCGCCTCATCCGGCAGCGAGGTCAGCCGGTGGATCGACCGGTACAGGGTGCGGGCGTCGCCGCCGGGAAAGTCACACCGGGCCGTGCCGTAGTCCGGCATGAACAGGGTGTCGCCCGGGAAGACCGCATCGCCGATCACATAGGCCAGACAGGCCGGCGTATGGCCGGGCACATGCAGCACCATCGCCTCCAGCCCACCGATGGTGAAGCTGTCGCCGTCGCGGAACAGCCGGTCGAACTGGCTGCCGTCGCGCAGAAAGGCCGCGTCCTCGTTGAAAATCTCGCCGAAGGCCTGCTGCACCTGAACGATTTCGCCGCCAATCGCCATCCGCCCGCCCAGGGCCGCCTGCAGATAGGGGGCCGCCGACAGGTGATCGGCATGGGCATGGGTCTCCAGCAGCCATTCGACCGTCAGGCCTTCGGCGCGGACATAGGCGATCAGCGCATCGGCCGAGCCGGTCGAGGTGCGGCCCGAGGCCGCGTCATAGTCAAGAACACTGTCGATGATGGCGCAGGCATTCGACCCCGGATCGCGCACCACATGGCTGATCGTATAGGTAGCCTCATCAAAGAATGAGGTAACGATCGGCCGGCGCATCCTGTCCGAAAGTGCCGCCTGCACCACCTCCGCGGCACGGTCGCGCGCGGGATCGGCGGTAGAGCGAGGCATCGGCGAACTCCATATTGGCGTTGGCTCAACCCTATATCTTTTCATAGTTCGTGCAAGTATGTAGTTTGTTCGTCACGACCCGATCCGCCGTTTCGGATTCGGGGCTGCGCCGCACCGGAGTGACCATGCAAGATTCGTCCGAAACCCCTGCCGCCGCACCGGCTCTGCGGTTGAACGCCCTGGCCCCGGACTTCACTGCCCGCACCACCATGGGCGAGCGCAGCCTCAGCGACTATCGCGGCCGCTGGCTGGTGCTGATGTCGCACCCGGCCGACTTCACCCCGGTCTGCACCAGTGAATTCGTCGCCCTCGCCCGGCAGGCCGACGCCTTCGCCGCTTTGGACTGCGAGCTGATGGCCCTGTCCGTAGACAGTCTCTATGCCCACATCGCCTGGCTGGCCGATATCGACCGCCGCTATGGCGTGCGCATTCCCTTCCCGGTGATCGAGGACCCCTCGATGGTGATCGGCACCGCCTACGGCATGGTCGATGCAGACTCGCCCGACAGCGCCACCGTCCGCGCCACCTTCGTCATCGACCCCGACGGCATCGTGCGGGCGATCAGCTGGTATCCGATGACCGTCGGGCGCTCGGTCGACGAGCTGTTGCGGCTGGTCACAGCCCTGCAGACCACCGATCGAGAACAGGCCTCGACCCCGGCCGGCTGGACCGCCGGTGAACCGCTGATGGAACCGGCCGCCGTCACCCTCGACGAGGCCCTTGCCGCAGAGGCCGCGGGACAGGGCTGGTACACACGCGAGCGTAAATCATGAGCCTGGACGCCTCCCCCTCCGGCATGGAGGCCCTGAAGGCGCGCGCGCCCCAGGCCGCCGAACTGCTGCGCCAGCTCAGCAATGCCAACCGCCTGCTGATCCTGTGCCACATCTCGCAGGACGAACGTTCGGTGGGACAGCTGGAACAGGACCTCGGCATCAAACAGCCTGGCCTGTCGCAACAGCTGGCCGAACTGCGTCAGTCGGGTCTGGTCAAGACCCGGCGCGAGTCCCGCTCGATCTTCTATTCGATTGCCGACGAGCGGGCCCTGGCCGTCATGTCCATGCTGCACGAGATCTTCTGCAAGGACCCGCGCGCCGTCACCGAACGCCTCGCCGACGAGGCCGCGCCCGCCCCGGTCGAGCCACCTCGCGGCGACCGGGCCCGGTTCGCCCGGATGACCCCGCCACCCGAGCGTCGCTAGGGCTCGACCAGCACCGGGGCCGTTACCGGGGCCGGCGGCGGCGTCGTCTGGTCGTCGCGCAGCACGATATAGATGGCCGGAATGACCAGCACCGTCAGCAGGGTCGATGAGGCCAGGCCGAACAGCAGCGAGATGGCCAGACCCTGGAAGATCGGGTCGAACAGGATCACCGCCGCCCCGATCATGGCGGCCAGGGCCGTCAACAGGATGGGCTTGAAGCGGATCGCCCCCGCCTCAAGCAGGACCTCGCGCAACGGTCGACCGTCGCCCTGGCTGTGGCGGATGAAGTCCACCAGCAGGATCGAATTTCGCACGATGATTCCCGCCAGGGCGATGAAGCCGATCATCGAGGTGGCGGTAAAGGGCGCGCCGAACAGGATGTGGCCGATGACGATCCCGACCAGGGTCAGGGGGATCGGCGTCAGGATCACCAGCGGCAGGCGGAAGCTTTTGAACTGGGCCACGACCAGCACATAGATGCCCAGCAGGGCGATGCCGAAGGCAGCCCCCATGTCACGGAAGGTGACCCAGGTGATTTCCCACTCCCCGTCCCAAAGGACGGTCGGGGTGCTCTCATCGTCCGGCTGGCCGTTCATCCGGATCGTCGGCACGGGGCCGTCGCCCCAGTCGGCGTCGCGGATGCGGGAATCGATCTCCAGCATGCCGTAGATCGGGGCCTCGTACTTGCCCGCCAGTTCGGCCTGAACCATGTCGACGTCGCGACCGTCGCGACGGTACATCCGCGTCGACCCGGCCTGGGTCTCGGCCGTGACCAATTCACCCAGCGACACCAGACGTCCGCCACCGCTCGCGCTGGCCACCGGGGTCGAGGCCAGGGCCTCGCTCCAGGTCCGGCCCGACTGCGGCAGCCGCACGGCGATCGGCAGCGGATCACGGCCCTCGCCACGATGGGCATAGCCAACCACCTGTCCGGCCATCACCGCGCCGATGGAATCCAGCACCTCACGCTCCGAGGCCCCGAAGCGATCGATCTGGGTCCGGTCGGGCACCAGCCGCAGCCGCGGCCGCGCCACGCCATAGCTGTCATCGACATCGACGACATAGGGCACGGACTTGAAGATGCCCTTCAGCTGTTCGGCCACCGCCCGGCGACTGGCGGCGTCGGGGCCATAGACCTCGGCCAGCAGGGTCGCCAGCACCGGCGGTCCCGGCGGTGCCTCGACCACCTTCAGTGAGGTCCCGGCCGGGATGGCCAGATCCGCCAGCTTCGTCCGCAGCTCCAGGGCCACATCATGGCTGGGACGTTTGCGGTCCCCCTTGGCGGCCAGGGTGATCGACAGGTCACCCTGTTCGGGCATGGCCCGCAGATAGTAGTGCCGCACCAGACCATTGAAATTGAACGGCGAGGCAGTGCCGGCATAGGAGTCGACCGCCTCGACCTCCGGCAGGGTCCGGGCCACGCCCGCGGCCTCGGCCAGAACCCTCTCGGTGGTCTCCAGCGACGCCCCCTCGGGCAGGTCGGCGACGACCATCAGCTCGGACTTGTTGTCGAACGGCAGCAGCTTCACCGTCACCGTCTTGGTGGCGAACATGGCCATTGACAGCAGGGTCGCGACGCCGATGGCGATCAGGAATATCCATGCCGAGCGCCGGGTGGCGATCACCCGACTGGCGACGCGGCGATAGAGCCGGCCCAGCGGCCCCTCGTCATGGGCGGAATGGCCGCCCCCTTCCAGCGCCTTGCGCGCGAACCGCACCATCAGCCACGGGGCGATGACCATGGCCACAAAGAAGGAAAAGACCATCGCCGCCGAGGCGTTGATCGGGATCGGGGCCATATAGGGGCCCATCAGGCCCGAGACGAACAGCATCGGCAGCAGGGCCGCGACCACAGTCAGGGTCGCCACCACGGTCGGGTTGCCGACCTCGGCCACCGCCTCGATCGCCGCCTGCTGGCGCGTTCGGTCGTCGTCCATGGCCCAGTGCCGGGCGATATTCTCAATGACCACGATTGCATCGTCGACGAGAATGCCGATCGAGAAGATCAGGGCGAACAGACTGACGCGGTTGATCGAAAACCCCATCAGGTTTGAAGCGAACAGGGTCAGCAGGATGGTCGTCGGAATGACCACGGCCGTCACCGCCGCCTCGCGCCAGCCGATGGCAAAGCCGATCAGGATGACAATGGACACCGTCGCCAGGCCGAGGTGCAGCAGCAGCTCATTGGCCTTCTCATTGGCGCTCTCGCCATAGTCGCGAGTAACGGCCACGTGCAGCCCCTCGGGGATCAGCGTGCCCTCCAGCGACTCGACGCGGTGCAGCACGGCCTCGGCCACGACCACGGCATTGGCCCCCTCACGCTTGGCGATCGCCAGGGTCACGGCCGGTGCGTTGCTCCAGTGGCCCTCGGCGTCGCGCGACCAGCGACTGACCCGCGACTGGGTCTCGGCCGGTCCCCGCACCACGGTGGCCACATCGCGGACCGCGACGGCCTGACCTGTCGTCGACGGCACCGTCAGCAGACCGATGTCCCCGGCGGCAGTCAGGGTCTGACCGGCAACCACCGATACCGCCTGGCCGCTGTCGCGCACCGAACCGGCGGGAAAACTGCGATTGGCCTGGCGCACGGTGTCGATCAGCGCGCCCAGGGACACGCCATGCAGGTTCAGTCGGGCGGGATCGGGCTCGACCCGGATTTCTTCCTGGGCACCACCGACCACATAGGTCGTGCCGATATCCGTGACCTTCGAGACCTCGGTCTGCAGCTGGTCCGCGATCAGCCGCAATGTCGCCTCGTCCCAGCGCCCGGCATTGGCCGCATCGGGCGACAGGGTCAGGGTCAGCATCGGCACGTCATTGATGCCCTTGACCTGGATCAGGGGCGGCGCGATCCCGACCGGAATCCGGTCCATATTGGCCTGGATCCGCTCATTGACCCGCACGATGGCATTGTCCGGATGGGTCCCGACCTTGAACCGGGCCACGACCATGACCTGGTCGTCGTCGGCGAAGGTATAGACGTGCTCAACGTCCGGGATCGACTTGACGATGCTCTCCAGCGGCTTGCCGACCAGTTCGACCGCATCCGGGGCCGACAGGCCGGGGGCCATGGCGATGATGTCGATCATCGGCACGCTGATCTGCGGCTCCTCCTCGCGGGGGATAGTCATCAGGGCCAGCAGCCCCACAGCCAGGGCGGCGATCAGGATCAGCGGCGTCAGCGGCGACCGGATCGTGGCGGCGGTCAGCCGGCCTGAGAACCCCAGGTTCATTGGGCTGCCCCGGCGGGCGCGACGATCCGGTCACCGGCGACCAGACCACTCAGCACCTCGACCTCGGCGGTCGACGGTCCCGGCGCGGTCTGGACCGGCGTATCCGCCGCCGAACCACCCCGAACCAGCCGCACATAGTCGACCCCGAACCGGGTCACGACATAGGTCGCCGGAATGATGATCGCCTGACGCTCGCCGACCGGCAGGCGCACACCGATGCGACGGCCGATCAGGCTGGCATCCAGACCCGAGGCGTCGATATCGGCCACCACCTGGCCGGCATCCACGGCCGGATAGACCTGGGCCACCGGGGCCATCATGACGTCGCCGCCGGGACCGTCCGGGGTCATCTCGACCCGGGTGCCGACGCGCAGGGCCCGCGCCTGACCCTCGGGCAGTTGCACCCGCACCACCAGAGGGCCGGAGGTTACAGTGGCGATCGACTGGCCCGGCATCACCACCGATCCGATGGGGACATCCGCCTTCAGCACCCGCCCGGCGGTCGGGGCCAGGATCGCCCCCTGGGCCCCGGACTCGGCGCTGGCGGCCCGCTGGGCCCGCGCCGCTTCCAGATTGCCTTCGGCGGCGCGCGCAGCGGCGGCCACCTGGTCCAGCCTGGCCTGGGCATAGATGCCGCGGTCGAACAGGGTCTGCGTCCGCGCCAGATCGGCCCGGGCCCGCTCGGCCTCGGCCGCGGCGGCACGCACCATGGCCTCATAGCCGGCTGTCTGCAGATTGATGCGGTCATCACGGACCACGCCGATCACCTGACCGGCCCGCACCGTCGCGCCCTCGCGCACGTTCAGCTGCACCAGGGTGCCGCCGATCCGGGCCGTAGCCATACCCATGTCGCGGGTGGTCACCTCGCCGGCGACCGGCTTCATGTCGGCGATGGTGCGCAAGGCCACCTCATGACCGCCGGTGGCGGCCGGGGTTGCCGGAGGCTCGGCCGACGGAGTCGACGGACCACAGCCCGACACCCCCAGGGCCACAGCCATCAGGGCCACGGCGGCGATCCGGATCGATACCGGGTTCAGGGACAGCCCCATGGTGTTCACTCCTGTTACCGGGTGCCGCCGGGGCGACCGGGTCGTTCAGTCGGCAGACCGCCGGCCTTCCAGCCGCCGATACCCCCGCCCATGTGACTGTCGACCGCCACGCCCGCCGCACGGCAGAGGTGAATGGCCTTCAGCGACCTTACCCCGGACCGGCATTGAAACACGACACACGCCGGATCAGCGACCTCGGACAGCAGGGCCGGATCGAAACTCGACAGCGGCCGGTTGACCGCACCGACAATCCGTTCTGCCGCGAACTCTCCCGCCTCCCGGACATCGATAATCTGAACCCGACCGGCCGCATGGGCAGCGTGCACATCCTTGGCCGAAAGAGTCTTCACGTCCTTGATCTGGATCATCGCTGGCAGGCTCCCGCTGGGGTTTGATCGACTGTGGACGGCTCGGCCGACCACTGTTAGTTTCGTATTTGCGTATATTATGTTGATGTTGTAATCGTCAAGGGTCGCCGGCGATCGGCGCGCCGCCACCACAGGGAGCAGGCCTAATGCCCGAGAGCAAAAAACCTCACATCGTCATTCTCGGCGCGGGACTCGGGGGCACTGTCGCCGCCTTCGAGATCAAGGATATCCTGGGGTATGCGGCGGACGTCACTGTGGTGAACCAGGGGTCGACCTTCCATTTCGTCCCGTCCAACCCTTGGGTCGCGGTCCGCTGGCGCAAGCGCGAAGCCATCGAGGTCCAGCTGGAATCGGTCTTCCGCAAGCGCGACATTCGTCTGCGCCCCGAGGGCTGCTCGCGCGTCCGTCCGGCCGACAACCAGATCGATCTCGGCGATGGCTCGGTGCTCGACTACGACTATCTGGTCATCGCCACCGGCCCGGAACTGGCCTTTGACGAGATCGAGGGCCTGGGCCCGACGCCCGGCTTCACCCAGTCGGTCTGCCACGTCGACCACGCCGAAGTCGCCGCTGATGCCTTCGACGCCCTCGCCGCCAACCCCGGCCCGGTCATTGTCGGTGCCGTTCAGGGGGCCTCGTGTTTCGGGCCCGCCTATGAGTTCGCCATGATCCTCGACACCGAGCTGCGGCGTCGCAAGATCAGGGACAGGGTGCCGATGACCTTCGTCACCTCCGAACCCTATGTCGGCCACCTCGGCCTCGACGGAGTCGGCGACACCAAGGGGCTGCTCGAAAGCGAGATGCGCGATCGCCACATCAAATGGATCACCAGCGCCCGGGTGAAAAAGGTCGAGGCCGGCATGATGCATGTCGAGGCCATCGCCGATGACGGCTCGGTCAAGGCGGACCACGCCCTGCCCTTCGTCTATTCGATGATGCTGCCCGGATTCCGCGGCGTACCCGCCGTCCGCGACATCGAGGGCCTCGTCAATCCGCGCGGCTTCATCATCGCCGACAAGCACCAGCGCAACCCCACCTTCACCAATGTCTATTCGCTGGGCGTCTGCGTCGCCATCCCGCCCGTCGGCCCCACACCGGTGCCGGTAGGCGTGCCCAAGACCGGGTTCATGATCGAGAGCATGGTCGCGGCCATCGCCCACAATCTGCGCCAGGAAGTCAACGGCCAGGCCCCGACCCACGAGGCGACCTGGAATGCCATCTGCCTGGCCGATTTCGGCGACGGCGGCGTGGCCTTCTTCGCCCAGCCGCAGATCCCGCCCCGTAACGTCAACTGGGCGGCCAGTGGCAAATGGGTCCACCTCGCCAAGGTCGGGTTCGAGAAATATTTCATCGGCAAGGTCAAACGTGGCGAGAGCGTCCCCTTCTACGAGCGGATGGCCCTCGACCTGATCGGTGCCCATCAACTCAAGGACACCTCGTCGTCCTCATCCGGAGACAAGTCATGAACCTGGACCGCGCCATTCTCGCCTTCGCCGGCACCGTCATCCTGATCAGCGTTGCGCTCAGCCTGACGGTCAATCCTTGGTGGAGCGCCCTGACGGTGTTCGCCGGCCTGAACCTGATCCAGTCGGCCTTCACCGGCTTCTGCCCCGCCGCCCTGGTGTTCAGGGCGTTCGGCTTCAAGTCCGGCTGCGCCTTCCGCTAGGGCGAAAACCGGACAGACGGAAAAAGACCCGGCCGCTTCGCAGTGGCCGGGTCTTTTGATTCCGCAACGTCGCCGGTCTAGTTCGGCACGCGTTCGACCGTGATACCGCGGTGGGCGAGCTGCGCCTGCACGCTGTCATCCCCGGCCAGGTGAGCAGCGCCCACGGCAATGAACACCGTACCCGAACCTGCGAGCAGATCCTCGATCTGCCCGGCCCAGTTAACGTTCCGGTTGACCAGAATCGACTGGTACATCAGCTCGCTTTCGTCGCGCATTGGCTCGACCCCGACCGACTCGACGGTGGCGACGTCGCCCTCGGACCAGGCCGAGACCAGCTTGTCCAGCTCGACCGACGCGTCCTCGAAATCCTCAAGGGTGCTGCGCAGAAACTCCAGCTGCCCGGCCTCGGGGAAGCCCGCCAGGATGCGAAGCTGTTCGTCTATGGTTTCGAAGCCGCTGACCGGCATGCCGGCCGCCTCGGCGCGGGCCTTCAGCAGCAGGTCGACCCCGGACTGCGGATCGTAACCGGCCTTGGTCAACGGGGCGACCGACAGGGTCAGGGCCGCCAGCCAGGGCCGGAACGGATCCAGCTGGGCCGCCGTCATCCCCATGGACCGGGCCGCGACATCGAGGGCCGCCATTTCATCAGCCGTCAGCAGGCTGGACAGCGGGGTCGCCGGCGAGATGCCGTACTGCTGGATCAGGGGCATGGCCGCGGCCTGGTCATCGGGATTCGACACTTCCAGGATCAGTTGCGAGGCGCTGGCGAATGCGGCGTCTACCCGATCAGACCCCCAGGCCGTGGTCGGCCGCAGCACATGCACCGTGCCGAACAGATAGAGGGTCGAATCGGCGTCGCGGATGACCCACAGCGCCGGACCGGGGCCATCGGCCCGCGGGGCCGGAGCCGAGGCGGCGGCGGCCGGCGCCTGGGCCAGGGCGGGCGTCGGCAGGCTGCCGACCAGGGCGGCGGTCAGGGCGACGCCGAAGGCCACTCCCACGGCCGTGCGGGCCAGATCGCTGGCGGAGGTCTTGAGACGGGTCATGAAGGTCATGGTGAAATCCTGTTCGAGATTGATGGCGAAAAGCCGGTTCAGGGTCGGGGTTATTCGGAAAAGATGGACTCGATCGTCTGGTCGAAGACGCGGGCGATCTTGAAGGCGAGCGGCAGGGACGGGTCGTAGCGACCGGTCTCCAGCGCATTGACGGTCTGGCGCGAGACACCGAGCTGTTCGGCCAGATCGGCCTGGCTCCAGTTGCGTTCGGCACGCAGGACCTTGAGGCGATTGTTCATGTCCGCCCCCTAGCGCCGGGCCAGCCACCAGCCGGCCCAGGCGAGGGCGTAGCCGATGACCTGGAACAGGGCGCAGGCGAACGCTCCGGCCAGCAGAATATCGACCGGATCGGACCCCAGGGCCGCAAGGACCGAGCCGCTCGCGCCACTACCGGACAGGGTGATCACGGCAACGCCGCCGACGGCCAGGCCACCGGTGCTACCCCACCACCAGGCCCATTTGTGCGCTTCGCGGGCCGCCTCATCGAGTGTTTTCCACCAGAGGACGGACGCCCCCGCCACAACCAGCATGGCGAAGGCACCGCCGGCCGCGGCGCTAAACACGCCGATCGGACTGGCCGAACCGAAGGCGAAGGCCAGCCCGCCACCGACGACACCCCCGGCCGCGCACAGCGCGACAGCGGCGAGGTATCGGACGAGGGGCCGCCGGGCCAGGGCCGTTGAGATGTTCATGACAAGCTCCCGTGTCTATTTGACAAGGGTCTTTTACACCGTCCTGCACCCGCGTCAAGTGACCTTGTCACAAAAACAAGCGTGCTTGACACGGGCGTCGCCAGCCGACGGTCGACCGCCTGTCGCGGTCAGTCCGGCTTCGGATCCTGTCCGATCGGCCTGGGATCCGTAGCCCCCGCCAGCAGCTCGGGCCGGCTCAGGCTGCGCGGGGTCTGGTCGAGGGTGGGCAGGACCGGCATCTCCTTGCCCTCGTGGTCGACCTGAAGGTCCTCGAAGCGGCGGGCCGAGACCATGACCTGGCTCTCCAGCGAGCCGACGAACTGGTTGTATTTGCCGACGGCGGTGTCCAGCGCCCGGCCGACCGCGACGGCGTGGCCGCCCATGACCGACAGGCGTTTGTAGAGTTCCTTGCCCAGTTTCGCGACCTCCTCGGCATTGCGGGCCTGTTCGTCGGCGCGCCAGCCGTAGGCCACCGCCTTGCACAGGGCGAACAGGGTCGTCGGCGTCACGATCACCACGCGTGAGCTCATGGCCGTGGTCATCAGATCGGGCTCATGATCCAGGGCGGCGGCCAGGAAGGCGTCGCCCGGCACGAACATGACGACGAAGTCGGGGCTGGGCTTGAACTGGTCCTGATAGGCCTTGGACGACAGCTGGCGCACATGGGTCTTCATACTGTTGGCCGTACGCAGCGAGGCTGCGGTCCGCTGGGCCTCGTCATCGCCATCGGCCTCATCGACGAAGGCCAGCGAGACCTTGGCGTCGATCACGAACATGCCGCCGCCCGGCAGGCGCACGATGAAATCGGGCCGCGACTGCCGCCCCTCGTCATTGGCCGATGAGGTCTGTTCCTCGAAATCGAACCGCCCGGCCATGCCCGCGGCCTCCAGCACATTGCGGCAGGTCTGTTCGCCCCAGCGCCCGCGCCGGCCGGTATTGCCGCGCAGGGCCTCGGTCAGGCGCCGGGCCTCGTCGCGGGTGGCGGTCGAGGCGGTCATCAGCAGGGTCAGCTGCTCCTTCAGCCCGCCGGTTTCCTCGTTGCGGGTCTTCTCCAGCGCCGTGACATGTTCCTGGAACAGTTTCAGCGTGTCGGCCACGGGCTTGAGCTGGGCCTCCATCCGCTGCTGCGCCATCAGTTCGCGATTGCGGAAGGTCTCGTCGGTGCGTTTCAGCAGTTCCTCGGCGACTGTGTTCGCGGATTGCGCCGCCTGGGCGCGCAGCAGTTCGGTCGAGGTCGCGGCCTGATCCTCGAACAGCCGCATACGGGCCTCGGTCTCGGCATAGCGTTCGCGCAGCTCCCACGCCCGGGTCTCGGCCGCCGTGGCGCGACGCCGCTCCATCAGGGCCCAGAACAGGGCCATGACGGCGACAACCGCGGCGGCGGCGGCAAGGATCAGATTGGCGTTCATGCTCCGTTCCTTACCGGGAGTCGCCGGCGGGGGGGAACTGAAAAACAGGGTCCACTCGGTCCACTGGGTCCACTGGGTCCACATCGCCCGGAGAGGCGGGGAGGACGGGGGCGTGTCGATGAGAGCGGTGAGCGGGGGTCACGGGGGAATTTGCGCCGGCTGCCGCAGGGTTGCGGCGGGCCGAGTGTAGGCCGCCGGTGCGTCAGGTTCGGGCGTGAGGGCGGCTTCCGACCCGTTGCGGACCCTGCCTTGTATCGATCAGCAAGATCGACAACATGGCGGGATGACAATGGACAACCTCAACCGCGAACTGGAAATCGACGAGGACGAAATCGCTTTCGATGAGAAGGTGCGGGTGGCTACTGCGCCCACGTCGGAACCCGGGGCCGAGAAATGATCTGGGCAGGGCTGATTATTTTGGTCGCCGTAATCGCTTTCGCGGTCCGTCGCTCAAAAGCCCCGGCAGAACAGCTACAAGTGCTGATCAGAAAACGGGATCGCGACTTAGAGCGGAACCCGAAACCCGACCCTCCCTATGATGACAGCGGCTTCTATTGAGCCACCGCGCGTTGACCGGGATTGTCAGCCGCATATGCGCTGAAACGCCCAGGTCCGGTTCTCCCCCCTAGGCGACGGGCGGCTTCCGACCCATTGCGGACACTGGCTCAGCATCGCAGAGTCAGCGCATGGCACTGGATAACCTCAAAGGTGTAGTCGTCGCGAGCGGCACTTGGCTTTATGACGGAGCCATCCCCGAACGCACCGATGTAATCGCCCGAAACTATGATCCGACATGGGCAGGATACAGCGCAGATGGTTTGGTTGAGGACGGTGAGTTGGGGCCAGCGGCGGGGCCGGACGGTCTTTACTACTACGTCTCAGGAACCGGGCCGTTCTCCACTGCGGTTGATGCCAAAGAATGGGCTGAGCGGGCGTGGGGACCCATACGGTGGGACGACTAGGTTAGGTCCGCTTCCCCCCCTTAGACGACGGTCCGCTTCCGACCCATTGCGGACGCTCATGAACCGGCTACGCTAGGCGGGGGGCTCGATGCAACAAACTCCGCGCTTTGAAAGGCTTCAATGCCAGTCACCATCCACACGGACGAAAAGCTTCAGCGGGTGGTCGTCACGGTTCCAAAAG
>Ga0209512_1000778_pt1 | contig 46772 bp, 47 predicted proteins | sample frozenSSSSmetaG_FD_184142 | JGI IMG/M metagenome (GOLD analysis project Ga0209512, IMG submission 184142) | Glacier valley bacterial and archeal communities from Borup Fiord, Nunavut, Canada, to study Microbial Dark Matter (Phase II) -... | ecosystem: Environmental > Aquatic > Freshwater > Ice >...
TCCTTCCCGCAAGTGACAACCCGGAGGCCGACCGCGCCTGCTTCCTCGCCCTGCTCACCTTCGACGATGACGGCCTGCTCCGCCGCTTCAAGGGTTTCCAAGCCAAGGAAATCCTCGAATTCGCCACCCCGGACGAAGCCGACGAATACGAAACCCACTCCGCCACCTGGCGAGCTGAACCCGACAAGCAGGAAAAAGCCCGCCTCAAATCCATCTTCGAGGACTTCCGCGCCGCCCTCGAACGCCGCATCTTCCTCCGCCTCCCCTACGACCAGCAAATAGCCTTCTGCCACCGCCCGGAAAACATCGACGGCCCGTCACCCGCCGCTTGGGAAAAAATCAACGCCCACCTCGGCACCGCCGCCAGCACCATCCCCGAGCTTGTCCGCGAACTTGGCCAACTCCGCTTCGGCCGCGTCCCGCGCGTGGGGGATGCTTTCTGCGGCGGCGGCTCCATCCCCTTCGAGGCCGCCCGCATCGGCTGCGAGGCCCACGCCTCCGATCTCAATCCCGTCGCCGCCCTTCTCACTTGGGCCGGCCTCAACATCGTCGGCGGAGGACCCGAGGTCGCCGAAAAAGTCCGCGTCGCCCAAGCGGAAATCTACGCCGCGGTGGACTCCCAAGTCACCGCTTGGGGCATCGAACATAAAACCGAAGACTTGTCGCCAGCAGCATGGGAAAAACTCGTCGCAGATGCCAAGAAATCCGGTGATTCAACTTTCCTCTCCACCCAAGTCTGGCGCGCCGATGCCTACCTCTACTGCGTGGAAGTCCTTTGCCCGGAAACCGGCTGGCTCGTCCCTCTCGCCCCATCCTGGGTCATCGGGGAAAAAACCAAAACTGTCGCCACCCTCGTCCCACTGCCCGAGGAGAAGCGCTACCGCATCGACATCAAGTCCGCCGCCAGCCCCGCCGAAATGAAAGCCGCCAAGCTCGGCACCATCCGCAAGGGCCGCATCATCCACCCCGTCCTCGAAGAACTCGGCCTCGATCCCGCCTCCATCGAATCCGTCCGCACCGCCGGCCACGGCCAGGACCGCTCCCTCCACCACGCGAACGGCCTCCGCCTCTGGGAAAACGCCGACCTCGTCCCGCGCCCTGACGATGTCTTCCAAGAACGACTCTACTGCGTCCGCTGGATCGAAACCCGCATCGACAAGAAATCCGGCAATCCCCGCACCACCAAATACTACCGCTCCGTCACCGAACACGATCTCGCTCGCGAGCAACTGACTCTCGATCTTGTCCGTGAGCGCTTCGCCGACTGGCAAGAAAAAGGCTTCATCCCTTCGATGAAAATCGAGTCGGGCCAGAAAACCGACGAACCCATTCGCACCCGCGGCTGGACACACTGGCACCACTTATTCAATCCGCGGCAGTTGCTGACGATCAGCTCTTTGTTGGCCTCGTCGCAGGATGGTCATCTTCCAGAGGATACAAGATCCGCACTTTTGCTCGGGATCGGTAAGTGTGCTGACTGGAATAGCCGTCTCGCACGCTGGTGGACCGACGCGGGGCATGAAAAAGTTGTCCAAACATTCAGCAACCAAGCGCTCAACACATTGGTTTCGTATGGCACGCGAGGGCTGTTACGAGTGGACGATTCGTGGTTTTACGAAATCACACCCGCTCCGGTTGCTGCTAAAACGGATGCTACTATCAGTGACTGCCGCATTCTCGAAAACGAGTCGGACATTTGGATCACCGACCCGCCCTACGCCGACGCGGTAAACTATCATGAACTCACGGAGTTCTTTCTGGCCTGGTATTCTAGCAGTCTCAAATCCATCTTTCCGGGCAGACATGCGACAAGCCGGAGGAATTTGGCTGTGACCGGCGTCGGTGACAATTTCCGAAAGAGCATGGTGGATTGTTATCGGAACCTCGCTGACCACATGTCCGACGACGGGATGCAGGTCGTGATGTTCACCCATCAAGATGCAGCAGTATGGGCGGACCTCGCTCTGATCCTCTGGGCTTCAGGTCTGCGCGTCACCGCCGCTTGGTGCATCGCTACAGAAACCCAGTTCGGTTCGAAAGAAGGCGGCAACTACGTTCAAGGCACCGTCCTTCTCATCCTGCGCAAGCAAACCGGCGAGGACACCGCCTTCCTCGATGAAGTCTATCCCGAGGTGGAAGCCGAGGTGAAGCGTCAGCTCGATTCCATGCACGAGTTGGACGATCCTCATGCCGACGCCCCGGACTTCACCGACACCGATTACCAACTTGCCGCCTACGCCGCCGCCCTGCGCGTGCTCACCCGCTACCGCTCCATCGAAGACATCGATGTCGCCCGCGAACTCGCCCGCCCCAAAGCCGCCAAAGGCAAGCGCGCCGAGCGCTCCCCGCTCGAAGCCGCCATCGCCGAAGCCGTCAAAATCGCCTGCGATCACCTCGTTCCGCCCGGCATCGACCGCCCGCTCTGGAAAGCCCTCGGCCCCGCCGAGCGCTTCTACCTCAAAGGTCTCGACCTCGAAAGCCGCGGCGAATTCCGCTCCGGAGCCTACCAGGAACTCGCCCGCGGCTTCGGCGTCCGCGATTACGCCGCCCTCCTCGGCAACGCCAAAGCCAACGAAGTCCGCCTGATGACCGCCACCGAGTTCGGCAAAAAACTCCTCCGCGCCGGCGAGGATGCCTTCTCCGAGAGCCTCCTGCGCCACACCCTCTTCGCCATCCGGGAGGTCGCCAAGTCTGACCAAGGAGCCGAGCCCGGCCGCGCCTGGCTCAAGGCCGAAGTCAAAGACTACTGGTCCCACCGCAAAACCCTCATCTCCCTCCTCCAATACCTCTCCCGCTTCCAACACAGCCTCCCCACCTGGCAAACAGACTCCAAAGCCGCCGCGTTGCTGGCAGGGTCGCTGGAGAATGATCATTGAGCTGACATTGGTGCGAACCTATAAACGTCCTGACGCCGCCAGAGAAGATCATGATTACGCCGAAAATCCCTTCTGAGGCTCAAGTCGCATTTTTCCGGGTTTCGGTATCTGAAGAGAACGCTTTTCGAAATTACACCTTAACAATGGAGCAAAATCTTTAATGGGAGCTGCAGATGCAACGCTAACCGAAGCCCTCGGCCTCCTTGATACGACCTGGTTGGACGTCCGCGACAGCGTGCTAAACGACAGGCATTTGATCTGGATTGGCTCAGGCGTATCGCGTGATCGCCTTCCCGCGCTTCCTGCTTTACTCGAGCGCCTGTTCGCGCGCCTTCACTCGGCACAAGATCCGGCGAATCCTGATTGTCCGTATTTCAAAGCAGCTGAAGAAATTGTGCGGGATTTTGCCCACATCGACCTCACGGGATTGGACTTCCGGCAGTCGCCAGCAGCATGGCCACCGGCGGTGAAGAATGATTTGTTTACACAATTGACTGGACGCTACGCTGAGGTTTTGGGCCGGAACGTGAATGCCTCCGGCGGTGTCCAAGATATTCCTTTCGGCATCTTGCGTCTGGATGAAACTTACAGCGATCCTGCCGTTACGCCGGATGCCGAACATCGATTTCTAGCGCTTCTGATTGCTGAGGGCTCAGCTTCTCAGGTCGTCACGACCAATTGGGACCCACTTATCGAACGAGCGCATCAGTCTCTCGGTATAGGATCTGGTCTCTGGGTAATTGCATGCACCGAGGAACTAGATGGCGTAGTCGGGAATTCAATCGTTTTCAAAGTTCATGGTTGTGCGGATCGATCCAGAATTGAGCCGACAAGATACAAGTCGTTCATGGTTGCTACTCATAATCAGATCACACGTTGGTCTCACGAGGAGCGCTTTCGACCATTTTTCGAAAAACTCCGCACCCTTCTTCGTTCACGCCCCTCCCTATTCGTGGGAATTTCAGGGCAGGACTTCAATCTCCAGTCCCAGTGTGTTTCTGCAAGTTGCACCGGCCCGGCCTTCGGATTTCCACCCACTAGGGTTATATTTAGCGGTGCAATCGGAGTTCCACAACGCCACATCTTGGAGGCGTTCCACGGTGAAAATTATGCGACAAATGCTGACGCTATCAATATAGCCGCTGCGTTGCCATTGTATGGCAAGCCGCTCTTTGGCGCACTATATGTTTCACTGCTGTTTGAGAAAATCCGCGTCATCCTGGATCTTGGTGAGACGGACTTTGCCAGTGATGAGCATCGCATGCTCGCGCGCGCGGGGACCGTAACGCTGCGCGGGTTGCTTTGCACGCGCTTCGACGCGTTCGATGCAGATACCCGTTGGCGACTCCTTGCCTCCGAGCTTCCGGCATTCCTCACTCGATTGCTAGAAATCTATAGAAATCAAAGGATCCCAGCGAATTCCGAAAATTACGCATACCTACACAAGAGCAATCCGTCGTTGATGGCAGCTGACCAGAATTTGACAAGCCTCAATCTACACTGGCTCTACCTTTCTCTCGCTACGATCTCCGCTGCAGCCGCAGTACCCTGGCAATTGCACCCCCCCATCGAGGCAAGTGGATCCGACGGCCAGATCCGCGTAATGACCTCATCAGGATATACTTCTCTCTTCTTTTTAAGACAGGGCGTCACGTCGCTTCAGCAACTCGAACTCACGGGCGCAATTACAGCCGGAAGCGGACGCAAAATCCTTCTTGTTTATCCAGTCGGCAGTGAGCGAAAGCCGCTGCGCCGTAGTCCAGGGATGGTCCTGCCTGGTATTCATCCAACGGTTGGGCCACGAGAGGTTTGGTTCGAAGATTGCGCACGAGAATCGCCTAGCACCGCAGATCTCGTTACATTACTCAAACAGGAAATCATCGCAGCACACCCAATATGAATGCAGAACTGATCATAGATACACTTGAGCGTTTCGGCGAGTATCGGCGCGTTGCGCAACCGATGCACATTGCCGATGTCGATTTTGATTTTGCAGGTGCCCTAGTTGGGCCAGGCGACCAGCAGGTGCTGACACTCATCCTTGACGGGAATCATGGTCCGATTGCTGCCGCTCTGAGGCGACTGAACGCCTTTGCAGTAGTGCTTGAACGAAGCGGTTCCACTCGGCCGTTCAACGTTATTCTACTTTCCGAAGCTCCTGACCGCGCGGAAATAGCAGCTCTTGAACAAGTCGCCCGTGTAATTGTCGTTCAGCCTCATCAGGATCTGAACGAAGCACTCCATATTCTCTTCCCTTTGAAGTTGCCTCAACCTATCCCGCCCTCTGAATCGGCAGAAAGGATGTTGCGCGAGGAGTTACAAAGCAACGCAACACCACTCATGTCCCGATTACTCAAAGCAGGCAAGAAAAGTGCCAGTGCTGTCGAGGAGGAAATGCGAAAATCCTTAAACGAACTAACTACCGTTCAGCCATGATCTCACGATTCCTTGAATTACAACTCACCTCCTTCCGTGCATTTAACGGAAAGCAAGTGATACCCCTAGATGCAGATGTAATTCTGATTCATGGCCAGAATGGAACGGCCAAAACCAGTCTGCTTGCAGGTCTCGAATTTGCCCTTACCGGAGGTGTTTGTGATCTGCAAACATACAGCGACGATTATCCACGTTGCCTGAAACATCATGGTGCCACTGAGAATCTAAGCGCAACGATTCGCTTCCGTGATGCTGATGGCACCGAGCAAAGCATTACGCACCTCGCAGCAGCGGCCGGAACTAGTCCACCCCTACCTGCGAGCTTCACTCCTGAGGATAAGCGATTTTTCGTCGATAGATGTTATTTATCTCAGAGCAGCCTCAGCCGCCTCTTGGAGAACTATCAGGCCTGTGACAAGGAACAGCCCGAGCAACCTCTAGTCCGATTCGTGAGAGAACTACTTGGTCTTGATCTGCTCGAAAATTTAACGTCCGGCCTGTATGAAGCTGGCAACATTACCCGGATCGAAAAGAATGTGCCGCGACTGCGTGAGGCGAGAGAAACCGAGGCGCGCACCATTGATCGACTCAGTCGAACGAAGGCGCGCCGACTGGAACTTGCTGCAGTGTGGAATACGGCTCTTGCCAATCTTCGGGTGATTGTCGGTGAAGTTGGAGATCCAGCGCCGGATTCACCTTGGGACATCACTGGGATCAAGTTGCGTCTGGAATCTGTTGACGAAAGCAAAGATGGTAGATCAGTCGGGGAGAATCTACAGAAACTGCGTCACTATGAGGGACGATTACAGGGGATTCTTGGATTGCTCGGTGACGAAGAGGACGTATCTGAACGCACAAATTTCCTGCGGCAAATTGAGGAAGCGGAATCAAAGCATACGAAACTGCATTCACGTCTTGAGAACACTTTTGCAAGAGCGGAGGCGATCCTTCTCGATCTTGGACTCGAGACTCCGAAGTTCGAAAATCTTGCTTCAAACATAAATGCAGCCACCACAAGTCTGATTGAAACAAGGGATCGACTGGAAGCCGAAGCCAGTAGTATTGCCGAAGCGAGTGGCGAACTTTCTCGACTTCGTACGAAAGCTGTTGAGAAAGACGAATCTTTGGCAGGTTACGCGCCCTCGGACAAGAGTGAGATCGCCGCCCGTCAGCGTTTAGTTGAGCTATTGACGGCGATTTCCCAGCACGTCCATGGCGAAGAATGCCCTGTATGTAGGCGAGACTATTCAGAGCTGAAATCCGGCTCATTAGGCGATTGCATCGCCTCCGAGATCGCCAAGATCGGCCTTGATACAAAAACCTTTGAGGAGAGGGAACTGCAACGTGCAAAACTCGAATTGGAAAAAGCAGACATCACCCGTCGAATCACCGCTCTTGAAGAAAAAGTTGCAGCGAAACAACCAATTATTGAGCGACTTTCCACACATCGCCAGTCTCTAGCTTTAGTGGTTGAGGAATGCCATAACGCTCGGCCAGATTGCCAAGACCTAGCGAACTTGCAAGCGACTATCGCCGGCCTTCGCTCCAACCTAGAAACCTTAGAGTTGCGGAGCAAGCAGCGCACAACAGCTTCCGAGAGCTTGATTCAGTTAGCCTCTGAACTTGGCCTCACCTCCTCGGCCACCGGCACGAAAAAGGAGATTGGGTCACTTATCAGCACACATCTTTCGGCCGAAATTGAGGTCGCGGAACGAAGGCATTCTGGAAGTTTTCGTCTCCGTGCCGCTTTGAACAACGCGGATAAAGCCGGACAAGAACTTGCTGCGCTAGATGAGGAGTTGAAGAATATCACTGATCAATACGAACAGTCGAAGATTTTGATTCAGCAGATGAGGGGATTGATCCAGGAGGGTAAAAACCTTGGCAAGGTCGCCGCCAGCGCGAAACAAAAGCTGCTAGATCAAGTCTTTAACGACACGTTGAATCGCCTTTGGCAAGATTTCTTCCGTCGGTTGGCAAAAAACGAGCGCTTTCATCCATGGCTTGGAGAACCTACATTACATCGTGGCCAGATTCGGACAACTATTGAAGGGCGAGCGGAGACAGGAGACCCCTTTTCTCAGTTTGCCGCCGTAGCAAGTTCGGGCAACGTGAGCACAGCAGCGCTGAGTCTCTTTCTGGCTCTACATCTTATAGAGCAGCCACGACATCGCGTCCTTGTTCTCGATGACCCAGTTCAGAATATGGACGATGTTCACGTGGTTCAACTCGCCGGGCTACTTCGTGAAATCGGACGCACGGCTCAACGGCAAATCGTTGTTGCCGTGCATGAACGGGCACTATTTGACTATCTTTGTCTGGAACTTAGTCCAACCCATCCTGCGGGAAAGTTGCTTGCGCTTGAATTGCAGAGGAATCGTCCAGACGAAGCGCCAACCGTGATCAGTACCGAGCATACATGGAAGGGCGATCAACTCAAATTCGGGTAACAATGCACCGCCATTCCTCCCGCCGCGTCCCATCCTTGGGAAAATCTTTCCTCGCGGAACGCTTGCGCGGTGCCCGCAGCTACGACCGGATCGCAGGCTACTTTTCCTCATCCATCCTCGAAGTCGCCGGCGAGGAGTTGGAATCGATGTCCGGCAAGGTGCGGATCATCTGCAATTCGGAGCTGGACCCGGACGACGTGAAATCCGCGCGGGCCGCCGCGATGGCAATGCGCCGCGAGTGGTGCCGCCACGATCCCGAGCGCATGGCGGAGAAAGGAGCGAACCGCTTTGAGCGGCTTTTTCGGTTTCTCAACAGCGGCAAGCTGGAGGTTAAAGTCCTTCCAGATTCCGCCTTCGGCTTGGTCCACGGCAAGGCCGGCGTGATTGAGATGGCGGACGGGCGCTGCACCTCGTTTCTCGGCAGCGCCAATGAGTCGAAGACTGCGTGGCGTAGAAACTTCGAACTCGTGTGGGAAGACGAAGATCCAGATTCCATCCAATGGGTCCGGCACGAGTTTGATGCGCTGTGGGGCCACCCGGATGCGTTTCCACTGGCGCAGGCAGTGGTCGAGGACGTGGAGCGGCTGTCGAAGCGGAAGGTTTTCGGTTCGGTGGATGCATGGAAGGAAGAGGGCGATGCCGCTGGGGCCATCGTCGAGACTCCCGTCTATCGCCGCGAATACGGACTTTGGGCGCACCAAAAGTATTTCACCAAGCTTGCCTACGATGCGCACCGCACACCCTTCGGTGCCCGTTACGTGCTGGCGGATATGGTTGGTCTGGGCAAGACGATCCAACTCGCCATGGCGGCGATGTTGATGGCGCTGTGGGGCGACAAGCCGGTCCTGATCATCGCGCCAAAACCGCTGCTCTGGCAATGGCAGGACGAGATGGACAAGTTGCTCGGCATGCCTTCCGCCGTGTGGGACGGTAAGCAATGGGTGGATGAACATGGGATTTGCCACGGGTCGTATGGACCGGACCGCATCCTGAAATGCCCGCGACGGGTGGCGCTGGTTTCACAGGGACTTTTCAGCGCCAACACCGACGCAGCGGATCGCTTGAAGCGGTTGGACTACGAGTGCGTGATCGTTGACGAAGCGCACCGTGCCCGCCGCCGCAATCTGGCACCGGGCTGCGAGAATGAAGCAGGCGAACCAAACAACCTTCTCCGCCACCTCCATGATCTCGCCCGCCGTACCAAGAGCCTTTTGCTCGGGACCGCGACTCCCGTACAGATCAATCCCATCGAAGCCTGGGATCTGCTCAATCTGCTCAACACGAATCGCGAGCACGTGCTTGGCAACACCTGGAGCGAGTGGGGTAAACCTGCCGATTGCCTGCCGGTGGTCTCCGCTGAAGTTTCACTTTCCGGAATAACAACCGTTGATTTCTGGAACTGGTTCCGCAATCCGGTCCCGCCCGCAAACGAGCATCGCGACTTTGAAACCTTGCGGCGCGTACTCGGCATGGGTGACGACCAGGCCATCGCCAACGGCAGCGACATCGACAAACTCAAAGCGCCCGACCGCTCGCGCCTCGAACGCCTAAAGCCTGGCTTTGGCCGCGAGCACAATCCGTTCCTGCGCCACATCATCCGCCGAACCAGGGATTTCCTGGAGACCGAGAAAGATCCGGAAACCAATCAGCCTTACCTCGATCCGGTTTACGTGAAGCTTCTCGGCGAGGGCGACGAAGGCGCAGTGGAACTTTCACCTTATCTGAAAGAGGCCTACAAGCTGGCGGAGGATTTTTGTGCTGCCATTGCCCGGAATCGCAAGGGCGCGGGATTCCTGAAGACCCTCCTGCTCCGTCGCGCGGGCAGCAGCGTGGTGGCCGGCATTTCCACCGCGCGCAAGATGTTGGATAGCTGGGATTCAATCGAAGACGAGGACGAGGATGAAGACGATGCACCGAGGCGCGACGATTTCAAAACACTGTCACCCGCTGAGCGGGCCTTGTTGGAAAGCTACGTGCGCGCGCTGGAAAGCAACCAATCCGAAGACCCGAAATACCGCGTCGTGCATCGCCTCTTGACCGAAGGCAATCCTGAGGCGGAATCCCTGCCCTGGAAGAACCTCGGCTGCATGATTTTCTCCCAATACTACGACTCCGCTGAATGGCTCGCCGCCAAACTCAGCAAGGAGGCACTACCTAACGAATTGATCGGCCTCTACGCCGGGAGCGGGCGCTCCGCCTACTACCGCAGCGGGGAACGCCAGCCCGCCGAGCGCGAAGATCTCAAACGACTCGTCCGAGATGGCGAAATCAAAATCCTCGTCGGCACCGACGCCGCCAGCGAGGGCCTCAACCTCCAACGCCTGGGTACGCTCATCAACCTCGACTTGCCGTGGAACCCCACGCGCCTCGAACAGCGCAAGGGCCGCATCCAGCGCATCGGTCAGAAGCGCGACACCGTTTACGTCTTCAACATGCGCTACCGGGACTCCATCGAGGACCGCGTCCACCAGATGCTCGCCACACGCCTCAAGCACATCCACGACCTCTTCGGCCAGATCCCTGACACTCTCGAAGCCGCCTGGATCGCCGCCGCCCTCGGCGACGAGCGCAAGGCCCGCGAAACCATCGACGCCGTGCCGGAGAAGCATCCCTTCGAGGCCAAATACAACCAGATCGCCAGCATCAACTGGGAGAGCTGCTCGGAGGTCCTGAACCACGTCGCCGCCAAGGAAGCCTTGGAGCGTGGCTGGTGAAATCATCCCTGCGGCGATTCCGAATCGTTGGGGAAGCTTGAAGTGGTGCAACACGCCCCCACGGATAGTAGGGCGGGATCGTGGGCTGCCCGTCTTCTATGAGTAAGGAATTGCTGTGGAAGAACGGTGCGGCTTTGGATTTGTAGCATTTTGGAACGCTAGGACGGGACGGGGTGCATCAGCGGGATTGATCGATGCGGCGATATCGGCTAGCTGGCTACGGTGCATCACACGTCTTCGGCGAGCAATTCCCTCAGTCGAGAACGATGCGGGTTTTACCCCTGACAATATCACGTCCGGCCACCCTTTCAGACTTCGTTGCATTTGATTGCGTCACCATGCGTCCCATGATGACAGGAGTTTCTTCGTTCAAGGCATTCTTGATCGTTGCCATGAAGCGAGGATCGTTGAAAGATCCGGAGGTTTCCAGCAACTTGAGGAGCCCCGCGAAGAAGTCGGTGGTATTACCTGTGGGTTTATGGACCGAAGGGATCTTCGTTAAGAAATCAGCAGTCATCCTTGTTTCGGTCATAATTACAGCAAGCCTGACCACACTTTCGGGGCTCGTTTTCAGCAAAATTCTCCAATTCGGAGCCCCATTGATCCCTGCCAGGGGATCCAACCGATCGGCTGCGCTCCACGGTTTTCCGTCGACGTCCAAGATTGGTTCTGTTGGCGAGGGTGAACTCATCATCCACTCAAAAGCCACTCCTGTCCTGGACTCCACCAATTTTGCCAGCTTTTCCCAGTTGGTTTTGATCCCGCATTCCACATTTCTGATCAGGCTGGAAGAGCGGCCCAGCCAACTCGCGAAGCCTTGGCTACTCGAAAACCCGCGTAAACCCAACTCTTCAGGTGTTTCCTTCAATGATTCCCGGATCCGTTTGAGAGGATGATCAACTGCTTTCCCTCGCATGCTTTTCAGCATGCCCGCTCCCTTATCAAAATCAACACAAATCCTGGGTGCTTATCTTTCCGATGGTCGCGACTGAGTTTTTTATTTAATATTCCTTTTATTTGCTACTTTTAGCTGCTATTTCCAAGGGATGGAACCGAGTGACTTCTCCGAACAGCCGTTATCCCACCTTCAAGCCGCAATCGTCCTTAACTGCTCTGTTTCGTCGATCAAACGCTATAAACGTTCCGAGACCGATCGCCTCGACTCCAAGAAGGTGGGACCAAAGTCTGTCCAGTTCTCGAAGGCGACCATCCTGGCGTTTTTGTCTCGCCCGAGCACGCCGGTTAAAAAAAACCGCCCGCATCGCAGCGGAGGAAAATTCGGCCCGCCAAAGACCCAAGGTAAGTTTCCCGCCAAGGCCAAAGGCAAATTTCCCCCTAAGAAATTCGGCAAATTTTCAGGGAAATCTCATGCCAAGCCCACCGGTAACGATTCCAATACCGGGCGTCGGTAATTGAGATTACCCAAATCCTCAACATCCAGCTTTCCCACTACACCGATGAATCCAAAACACTTGCTCTTTCCCGTGGAAGAATCCCTCCTCCATGTCCATTTTATTTACGATAGCAAGGAACGTAAACTCCGACTGGCTGGAAAAAAAGCCGTGGTGGCAGCGGACACCGGGAAAATCATTGGTATTGTGGGATCCAAGCACAAGGTTCTCGCCAATCAGGATGTCCTGACACTCTGTCAAGAATTTTGCCGCGAGGCATTTCCGGACGTTGATGAATCCGAATGGAGTTTTGAGAAGGGTCACGGACCAGCGACGAGAACCTGGGCCGCTCTGGACATTCACATCCTCCCCAGGCGCATCAGTATTGGAGGGCAGCATCTTGGCCACTCGGAATGGTTTACTCCGTTCGTTCGAGTCACAAACAGCTTCAACGGGCGCCGCGCTCGCCGTATCGATATTGGGTTCTCCTGGGGCGAGAACCCAAACGGGATAATCTATCTCGAAAAAGCTGCCACCCGGATTGGTATCGATGCCCGACAGGGGGGATATACCTTCAAAAACGACTGCTGCCACTCCAGCATGGCCTCCCTCACCGACGACTTCGGGACGACTCTAACTCGCTTTGGATCCTTTCCCATCGCCATTGATGACGCCCTTCATCTTGTCCGCCTGGTTGTCGGTTGGCCAAAACTTCCCGAGGTCCCTACCCAGTGGGAACGAAGCAATCAGGATTTCCTGGATCTCCGACTGGAAGCGTATTTGCATGATTCTTTTGGAAGACTCGGCAGCAACGCATTTGCGGTCCTCGATACCATGGCCTACGTCGCTTCCTATCCCTGGCGTGGCGACCGTTTCCGCCCAGAACTACCTACCCTACAGCGTCGCGTTGGCGGGTGGGCCCGGTTATTCGATTTGGGCGTCCGCGATGCTGGATTCACTGTCGCCGACCACATCACGACTCTCTCTGCACGGAATGGATTGGACCGTTGACACCCGGAATCCAGAAATAACAAACATTATCAATCACTACGAATACAAAACCAATCATGAAACCAAACTCCGAAACACTTACGATCACCCTTCAAACAGCTCCCATCAAAAAGCCGAACGTCGCCGATGGGTTTTGGGAATCGATCGCTGAACTCAACCCGGAAGAACTTCTTGAAAATCATCTTCACGAAGCTCCAATGAAATTCATTCGCAGGGCTGCCTATTATGCTCCAGACATCGCATACGAAGTGGCCGTGTCTGAAAGTCCAAAGGTCTCCGGTCAAATGAAAGCATTACTTCTGTCCTACACAGTCGATGTCGCCAACGTTTGTTTCGACGATGCCCAGCTTGAGCGATACAATAAAATGATCATTCATTCGGTCACCTACCATCATGAAATCTGGCTGGAAACTTTTGGAGGAGATTGGATGTCAGTGTTTCACGAGCTTCAAATTTTCCTGGGGATTGATTTAGGAGTAACGTTTGATAACACTTTTCCCTCTCGCTCGAAATACCCAGAGTGAGGATTTTACTTGCCGCGTTTGTGCCATTGCCAAAAGGGCATCAGAAATAGCTGGTTACTGCGTACACTCCAGCGCGTCGTCCCCGTAGTACGCGACATGAAAATTCTCTCCAAGTCCGCAGCGACTTCTGCATCGAAGCCTGCCCCGCGCCAACATTAGTTGCCAGCATGCCAATTCGGTTCGCCTGCGCCCACCACGCCGTCAAGGCCACCTGCTTCAGTGCCGAATCCTTCTGCTCCGCGCTGCGCTTCTTATCCACGCCGTCGAACTTCCGCAGCAACGCGCTGATCGCCGATAGAAACGCCAGCTCCCGCTTCAATTCCTTCGCGCGTCCAGCGTCGAGCACAGCGAATACGCCACGTTCGCCGCCGCCATCGCATCGAGGAACCGCTTCTAGCAGTTGATCTCCTTCATGTCGCCCAGGCCGAGGATGTGGTTTGCCGCCGCCGGGAGCAGGGCCAGCACCTCAGCCGGTGTTCCCTCGAATTTGCTGTAGTCGACGCCATGGAAATGCCTGCGCAGCACGTCCACCTTCTCCAGCAGGACATTCAGCGTCTTCTCCGCCTTCAAGGTCGGCGTGCCCTTGCCCTTTGCATCCGTGTAGTTCTTCAGCGTTCTTCAGCGTTCTTCAGCGTTCTTCAGCGTTCTTCAGCTCCGCCGCGATGCCGACGTAGTCCACCACCAGCCCGCCTTTCTTGCCTGCAAATACCCGGTTCCCATCCGTTCGCGGAATGAGATTGCGAAAACGCCTGCAACGTCTTTAGTGATGCCTTTTACAACATGAACCGATTACCCGATTTTTCATCCATCAGTCGTTCCCAGCAAGAGCCAGTTTCGGAACGAGTCTCCCTGCACGCCAGCAGCCTTGAGGGCAGTCACGTTGCATCTGGAGCGCTTTCTTGCGATTCTCAACTGGCAAACGATGGCGAGGTTTTGCTCGATAGCCCCACAGATGAGAACGCTTTGCGGCAGGTTGATTTTTTGCAGTCATCCGAGACGGAATACATTGTCGCACTTATTTCCCTTTCGGATGATAAGTGCAAAGCTCGGTTTGAAATCAAGGCCAGTCAGGAATTGGAATAATATCAACTATATCCTGAACTAACAATGCAATACTCGTTGGTTGATGACGTCCGGCAAGAAGCCTTTCCTCAGGGCAAAGGCATTTGCCCAACCTGTGGAGCGAACATGATCGCCAAATGCGGTAGCCGGATCATGCGACACTGGGCGCACACGCATGCAAAGAATTGTGATCCTTGGTGGGAGAACGAAACGCAATGGCATCGCGACTGGAAAAATCACTTTCCACCAGATTCTCGGGAGGTTTCTCACACGGCAGAGAACGGAGAGATTCACCGGGCTGACGTTAAGACAACGACGGGTATCGTCATAGAGTTCCAGCACTCGGCAATGACAGATCAAGAGAGGTTGTCGCGAGAACAATTCTACAAGAATCTTGGCCTCTTCCGCCAAATCTGTGGGTGAAACCGAGTCCTAACCGCCTCGATACTCCGTGATCCTCTCTGAAAGTTGTCCACAACAGGCCACTTCGAGAATGGGTCTGAAACTCGTCGGAGAAGCGGCCTGTTGTGGACAACTTTTTCCTCGTGGCGATGAGGGTTGCCCGTTGGCATGAGAGCTTGATGAATCGGCGACCTCTGGCAAATTTTATCTGCTACGACAACCAACCAGGAGGCCGCCAATTCATCTCAAGACGCTACTCAACAAAGTCCACCGCATCAAGAGCTTCGTCTACCACTCTGTGAGTTTGAGCGGCACGGGCGATTCGCTGCGCATCATCGCCAAGGTCATCCCCAGGGCCAACAGCAAACCCAGATGCTCCGGCTGCGGCAAGTCGCGTCCCGGATACGACCGCATGCAGCAGCCCCGGGAGTTTGAGTTCATCCCCATCTGGAACATCCCTGTCTCGCTCTCCTACACCATGCGCCGCGTCAACTGCCCCACCTGCGGCATCAAGGTCGAGGCCATCCCTTGGGCGCAAGGCAAGCACGCCAGTTGCCATGTCTTCCGCCATTTCCTCGCATCGTGGGCCAAGCGTCTGAGTTGGAAGGAAACCGCCGCTTGCTTCCACACCAACTGGGACACGGTCTGCCGTTCGGTAAAATGGGTCGTCGATTTCGGCCTGAAACACCGCGATTTGGACGGCATCACCGCCATCGGAGTCGACGAGGTCACCTACAGCAAAGGCCACCGCTACATGACCCTCGTCTATCAGATCGACAGCGGCCGCAAACGTCTTCTCGGCGTCATCCGGGATCGCGACACCCGATCCCTCGCCAGCTTCTTCGAGTCCTTCGGCGCGGAGCGTTGCGCCAGAATCAAGGTCGTCTGCTCCGACATGTGGAAGCCCTATCTGAATGTCATCGCCGCCATGCTACCCGCCGCGCTCAACGTGCTTGATCGATTTCACATCGTCAAGAAGCTCGGCGAAGCAATCGATGAAATACGGCGCCAGGAAGTCAAACAACTCGCTGATAAAGGCTACGAACCCGTTCTCAAGAATGCCCGGTATTGTTTCCTCAAGCGGAAGGCCAATCTCACGATCAGGCAGGCAACCAAACTACGCGACCTGCTCAAATACGATCTCAAATCCATGCGGGCCTTGGCCCTTAAGGAATCCTTCGACGCCTTCTGGCAATATGAAAGTCCGCGCTGGGCGGGCTGGTTTCTCAAAAAATGGTGCACTCGTGCCATGCGGAGTAAACTTGCTCCCATGAAGAAATTTGTCGGCACGCTGCGCAACCACGAGGACCTGCTGATGAACTATTTCAAAGCAGGGAAGCTCTACTCCAGCGGCATCGTCGAGGGCCTCAATCTGAGGATCAATCTGTGCATGAGAAAAGCCTATGGCTACCGCAGCTTCGAACTGCTGCAAATTTCTCTCTATCACACACTTGGAGATCTACCCGAACCCAAGTTCACCCACAGATTCTGCTGAAGAGCCGAATCTTGTTTGGATAATCGATGGCCGGGGATTCAGGAAAAACTTTGACATCTTCCACATTCTTCCCGCTCCGGATTCCGAAATAGCGAAGGACCTTATTTGGTTCAAAGCCACTCGACAATTGCAAGGGGCGGCGCGGGGCCAGTTCTGGCGCTTGTCTGAAAACGCAGATCATCTAGCGGGTCAGACTCAGATGGTCACTATCCAGTTCCTCTTTGAAATCGCGAAAGACGTCGAAACCGCGTACCGAGGCCATCATCAATATGACTGGGTTAGGCCGCGGAAGACATGGCTGGACGCGACATGCCCGGTTTATATTGATTTCGGAGACGAGCATCTAGTTCGACTCGAAAAATACGGCAACTACGGGCTACCCTGCGTGAAATACGTTTCCAAAAGGAAATTCATTCATGACGCTTCAGTCGAGACGTCAGGAGAAACCATCGCTACAAAATTCTATCGAATAGAAAAGTAGCATACTCTTTCGAGGTCTATAAGCGGCTCAAGAAAGAAGCAAAGTCCTAAGAAAGGACGGACTGATTGTGAATCGACACGCTAGGGAATAGATCATCCTGGCGGAGTTTGAGTTCAGCGGCAGCCGGATCGGCGGTAAATAGAACGACCGCCAAATCCTTCAGAGCCCTCGTGCAGTTGACGTAGAAAAGCCTTCTCGTCCGATCCAAAGTGGACTCCTTTCCTTCGTCGATATTTTTACGGTCGGTATCCGACAAATGTTTGATGCCGAGATATTTCTCATAGGAGAATAGGTTGTGGGTGCCCTCGTCGTCATCCAAAACCACGAGGACACGTTCGTACTCCGCACCTTTGATACCCTGCTGCGTCCAGAACGGCGACTTCTCGGAAATGTAGGTTTGGTACGGCCTGAACTGTTTTGCAGGGGTAGCGAGAAAGGCGTCCATCGCCGCAATCTCTTTGGTGAGATCCTCCCCGTCATCGTTGTCTTCTTCGGCAGGTTGTGCGTCCGGCAGGGCCGCCGTTTGAGGCGTTGCAGGTTCAAGATAAGACAGTATTCGCGGGTCCAGAACTAGTATGCCGGACGCTTGAATTATTCGGAGAATGTCCCCGCATGTCGCATGGGAATCGTCACTGAGGGCCGTGGTAATTTTGGAAACAGTCTGCCGGAGGAACTGAAGACGGGCAGCCACGTCGAACCCTTTAGCGCCCAGCTCGTCCTTATCGAGCAAGGGTGATTGCGACCTCAGAATTTGCATCACTTCAAGTTCACGGTTCGCCCTCGAAGCTTCGACCAAGGGAAGCACGAATGACACGAAAGGCCTAAGTGGCCATGCTGTCCCTTCGAGGAATCCCGTTTTGAATGCGTCGGGAGCCTTGTCATTTAGAGCCGCATAGAGCTCTCCGAAGCCCAATCTCTTCGCGGCCATTCGATGAACGATGACCAGTACCTTGACGCCCGCTTCGTTCCCATCGCCGTCACTATCGCGCCATTCAACTTCGCTGGTCTTGGTCGCCATCCATTCCCTGACCTTGATTAGGTTGGCATCACGGGCGTCATTGGCTGGCAGTATGAAAAGCTCTGCCGATCCGTCTGGAGTCGGAATGAGTCCGTCCGGACCCAACCGTTCGCCCGCCACTTGGACTAGGTCGTCGCCGTCTCGGCGAATCCTGTTCGCCAGGTTTAGGACCTGAACCGAGCACCGAAAGTTCTCCGGCTTGGGGATATCAGTCCAACTGCCCTCCGCCGTGATTGCGCCTATCCCGGTCGCGTATATCTGCTGCATCGGATCGCCGAAGAAGCCAAGACAGATCGGGGATGCGGGATCTCGATCAAGCGTTCTTAGCGCTTCTACAACATCAGCAGTCGTGTCCTGGCTTTCATCGACGAATACGAACGGAAACTGGCGAGCAAGAAGCGTCCTGAACAACGGGCGCTCGGCGATATGAAATGGGACAAGCTTCAAAATGTCGTCATGTCCGAGCACGCCTTTCGTGTAGTTGCTACCCGCGCCGTACATGAATGATCGCACGGCCGAAATCTGGCCAGCTTGCCGTTCGAGACGTTGCTGGTCGCGCGCCGCTTTGTCTCGGGTTCGTTGCTGAACCCGAGGACCGTAAGACGCTTGCGCAGCGGTTAAAATCTCTATCTTCTCTTGAATTCGGGCCGCCACCCACGCCCGAATGTCATTCTGAAAGGGCTTTGCAAGAAGCCACATAAAACTGTGAATTGTGGAAACGTGGACAAGCGGATCGTTGCCTACGTCCCGCCAAATCTCGCCCGCAGCAACTTCAGTGTAGGTTATACAGGCGATGCGCTGACGCGACTTTCGCAGTTTGTCGCCATGGGATGCGATCACAGACGACAGCCCCTTAATCAACGAAGTTGTTTTGCCGGAACCCGCTCCCGCCTTCATAATGAAGCTGCGCGGCGGAGATGCATTGATGCAGTCTCTCAGATCAAGGTCAGCTTGCGTGTCCGGCTTGTTGGCGCGACTACTCATGATTCTTCTGCGGTGGCGGCTGCAGTTTGTGCGGGAACTTCGATTAATTGTTGTTCATCTGCTTCAACGGCGACCTGTTCCTTCAGCCAGACGAGCCCACTGGTGATGTAAATAGGAACCGTCCAAGAGTCCACGTCTTCGGTCATGACGCCGAGGGCGAATTTCGTTTTATCGAACGACTTTCCGGTAACTCTCTTGTGCAGGTCTTTCGCTAACGTCGTTGGAGTAGTCGGCGCGCCGCGCACTGCGAGGCCGATGGCTTTCTGTGCAGGGCTCTGTGACCAAGCCGGATTTTCCAGTCCAAAATCTTCTTCAAGAGTCCGACCGCAGAGGTCTTCCGTTGAACCGTTCCATGTAACAGCTCTCCGAGTCTGATAAGCGACCCGCACTTTCGCGCCGTCGTCCATCTCATGCGTCTTGTCGTCGTCCGACGCCGCCTGAAGCTCATCAATGGTGAGCTTTTTAGGTAGCCATTTGATCAGAGTCTGGTTCGAGGTAGCCGCTCCCGGTTCACCAGGAACGCATGCTTTACCATACTTCTTTTTAGTCGGCTCGGGCGGAGTTGCCTCTTGATCAACAGTAGCCGCGCCCGCTATGTCTTCGTTAGGGACTTCAAACTCCTCAACTTCGTCGTCATCGGCCTGGGCCGCGACCTGCCCATCGCCGTCCGGCGCGGCGAGGAGCGCAACGCTATCGATATCGGTGATGATTAGAGTAGTAAGCCCAAGGAATTCGATCAAAGATTGGAACCGGTGGCCGAACGCCCCACCAACTTCCAAGATACAAAGGCAGGAGGATCGCAGCGACTTGGCGACCTTCTCGATCATTATCGGAAGCAGGAGCCTTTCGACATTCCCTTCTACCAAGATGGCTGCGTCCGAGAAAAACAGATCGCAGTGCGTGAGCTTGAGATATTTCTGCAAGAAGTCTCGATCATCCGGCTGGGATTCATAAAAGCTGGAGAGATTGAGCACCTCCGTGAGCTGCTCCGAGCCGGACTTTCGCCTACGGAAATACCGAATTGGTTTGAAACCACGCTCATACAGGATATGAGGAGAATGCGTCGTGATAACCATCTGACTGGAGAAAATACTGTCGTCATCGTCATTTAGTTTGAGTAGGTCCAAAACATTTCGAATGAAAACTTGCTGAAGCTGCGCATGAAGATGCGCCTCCGGTTCTTCGACGAAGATTAGGTGGAGAGGGGGCCTGTTTTCTTTGATCGCTTGCCACTTGGCTTGGGCATCAAGTATTTCGACGACCATGTAGATCAGGTTTTTATAACCAAGACCATTGTTACTATCGGGTAGCAGGATAGCGTCATCTCCATCTCCCATGACGTAGTGAACCTTTGAGTCTTGGCTCATCACATGAGCAGGATCAAGCGCGGACATGATCCTGAGTTCAGGATTATTGATGCCTGGATATCCAAGCTTCGCCAACCGATCCAGCGTTGGCTTGAACACCCCGTCCAAATGCACATTGAGAGTTTTCTCGGAATCCGAAAGCGCCTTCAGGACGCTGTGATCATCCTGCCTTTGATCGAGATTCCGTTTGTAGAACCGACTCAAACGCTTCGACAAATCTTCGGCTCGTCCACCCGCGCCGTCTGCGCTGGGATCTGCGAGATGGCGCTGTGCGCCCAGATTGTCGATGAGGAGAAGCGATTTCAAGATGGTTGCGCCGCCCGGCTCTCCTCCCAGTTCGTCGGGCACGTATTCACCTATCTCTTGAAACGAGTCATCGAACTGATTCCGGTCAAGGACGGAATAGCGAAATTCAAACTCGGTTTTGAGTTCACGCTGCAGATAATCGGTCAAGGACTTTGGCCAAGGCTCGTAAGTAGAGTCAGAAGGGAGTTCGCCAGCTACCTCCAGCCCTTTAGCCCTGGCGTCTTGATAGGTTTTGATCAGCTCAAGAGCGTTTCTTGCCGTGAACGAAACCCTCATCCCTACTTTCGTTCCCTGCCAAGCCGTGCTCGGAAGTAGCGGGATCACAAGATAGAGATCTTGAGCGCCGACGTCGAACCAGAGGTCGAGATCGATGCTTGGCAGGCTGAGATCGCCTGGAGAGACAGTCGTCAAATCCTGTTCGCCAGCCGCGTCGAGCGCTTTCCAAGTTGATGAACTGAAATCGAATAGGCTGAAACGGTCCTTAGACGCCGTCACAAAATTTTGGAGGGCTTGAGTAGCGGATGTTTTGCCGCTGTTATTGGATCCGACAAATATCGAAATATCCAACGCGAGTTCGATATGCGCATCTTTGAGGCGTCGAAAGTTTTTTAGCCGATACGAGGAAAGGTGCATCAGGGGTTACGAGATTGGCTGTTTGGAGAAGACTATCCGAACGAAACGCGAAGTATTCAGAGTAAGGTGAAAAAAAGGCTGAAAGGTTAGTAGTGTTCGGTTTTCAGGAGGTGATAGGAAGATCGTTCTGGCCCGGCGCGGAGGTCCGGGTGCTGGTCGTGGATGAAGGTGTCCGCCGGTTCCTTGTCGAAGTCGATGCCCCGGATGGCCATGTTCATCGCCGCGAGCCGCCAGGTGGTGGGATTGCGATACGGCTGCTTCCGCCGTAGCCTCACCCTGCGCGCGCGGCGCATGTCTCAAATGGGCGCCCCACGCCCATTGGTCCTGCCCGCAGACCATGATGTCGCCGATGGTGCCGCCGTGCTCCTTGATGAAGCGCTCCGACAGGACAACGCCCCGAGCACTTGCGCGGCATTGTTTTGCGAAGCGCACCCCGTTTGGTTGGGTATCCCCGACAAAGAAGCGGCCGACCCCCATCGCAGCGTCATAGATGCGGCCCTTGTAGGGTTCGATCATTTCCACGATGAGCCTGACGATGGACTTGGGCTTGAAGTATTGATTGGCACCTCCACGTCGACCCTTCGGGCATCCCTGCGGCGAAGTCTTGGTCGCTCCGCTCCAGTGGCCGCCCTTTTCCCCCTTCGCCAGGGCGAAGGAGTCCGAGAAGTATTTGATTCGCGCCCTCGCGTGAACCCTCCGGGCGACGTTTGAGGGTCGTCCAGGTCGCTCCGCTCCATTCATGTCGAACTCGCGGAGGAATGTCTGGGAGGAGGTGTGGGGCATGGAATGGTTTCCAAGCCGCAGGCTAACGATCTCAATCCGGACAGGAAGTGAAAACGGAGGCACAAAGCAGCTCGGGTTCGACGGCCTGTCCCGCATTGCGAGATCTTCCCGGCAACCGTTTCCTCCCCCGCGCGGTAAGCCCGGCCATCCCTTTCAATGGCTGGCGACAGAACGCCAGTCGCGGCTTCAGGAGCGCGGGCATCGCGAATTGCCGGGTCGAGTCCGCGATAAAAACTTGATCCAAACGCGGCAATGCCGCACATGCCGCGCGCGGAGACCGGCCGGAAACGTCTGCCAAAATCCGCCGCCATCGGAAGCCATGAACAGCCAGAACATCATCGAAGCTTCGCGTGCCACGCTTGCCGGCATTCTGCCGTTCCCGGACTTGGTGGGCACGCTTCTGGGCGAGGGCGTGGAGTGTTACCACGTCGATTTCATCGCCATGCGGAAGACGTTCTATGGTACCGGCGACGAAATGGTGATGACACCTATCAATTATTCGGAGCTGCCGCCGGTCGCGCGGGAATTCGACTTGGAAACGTTGCGCGCCACAATCCAGGACAGCCAGCTCAACGGCCAGAAATTCCGTGAGTTTACCGGCCGGGCGATGGCTGCTGGCGTCCACGGTTACATGGTCTTCCTCCGGGGCCAGCGTGTCACCTATTGGGGCAGGCAGGGCGATCTGCACACCGAGTATTTCCCGAAGAATCCAGTCGCGCGGCAGGTGCCAGATGCCGAACTTGCTGCGGCGGCATCGACGGATTGAGACTGAATTTGAAAATCGGCGCGACGGTAGTCGGTCTTTCGCGGGCTGGCCGGCTTTCCACTGCAAGTGCCACTTATGAAATGAAACCGCTCAATGGGAACCTCTGAGCGCACGCTTCACCACTCGCACCGTGTTCACCGACACCCCTTCCACCGCCGCCACTTGTTTCATCGTTCTTCCGGCTTGAAGCCAGAACGCGACACCCGGGTGCTTTTGCAGGCGCTGGCCCGGGGTCATGCCAAGCCTGGGAGGACGCGGCTCACGGACGGGGCGCACCACCTTTTCGGGCACGCGCTTCACGGGAGCCCAGCCTTGGTCCATCATGATACGGCGCACTCGCCGGACCGTTTCCCCGCACGTCCCATGCTTCCGCTTGATTTCAGCGGTTGAACTTCCGGACTTGAGCGACTCAACGACCGGCCTCCAGCGCGATAGATAAAGGTCGCCGGGAATGGGCCTGCGTCCCGAGCCCGTGCCAGGACCGAACTGCGGTGTGCGAGCGGGCGTGGACATCGGACCCAACGGTTCGACAGACGCCGCTCTGTTGGCAAGCCCGATCACCTTGACGAGCTCCAGGGGCCCGCGCACGAGGCTGCCCAACATGATCCCGCAGACTTCGATCAATCACCAATGGCTTGAGCGAGGTCCCAGAAAACCGAGGGCACCAAGGGTGACACTCGGGGTGGCATTGCGCGAGCGGGGGAATTCCAGCCGGTCTGAAGCAATGGTCTGTTGGGATCGGTGGCGATAAACCTGGCGTAACTGCCGGAGTGTCCGCGAATTTTATTAACCGATCTTAGGTCCGACTTCCCCGGGTAACTTCTTTGCAACCCGCTTGCCCACTGTTTTCTCACGACTTTTATCGATGCAAAGGAACTCGAAAAACCTCCGGAGTTTGAGTCCTACGTTATCGATGATGATCGCCGGATTGGTCCTCGCACCCCCTTTTTTCGTCTTGAGTTTGGACGTGTCCCACGTGCTCGGCAGCGATAGGTGCGAGAACAGGAAATCAGCAAGGTCTTGAGGAGACTCCATCTTCGGCGTCTTTTGTTCGTTCAGAAACTTCCTGAGAGCTTGAATGGGAGCTGACTTTTGCTCAGCCAGAGCCCTCTGCAAGGGCGTGTTGCCGGTGGCATATTCCAGAAGTTCCATGTCCCTTTTCGTTCTCGGACCCTTGACCTTTCCCTCCCGGGAACCCCTTCCGGTCTCCAAGGATTCCGTCCAGTCCATGGACTGGAGGTCCTTCAGTTGATGCGGCCGGAGATCCAGAGTCCTATTATTTTCCTCGTCCCAGTTGCGGTAGATGAAATGAATGTGGGGGTGGAACTTGTCATCGTGCGCAATGGCAAGCCAGCGGTTCGTTCCCAAGCGTTCGGCGAGGGCCACGAGCGAGTCGCGCATACTCTGGAAAATCCCAGCCCTCAGATGCTCCTCCTCTGGCGAGAGCTCTCTGCAGGAAAGAACCAACCCACGACTTTTCCGGCCCTTCTTTGAGCCGTGCCCGAAATCGATGGCTTGAGCCATCGAGGCGGCATCCCGGACTGGAAATCCCAGATCCCCTAGCTCGCCTTCAATCCACAAAACCCGATCCGGGATGTCCCGCTCCACCTTGGATTCTGGCCCATCCTTTTTTTCCAGAAAGCAGTAGGTCAGGCGATCCAGGGTGGAGGGGTACTTGGAATCCTTTTCCTTTTTGACCCGCTTCGGAAATTTGATGATGGCTTTGGGGCTCATGGGTCAGCTCCTTCATCGGATGGGCGAATGGCCTTCAAGACCGAAAGGGCTTCAATCATTGCCGGAGCCAAGGAGCTAAGATCGTGCATTCTTCCGGCACTTCGAAGGGCGAGGTTGAGGCCGCGGCCGGCGGCGAGTATTTGGCTTTCGTGTTCAAGTAATTTCAGAAGATCGACCGAGCGAGAGACCCGCGGGCTCGTGATCAACCACAGGACGCGAACCCTGGATGAGGTGGAAAGCGCAAGCAAGCGCTTGGCGAGCCCCTTGGTAACCGACATCCGCAATGCGACGATGTCACTGCCCTCCGATGATTTCCCTGCAGCCATTGCCTTCAGTTTGATGGCCTCAGGCCCACGCCCCCCGACCTTGTCTGCAATGGAACTGCGGTGCGAGAGCCTGAAGATCGTCCGAATCGCGACTTTCACCTCATTGGAATATGAGGCGAGTTCGTCGTCGCCCTTCATATACCGAGTAGTTTGGGCGAGAAGAACGCCAAGTTTCCCGAGTTGGCTCGCGCTTGAAAGGAGTCCTTCGAAATCAGGCTTCCTGCCCAGCTTTTCGAAAATGACGTATCCCAGGAGCATGCCGTGGGAACGCGGCGAAAGCGCTACCATCGCCCTCACATAGGAACGTGGCAGGACAAGCCTGATCTGTTGGGTTGCCCTAGCGATTTCGACAGTTGGGGGAACCCCAATTCTAGCTGCCGCGGATGCGGCGCTAGATTCAGCTTCAGCCGCCGCGAATGCGGCGCTTGCGCCAACTACGCGACCTGTCAAATGACCGGTCGCTGTTGGGCAAGGGGGGAGAGCTTCGCCACTCCCCCCGTTGCATCCCCCCTGATTTAATTCACCGTCCCCGGCTGCGACCGGAGACGGTGAGGAAGGCGTTATCTTTCGAAGGGAACTCACTCCCTCTACCTGTCTGGAACCGGGATTCATAGCACAGATCACTTCTTGATTTTACGAGGTTTCTCAGTCACCCCAACCGGGGGAGTCGCCATGCCTGCGATCTCGGCGAGATGCTGAAATATCCGGATCGGGGAGACTACGACTTGCTTGGCAAGCATACCTCCGTAGTTTGCAGCGTTTCCCATGAGATTATTGGAGAGCATCTTTACCTCCCCCTCCACAGCGAGCTGCAGCACTGCCGCGTCCAACCCGAGGGACCTCAACTCCCCCGCCGCTTTCTCCGCCGAAATCATCAGAATCTTCTCCAACTCCCCTTGAAGAACATCCCACCATGTTGCCTGTCCGGACGATGTCTGTGTACGTGCAAGCTGGGGAGGCTGCTTGGAGTTGGCCATTGCCCTCTGGAAAAGATCGTTCGCTTTGACAACGACTTTCGAAGCCCGGCTTCTAGCATACTTATCCATTTCAGCAATCCGGCAGCCGGTGAGTCGGTGGCACTCCGTGGACGTGACCTGCCGAATGAATTCGTCCTTCATCCCAAGAAATTTGAATCCTGTGGCTACCCCGTGCATGGCGCTCAGGTGCAACTTGAAGATCTCGTTAATGACCAGACCCCAATTGGGGTGTCGGTAATCCTGCACCGAAGGTCCACCCGGCCGAGTCGGTACTTGCGCGCTTGCGGTTCCTGAGGGATTTCCCTGCGGGTGATGCGATGCGACTGGGGTTTGGCGACCTTTGACAGGTGCCCCCGGCTGGGCGGCCACTTGCGCGGTGGCTGTAGCTGAAGGATTTTCCTGCGTGTGAGGCAACGCGACCGGGGTTGGCCGAACTTCCGCAGTTGCCCCCGGCTGAGTCACTGCTTGTGCGGTAGCGGTCGGCGTTCCGTGCGGACGGTGCGACGCCACTGAGGTGGACCGAACTTCAGCAGGTGCCCCAGGCGGGGTTGCTACTTGCGCGGAGGTCGTCGCGGAGAGATTTCCGTGCGGATGAGGTGAGGCGACCGGCGTCGAGTGACCTTCGGCACGTGCTACGGGCTGAGGGGCGGACTGCGTGGTCGCGGTTCCTTCCAGATTTCCGCGCGGGAAAGGCTGCGGGAGCTCGGGCGAGTGAGCTCCGGGAGGTGCGCCCGACGGAGGGACAACTTGCGAGGTTACGGTTGCCGAACTTCCCTGCGGGTGAGGCGAGGAGACCGGTGCCGATTGAGCTCCGGCAAGTGGACCCGGCCGAGCCGCGACTCGCGAGGCGGCGGACCCTGCCGTGCCTCCCCGAAGAGGCGACGCGGCTGGCGTCGGGGTGATAGCGGAAGGCCCGCCCCCCTCAGCAGTGACTTGCGCGGGGACGGTCGTTGCCGGATTTCCCTGCGGGTGAGGCGATGCGACTGGAGTTGGGCGACCATCGGGAGTTGCCCCCAGCTGAGTGGTGACTTGCGCGATGGCGGGCACTGCCGGATTTCCCTGCTGGTGAGGCGAGGCGACCGGGATTGGGCGACCATCGGGAGTTGCCCCCAGCTGAGTGGTGCCTTGCGCGATGGCGGGCGCTGCCAGATTTCCCTGCGGGTGAAGCGATGCGACCGGGGTTGGGCGACCATCGGTAGTTGCGCCCGGCTGAGTGGTGACTTGCGCGATGGCGGGCGCTGCCGGATTTCCCTGAGGGTGAAGCAAGGCGCCCGGGGTAGGCCGACCTTCGGTAGTTGCTCCCGGCTGAGCAGGGAACTGCGCGGCGGCATTCACTGCCGCATTTACCAGTGTGAGAGGAAGCAAGACCGGGGTCGAGTGATCTCCCGCAGGTGCGCCCGGCTGGGTGGCCACTGGCGAGGTGGCGGTTCCCGCCGGATTAACCTGCGGGTGAAGCAGCGCCACCGGCGCAGTCCGAGCTTCAGTAGGTGCGACAGGCCGGATGGATTGCACATGGGTGGATTCCGCATGAGTCGCTTCCGTCTCATGGCGCTCCCCATGAGTAGGGGCATGCTGACGGCTGCTATCCTGATTGGACTGAGTCGGTGACGACGTCAATTCCGCGGCTTCGGTATTCAAGACGAATGGGTCGGTGAACATGGTGTTTGATTTTGTTTGTTTGTCTTTCTCACCGAATTGCGGCAAGGAAACGCAGCATTGTCAGATCCGTAAGTCTTTGACAATAAGTAAGTTTAAAGCTCGTTTCTGTACACTCTGACTTCACAAAAACGGGACGTTAATTGAAGCTCGACACCGCGGAGCCGTCAGCTCCCACCAAAATGGCCTGCTGCGGTACAGACATCCACTTCAGCAAAGCCAAGGCCGCACTCCGCATTTTGTCCGTCATCTGCATCAGGCACCGTCCATCTCGCCGGGCTGACCACCAGCTCTACGGCCGTTTCCCATCAGACCGACTCAGTCCGATCCGAGGTCTTCGTCACCCTTGCGGCCTACCTGATGCGCATGTTGGGGCCGAAACTATCGTCGTGGACCTTGCCGTCTACCTTATGCAAATCCGGTGGTCCATTGAAGAATCCGCCTTCGTGCCCGTTCGCTTGTGCGACCGGTCCGCGGCAGGCGGTGCGGAGGAGAAATGACAACCATTCGACACAACCAAACAGCCCAGTTCAACACCACCCAACTCCGGCTGATTCCCGGCCTCCACGTCGCCCTTGTCGCCAGCCCGCTGGAGAAAGGGGGTAGCTCCATTTACGCTTGGGAAACCTATCAGGCGTGCCGGGTTGCGGGGGTTCCGGCAATCCTCGCCACTTTTGATCAGGGCCGGCGATTTCCCGATATTGGTCGTGACCTCCACCGAGTGGCAGTGGACGGAAAAGCGAGCGGGATCGAAGTCTTGGGCTGCCTGCTTCCCATCATGAGGGAAGCGGAGGCGGCCGGGAAGCTGCTCATCATCGACACCAAAGCCAACCTGCGTGATCAGATGATCGAGGCACTGGTGTATAGCGGGATCCATCAAGCGGCCTCGGTGGCGGCGCTGATCCCCATCGGAAGAGGCTTGCCTTCGATCTACGGCGCTGCGGTGGCTTGCGATGCGTTCCGAGCCGCCGACATTCCGTTGGCGCGTGGGTTGTTCCGAACCTGGGGTCCCTATCGAAAGATCGGATCCTTCGGGATTCCGGGAGTGCCCCGGATTGAATCCTGGGTGGCTAAGAATCTTTCGCCGGGGGCTTTGGCTTCCATCCGGAACGTCGGCCGGATAGCGGAAGTGCCGCTCGATTTGTTTCCGGCCGTGATGGGTTCGCGGAAGTGCGGCGGCGCGCTCAAGCCATCTGAAGAGGTGAGGCTGCACATGCTATCGGCTGCGGACGCTATCCGGGCGGCGATCCTCGAGCCGATTTGCGAGGTCTGCTCAACGGAAGCACGGGCGACGCTTTCATTTAGGAAGGATGGCACGATTGCCGGATGACAGCCCGGGTGCGGAGTTGGTTTTTTCCGCGCAGGGCGCTCAGCGGGTTACTGGCTTCTCCCCGTTGCGTTGCCGCTCCGGCGCTTGCTGACGCCGAGTTGGGGCCTTGCCATGAGAGCAATCAAACTTCATCGAAAACACATCCGCAGCATCAAGTTGCAAGCCACCTCCGTTCTGAGTGAAATTCACAGAGGAGAAATCAAAATCTGGAAAATCAGATTCCACCAAATCGGAGCGGAGAACCTTCTCCGTGTCGACTTCGCGACGACCGCTGCCCCCGGTCAGTTCTTCAGCCGGTTCTTTAACTTGGAGAAATACGACCGATGGTGGGATGTCTGGCTGAAAGGCGACCTGCTTGTTGTCGCAAACCAAAAAGAAAGGGCCATTAGCCAATGATGACGCCCAAAATTGTTTTGTCGCCTGGGCAGGAGCGAGCACTCGAAAAACTCCGCCCGCTGGTCGAACTGGCGACGAGCGGAATCTGCAAACGCTTGCCCTTCCGACCACGCACATCCGCTTTGCTGATTGGCCCCAGCGGGTCGGGAAAAAGCCACCTCGCTCGCGAACTAGCCAGGCAATCTAACATGCCTTTTTGGGAAGCAAACATGGGGAGCTGGATCGTGCTCGGCGCCCGCAGCGAAACACATACGTTTGAGTCACTAGCAAACTGGATTTTCCGACATGAGTCAGGGGTCATCTTCCTCGACGAGCTCGACAAATTATCAGGTAGTAGCGGGTCGGATTGGTTGAATTTTGTTCGCTTGGAAGCTCATGATTTATTAGATAGCCGCGTGCCCGATGGGGCGGTGGTCCCTGCCGGCGTTTCGAAGCTTGAGGAGCTGGCCGGGTTTGATTCCGGAGAACTCACCCAGAGCATCATGATGGCGGATATCCAGGAAAAACTACGGACCTCGTTCTTCATTTTGGGTGCCGGTGCCTGGATGGGGGGCTGGCAAGAGAACCGCCACCAGCTTGGGTTTAATGCCCCTGCGTCCGCGGATCGTCGGATCGATCGCCGTCAGATTCTTCAATCTATCAGCCCGGAACTTCTGCAGCGATTTCGGCGAGATATCATCTACTTGGATCCTATGAGCAAGCGGGACTATCAGGGCGTTGCCGCTTCGATCATGGCCCGCTTGCCAAAAACGTTAGTTGATCGATTTGTGCGAGCCTGTACCCCGGCCATTGAGATGGCGCTCGAGGAGTGCCTCGGCATGCGCATATTTGAGGAGGTTCTCGCCGATGTTTGGAGCGCGGAATATGCAGTCCACAGGAACAACAAGAATGCCTGGACCTACCTGACGCGGTATCCATGAAGCTGTCTGGTCCGCGCCGGCCGGCGCGATAACAGCCTCGCGACTGCCAAGAAAAAACACCGGGGGATCTCGCGATCCACCCGGTGCCTCCTTGGTTAGGCCGCAATGGCGAATTCCCGAGGTGTCCGATTATCAGGCCTGCCAGATTCCATAACCCCGGGCGCGGAGCTGCCAGGCGAGGGTTTTTTCGTGGCGCATCGCCCACGACCGGCGGGTGGGTTTCCGCTTTGGCACCATATCTTGGCGAAGCTTCCGCCCAAAGGCGTGTGCAATCCGCGAGACGTTCTTGGTGCCCAGCATGTGCTGGCGAAAACGCTCTTCGGGCGACGACAGGCTTGTCATGCCTATGTACAGAAGAGGCATCCCGACAATATAGCCCGGGTTCGCTGCGATGAAGGCGGGATCCAAGAGGACCTTGGGGTCGAGTTCGATCGCGTAGAGTATGCAGGTCCAAGCTTCTGGGGTGGGAGTGTAGTTCGTGTTCCAGTTCATGAGATTTGGGGGGTGTGGTTGATATGGGGTCGAAAACAGAATGTCCTTCGGCCAACAAAACCACGTTACGACTTAGTCGTAACTTTGGCAACAAGAATTTGACGAAGGGCTCGGGAATTCCCAGACTTTCATCAATGACTCCCGACGAAGCCGACACCTCCAGACGAGGCCCGAACTATGAGAAGAACCTGCGGCCGCCGACCAGCACCCGCGGCACTTTCGCGTTGGGACTTGAAGCCTTAGAACAAGCCGACCGCCTGGCGCGGATCGCCGCAAGTTACAAGGGCGGGGTTTCGCGCTCGGCCGTGCTGCGCGGGCTGCTGAAGTTCGGCGAAGCCGCCGCGCTCCGTTCCGGTGACCCTTCGGTGGCCGCGGTCCTGGCGAACAGCAAGCTTCCGGATTCGGGCAAACTCCCCTTGCCCGCCGCCGAACCCGATGCCGCTGCCGCCGAGCTCTGGCGCCAGCTGCTCAAGGAGATCCTGGAAAGCTAGCCGCTGAATCGGGCGGCTTTTTAAGGATATCTGCCCCAAATTTGCGAAGGTGGATGCTAAATGGATACTACTTCGGTTCTGGGTCGAATTGAACTCAAATTCGGAAGAATCGAACGGTCCGCTTTCCTCCCGTTCACCCGACCACGCCTTCAACATCGCAATCCAAGTGGATCCACCCGCCCCCGAATCTCAGCCCTCAGTTGACCGGCTTTGGGATGACGGGCACTCACCAGGAAATACTCCACCATTCCTGCCTGAGTCATCCGCCCGAATCTCCATAGAAGACCTTCAGCATCCGCAGCCCCGGATAATTCCAACGACCGACGACATGCTTCCGCATTCCTGGAATCGAGTAACAAGGCGGAAATTTCACCCATTGCTCAAGTCTCGCGAATCAAGTTCTTTTGACGGGAACAAATCCACCAGTACTTCGCGGATCAACCGAGGCATTCCGGTGGAGCCTAATATGGCCAGTTCAACTCGCAGCTGTTGGTGCCAGCGGAACAAAAACGGCGCTCGACTGAAGCGCTTCGGGCAGGTCATCGACCGCGCTCTATCAGATGATCCCGACCGCCCGCGCTGAGAATCACCGGATGGCGCGCAGAGTCTTGTAGATCAACATCAATGGAGAACTACGATCCCGGGGCGGTCGCCACCTTTCGGTGGTCGCCGCTTTCGGGTGCGGATGGTGAGGGGTCCTGGGAAATAACCCGGGGCTTGTTCAACAGCACCCATCCCAATGTCCTATTTTCTCATCGCCCCCCGCTTCCCCAGCGGCCGGCTCCTTGTCTCCGACCGCATTGCCGCCTTGCGGATCCCGATCGATCCTCTCATCCGCCGCCATCTATCCGGCGACTGGGGTGAGGAAATTTGTCCGGAAGATGCCGCCGCCAACGACGCCGCGCTGCTCCATGGCGAAGCGATCCTTTCCCACTATCCCGCCTTCACCGCGAGCGGCGAACGGGTGGTCGTGAGCATCTTTACCGAAGCCGACTGCTCCGTGACCGTGGTCTTTATCCAGGGCGAAGATTGTTGCGGCAGTTAGAACCGCAATTCCCGGCGCCTGCTGCGTGCAGCCTAGCTTCCTTCCGGGGAGGCTTCCCCGGCCCCCTCTCGCTCCGCGCACGGCAGATCAAAATCCTCGATTTCCCTTCGTTCCTCGGGACCCGCTGACCATGAACTGCCGGATTCCCCCCCAAAGAATTCATGCGCTCCAAAGCCGACCAATCCTGCGTTGCTGCGCTTCCTCGGCTTCGTCGGCTCCGGAGCGGAGGATTTCCGACTGACTAACAGGTCTGGACGAACCGGCTTGTTTGAGGGGCAGCCCCTCACCTTATCAATAAAAAAATCACCGGGTCTCGCTGCGCTGCGACCCGGCGATTTTTTTCCCTGACAAGGCTCACCCCGTGACGCTCGCCGCTTGGCAAGGTTTCATGCGTTTATTTTTTTTGCATGATCCTGGACCAATGAAGAGTGGGTGCCGCGGGCCGCCGTGGCTCCCAGGGTCATGGGACGCACACCGAGAATGCTGGTTATGCGGAGGGAAGGGACGGAGTCGGAGGGAGAGGTTAAATCTCGGCTTGGCGGCTCTTGCGCACCCCCCGCGGGGATTTGGACCGGATCACCCGATGAAAGAACTTCGGAACTACACCCCAACATCAACCCCACCAAACATCAATATGAACCACCACTTCACCCCCCTCACTCCTACCTCGGCGCGCCTCGTCATGGAATCGGCAGATCCCTACACGGCATGGAAGCAATTAACAATCGTCAGGCTTTATTTCAACGCCTTGGGGACTGCTGTTCCCGGAATCGGGGCCGTCCTCGGCCGCGATCCAGATCAAACCTCCGCGATGATCCTCGATGTCCATCAGCGCGATCTGGTCGTCGTTTATTCCAGGGTCCGCAAAGGCTGCCGGGACTGCACGTTCACCTACTATCGCATCACCGACGATTGGAACCTCCAGTTGCTGAAACCCGATGTCGCCCGTCTCAAAAGCGAAGGGTTCGAGCATTTGATCGAAGTGACCGATCGTCTCCCGGATGGTCAGGTCGACTCCTGCTCGGAGACGCTTCGAGATTTCCTGGCCGAATCCCATCCTACGTGGCTCGAATCGATTCTAATGCGCCAAGTGGAGCATTGGCGGTATTTCAAACCGGAGCAGTTTTTCCGCCTCGCCCCGTCGCGTATGACCGACAGGGAATTCGTCGAGTGCTTTTTGAATTATCCGCTGCTCACGCTGGCCAACTTCAAAACCAGACTAACACGAAAGCAACTCCGGTCATGCATCCGACGGGGCCTGCTGGGAGGCGTGATCTATGCATTCGATGAGCTTTCCCCGGTTCAAATCAAGAAGGCCGAAGTCCGGCACCCTGGCGAGATGATCCAGTTCGCGGGCGAACGGCTGACAGATGCACAGCTACGTCGCGTCGCCGCGGAGGCACCTTGGACGGCGTTCTGCTGCCGTCAGTCGATGTCGCCCGCCAGGCAAGCGCTAGTCCTTTCGGTTTCCTATCGATTTATTACCCTTCTCAATCACGCCACCCCGAAAACTCAACTAGTTGAGGAGATCATGCTGTCCATTACTCGTTTTCCAGAGCCTTGGCTTTACCAACATGCCAATCAATTCAGCACACTACTTCTCGCCCTTTGGCATCATCTTGAATTGACAATACCTCCATCCCGCCTGGGTAAAATGCTCCTCGATATGCCGGAAGAACACCGCGGCTCGCTTGTCCGTTACCTGACAGACGGAATCTGATTGATACTGGTCATTCTGTCAGATTGATAATCCAGTCTTGGCTATCCTAGTGATCAGGAACTCAAGTCAATTATTGGCAATCATGACGCCATAGCATTCTGAGCCAGGCAGCTTCACGCAGGGATTACTACCGAGCCAAAAGAGCCCAGCAAAAGCTGATCATGATCGGCCCATCTGACGATTAGGCTCCCTGTAAGGGCACAGGTGCCGTTGCCACCACCTTTCGAACATTTTTGCCAGACAAGCATTGGTGCATTCTGCCATCACGAGCCCAATCTCTTGATGTAATCCCCTTCGTCTGAGGGCGTCGGCTGTAAGCACCGCTGCCCAACTCCGAAATGCCGGCGGGAGATCTGCCACCCGGAAGGCTTCAAGGACTCCATCAGCATCCGTTTCCGTCGAAATCAGAATGTCACCAAGTCGGCCGAGAACCGAAAATACCCGATCCGACTCCGTCTTGGGCAAAGCAATTGATTCCTCGTTTCGCGGTAGCGATTGAGGATCGATTCTGTCCGACACTGGTGCGTCCCGATCATAGAGATGAAGACTGTCGGCAAAGTGGTGGTAGCCTCCAACCTCAATATCTAGCCATCCAGCCAGGATCTCTTGCAGGCTGGTAAACTGCACGATGTTGTGAGGCATCCCGCGCACCAGATCGTTGCTCCGCATGAACTGCGTCCATTCGAGTCGACCCTCGCGGATTTTCAGGAGGGAGATTACGTTGCACGGAATGTCTTCCGAACGTGGCCGACCGTCGTCACCGGGCATGTCCGCAGTGCAATCCCAGATCTGTAAGACAATCTGCCGGGAATCCTGATTTGCAATTAGAGCTCGGTAGGCGTGCTCCAATTGGTCGAGTCCGAATTGTTTTCGAAGGCGAAACCCATAGGCACCATGGTAGGTCGGCCCCTGCCCGGCAAACTCTGGCAGCTTCGGATTGAAGTAATTCAGAAGTGCGGAATCGTTCCGACCATTCACGATCCAAATCACCTCAGCCAAGGCAAACGCCGGATTCATCGCCGGTGCCCGCGAGGCAATCCAACGCTGCCGCGGATCTACAAGCGACAAGGCCGCATGAAGCACTTCGTTGGTGTTGCCACAACGGCTGCTCTGCGGAGCCGCCGTTCCCTCTGGCTCAAACCATGCTGCCGCCTTGAGCCAAAGTTCGTTTGCGGTATCGGCCTCAAGAACTCGGAACATAAACTGGAGGGTTGAGGAGGCGGTCGTTGATCCCCCATTTTTTGGGGAAAAGCGGAGGGGGCAACCCATCCTTGGGTCGGAGTTTCTGTTTGATGTGGGTGCGCCCGGCTTTGTCGCTGAACTCAGGATGGGCGACGCGGGCGTATTTGTTTACTTCACAGAAGAGATTCTGACAATCAATGAGTTGAAGCCGCCGCCCCCAAAGACTCGGAAAACGAAGCCCCAGCGTCCGAAGGCAGTCTTCCTGTTTTTCTGTCACAAGGCGTATTGCGTCAGCTTGCGATATTCCGCCCAGATCGGAAAAACATTTTTCAAGTCCTCCTTTCGCCCCTGGGCCAGGAACCACGAACTCGTCTTCTCCGAAATTGGTGAGGCTGCTGTAATTCAGATCGGTGACGAACTGATACCCCAGAAAGTCGCCAATGGTCGGGCAGGCATGCAACAGCCCGAATGCCCGTTCCATGCTTCCAGCGCCAGCAATTCGCGAAGGCAATTCATCCAGAAGCATCTGTTTCAGCAGATGGAGGTGCATCGTGTGCTTGCGGGGAAATCCACTCCTTCCCCCCGAGGGCATGATGTAAGCGGCGGAATACAATCGCTGGCCCCGGGTGAACGCTTCGGACATCACTCGATCATACTGTTCGATATTGAAATCCTCCGCACGGGGTTCTCCCAACTTCTCTATCACGGTAGGAACCGCCGTTGCCGGCGGCCCCCCGCTCAGATCCGTACGTGAAGCACTACCTCATACGGCTCCTGCCTTGAGTCGGGCGTCGAATCTTTTATCTGGATATGGATGGATAATACGGGGCCGGGGCAGGTGCTTGCGGCCTAACCGCTGCATCCTCTCCCATGTCCAACGGCTCGTTCCTCTCTGACTGCGCCTTCTGATCGCCCGGAGCCAAAGCCGGGTGACCTCGTTCACGAAACGCCCGATGCGCTCGCTGTTGCCAGGCACGGCATGATAGTTCAGCCAGCCTTGCACAACTCGCCGCAACCAACGTCCCACCTCGCCTAACGGGAGGTGCATCCGCTTGCGCAGTTTAAACCGGATCGCCTTCAATGTCGCCCGCATCCGCTTCGCGACCGAATGACGGTGGATGATGAAACTTCCGTCGCTCCTTCTCCTCGCACACTTGTGTGTAAAGCCGAGGAAGTCAAAGGTCTCCGGTCGTTTCTCTCCGCGCCGCTTGCGATTCGACGCCGCAAAGCGACCGAATTCTATCAAGCGGGTTTTCCCATCATGCAACTTCAGTCCGTGCCTGGCGAAGTGCTGCCGGAGTTCCCCCAGACATGCCTCCGCCTCGGAACGATCCTCGAAGCCGATTACAAAGTCGTCCGCGTAGCGCACGACGATCATATCTCCGTTGCAGCGACTTTCGCGCCACCATTGTATCCATAGATCGAAGACATAATGCAGAAACACGTTAGAGAGCAACGGCGAGATCACCGCGCCCTGTGGCGTGCCCACATTGGGTCTCCGTCACCCGCCCGTCCTCGCTGACCCCGGCCTGTAACCAGTTGAGGATCAGTTGTAAAACACGGCGGTCACCGATCCGAAGTTCTAATAACCCGATCATCCATTGATGATCTATCGTGTCAAAGAACCCTTCGATATCGGCATCCAATATCCAGTTCACCTTCTTGCGGGAAATGCCGACGTCCAATGCGTCGAGCGCGTCATGCTGACTCATTCCCTTGCGGAAGCCATAGCTGAATCCGAGGAAATCCGCCTCATAAACGTTTTGTAATATCCCCGCCACCGCGTGCTGGACGATCTTGTCCTCCAGTGCCGCGATGCCCAACGCCCGTTTCCGACCGTCCGGTTTGTTGATATATCGTCTAAGCGACGGTTTCGCCCGGTAGCTTCCCCGGTGAATCCGGCCATGGAGATCCATTAGATTAACCTCCAAAGCCTGTTCATAGTCATACCACGTCACTCCATCGATCCCGAACGCTGCCGACTTCTTCAACTTGAAGAATGACCGTCGCAGCGCATCGACATCCGCATGGTGCAGTAATGCCGTGAACCTTAGATCGCCGTCCTTGCGGGCGGCACTACGCACGCGGTCCAACCCGCCAATCCCTGCCTCATTCCGGCTCTGCGTCCGGGGCGGGTCGGGTTGCACCACGTTCCTCTCGACTGGGTCCCTTCTCTCCGTCCACTCCGCAGATGCTTCAGAGGCATCTTTGTTCGCAAACTTCGTCGATCCTATTGACCCATCTGACTTCCTGTTAGCGTCCGTCTGGTCATTACCGTCAGAAACGTTGAACCAGCGATCCGTTTTGAAACCCCTTGGCGGGAGCTTGTCATCACGGATACCAACAGGATCTCCCGGTTCTCGCGCTTGAAACTTCGACACATGCTCAGGTTCTAAGACTCCGCCGTGCCCGCCCTCGCCTTGCCTTGGCGGTGAGGACGATATTGCCTTCCCCTTGTCAGTACAAGGTCGGCCCACGGGAATGATGATTTCGGAGCTCAATGGCTGGCCTGCGTCTCCACTCCCCCATGCTACACCCGGAACGTCACCGTTCCCAGCGTAGGGCTTGTGGCCAGAGCTACTGGCTAGGTTTTCTCTGTAAGACTCTTTCATTCTCTGTTTCAAGCCGGTTTATCCCGGCGCTTTCACTAACAACTCCCACGTTTCAATGCGATTGAAAAGTTTGAAGAGCAAGGCTCGGAAAAAGGTATCGGTTGCACTCCACTGGTCGGCTCCGATGACGTGCCGGATCAAATACTGACTCGCCCGATCCGCAGCACGGTAGGCATTCGTGAATTTGTGGGCCCGGAGGATCGGATCTCGGGACCATGGCAGTTTCTCACCCCTGACTCGACGCAAATAAACCTCTTGCCGTTCGACGGCGAACCGCCAGTAGGTCGAAAATACGATCGTTGGCTTCAGCGGCCTCAGAAAACCGAAGTCAGGCATCGCCGACTGGGCTGAGAGTGACGAGAATTCCATCGCCAGCATTCCGTCATCATCTGGAGTGATCAATTTTCTAGAAGCCATGTGATTTGGCGAGAGCATTGGAAACGGTCTCTTCAATGGCGCCATCATTCGAAAGCACGAAGACAGGATAATTGGCAGCCTCCCGCTCCGCGAGAACATCGTATTCGCAGCGCAGGACATGAAAAACCAATTCTGGCTGCCATCGGCCCCATGCCAGCCGCTCCGCCTCGATCAAAGCGCCAAGCACCTTTGGATCAGCGCCGCCGACAACCCCGTAAACCCACGTGGACCACCAATAGCGATCAAGCAGAATGGTTTCGCCGGCCTCAAGGCTTGGCACGATGACCGTCTCTATGGCATCGAGATGTGTAGCAATATGAAGCGCCTGAAGGCTTGCGGATGTCAAACGATCGAAACCTTTAACCTGAGGATCACCATGAAGCTGATATACGAATTCCCCCAAAGTTCCGGGTTCCTTTCCGGGGAACGACAAAAGCCTCACGGTGACGCCGCGATCGACGAGTGCATCCAGGTATCTGGCGCAGACCGTTGATTTCCCGGCCGCGTCCACACCTTCAAAAACGATAAGTCCGGAGCTTGCCGCTGGACAGGCAGAGGGTGCGGTCATGCCCCTTGCCTACTCCGGGAGTTCGACGATTCCGAGACAATTTGCCGGATTTGCCAGCACCGCCGCCAAAACTGTTCATTCGAACTCTTTTTCTTGAATTTTCTGCCAGACCGTCTAAGAAGAGCGCCGTCATGTCCTCCGAATCAACCCGACGGCACGTATTCATCAGCCACCACCACAAGGACGACGAGCATGTCACCAGGCTGACCAACCTCCTCAATCGACAGGGCTACGACATTCGAAACAGCTCGATTCGCGCAAAGCCAGCGAACCAGGCAAGGCTTGACCAAGGCTTGGTAAGCGACCGAAAGATTGAGCGCCTCCTGCGGATGAAAATGTCTTGGGCATCAACCGTGGTGGTACTGATTGGCAAGGAGACGCACACTCGCCGGTGGGTGAACTGGGAGATCGAGCAAGCGAATCGACTCGGAAAGCGTATAGTCGGAGTCTTTACCCAAGGTGGAACCAAAGAGGACATTCCTCCAGCTTTTGAAAAATACGGATCCGATTTGGTGAATTGGAACACTGAGAGCATTATGTCAGCAATCGATGGCACCCGGGAGGGTCCCTTCCAAGATCCAGACGGAAGCCCCAGGCAGCCTCCCGCACCCGCGCCAACAATCAATTGCTAAATAGCTGCGAATAGCGAATGCCCCGGGTTTACATGTATGTTGTCGATCGCGATTTCGGTTTTGCACCAAATCCTTTTCATGGTGTATGCACCCTTGCGACCTGCAAGCCCATCATCCGGCGAACGTCACAAGTGGGCGATTGGATTATTGGCGTGGGAGGGCGGCGGCTCAAAGCAACTGGAAGCTGTATCTTCGCCATGCGGGTGGATGAATGCATGACGTTTGACGACTACTGGAGCGACTCCCGTTTTCGGGAAAAGCGTCCCGTTCGAAACGGCAGTAAAAAGATGATGGTCGGTGACAACATCTACCACCGAATGTCTCCGGATGCCCGATGGCAACAAGAGGACTCGCACCATAGCCTCCCCGATGGCTCCACCAATATCCACAATCTAAAACAGGACACTCAGACAAACCGTGTGCTGATTTCGCGATACTTTCTGTTTTTTGGCTCCGAAGCACCGACCATCCCTGCCGGCATTCTCTCCGAACTTGGATACAAGAACGGACGATCCCATAGGGTTTTCGAATTGTTGGATTGCTCCCCGCTCCTCGATTGGTTGAGAGGTCAATACGGCTCACACTTTGGCTGCGTTATCGCAGATCCATTTGATTTTGCTTTCAGCACCAAGAGATACTCGGTAATTGATAACCGAGTCACTTAGCCTATAATTTTTTAAAAACCACGCTTCCCGTTTTCTTATCTTAGAGACAGTCTGAAAACTAACTCCGAACTCATAATGAGCTCAATTCGCATTTTCAAAGAACGTTAAATCGAGGATTTCAAACTCGCGATCCGCGCCCAAAACCATTGAGATATATTTTTCAGATAGACTCTCAGCAGTCTCAAAAAAATAACACCTACAGATGATTCCATCCAGTTCATTTGATTCCACTGCGATTAAATATTGGTGCTTCATCAGCTACCGCCACGCGGACAACCACGACCAGGACCGCCAATGGGCGACCTGGCTCCACGAGGAAATCGAACATTACGACGTCCCTGCCGAACTGGTCGGAACCACGAACCAGCGTGGCGACATCATCCCAGCAAAAATCTACCCGGTCTTCAGAGACGAGGAATCACTCTCTGCGGAAGCACACTTGGGAGCTGGTATCCAGGAAGCCTTGGATGCCTCCAAGATGCTAGTTGTCCTCTGCTCGCCCCGTGCGGCGGAGAGCAAATATGTCGCAGCCGAGATCATTCGCTTTCAGGAAACTGGAAAATCAGACCGCATCATCACCGCCATAATTGACGGTGAACCAAATGACCTCGATAGAGAGTGCTTCCCGGAGCCGTTGCGGAAATTTGTTCATGGCGACGAGATAGTCGATCTGAACGATGGGCCCCTCGCTGCCGACTTTCGACTACCTGACGGACGGGAAGGTTTCACCTCGGTTAAGGCATACAAACTGGCGCTCATCAGCAAACGACACCCAAGAAGTAGAATCAAATCTCAAGCGAGCGTTTACCAATTACGGCTTCAGTTGATGAAACTCAAAATTCTTGCTGGAATTCTTGATATTCCATTAGAAATACTGAGAAATAGGGACCAAGCCTACCAATCGGCACGCGCCAAAAAAAAGGCTACGGCCTTAATATTTGTTGCGCTATTGGCAGTGAGCATGGGAACTTGGGTTTGGATAAGTCGCCGGGAGGTATTGTTCCTGACATCGGAAAAAGAAAAGCTGAGTAAGATCGAAGTGCATAATAAAGCAGAAGTGCTGAACGCGCAGAATAGAACCAATAAGACCCTCGGAGATCTGCACCAGCAGCAAATACGCCGTCGCGAAATACTAGCCCTGAGCCTTTCCCGCACGATAGGCCAAACTCAAGGTAGTTTGGGTCCGCCTGAGGTACGCGCACTGTGGGACTTGGCGACTATCGACCCGAAAGACGATGATGTGAGAATTCTGTATTTGCAGCACATCCTTGATTCCGGTGCCGCTGCTGGGCAGTTTTCGAATCGTGATTCAGAGGCCGGGTCAGCCTTGTTGGGCCTGAGGCTAAAATTTCGAAAGGAGGCATTCAAAATTCTGATCGCACAGTTGAAAATGGCGAGCGATCCTGCAGTCACCATGGCTACCACCGAACTCATCTCCCAAATCGGTGAGGAAGCATTATCAGGCACCGTTGCTTTGGCGGATCGGATTGTGATCGAGACCGATCCCGATGTGCTGCCAAGGCTGGGAACTAAACTCGGTTTTATGGCGGAAAATCTGCCGGCGGACGCCGCGGTGGGGTTTGCAACGGGCTTGCGAGAGCGGATGGCGAGCGAGAAGAGTATCCGCCTGCGAGCAGGCTTGATTGTGACATTAGGATGCTTGAGGGAAAACTTGTCGACCGAAGTCGCAAATAGATATGCTACGACGCTGGCGGAGTGGATGGCGACCGAAAAAAAATACAACGTGCTGGAAGGCTTGGGAAAAGCGCTGGGAGGTCTGGGTAAAAAGCTACCGGCAGACGCTGCGGTGAAGGGGGCTACGGCGTTAATAGATGGAATGGAGACCGAACAGCATTTCCTGGAACTGGCAGGCTTAGCAAGTGGACTGGGAAGCTTGGCGGAAATGTTGCCAGCGGACTCCGCAGCGAAGAGCGCCACGGTGCTGGCGGATTGGATGGGGACCGAGAATGAGTCCAACATGCTGGCAAGCTTGGGACGGGCGCTGGGTAGCTATGGAAAAAAGCTGCCGGCGGAAGCCGCCGTGAAGGGAGCCACGGCGCTGGCTGATCGGATGGTGACAGCGAAAGATTCCCTCGAGTTGGCAAGGCTCGGCTTGGCACTGGGAGGCTTGGAGAAAAAGCTGCCGAGGGACTCCGCAGCGAAGGGTGCCACGGCGTTGGCGGAGAGGATTGCGACTGAGCCGGATTCGGCAGTGCTGGTGAAGCTCGGATCGGCGTTAGAAAGCCTAGGAAAAAATCTGCCGACAGATGCTTCGTTGAAATGGGCCACGGCTCTGGCGAAGCGAATGGAGAACGTAACAGATTCCTCAGTGCTGGCAAAGCGTGGATCGGCATTAGGCAGCTTCGGAGAGATGCTGCCGACGGAGGCTGCGGTGAAAGCTGCCTCGGCGCTGGCGAAGCAAATGAAGAACGAGACGGATTCTTCAAAGCTGGAAGACCTTGGATGGGCGTTGGAAAGCTTGGCGAAGAAGCTACCGGCGAACAACGCAGCGATAGTTGCCTCAACCCTAGCGGAGCGGATGGCAACCGAGAGAGATTTAGAAGTGCGGACAACCTTAGGGTCGATTTTGGGAAAGTTCGGGCTAAAATTGCAAACCAGCGCTGCAGTGATGTTTACCGTTGAGCTGGCGAAGCGGATGGCAACTGAGACGGAAGACGAAGTGCTGGCATGCTTGAGATTGGCGCTGGAGGATCTGGGGCAAAAGCTGCCGGCAGAAGCAGCGGAGTTGTTTGCTAACGAACTCGCGGCGAAAATGGTGATCGAGAAGGATTCCCTTGTGCTGGCTGGACTGGGATCGGTGCTGGAAAACTTGGGGGCAAAGCTGCCACCCGCCGCAGCGGTGAAGGGGGTCAAAGCTCTGGCGAAGCAAATGATTACCGAGAAAGATTTCGTAAAGCCGGAAAAGCTGGAAAAGCTCGGACCGCCTCTAGTGAGCTTAGGAGATAAGTTGACGAAGGAAGATGCCGTGGCACTGGTGGAGCGAATGGTATCCGCAAATTTCCCGGATTATCTTTTAAACGATGCGCTGGGATTAGCATTGGCAGGCTTAGGGAAACAGTTGCCCACAGAAGCAGTAGTCAAGCTCACCAAGAACCTGATTGTTCGGGTGGAGGCCGAAAAAGACTCCGACCAGCTGGCAAGTCTGGGAGTCGCTCTTGGAGATTTGGAGGAACGACTCCCGACGGACACTGCGGCGAAGGTCGCCAGGGCATTGGCGGACAAAATGGAGAGAGCAGGTTCTAGTTCTGATTTGGCAAGCTTGGGATCGGCGCTGGGAAGTTTGGGGAAAAAACTGCCTGCAGACTTAGCGGTGAAGGGTGCCGCAGAATTGGCGGAAGCGATGGAAGGCCAGTCAGATTGTCGCATGCTGGTAAAGCTCGCATCAGCACTAGGAGGCTTGGGAGAGAATATGCCGACGGAGGCTGCGGTGAAAGGGGCTGTGGCGCTGGCCAATCAAATGACTATGGAGACAGATTCCCCCTCCTTCGTAGCGCTGGGATCTGCATTGAGAGGCTTGGGGGAACGAATGTCCGTAGAGACCGCAGCCAAGTTCGCCAAGACGCTGACTGATCAGATGGCGACCGAAAAGGCTTTCGAGGTAATGACAAGGCTGGGAATGGCGTTAGGAAGTTTGGGAGAGAAATTGCCGATTGAATATGTCGATCAGGCCATTTCCGCCATGCTTCTCGATCAACCCCGGGATTTGGAAATCCTTGCTGCCACAGCTCGAAGGCTCCCAGAATCTCAGGACGTGGTCGAAGTTCTTAAAAATCCATTTTGCGTGGGCGGGGCTCGGACAAGAATTTTGGATGAATTGGGGAAACGGCTTTCAACAGCCGACAAGAAGGTGGAATTCCACGACCTCGCCGACGTGATCCTGCGAGCCGAGGATTTCGGGCTGCATATCGAAACACCGCCGAAGCGGCCGAAGTGGCTCAAGTATTGAACTGGGGTTACCCAGCCACATTGTCGATGGGGCAGGTCCAGCGTTTCGGCAGCCCTTGAAGCCCTTGATGTCATCCGAGCGTTTCACAATCTCAAGCTTCACCCGCCTGTGACGCGCAATTCCGGCAACATGCCCCACGAACTTCCCCGCATAGCCCACAGTCCGCCCAGATCAACTTGAGCCATACGAACGTAAGCGGAGTCCGCTGCACCATGTGAAGATTCTGGCCGGAGCGTGGCATAGCGTCATAGCGTTGCGGATTATGACCGCTACGATCAATGCTATCTTAAAGTCCGACCGCCGGGGCTGCCCGCGCTATTCCATCGAACAAAAGGCAGCCCTCGTGGAAGCCGTAAGCGATCAACAGAGCCCCTCTGGCATTTTTGCCAGAGGTTCCGAATCTCTCGCTCCTATGCTGCGGGGATCTCGATGAGTTGATCGGCTGCGGCGGTGCGGGCCTTGAGCCAGTTGGATGGCAGCAGGGCTTCCAGTTCTTCCGGGGCGGGATCACGCATGAGCTGGTCGAAGACCCACTCGAACCAGGCGAAGAGATCCTGGCCGTGGCGGCGGAGTTGCTCGACGAAGGTGTAGATGACGGCGCTGCGCCAGCCGGTGTGCTCGCCGCCGATGAACATCCAATTCTTGTGGCCGAGCTTGGTGGGACGGATGGCGTTTTCGGTGAGATTGTTGTCGAACTCGATCTGGCCGTCGAGGAAACAGGGTTCGAGATGCGGCCATTGCTTGGCGGCGTAGGCAAGGGCTTGGCCAAGCGCGCTTTTGGGCGTGATGCCGCGCTGGTTGCTCAGGTAGGCGATGAGCCGGCTGATACGGTCGTAGTGCCGCCGGGTTTCCAACCAGCGGGCGCGCTGGCGATCCAGCGGCCCGGCACGTTGTTCGCGCAGCCGCGCCTCGATCTGGTAGATGCGACCGATCTGATGGAGGATCCAGGCGGTGACGCGCGGGTGGTCATCGCGGGCTTCGTAAAACTTCCGCCGGATGTGGGCGAGGCAGGAGACGGGGATGATTTCCAGATGGGGATGGCGGGCGATGAATGTCTGATAGGCGCGCAGGCCGTCGCTTTGCAGGTAGCCTTGGAAGGAGGTGTGCCCTTCCGCGCCGATGAGGATGGTGTCGAGACAGGTGTTGGCGCGGCTTTTGTGCCAGTCCAATAGGACGCCGTGCTCAAGGTGGTGATAGACCCAGAACTGGCCGAGGGTGGTTTTACCTTTGCCGGGGTCCAGGCAGCGGATGGGGGTTTCGTCGATTTTGACGTAGCCGGACTCGCGGAAGCGGGTGGCGAGGAGTTGATGGAGTGGCAGCAGGCGGTCGGCGAGGTGGTCGTGCCAGGAGCACATGAGGTTGCGGGTGAGTTCGATGCCGTGGGCGGCGCGCAGTTTCCATTCCTCCCGATAGAAGGTGCTGTGGTAGCAGAATTTCTGGGTGAGGAGGTGGGCGCCGAGGGAGGGTGTCAGGACGCTGCCGGGGAGGAGGCAGGGTTCTAACGGAGGGGTGAGGGGGATGGCGTCGATCTCGTTTTTGCGGACGTGGGTGAGGCGCTTGATGATCTCGAGGGTGAAGGCGGCGGGACTGACGTGGAGGCGCTCGCTGGTTTCCTCACCGAGCAGGCGGAAGTCGTCGGGGGCGGCGAGGACTTCGGGATGGATGATCTCGCGGATGACGGTGGGCAGGCCTTTGAGGGAGGCGCTGAGTTTGCCGACGCGGCAGGCGCGGGTCTTGGGCGGGAAGGCTTCAGCCGCCGGTGGAACGTCGGTTCCAGCGGCGGCGTCGGGCTTTTTTGCCTCATCTTTGAGGAACTCGAGGAGGAGCTGGTCATGGCTCATCTTCTCGCTCTTGGCTCCGTAAATGCGCTTGAGCAGGGCGGCGACGATGCCTTTCTGGATGGCGAGATCGGCTTCAAGGTGGGTGACCTTGGCGGTGAGTTCTTCGATCTGTTGTTCGGGTGTGGCGATGCTGCTAGATATAGCATGTGGTATGCCTTTCCGGGAGATATATGCTTATTTTTCCTGCTATTTCACCGGATCTCATACCAAGGTCGCTGGAGGCCGTCGCGCAGGTCGATGCCGTCGGTGAGCATGGCGAGGGCGGTGGGCTTGAGGATGAGTTTGCGGCGGTCGCCGTCGATGTCCTGCGGCCAGCTGAAGCGGCCGCGTTCGAGTCTTTTGGCGACGACCCAGTAGCCGGTCGAGTCGAAGTAGAGGATCTTGATGAGGTTGCGGGATTTGTTAGTGAAGAGGAAGGCGGCGCCGCTGAGGGGATCGAGCTCGAGATGGTTGCGCACGAGGGCGCAGAGGCCGTTGAAGCTTTTGCGCATGTCGCAGGGTTCGAGGGCGACGTGGACTTTGAGGTTGCCGTTGAAGGTGAGCATGGCGGCGGGATCAGGCGAGGTGACGGAGGAGTTCGGCGAGCAAGCGGATCTGACTGGAGCCGGTCGCACGGGTGAGAGCTCCGCCGGGCAGGCGGACTTCCAGCGCGGTGTCATCGGCTGTCGCTGCCAGCTCGGCGATGAGGAAGGCGGGTCGCCCGGCGGAGGCTGCATGCTGCGGTCGTTTGCGCACCGCAATCCAGGCGGCGAAGGTGGGATACTTGACGCCACACTGTTTCGCGAAGGCGGGGGCGCTGAGGCTGCTGGATTCGTAGGCGTCGAGGACCTGTTGCTTGTATGGCGCGGTGTAGCGGGTGCGACCGGAGCGGTCGGACTTGACGATGGGGCCGGAGGCCGGGGCGGTGATGGAGGACATAGGAGGGCATCCTATGAGATCCGGGAGGAATTCGGATAGTGGGGTTGTGTTGAGCGCTTACTGGAAGCCTATCAAACCAGCGGCTTGAGCGGCCCACGTTTCGCCGCGCTCCACGGTGTGAACTACCAAACCCTCGCGAGCTGGCTCCAGAAACGCAAACGCCCCCCCTCCCCCAATCCTCCCA